>Ga0187878_1002937_pt1 | contig 14586 bp, 10 predicted proteins | sample June2016WEW_17_1_FD_132979 | JGI IMG/M metagenome (GOLD analysis project Ga0187878, IMG submission 132979) | Peatland microbial communities from SPRUCE experiment site at the Marcell Experimental Forest, Minnesota, USA - June2016WEW_17_150 | ecosystem: Environmental > Terrestrial > Soil >...
CGCCGGCAAAATACTTTGGATTGGTGGTCTGCAAAGTATCGGGATCCACCCATAACCGGTCGCGTTCTATCCTCAAATCTGGAATGTTGCCGAGGAAGGTCTCTTCGAGATGCTGCCCGAGCGATTCGATCACCATGTCCACGGCGATCTGAAATTCCGGGCCGTCGGCCGGTTCCGGCCGGCGCCTGCCCTTCTCATCCGGAGCGCCGAGCCGCATCGGGATGCATGCGATCGCCTCCACATGGTCCGTTCCCACAAAACGCACCGGCGTTACCTGGAAGCGGAACTCGACCTCATCATGCTTTGCGAGCTCATATTCAAAATCATAGGCAGGCATCTCCTCGCGGCCGCGCCGGTACAGAATCATCACCCGTTCGGCGCCGAGGCGCCTTGCCTCGGTCACGGCATCGATGGCGGTGTTGCCGCCGCCGATCACTGCCACTCTGCGGCCGACGTCGACGGCCGGCCAGTCGCGCCTCGTGACCCGCCGGATGAACTCCAGCGCGTCATAAACCCCGGACAGGTTTTCGCCCGGAATGTTGAGACGTGACGGAGTTCCCAGCCCGGCTCCGATGAATATGGCGTCGTGGTTTTTTTCCAATTTCTCGAGCGTCACGTCCCTGCCGACACGAACTCCCGAGCGGATTTTTACGCCAAAGCTCTGGACCAGGCGGGCTTCATTCAGCGCATCTTCCTGCCTCATTTTGTAGGGTGCGATGCCCCAGGTATTGAGCCCCCCCGGTTTCTCGTTGGCATCGTAGATCGTTGCCTCATAACCGAGCAGGGCAGCTTCCGCGGCGCAGGAAAGCCCGGACGCTCCCCCGCCGATGACGCCGACTGATTTCCCGTTCGCCTCGGCGGGAACGAAAAGGGAAGGCATGCCCCGGGCGAAGTACCAGTCGATCGCGTGGCGCTGCAGGCGGCCAATCTGAATGGGCGGCTCTTCGCGCGCATTGTATACGCACGCGCCTTCGCAGAGCACTTCCACGGGGCAAGCCTTTGCGCAAGTGAGCGCGATCCAGTTCGATTGCAGAATCCTCCGGGCGGACCCTTTCAAATTGCCCGTGGCGATTTTTTTGATAAACCCGGGAATATCGATATGTGTCGGGCATGCCCGTGTGCACGGTGAATCGTAGCAATACAGGCAGCGATTGGATTCGACGATCGCGGCGTTGGGACTCAGCGCTGGATGGATCTCGGCGAAGTTCTTCGCGTACTCTTCCGGCTTGAGTTTGGGAGCGACATTCTTCATGAATGACCTCCGCGGATCTCCGCGTCGGCGATCGCCAGTGCGCGGTCAAGCACACTGACGGCAATGTCGATCTCATCCTCCGTGATAATCAGCGGCGGCGCTACCACGAAGTGGCTGATCCACGCCTGAAGATACACGCCATTTTTCATCATCTCGGCAGCGACCCTGTCCACCAGGAGCGGCGTGCCGGAGACCTTGTCGGCCTTCGTGTTAAACGGTTGTTTTGTATCCCGATTCTTCACCAGCTCGACCGCCCAGAACATCCCAATGCCGCGCACATCGCCGACGGACGCGTGCTTATCCTTTAGTGCGGAGAGCTTTTCGCCCAAGTAGGCGCCGACCTCACGAGCGCGGCGGATCAGATCCAGTCTCTGTATTTCCCGGATCGCGGCGATTGCGGGGGCGAGCGTCAGAGGATGAGCCTCGTACGTATGCCCGTGCGAGAAGTAATGATCGTCGAAGTATCCCGCGATTCTGCCCGTGGTCGCGCACAGGCCCAGAGGCACGTAAGCGGAGGTGATTCCTTTCGCGGTCGTGAGAATGTCGGGCCTGACATCCCAATGATCCATGGCGAACCAACGGCCGGTTCGGCCCCATCCGCTCATGACCTCGTCCGCGATCAGCAGAACGCCATGGTCGTCGCAAATCCTGCGCAGGCGCGGCATGTATTCGGGAGGCGGCACCAGCACACCGTTCGTGCCGACGACCGGCTCCACGAGCACCGCCGCGACGTCGCTCTCGTTCTCAATCATGTGCTCCACATATTCGGCGCACGCGATCCCGCAGCCGGGATAATGATGGCCAATCGGGCAGTCGTAGCAGTTTACCTCGGGCGCGAAAATGACGCCGGGGATCTTCCCCGCCGGCTCCATCGCCCAGCGGCGCGGATCGCCGGTCGCGGCCACCGATCCCATGGTTGAACCATGGTACGAGCGATAGCGGGCGATGATCTTTGTCTTGCCGGTGAACATGCGCGCAATCTTGAAGGCCGCCTCATTTGCCTCCGTCCCCGACGTGGTGAAGAAATACTTGTCCAGCCCTTGCGGCAGGACTTCCAGCAGGAGAAGGCTCAACTCCGCGCGCACATCGGTGGCAAACCCCGGAGCGATATAGGGCAGCTTGCGGGCTTGCTCCTCAATCGCCCGGATCACCGCTTTGTTTTTGTGGCCGAGAGTCACGCACATCAGCTGGGCCGAGAAGTCCAGATACTTTTTCCCCGCTGCATCCACGAAATAGCAGCCCTCCGCGTCGACGATCTGGAGCGGCTTCCAGTCCTTCTGGAAACGCCATGTGCCGTACGTGTACTTCGCCGTCAATTCCGAAATCTGTGCTGGAGTGAGGCTGACGTTCATGTTTTCCTCTGAACGGATGCAACCAAAGTATGGAACCACGCAAACCACGAAACGCACGAAAAGACTTTTCCCATGTCTTTCAAATGTTTCGCGGTTGCCAATGTGATTGAAAAACGCAAATTCACAACGATGCTCTCCAGAGTGACCGCAAAATCTCCGGATCAGGCTTCGGCGATAGGCTTGTAGGTTTCAGGGCGGCGATCCCGGAAGAACTGCCAGGTCTGGCGTACTTCCTGGATCATTTCCAGATCGAGATCAGCCACCACCAACTCCGACTGGTCCCGGCTGCCCTGGGCGATGATCTTGCCGCGCGGGTTGCAGAAATAGCTCTTCCCGTAAAACTCGCCGATGTTCCAGGGGGCCTCAACCCCGACGCGGTTGATCGCTCCCACGAAATAGCCGTTGGCTACCGCGTGCGCCGGCTGCTCCAGCTCCCAGAGATACTCGGAGAGCCCCGCTACCGTGGCCGAGGGATTGAATACGATTTCGGCGCCATTCAAGCCCAGGACACGCGCGCCTTCAGGAAAGTGGCGGTCGTAACAAATATAGACGCCTACCTTCGCGTAGCGGGTGTTAAAAACCGGATACCCCAGATTTCCGGGCTTGAAATAGAACTTTTCCCAGAACCCCGGAGCAACCTGGGGAATGTGGCTTTTGCGGTACTTGCCGAGGTAGGCGCCGTCCGCGTCGATGACCGCGGCGGTGTTGTAGTAGACGCCGGTCATCTCCTCCTCATAGATGGGGGCGATCACGACCATCTGATACTTCCTGGCACATTCCTGTATTAGCCGGACCGTAGGCCCTTCCGGGATGCGCTCTACCGAGGCGTACCAGCGAGACTCCTGTTCCGCGCAAAAATAGGGGCCGTAAAAAATCTCCTGTAGGCACAGGATCTGGACTCCCTTCTTTCCGGCATCTTCGATGAAGGAGAGGTGCTTGTCGATCATGGACTTCTTAATAATTTCTATTGGACGATCGGAAGGTTCGGAAAGGGAACACTGGATGAGACCGGCTCTGACCATTCGAGGCATGGATGCTCCTTACCGGGTTAGTGAAGGAAGCGATCGGATGCAAGTCCAATCTTCGGTTTCTGAACTGATAGTAGGAGCGCAAATCGGCAGTGTCAAGACGCAACCCATGGAGTGAAACTCCCTAGTAGGCACGAATGGCGCCTAGATAGGGCAATGACTCATCTGGCGCCCTTCCTGGGCTGTCGGATGCTTTCGCCCAGCCCTTGCGCAGGAGGCCGCCTTGGAGGGGGCACGCCACGGCGTGCCCCCTACTGGAAGCGAAAGAACCGTGATTATACAAGGATACGCGCTGGGCGAACGTGAACCTCAGAAGGGGGTAGGGGCGGTTCGCGAACCGCCCCTACCCTGTAAATGGCCTTCTTAGAAGTTCAGCTTCATCGCGATCTGGATGAGGCGTGGGTCCCGGGCCAGCAAGACCTGATTAAAAAGCGTGCTGGTCATGCTGAGCGAAGAGCCGCCACTGCCGGGAGCGATGGGATTGGTATGGTTGAAGATGTTGAACGTCTCCAACCGCAACTGCCCGGTGAGGCGCTCACTGAATTTGAGGTTCTTGAAAAAGCCCAAATCGACGCGCCAGAAGCCTGGACCGCGCGCGGTTCCAGGAGCGGAATTGCTGAGATTAGTCTGCCCGTTGTAAGCGATGCAGGGTGCTGACGATCCGTAGCAGGTGTAAGCGCTGCCACTGAACCACTGGCTATACGTGTGCGGGGCCGACGCGTTAGGATCGGCGTTCAGATCCGGACGGATCGAGCAGGGCGCTGTGCCCAGGCACCCGGTCCCGGCCAGATCCACGACGCCCGCTCCGGAAATGGCCGGAGTGAGGGGCAGACCGGTTTGGAAGGTTTGGACACCGCTGAACTGCCAGCCACCCAGCGCATGGCCCATGGCGCCCTTCTGAGCGCGCATCCAGGGAAGGTCCCAGACGAAGTTGGCGGTGAGCACATGGCGGCGGTCTGCGATGTTGGGGCCGTAGTTTTGGGCGACGTCCAGATAGCTCTGCGGCATGATGGCGCCGGTGCTGCGGTCAGCCTGATAGGTGGTCAGACCGTGAGACCAGGTATAGGCAACATTGATCAGCGAGCTGCCGGAGAGCGTTTTCTGCACCTGTGCCTGGAGGCTATTGTAGTTCGAGGTGTAAATCTCCTCGAAATCGTAAGCGCCAGCGTAACCGACGTAGGGCCGCAGAACGTTGAGCAGGGTGGTGTTGCTCGAAGTGACACAAGGCTTGCCGTTGCAAGCCGCGCCTCCGGCTCCAGTGCCACTCGCCGCGCCGGTAATCTGAACCGTGTTTGGCCCACTGGTGCAGGAGTTGGGATAGGCGCACTTTTGCCACGCCCCGGGAGTTGGTGCGTTGGTATCAAGATAACCGGGCAAATGAACGCCGTTATTGCCATAGTAACCGACATCCACCATCCAGGTCTTCGCGACCTGCCACTGAACGTCCAGGCTCCGTTGTTCCGTGTAGGGGGATTTATAATTGATGGGCATGCGATTGTAGATGGCCGGCGCCGCCGTGCTGGTTACCGTAGTGGTCGCCCCGGTGGGATTCGCAAGCGTTATGTTACTGAAGCTCAGGTTGGTCAGAAAGCCGGGATTCTGGGCGACATTGAGTTCGGCATTTCCGAATTCCAGCCCGTTGTCAAAATAGATGCCGAAACCCGCCCGGACGGACATGCGACCGTTGCCGAGCGGATCCCAGGCAATGCCAAGGCGCGGGGCGATGGCGCGGTCATATTCCTTACCGACTTTGTTCCCGAAGGGTGATTTCATCCCCGTGAAACCATTGTAAGTGGGGGGGTTCACGTAAATGAAGCCGTTCAGCGGGGTATAGCTGGGATTGCAGGCGCTGCTGGTAGGAAGGTTATTTACCAGCTTCACGTCAATGTTCCCGTTGGAAAGGATACAGGGTGCCTTGGCGGGATCAAAGAGCGCCGGATCAAAGTTGATGAGACGGCTGGTTCCCCCTGAGCCGCTGCCGTCCGTGGGCTGGCGGAAAAAGGAATGGCGCAGGCCATAGGTCACGGTGAGATTGGACTTAACGCGCCAGGTGTCCTGGGCATAGTACTCGAGCTGATTGTCGAAGACGTTGGCGGTGACATCGAGCGAGGCCTGCGAGAAACTACTGGAATTGCCAAGCAGGAAATTGGCCCATGACTGCTCGAAGGTAGTGGGACAGGCAGGCAGACTGCCGGTTCCGCAAATGGTGCCTCCCGCGGTGGTGGCAGAGGGGGCGTTGGTGCTGGTGAAGCTGAAGGAACCGTTGTTGGACCCGCTGAGCAGGTTCTCGTGCTTGTTGTAGTGGTAGACAATGAACCCGGCCCTCAGCGTGTGGGAACCGAAGACCTTGGTGACGTTGCCAAAGACCGTCTGATTACGGTTGTAATCGTTATAGGGCCCATAACCGGAAACCCCGGTGCCGCTGCTGATGCTGATGGTGGGCACACGGTCCACGACGTTGGTGAACGGCAAAAGGGTGCCGAGCGCAGCCTTGATATCCGGAGAATTACCGAAGCTCGAAGCGCCAATATTGGTGCTGAGAATGGCGCCGTAGGAATAGCCATACCCGCCATCAATCAGGAAAGTCGGTGACAGCGCCGCCGTCACGTGGATGCTGTATTGATGCCCCGGTGAGTTGGTGGAAGTAGTTGCGATGCCGTCAACGGGAAAGCTCGTAAACAAGCCGCCCGGTTCAATGGTGGGAATGCTGTCGCGCATGTACTTCCCATTGATGGTCACTTTGGTGCCGAAGGTGTGATCGATCTTGAGCATATCCTCGCGGAAATTATAGATGCCGCGCAAAGTCGAGACCACGTTGGTGGTCCCCGAGTTGATCGGCGGGAACTTGGAGTAGATGTCTTTGATATAGGCCGCCGCGATCGGGTTGATGCCGGAGATTTGCGTCCCATAGGCCGAGCAGGCGCCGGCCACGCCATTGCTGTTGGTCCAGTTCGTGCACACGGGATGAGAGAAGGTTCCGGTCAACATTCCGGGCGTGGGGATAGGGGCCGTCGTATTCGAATAGTTGATTACGCGGCGAGCTTCTTCGGAGAAAAAGAAAAAGGTCTTGTCGCGCTGCTTGTAGATGCCGGGGATGTAAACCGGGCCGCCGATGCTGCCGCCAAAGTCGTTGTAGCGCAGGACGGGGCGGGCAACAACAGGAGTGGCGGCGTTGTTGAAGAATTGGTTGGTGTTCAGATCGTCGTTGCGGAAAAACTCGTAAACGCCGCCATGAAGATCGCTGGTTCCAGAGCGGGTGACGACGTTCACCTGCGCCCCGGCGGAGCGGCCCGACTCGGCATCATAGACGCCGCGGACGATGCGAAACTCTGAGATGGCGTCCACGCTGGGGAAGGAAAGCAACGTCAGGTTGCTGCCCCGATCCACGTTGTCCATGCCGTCGACCAGGAAGTTATTCTGCTCGCGCCGTCCGCCGTTGATCTGAAAACCGGTGGTGTTGGTGGCGGAGCCGCCGAACGGATTGGTGGCGCCGACAAAGTATTGGTCTGAATTGTTGCTGTCGCTAACCCCCGGAACCAACGTCATGAGCTGCACCCAGACTCGATTGTTCATAGTCAGCTCGCGAACTTGGGTGCCCGTGACCGTGCCGGAAGCCACGGCACTCTGCGTCTCAACTCGGAGGGGAGCAGTTTCCACTGTCACCGATTCCGAGGTGCCACCCACCTCGAGGGTGGGAAAGAACGTCAGCTTGTCATTTACATTCAGAACAATCCCGGCCTGTACGAACTTTCGGAAGCCCGTCGCCTCCACCGTAAAGGAATAACGGCCCACTGGAAGTTGCGGGAACGAGAACTCGCCGGCGGTGCTGGTCGTCATTGTGCGAACGTCCGCGTTCTTTTCGATGTCCCGGAGTGTGACCTGGGCGTTGGGAACTACCGCCCCGCTAGGGTCTTTCACCGTGCCGGAAATCGCGCCGGTTGTTACCTGTGCCGGGGCGCTCGTACAAAGGAGCAACCCGGCGGCCAATAGTGCTACCGCGGAAAGGAGACATCGTTTGAGACACACTCTGCCCTTTACCTGCGCCAGTAGCGCCAGTGACAAATAGACTTTCCGTAATCCTGAATGGTCGCGGTTCATATTCGCGCCTCCTTGTTTGGAAATTTTGTATCGGTCCGCACGATACCGGCTCTTCACGTACTTGACCGGCTGTCCATCGGCACCACATTGGCGCGGCCAATTGCGAGTGATGTCAACTAAGATCCCCTTGTATAGACGAGCTTTGCTGTATGCTAGCTTGACATTTGCGTGGCATCAAGTCATTTTTCCCCGGGCGTCAAGCCCGAGTGGAAATGTCCCAATTGCTGGGCAAGCTTCAGGGGAGCGATAGACAGGAAGCTCAACGCTGAGCGGGGACTCCTGTAAGGTCTTCCGATAAGCAAAGTGATGTACGATAAACTCAGAAAGGGAGGAGTGGAGCATAAATCCTATGAAGACCTGGTTGTGGCGCTGGGGACCTGCACTTGTGATGATGATTCTGATATTCACCGCTTCCGGGACGCCCGGCAATGACCTGCCCCAGTTCGGGGCGTGGGATTTCTTTGCGAAAAAGGGCGGACACATGATCGGTTACGCTATGCTGAGCGCGGCATGGCTGCGAGGGCTTGCAAACAACAAGAGCATCCACAAGGCTACGCTCATCATGGCGATTGTTCTTTCCGCGCTCTATGCCTCAAGTGATGAGTTTCATCAATCCTTCACGCCGGGACGCACGCCCAGTGTATCGGACGTTGGCATCGACACGTTCGGCGCCACGCTCGGAGCCTTAGCGTGGACTTGGGTCAAGTCCTCCCTTATCTTTCGGCGCCTTCCACAATAACCTGCTTCTTGCCGTTCGAGCTCTCCGCGTGTTATCCGAACAGCGGTTTGAGTGCGAAAGAATAGTACTCAGAGGGTATGCGGGTGTGTCCGCATAAAAACATACGGCCTCTTCCCAGTGCGGAAAGAGGCCGTATGATCATTCGCACGGATGCAGATGCGGCTATCGCTTGATGCTGCAGCCGAAGACCTTGGTTTCGGCCATGGGAAGCGGTTGGCCGGAGAGCAAGGCTTCGAGCGCTTCTGCGGCATAAGGTATGCGGCCGCGCTCATCGTCGCGCTTGTTGTTGTCAATCGCGCCGCGGTAGCGAAGAACGCCGATTCCGTCCAGGATTGCAATGCTGGGTGTATGAGTGGCCCCAAGCCGATCGGCAACGGAGCCGTCCGGATCCATCAGCACCGGGAACGGCAGGTGAAGGTTTTCCGCGTTGCGCTTTACCTCAACGGCCGATTCATCCTTATTGGACGCGATCCCCAGCACGATGACGTCCCGGTTGCCGTACCTGGACAGAAGCGCAGCCACACGGTCGTCATAAGCAAGAGAAACCGGGCACTTGAAGGACCAAAACTCGAGGACTACGATCTTCCCCTCATAATCCTCCAGAGCGTGCAACTTGCCTTCGCTGTCCGTCAGGTGGGACCCGGCCGCTTTCTCCCCGATCTGTGCCCCTGCAAGGCAGGGATGGAGTGCGATGGCGGTGAGAATCAAAAGAGCCGCACGTCGCCGGGCCAATCGAGCCGCCCTCACGACCACATCCGCGGATTGGATTCGGGCATCTTCTTTCAACGGTCTCGCCGGTAGCATGAGGTGGAATGAAAAAGCCCGCAAAATTGCCGCGGGCTTTTTCGTTTCGCGACCCTCCATCGCGTCCATGAAGGGCGTGGAAATCATACATTTAATTGGCAGGTGCCGGCATAGAACTGGAGCATGAGACCAAGGCAATCGGGCACAACACCCGCAGGAGCAAATCCGGCACCGGCGCGTTTATTGCATAGTTGCTTCGCGCTTGTCAAGACCAATCCGGTTAAGACTGTGCATTGCACAGTGACAAGGCAAGAAAGGGGCGGCGCAGCGACAGCCCAGGGCATGACCCCTCAAGCGCCAAGATATGCTCGCTGTCGCACTTGGACTTGGACCTAGCCCTCGACGCTTACGTCTGCGGGCGTTGCAACAGTTCGATCACTTTCTGGGCAGCGAGCGTCAGTGAACGGTTGCGCTTGACGATCACCCCGAGAGGCCTCAAAAAGGTCTGGCGTGTGAAGTGAACCTCGGCCAGCGCACCCGTCTGTACCTCGCGTTGCACGCTGATTTGGGGAACGATGGAGACTCCGGCCCCGATCTCCACGCTGCGCTTGATGGTCTCGATGTTGTCAAGCTCCATGACGATCCGTACTTCGACTTTGTGCCCGCGCAGGATCTGATCGATGGCGCGCCGGCTCGGGATGTCCCGTTCGAAGGCAATGAAGTTCTGTCCGTTGAGCTTGCGCACGTCGATTTGCCGCGCGCGAGCAAAAGGGTGCTGTGGCGAACAGATCAGGATCATCGTGTCGGCCGGCAGCGGTATTACCAGGATTCCCCTCCTTGCTTTAGGATACGTGACGATGCCGATGTCCACGTCTCCTTTCAGGCACGCCTCATAAACGCGATTGGCGCGGCTGTACTCGACATGAAGTTTTACTTTGGGATAGGTCTTCAGAAACGTCTTGATCACCATCGACATTTCGTAGAGCCCAACGCTGTAAATGGTCGCGATCCTGACGGTGCCGGTCGTCTCCTCACCCATCGATCTCAACTGCAAATCGACCCGCTCAAACCTGTCCAGTATTTCACGCGCGCCCTCATACAGGACGCGCCCCGCCTCCGTGGGGTAGACCGATCGCCCCTGGCGCACCAACAGCGGCGTGTTGAAGCGGGATTCGAGGGATCGTATCTGCTGGCTGACGGCCGATTGAGTGATGAAGTTGCGTATGGCGGATTGAGAGAAGCTCCCGCTTTCGACCAGATCGCAAAATACCTTGAGATTCTCAACCTGCATAAGCGCCCACTGCATTATCCATATTAGATGCGCTAATTCCAACTATCATTCTTATTCATTTCACTTATTGGAATAAAAACCCTATAGTGTCGCCGGATCATAAACCAAGGGTTCGCGCGTGTGATCCGCAATCCGCCTCGGTGGATCGCAAGTTAGTTGGCCTCAATTCATACTTTATACCAAGAGGCAACACGAGACCTGGGCTTTCATAACCGGATCTCAAGGGTTCTATACGAGAGGTCCACGTTTATCTGGGAGGAACGGAATCTCTCGCTGCAGGGCGCCCCGGCGGGGGCGCCCTTTTTAATTCTCTCCTGAATTCCCGCACCTCTTTTCCCTGTACATCCCTGCGCAATGCTGCGTATTCTATCCTCATCCGAGGAGAAGACGATGAAGTGGCACCTCGTCCTGCCGATCGCTCTGCTGATCATGGCAAATGCGGCCCGCTCGTCCTCTCTATCGAATCAGGCTCCCGCGCCAGGCAGGAGCTTCGTCAGTGTTCCCCTTCGCGACGTCCCCGCGCCCCTCAGAGATGTCTGGCTGCGCTTTCATGAATCCGAATTGTGTTTGAATCTCGATACGGTGTTCGTATTCCTTCCCAAGGGCATGGAAATCTGGTGCCGGGTCAAGGACGAGAGAAGCTACCAGGAATTGGTCTCCATGGTCGAGCCGTTGCGCAGCGCCTATCGGATCGAGTTGTACGCGACACGTCCCGATCGGGATAAGAAGCCCTCCACCTCAGGAACCGCCGACACGCTCCCAAGTCTCTGGAACAATTCCGAGTTGAGAATGTACATGCGGGATCCGTTTTCAATCCGGTATTATCCGATTTTTGACGACCCGAACGGAACGCGCGCTTCCGACCCCTCGGACGCCGAGTTGAGGAGGCGCCTCAGCTTGTTTGGTGACCAGGTGCTCGATTGGGCAAGGAAAATGGAACGGTTGGCGAGCGACCTTCCCGCGCTTGGTAATGCTGCTTACGGGACGGATGCGCCTGTCGATACGCGGATGCACGCGCGTGCGGTGTGCCAGGATCACGCGCGCGAAGTAGGCAAAGATGCATCCAGGCTCCTGGAAAGCCTCAGCCACGCACTGCCGCGGGGAAAGAACCCGACCTCCCCCTCGCAGCCCCAATACGCACCGGCTGAGGCCGCGCACTCCCCTTACGACCGCGTGATGCTGATCTCGAACCAGGCGGTCGACCTTGCTCAGCGTGTCGTGCGCTTCCTCTATCCCCAGACGCACACTGTCAACCTGGCCGATCTGCGCGAATCCAGCCTGGTTGACGCACTTAAAGCACTGCAGAAAACCGTATCCGATTTTGAAAGCAACTCTCGTTGAACCCGAGCGTGCAAGAGCAGCCGACGTGGGCGCAGTTGCGGAATGGGAGTCTTCGCAACGGCTACCTGCCCTCTCTTCCTGGTTCACATTATGCGACAAGCCGGTGTATGCTGCTCAAGGCTAGTGGTTTTACCGGTAATCTCAAGGAAGCGGAAAGGGATCGAAAATGAGCGTGATCACGTCGGTCGGGACAGCCGTACCCTCCAATCGTGTTACCCAGGACATAGCACAACAGTTCTGCCAAGCCCTATTTCAGGAGGCTTTCCCCGACATTGACCGGCTTCTGCCTATTTTTGCAAACGCACAAATTCAGACACGTTACTTTTCTGCTACGCCGGAGTGGTTTGAGTCGGACCACACCTTCGCCGAGAAGAATTGCTCCTACATCGAAGCGGCGCTGGAACTGGGCCAAACCGCGATCTCCACGTGCCTGGAGCGCGCGGGCCTGACGCCGCGGGACATCGATCATTTTTTCTTCGTCTCCACCACCGGGTTGGCCACCCCCAGCATCGACGCCCGCCTCATCAATAGGCTCCAGTTTCGTAATGATATTCGCCGCACGCCGATTTGGGGCCTGGGCTGCGCAGGAGGCGTCGCCGGGCTGTCGCGCGCTTTCGAATACACCAGCGCCTTTCCCCGCGAGAGAGCGTTGCTGGTGGCACTGGAATTGTGCGGTCTCACCTTTCAGCGCAACGATATGAGCAAGAGCAATCTCGTGGCTGTTTCACTTTTCGCCGACGGCGCCGCGGCAGTAATCGTGTCGGGTTCCGAGGCCGACGGCCACGGTCCGCGCATCGTCTCCAGCAGAAGCAAGATCTGGTATGACTCCCTGGACGTCATGGGCTGGGAGGTGAACGACCGGGGGCTAAAAGTGGTTTTCTCGCGTGACATTCCTGCCATCGTCCGCAGCCTGACTCTCCCCGCCCTTCTCGAATTCCTATCGACGCAGCACCTCACGCTCCAGGACGTGAAGCACTTCATCATTCACCCCGGCGGCATGAAAGTGATTGAGGCTTACGAACAGACGCTGAGTCTCCAGGAAGGTACTTTGGATAGGCCGCGCGCCATCTTGCGACAGTACGGGAACATGTCGTCGGCGACGGTCCTGTTCATACTCGAAGACTTTATCCGCACCCAGGCGATTCACCCGGGTGATTATGGACTCGTGTCGGCCCTGGGGCCGGGCTTTAGCTCGGAGATGATCCTGATCCAGGGGTGACGCCTGCATGTTTGCCGCGTTGATAGGCTTTCTCATCCTGCAGCGAGTGTTCGAGCTGGCTCTCGGGGAGAGAAACCGGCGCTGGTCCCTCGCGCACGGCGGCACGGAAGTGGAGATTGCCCAGCACGCCATATTCCTCGTGGTGCACGTCCTCTTCTTCGTCTGCCTTATACTGGAATGGAATTACCGATCGCGCGGCTGGAATTCAGCCTGGCCGCTGTGGCTTGCACTCTTCCTTGCGTCACAGTTGGTACGGGTCTGGACGATACGCTCGCTCGGGCCCTTCTGGAACACCAGAATCATCGTCATACCGGGAACGAAACCCGTGACGTGCGGACCGTACCGTTACATCCGCCATCCGAACTATCTTATCGTGGTTGTCGAAATGGCGGTGATCCCTGTTCTGTGCCGCGCATACTTCACCGCCGCCGTCTTCTCGGCAGCCAATGCCTTCCTCCTTGCCTTGCGGATCCGGCAGGAAGAACTCGCGCTCGAGCGTGCCAGCGGATCACCCTTGCCAACATTGCCGCGCTTCCTGCCCCGCTTCAAACGCCGAAGTGAGTGATCACTCCATCGCCTGATCTGGAGTTTCCGCAAGAGCCGGTTCCCTGAGCCCGATCACGCGGTCCTTTTCCGCTCCTTCTTCCTGCGCGTGGGGCCCCGCAACGAAATGTCCGGCTCAAAACCGCCGGTCGGCAGTTAGATAGGATGCAGCCTATGGGTCGCAGGAGGCCGGCCGGATGCTTCATTCTTGTGCAGCGTCGTGGCTATCAGAAGCGTTTTACGACCAGGACGGCTTTACGACCGCGGGGAAATACCTCGTCATCTGTGAAACCACCGCCGCTTACCGTCCCCGAAATCCGGAAGCAGGCGTACTCTATGGTGTTGTGTCCAGGCACCTCGAGACGTTCATGGTCAGGCAACGGGAGCATGGCCGTCTTGTGCCCAGGTTCGTAGAGCGGGAACTCCGCGCATTGCTTGCCGAGCTCTACAGTGCCTCAATCTCGGGGCGTGTGGCTACGGGGCCTCGCGCCAGCAGGCGCATCGCGAGAGTGGGCGACGAGGTGGATTCCGAAGATGGCGCCCTGCCATCGGGCCGGTGCTGTGCGTCGGTTGCTGGCTTCAGCGTTCATGCCGGTGTCTGCGTCCCTGCTCGCGACCGCATGCGGCTCGCAGCGCTCGTGCCTCCTCCGAGGTTCAATATAACCAGATACATGGAGTGCTGGCGCCCGCTGCGGCTTTCAGGTCCCTGACCATTCCCCAACCAGAAGCTTCAATCCCGCCGCGACATGCGGGCTGTCAATCCGGAGTTGGAACTCCGGAACCCGATCCAGGAAAGATCAAGAAGAAGCGTGGCTACCAGCCGAGAAACTTTTCATGGGCTCAACTGATGGTTCGGGTGTTCGAATTTGATGTTCTCGCCTGTCCCCGCTGTGGTGCGCGGATGAGGATACTTGCCGCGATAAATTCACCGGATGCAATCCAGAAGATTTTAGCCTGCCTTGGCCTCCCCACGAAGGCC
>Ga0187878_1002945_pt1 | contig 14563 bp, 13 predicted proteins | sample June2016WEW_17_1_FD_132979 | JGI IMG/M metagenome (GOLD analysis project Ga0187878, IMG submission 132979) | Peatland microbial communities from SPRUCE experiment site at the Marcell Experimental Forest, Minnesota, USA - June2016WEW_17_150 | ecosystem: Environmental > Terrestrial > Soil >...
GCATACTGTGCACAACGTCCATACAGGCCACATCCCTTTAGATATGCTTTTCGGCGTTGATATCGACGGCCTCACATGGAATATCTACTTCTCGAAAGAAAACGGAAAGACATGCGTCGACTCCCAAGCTACAGCCATTAAGAGCGCCACACTTGTCAATTTTGTGGGGGAAAAGTTTCTCAGAGAGATCATCGAAGACTATTTTCTGGACAGGTCATTCATCCCCCCGAGCGTGAGGCAGGAAGTCAAGGAGAAGTACAATCACGGTGCCGCATTCTCCATCATGAATGCGCCGTCCCCGAGGATGTATCCGGAGAGGTGCGAATACCTTGCCAGGAAGTACGACCATGACGACGATGTCCTCGCGGCGAAAAGGGAAAACCTGGTGGAATTTCAGAAGCGGACGGGACTCGTGGTGAATCCGGATGCGATTCTTCTCTACTGGCCGTCGAGGCTGGACGAAACGCAGAAAGGATGTGAGCTTCTCGAGGACATTGCCCTTAGGTTTGTCATAGAAAACGGGGACGTCCAGATTGCCGTTGTCGGCAACGGCGTTGAGGGCGATCGGACCCACGAGGAGATTAGGGGAAGGATCGCCTGCGCCTCCGGCGGGAAGATAACGTACCAGCGCTTCAGCAAACCCCTCTCCATGCTCGGTTATGCCGCGGCAAGCGACGTCTTCGGCGCATCGCTCTATGAGCCTTGCGGTCAGATAGATCAGATTGGCAATCTCTTCGGCGCCACGGCGACGAATCGTGACACCGGCGGCTATAGTGACAAGATAGAGGAGTTGCAATTGAGGTGTGACGGCGCTTCTTGTGACACCGGAAACGGCTTCCTCTTCCGTAATTACGACCCCGGCGGGTTATGGCACGGACTGTCCAGAAGCGTGCAGTTTCATAGGAAACCCCCGGAGGTAAGAGAGCGGCAGATAAAGAGGATCATGAAGGAAGCAAGGAAGAGATACAGTTTAGACACTATGGTTGATGAGTACGTGAAGGTTTACGAGAGGCTTAATGGCAGGCCTCTAAACTGAACACATATCAAGAGGACAGGACGATGAGAAAAGCATTAAAGATACTGCTTGTTGAGGATAATAGGGCAGACGCCGTATTGATTGAAGAAATGATCCATGAGGCTGACGCAAACGAATCGAAAGATGTCAATTACGAATTGATCCACAAAGAACTGCTTCGAGACGCCTTAAAATATTTGGCCGAAAATACGGTTGATGTAATTCTCCTGGATTTGTCCCTCCCTGACAGCAAAGGTCTTGAGACGGTAAAAAAAATGGACGAGAGGGAAAAGAATGCACCCATAATCGTCCTCACAGGTCTCGATGATGACGAGATCGCCATACAGGCTTTGCAACACAGCGTTCAGGACTATCTAAATAAGAACAGGACAGACAGCACTTTGCTTCATCGTTCCATAAAATATTCCATGGAACGCTTCAACAATATAAGAGAGAAGGAAAGACTGATAAAGGAACTGAAAGAGGCGCTCGATAATATAAAAACATTGCGAGGGCTGCTGCCTATCTGCGCCAGCTGCAAGAATATACGCAATGATGATGGATACTGGATACAGGTTGAATCCTATCTGAAGAGCCATTCTGATCTCAATTTTACGCACAGCATCTGTCCCGATTGCGTGAAAAAGCTCTACCCTGAATTTACCCGGAACAAGAAAGTGGAGGGAGAAAAACGCCGGCATCCGAGAAGGAAGGTCTCTTTCCCCGCTTTGGTGAGCGGATGCGGATTGGAGGATAAGGCGCTATTGCAGATCGCATTGGTCGTAGACATTTCTATGTGCGGATTACAGATATTGGTCCCGGGCACCTATGAATTCAAGAAGCAGGAAGACGGCGAAGCTTCCAGGATGACCATCACCTTCGCACTGCCGGAAAGTAAGAAACCCGTTACCATAGACTGCGTGCCCCAACGTGTGTTTCAGTCTGATGAAGAAACCAAGATCGGGGCTTCCTTGGTCGACACCGATGTGGAGATGTATCAAACCCTTCAGAACTACCTGATGAGCTCAGTATCGGCATAGATTTTATCGCTTGACATATCCTCTGCCCCTGTATTCTCCGGAATAGGATCTCACGCGCGGGTTCTATGGCAATGTTCAAAGACCGGATCATCGACGTTACCACGGGAAATATCTGGACCGGCATCTGGAAACTTTCCTGGCCCATGCTTGTCATGATGATCTTCGGTTTCCTGGTCGGCTTTACCGACATTTACGTTGCCGGTCTTATCGGCCCCAATGTTCAGGCGGCAGTCGGTTTCATCACTCAGATCTATTTCCTCGTCATTATTATCGCAAATGCCATTAGCATAGGCTCGTTGGCCGTCATTTCCCGGGCCATCGGCGCCGGAGATGAGGAGCGGGCCATTGATGCTGCAAAGCAGTCGCTCCTCCTCGGACTCTTGATTTCCGTCGCCTTCACTGCGGTTTGTTTTATATTTTATCGCGGCATTATTTCGGGAGCCGGCTTCCCGCAGGAGATCACGGACATTGCCGAAAATTTCTTGAAGATTTTCGCCTTCGCCCTCGGACCCAATTACCTCCTCATCATTTCGAATACCATCTTCCGCGCCGGTGCGGAAGTGAAGAAGCCACTCATAACAATGTTCGTCATCAGCGTGGTAAATATTGCCCTGGACTTTTTCCTCGTTTTCGGCATTCCCCCTTTTCCGAAGCTTGGTTATGCGGGAATCGCTTTTTCCACGGCCATTTCGACGCTGTTGGGAACCTTGATGAACCTGGTCTTCCTGGGGATGAGCGAGAGGTGGCGCCCTGTTTATTCCCATTTCGGGGCCGTATCTTTCGAAACGATCAAGACCATTTTCAACATCGGATGGCCGGCAGGATTTCTCCAGGTCGCCTGGAATATAGCGAGCATACTTCTTTTTAACGTTCTGGCAAGATTGAAAGAGGCAAGCATCACCGCCCTCGCGTCTATTGCCAACGGACTCCGGATTGAGGCGATCATTTTCCTCCCTGCCTTCGCCTTCAATATGGCTGCATCGGTCATCGTCGGCCAGAACCTGGGCGCCGGCGACCCGGAAAGGGCAGAGAAGATGGGCTGGAAGCTTGCCGGTTTGGGCATAGCGGTTACCAGCATCATGGCCGTTGTCATTTTTATCTGGGCGGAGGGCTTCGCATCCACCCTGACTTCGGAACCGGCCGTTCTTGCCGAAACGGCGCGTTATCTCAGATTCAATATGGTTTCCGAGCCCTTCCTTGCTTTAAGTACGGTGATGGGAGGCGGCCTTCAGGGCGCGGGCGACACAAGGGGGACCATGTGGGTCATCATCATTTCCATGTGGTTTATCCGGCTCCCCCTTGCCGTATTCCTGTCGCTGTTTATGGGATTCGGGGCTCCCGGCGTCTGGTCCGCCATGGTAATCTCCATGGCTTGCCAGGGGATTATGATGGCCTGGTGGTTTCACCGGGGGAGATGGAAGAGTCTGGAATTGAAATAAACGAGAAATCCGGAATGACGGACTCCGTCATTCTATAACCACCGAAAGGAGACAGAGATAAATGCTGCACCTTTACAATTCAATGGGAAAGCGATTGCAGGTTTTTCGCCCCTTTAACCGGGGAGTCGTGAATATATTTACCTGCGGCCCTTCCGTCTACCAGCGGGCGCATATCGGCAATTTCAGGACCTTCATATTCGAAGATGTCCTGGTCAAATATCTGGAATATTCCGACTACAACGTGAGGCGAGGTATGAACTTCACCGATATCGAAGATAAGGCTGTTCTCGAAGCGGAAAAAAGGCATACGACGGTAAAGCGCCTGACAGAAGAAAATATCAAATCCTTTCTCAATGAAATGTCCCTCCTCAAAATCAAAAAACCGGATTATCTTCCCCGCGCTTCCCGTTCCGTCGGTGAGGCTGCAAAAATCATCAAGGACCTCGTCGCGTGCGGCGCGGCATACTGGCACGGGAGTGATGTGTATTTTGATCCGTTGAAATTTAATGGATTCGGAAAAATTTACGGCCTCGATATGTCGCGGTGGCCGAAGACGAAGAGGCGCTTCAGTAAAGATACCTATCCGGGTATGCGCTGGAATCTCGGCGATTTTATTCTCTGGCACGGCCGCAAGGAAGGAGAAAGGGACTACTGGAAGACATCGATAGGAGAAGGCAGGCCCGCATGGAACATTCAGGACGCAAGTATGGTGAACCGGTATTTCCATGAGACCCTCTCCATCTACTGCGGAGGAATCGACAACCTGATCCGCCATCACGACTACACACGCGCCATCCTCGAGTGCGTGCGGCCTTATGCCATGGCGCGATACTGGCTCCACTGCCAGCATCTCTTTGTACAGGGACATAAAATGTCCAAGAGCAAGGGAAATATCTACTACACCGATACATTACTCGCAGACGGATACAGTCCTGCGGAAATCAGGTTTTTCCTCATATCGAACCACTATCGGAAGAGGATCAACTATACGGAGAAGAATATGCGCCGCGCCAAAGAAAAGCTTCTTGCATTAAGACGCCTGGCGCAGGGTATCGCGGCAAGGGCATCCGGCAAGCACCCCGGGAGTTCTCGGGCGGGCGCCCGTCTTAAGCATGCCTTTGTCCGGCACATGGACAATGACTTGCGTGTCGGAGAAGCCATCGATGCCGTGCAGTCTCTTCTATCGGTGATCAAACCGGAGGCCTCGAAACCCGGCGAGGCCGCGGATATCCTCTCCACACTCAAGGAAATGGACAAGGTGCTGAACGTTTTGTTTTAGAAAAAGAATTCCGAAGCTGAGAGTGTTGCCGGCAGTTTCAGGATCCAAAGGGTCAATCAAAAAATGCAAAAGGAGGATGTCATGAAAAATCTATTCGGAATGCTCACTGTCTTTGCATTGATTCTGGGCATGGCGGGTATCGCCCAGGCGGATCCAAGGATCGTGGGAAAGGATGTGGCCTACAGCGCCGAGGGTGTCGTGATGAAAGGCTACCTGGCCTATGATGAAAATATGAAGGGCAAACGCCCGGGGGTGCTGGTGGTCCATGAGTGGTGGGGCCTCAATGACTATGCCCGCAAACGGGCGCGCATGCTCGCAGAGCTGGGATATACCGCCCTCGCCGTGGACATGTACGGCGAAGGCAAGGTCGCACAGCACCCGGATGATGCGGGAAAATTCTCTTCCGCGCTCATGAAGAATTTCGACGTCGGGAAGGCGCGGTTCATGGCAGCGATGGATTTCCTTAAAGGGCAACCCACCGTCGACGCCACGCGGATCGCAGCCATCGGCTATTGCTTCGGCGGCGGGATTGTGCTCAATATGGCGCGGCAGGGGGTGGATCTTGCTGGCGTGGCAAGTTTTCATGGAAGCTTGACGGCCGTGAAGCCTGCCCACCCCGGCTCAGTCAGGGCAAAGATACTGGTCCTTCACGGAGCGGATGACAAGTTCATCACGAAAGAGCAGATACTCGCTTTCAAAAACGAGATGAAAACAGCGGGCGCTGATTTCAAGTTTGTTTCCTACCCGGGTGCAGTTCATAGTTTCACCAATCCGGAGGCTGATGAATTAGGGAAGAAGTATAATATCCCCATCGCATACAACCGCGATGCGGACAGAAAATCCTGGGAGGAACTGAAGAAATTCCTGCACGGAATTTTCAGAAAATAGCAACAGACATCTATCTTCTCATGCCGCCGCCGGCGGACGGATGCATAGTCTCTCCCTCGTGAGCGGGCGGGCCGAATACCCTCCCTTCACTCGGTGGCGGACCGGGCATTCTACCTTCCGGTGTGGGTGCATGAAACTGCTCTCCTTCATATACGTGAGGAACCGGCGCCCCTCCTTCAAGGGGAGCGGGGCTCATCATTCGGCGCTCGCCTGCGGGAGAGCTCACTGCCGCGCCACCTGCAGGAGGGCTCGCAGGCTGGGCGCCGGTTGGCGCGCCTGTCATACTGCTGCCGCGTAGGGTAGGGCTAACCATTCTTGCACCAGGCGACATATGTTCACGGGGAGCGTGAAAAATTCTTGTTTCACTGTGAGGAACACCCGTTGAGATAAAACCTTTCTTATTGCGTACGCCGATCCCGGCAAAAGTTCTCCCGTTGAATCTCGCCTCCGGATCGATCCGGAAGACACGGTGTTTCCTCACGTCGTTGAAGTGATTTGAAACGAAAACCACTCTATTGTTTACGACAATGATGCTATGGAAATCATGGAGGACGAAGAATCCCGGAAACCAGAAACCGGAGCACCAGAACGGGTAAGGAATCCAGGCGTAAAGATAGTAGAAATCGGGCGGCGGATAGTAGTATGTGACCACAGGAGGCCCTTGATCATAATAGTAACTGTTTATATCCTGAGGATTCGGATAATTCTGGGAACCCGAAGATTCCGCTCCGTATGCACCGCCGCCGGCATAGGGACTGATCGGCAGACCGGATGCAGCGGCAACATCGTAGAGCCTATTTATGGCCTCATCCTTGCCCACAGATAGCTTATTGGCATCTGCGGCATCGCCCACCGCTTTTTGCAACTCGCCCACGATATCGGGCGTCATGGGATAATCGGCGATCCAACCGTTCCGCGGCGTGATGCCCGCTCCTCCGAGCAGGCTTTCCGCTTCAACCTCGTCTGCTGTCGCACTTATGCCCAAGGCGGAGGCAAGCCTGACTGCAAACTCGCCTTCACGGACCAGTTGCTGCTCTATCGGAGGCGGACCCCCTGATTGGGCGCGTGTCACTGCCGGAAGCAGAAGCAGAAAAATACCGGCCATGAACAATATAACATCTCTTGGAGATAGCATTTTCATATGGCAGTCCTCCTTTCTATTCCCATACCTCTTCGACAAACGATATTATATATTATTGCCGGATACTCTATAGGCAGGATCACTGATTATGGACTGCGAAATGTCTTATTGCGGAACGAGAAAAAGGATGAGGCGGATAAAAGGGAGACGAAACGAAGATGAAGGAACGTAGTGCAAACCTTCAGGTCTGCTGTATTAGCAGGACTAAAGTCCTGCACTGCGACCGTTTGCGGCGCATGGGATTGCTTCTCTTCGCCCGCAATGAGAATGCCGACAAAGCTCAGAACGGCAGTTTATTGAGCAGGACCCAGTAGAATCCTATGTCGGCAACGGCCTGTGCAAAGTTGTCAAATTCGACGGGCTTCACGATATAACTGTTTACCCCGAGTTCGTAACTGTCGACCCGGTCCTTCTGTTCATTCGAAGAAGTGAGAACGACGACGGGCAGTGTCTTTGTCCGCTCGTCTGACCTGATTCTGCGCAAGACCTCAATGCCGTCGATTTTCGGAAGCTTCAGGTCAAGGAGAATCACCTTTGGACGGACGCAGATATCCCTGTCCGCAAACTGCCCCGTGCAAAAAATGTAATCCAGCGCTTCTTCACCGTCCCGCAATACCTTAACCCGGTTTGCAAGTTTATGCACCCTGAGGGCATCGAGGGTCAGCTCCACATCGTCAGGGTTATCCTCTATGAGTAAAACATCGATAATACCTTCAAGCAATATTTTTCTCCTTTCCGGCAACGGTAAAATTAAATGTCGCCCCCCCGTTCACTTTGCCGTCGGCCCAAACGCGGCCACCATGGCGGTGAATAATGCGCTGGACGATGGCAAGCCCGACACCTGTTCCCTCAAACTCGTCCGGACGATGCAGCCGCTCGAAGACGCCGAAGAGCTTGTCAGAATATCTCATGTCGAAGCCCGCGCCGTTATCCTTCACGTAATAGGTTATTTCACTCCCCTCTTTGCGACTGCCTGTTTCAATCACAGCCGGTTTTCTGTCTCTTGTAAACTTGACGGCATTGGAAAGAAGATTGACAACGACCTGCCTTATGAGTGAAGCGTCGCCAAAGAGAGGTATCATATTGACGATTCTGAAGTCAAGCTCCCGGTTCGGGTTTGATTCTTTGATCTCTCTCCATACATCGCGTGCCATTGCTTCCATATTTACCCGGGACATGTGCATTTCCTTGCGGCTCAATCTCGAAAAAGAAAGAAGATCATCAATCAACTGGCCCATCTGCTGAGCGTTCCTGCTTATGGCATGAAGCTTTCTCACGCCATCCTCTTCCAGCTTGTCTCCAAAGTCCCGGATGAGTCTCATGGAAAAGCCGTCGATGGCCCGAAGGGGCGCCCTGAGATCGTGGGAGACCGAGTAGCTGAAGCCTTCAAGTTCTTTGTTGGCCGCTTCCAACTGAACCGTGCGTTCCTTGAGTTCCAGCTCTGCCGTCCTGCGCTCGGTGATGTCCAGTCCGTATATGCGGATGCGCTTCACCTCCCTTACAAAACTTATCGTTTGCAGGTACCATCTCCCATCAGCGGTCACTTCCCGCACGTTGGCTTCCTTTCCTCCCTCACGGCAGGTGCGGACCAGCGCCTCCCAATCCGCGAGCCACGGATGCGCAAGCCCGTGCTCACGGATATCGGGAAACAATCGATCAGCCGCAGGATTCACGAACTGGACATTTCCCGCCATATCCGTTTCGACTATAGGATTCGGGTTGAGCCTGGGAAACGTTGCGAGACGCTCCGTTTCCGCTTCCGTTTGCTTGCGCCCGGTAATATCCCTGACGAGGCCGACCATAGAAACAACTTCATTCCGTTCGTTCAGCCTGGGCATTCCCTGCGCCCAGATCCAGCGGATGGCCCCATCGGTCCTGCGGATGCGGCACTCAAAATTCCATTCCGTGCCTATGGATGTCGCATGCCCGAACTTCTCGTCAACTTCCTTACGGTCGAGAGGGAGCACGTGTGCGAGGAACATCTGATAGGTCCACTCAGGAAGAATTTTATCGTAGCCGAAGACCTGGTCGTGGCGGAGCGACCGCCAGGCCTTTCCTGTTTTCGTGTCAAGTCCCCATATGCCAAGCTCTCCCGCTTCGAGCGCATGCGTCAGGCGTTCTTCGCTTTCCCTGAGCTCCGCCGTTCTTTCCTCAACCCGGTGCTCCAATTCATCGTATGATTTCCGTAATGCATTCTGTGCGGCTCTGAGCGCTGTTATGTCCCGGGCTGCCGCGAAAACTCCCTGTATTTCTCCCTTATCGTTCTTATAGGTTGCGGCATTGTAGAGAACCTCTGTTATCCGGCCCGACGTATGGCGGATCGCGAGGGGATAGTCTTTAACAAAACCCTGGGAGAAAACCCTGCTGTAGCCCTCCCGCGCCTTGCCCGGTTCGGTGAAATAGTCGGAAAAATCGCTGCCGATGAGTTTCTCACGAGGGACGCCGGTAACATCCTCCGTGGCCTTGTTCACATCCATCACCCTGCCTGCGGCACTGATCGTGACCAGCGGGTCCAAGCTTACCTCGATGAGACTCCGTGTATAAAGGTTGGCGATGCGGAGCGCCTCCCGAGCCTTTTCCTTTTCCTCTATCTCCCCACGAAGACTCGCATCGACATCCTTTAGTCTCCCTGCCATTTCGTTGAATGAAAGGGACAATGACGCAATCTCATCCCGGCCTCTTACGGGCACCCTGTATTCGAGGTCGCCTCGGGCAATTATCTCCGTTCCGGCCTTGAGAGTGTTAATAGACGCCGTAATATTCCGGCTTAAGAAGAAGGATATGGCGCCTATAATCACTATCATGATGACAAGCGTAATAGTGATAAACCAGACAGACCATGTCAGCGCTTTTTGAATTGTAACTTCGCTCTCCCGGGCGAGCAAGTATGAGTCACTGGCCATGATCTGGGACCTGGCCATGAGCTGCGTCACATTCCTTTCGTCATTTTCATCGAGTAGCGCCCGCAGGGAGACGGAGGCATGTTTCTTCTTCTCGCTGTTTTCAACGAGCTGTTTGAAGAACAGGGCCGTGTCCTCGTGGCTCTTCATGATCCTCTGCACGATCACAATCACTTCTTTTCTCTTGAACTTTGCGCTTTTCATGAGATCATCAAGCGAGGTATGCTTCATTTCCCATTGCCGCCGGGCGCGTTCACCAGGTTTCATCAGATAATCGTATGTGATGGCGTTCATGTCGGAGACGCCGATGACGATCCGGTCGGCGAAATCCGCTCTCCTGACAGAATCAGCTATTTCATTTCTCGCGATGTTGAGGACGAGTGCTATGACAAGCAAAGAAGTTACTAGCAGGAGAACATTGATCAAGAGTTTTGTTCTTATAGACATGATACCCTCAATGAATGATTCTGACTGCCTCCGGTTTTATCCTTTCGAGGCTTTGTAAATGGATGAGATTAAGGTAATTCGGCATATCCTTTCTTTCCGTGAGTCGGCGGCGCATGGCCCACTTTGCTTCGTCCTCCATCAGGGTCACGAGATTCTGGTCGAGCCTTACCCGGAAGTCACTCCGTTCCCATACTGATTGCATTAAGGCAGGATCGTAGCCCCGTCGCGAAGCAATGATGTTTTGAGCATCCGCAGTGTGCTCCGAGCCATATTTTTCCGCCTCCAATAGGGCCTTGAGGAGGCGTTCAACCGCAATCGGCCGTTCTTTGATGAATTCCTCTTTGGCCATCAGCACGAATTGATAGCTCTGACCGCTTTGTCCGGGCCAGGTTACTGCATTCGGGCCGAGACTTTTTCTAATTTCTCCCTCATAAGGCTCCCATGCATAAACAGCGTCCACAGCGCCGGAGGAGATGGCAGCCGGGATTTCAGAAGGCTTCAGGTCCACGAGCCTGACACTTCCTGGGGCGATGCCATGCATGGAAAGGAACGTTTCCATGAAGAAATCCAGAACGGTACCGCGCGTGAGTCCGATCCGCCTGCCTTTCAGATGGGCTGGTTCAGTGATCCCGCGGTCTTTCCTTGCGATGACTTCAAACGTGTCTCCACGGAAGATAGATCCAAATATCCTGAGATCATTCCGCATGAAACTCCTGGTGACAAATATAAAGTCCGCTACCGCTGCTACATCAAGCCTGTTTTTCAGAAGATCATCCGACGCCTTTACGCCATCGGGGAAATCTATGACCGTCACATCGAGTCCATGGTCCTTGAACATACCAAGCGCGTCGGCGATGTACACAAGAGATGAGCTTTCTACAGCCACCACACCCAGGGTGATCTTTTCGGCTATCCCGGCATATTTTCCCCCGCTTCCTTTCTGGCAGCAGAGGAAAAAAATGGCTATCCCGGCTATCGATATCAGCATCAGGACTGCTTTTATTCGTCTCGATTCAGGCATGTCTTGTCCTATTGTTAATGAATTAATCCGACGGCATCCGGCTTTATCTTCTTCAGGAGCCGCCAATCGAGATACTTGAGGTAATTAGGTATGTCCGGGCGAGGCCTAATCTTAATTTCTCCGGGGCCGGACGTAGCAGATATGGCCGCAAAAGAAACAGCGCAAGCAGGCAAATGACGATACTCATCGATAGAGCAAGCCAGGCTATTTTCTTCATCTTTCATGTTCTCCCGATAAACTGTATGGACGAGCCTAAGACAGCGAAAAGTTACAAATGGCGGGTATCATATTTGCTCTCTTCCAGTCAAGCCCCGATCTGCCGAGATGTATTGCGAAGATGCGTAAGCAGGCAGCGTCCTACTTTTCCGCCGGCCCGTGAATCTTCTTCAATATCGATATGACCTCTCTATCCTCCATATCGGGAAAGCTCTGGTAGAAAGAGGCGACGGCAAAGGAGTAGCCCCGGTCGATATGGAGGCATATGATGGAATCGACTTCGTGACTCACCAATGTGTAAGCATTGTCATGGGCGACGGGCACTGCGCAGGTGATTTTCAGGGCATGGTTTTCCCTTGCAAAACTTATAGCGCCAAGCATAGTGAAGCCCGTGGCAAGCCCGTCGTCAACGATGATAACAGTGCGCCCTTTGAGATTGGGGAATGGTCTTGACCCGCGGTATAGTCTGTCTCTCCGCAGCACTTCCTCGTATACCTCGTCCACAATTCCCTCGATCTCATTTTTTGAAACGTAGCCGGCATTAATCAACCGTTTATTCAGCATGACATTCCTGTTCAGGGTGACGGCGCCGAATCCCATCTGGTCATTCTGTGGTATGGGAAGCTTGCGGAGCGTTATCGGCTCCAAAGGACATTTCAACTTGAGGGCTATGGGATAGCCTATCGAGATCCCGCCTCTCGGTATGCCAAGGACAATGGGATTCTTATCGTCTTTGCCGAGATGAATTTTTTCCGCAAGTTTTTCCCCCGCATCGAGTCTGTTCTTAAATGGAACCATGGCAGATACCCCCGAAGTCTCCCAGCTTCACGCGCTATATTAATATAACAAGAAAATAACCTTTTTGATCGTCACTCCCGCGCAGGCGGGAGTCCAGTGATAGCTTTCCGGTTTACCCGTCAGCTTTGTCAAAGGTTTTCACCTTCCCGTACTCGCCGTCGAAACCAGGCTTGATGTTGACATCTCCTTTCCGCATGCGTGAGATGGCCTCCGCGATACGGGGCGAATCGGCGTGCACTATATCTTTCGGCGGCATCGTTATGAGGATGCTCAATTCGTTGCCCAGTTCCTTGAGCAATCTCATATATTCGTTATCAACCGCTTTCGTCTTTACGCCCCGATTGAATACTTCTGCGATAATCTCCCGGAGGGGAATTACAGAATAAAAAGGCGGCGCGCCTTTAGGCTCGAAGCCGATCTTCCTGTCCGCGAGCTTTTCAATTCTATGCAATACGCCCATCGTCAATCTCTTGCCGCATACAGGACATGCGTAGCCATTTTGTATCGTTTCTTCCGGATTCATGCTGACGGCACAGGAGCGGTGGCCGTCGTAGTAATATTTCCCCTCTTGCGGGAAGAATTCGATCGTGCCCGCAAAGCCCTTCCTTAATTTTATGGCATCCGTGATCGCCGCATATGAGACTTCACAGTCAAATATGTTTGCCTCACGGCCGATGGTATTGGGAGAATGCGCATCCGAATTGGATATTAAGGTTACCTTTGCAAGGGATGAAAGCCGCCAATTCATGGCCGGGTCGGAGGACAGTCCTGTTTCAATCGCATGAATATGCGGCGTTAATTCTTCAAAGCATTCCTCAAGGGATGCAAATCCGGATACTGCGCCGAATACGGAGAAATGCGGCGTCCACGCGTGCGCAGGGACAAGCATGGCCTCTTCACATGAATCCAATACCATTTTCAGGAGATCCTTTGCATCCAGTTTCAGGACGGGCCTCCCATCCGAGGCAAGGCTCCCAATTTTTGCCAGCACCCTGCTTAATTTTGCGGCATCGGAAAAGTCACGGACAAATACGATGGCGTGGATTTTCCTGGTCCTCTCTTCCTTTCTGTAGACACAGCTTATCTCTGCTGACGGCAAGAAGAATACGGGGGCTTTGCAGGAGTCCGGGACGTCGTGAGATTGAAACTTTTCTTTCAGGCGGTAGAGTCCATTATCCGCTCTTTCCAGCTTCTTTCCTAATTCCGCCAGCCACAGAGGGTGCGTGAAATCCCCCGTGCCGATGACCGTGATACCTTTCAGCTTCGCCCATTTCCAGATAATTTCGGGGGATAGGTCTTTGCTCGTTGCTATGGAATATTTTGAATGGATATGAAGGTCTGCAAGGAAACGCATGGGGACCTATTTCTTGGGGCCCATGTGTTTGAGAAACCAGTTTGCGGCGAGTCTGGCCACCTCATCGAGGGCGCCAGACTCCTCAAAGAGATGGGTCGCTCCCGGTATGACAACCATGTCTTTTTTACACTTGAGATTCTCAAAGGCCTCCCTGTTCATCGCAATGACAGGCCTGTCATTGCCTCCGACGATGAGCAAGGTCGGCGCCTTGACCTTATCAAGATAATCCATGGCAAGGTCGGGACGCCCTCCCCTTGACACCAGCGCGGCAACGCCTTTGGGCTCCTTGGCCGCGGCCTCAAGAGCGGCTGCCGCACCGGTGCTTGCTCCGAAGTAGCCGAGCTTCAGTACCTGCATTACGCTCTCAGTTTGCATCCACCTCACACCCGTAAGAAGGCGCTCGGCAAGAAGAGAGATGTCAAAAACCTTTCTGCGGTCCAGCTCTTCAGAGACATCGAGCAGATCAAAAAGAAGCGTCGCGAAACCGGCTTCCTGCAATACCCCGGCGACGAATGCATTGCGCGGGCTGAGACGGCCGCTCCCGCTTCCATGGGCGAAGACAATTACGCCGGCCGGTTTGGGGGGAAGACTGAAAATCCCCGCCAGTTCCAGATTGCCTGCCGGGATGAACACTTCTTTTTCACGCATCTTGGCCACGATAACAGTCCTACTCGCCTTTCCATGCAGGTCAGACGCCAATCTGTATAAGAAGGTCGCACCTTTTGTTCAGCCGTTTCCGATTTACTTGAAAAGGCACTTCTTACCTTTTTCGTTGATGAAATACGTCTTTGACCCGTCATAGAAGATCACGGATATCTGCCTGTGCTGCCCGTGCTTCTTGAGCAACTTATGAAATTCCTTCTTTTCCTGCTCTGACTGCCATTGCACCGGCCCGTATATTCCCCGCGACTCTGCGGGCAAATGAATGATGGCCTGACAGAAAAGAGCGACAATAAAAAATATCAATACAAATCTCATGGCTGGTCCTCCGCAAAGAGAGCGCCGCACTTCGTAATCCCCAAACC
>Ga0187878_1002947_pt1 | contig 14553 bp, 8 predicted proteins | sample June2016WEW_17_1_FD_132979 | JGI IMG/M metagenome (GOLD analysis project Ga0187878, IMG submission 132979) | Peatland microbial communities from SPRUCE experiment site at the Marcell Experimental Forest, Minnesota, USA - June2016WEW_17_150 | ecosystem: Environmental > Terrestrial > Soil >...
GAGGGTGTAGGCAACATTGGTGGCCACCCCTCCGCGGTGCCGCACCAGCCGATCCACGAGAAAGGACAGGCTGAGCGACTCGAGCTGTTCCAGCATGATCTGATCGCGAAACACGCCGGGGAAGGTCATCAGGTAGTCGTACGCGACCGAGCCGCTGATCACCAGGTTCATGCTGTGGCTCCGCCCCCGAGAAGGGCCTGCGCATTCCTTTCAAAGGGAGGCAGGATCAGGCCGCACTCTGTGATCCAGGCCGTGAGGTACTCCTGCGGGGTGATATCGAAGGCGGGATTGCGCGCCCGGATCCCAGGCGGGGTTACGCGCTCCCCGCCCAGCTCGAGATCCAGCACCTCCGCTTCCTCCCGCTCCTCAATGGGGATATGCCTTCCATCCGGCAAGGTGAGGTCGATGCTCGAGGTGGGCACAACCGCGTAGAACGGGACGTGGTTTTCATGCGCTGCGAGGGCCAGCATGTAGGTGCCGACCTTATTGGCCAGATCCCCGTTGGCGGCCACTCGATCCGCTCCGACCAGCACGGCCTGCACCTCGCCTCGATGCAGGAAGTGCCCGGCGGCACCATCCACGATCACCTCGAAAGGGATCCCCAGCTGCTGCAGCTCCCAGGCGGTCAGGCGCGCCCCTTGCAAGCGAGGCCGGGTCTCGTCAACGAGCACGTGGATGCGTTTGCCCTGGTCATGGGCCGCCCGGATTACGCCCAGCGCGGTCCCATAGTCGACGGTGGCCAAAGCTCCGGTGTTGCAGTGGTGCAGGACCGTGTCCCCGTCCCGAAGGAGGTCCGCGCCAAAACCGGCCATGCGCCGGTTGGTCGCGATGTCCTCCTCCGCCATGCGCTGAGCCTCAAGGAGAAGCCTCTCTCCCAATTCCAGCTCGGGTTCTCCGGCGGCCGACCCTGCCGCGCGCAGCATGCGCTCGACAGCCCAGCGCAGGTTCACGGCGGTCGGGCGCGCCCGACACAGTTCCTCTGCGGCTTGACGCAGCTCCTGTTCCCGCTCAGCGCTGCTTGGGGAGGGGCTTCCGCGGCAGGCGAGGACGAGCCCGAATGCCGCCGCAACTCCGATGGCGGGCGCCCCGCGCACTGCCATGTCGCGAATCGCCTCGGCCACCTCGCCGCTCGAGCGCAATTCCAGCCAGCGCAGCTCGCCCGGCAGTCTTCTCTGGTCAATCAGGCGCAACAGGCCGCGCGCGGAATCCCACTCGAGTGTGCGCATACCCTTCCGTTGGTCGGGGGTGCCCCCCGGGGGTCGTAACTGCGCCTTTGCCCCGCCGGCACAAATAGCGCTCTCCGTGCGAGAGCGCTTGAGTGATCGTAACATGGCGCGCTGGGCTTGTCAAAAAAGACCAACGGCGTCACGTTCCACGCTCCCCATGGGCCCTGGACCCATCGATCATTCACGGGGGTTCCGTCCCCCAAGCTGGGGCGGGGAGGCCAGGACCTACCGCCCCATGGCCAACGCTGCATCTTCGGGACGCGTGCGCCCTGGGAACCTGCGAGGCTGAACCTTACTCAAGACCGCCGATTCTCGCGGCCAAGTCCAGCGACCATTCCCAACACCGGGCCCGCCAATTCCTCCCCTCGGCTGCCAGCGCCCCCAGGCAATCAGGACCGAGAGCGAGGTCGAAGATCTTCCAGGTCCTTCCACCCCCTGGGCCTGCGAGCACGGCCCTCTCCGATCGGCAGCCCGGGTACGGATTCCAGCACGGCCCTGAGCCCCGTTCCTTGGGCCTTGAGGTAGGCCTCTTTCCGAATCCAAATCCTCAGCAGGGCTACCGGGACGAACTCGGGTGGAGAGGACTGAATCTATTGGCGCTCGCCGGGTGAGAGCAGGGGGCCGAGTACTTCCTCGTAGGGGACGCCCCGCCCCAGGCACTCCACATCAACCCCCACCCGCCGCCCCCTGGAGAAGGCCAGCAGGATCACTTCCCCGGAATGGGAATGGTTAAACTGAACGATCCCGGCGTTCTCTCGATTGCCCAGGCGCAACTTACCCGTCTCGTCCGGTTCAAGGATCAGCTCTCGCGGGCAAACTCCTGTGTAGGCCGCCGACAACAGGCGCAGGACGATCCGGCCGGTGAGAAAGCGCAGTCGATCCGCCCCGAACCGGAAGCGGCCCGCCCGCTCGATCTCCTCGGGCGAGAGGATTTCCTCTCCCCACTCGGCAGCATACTGGCGGTCCAGCCCAGCTTTCCAAACGTGGATCCCCGAGTCCCTCAGGTCTGGAATCGATTCGAGGGACCCATGGAGAACCTTCACCGGATCCGGCTCCCAAGAGGGCGCGTGAGGCTGCCTGGACCGCCTCGAGACGGTTCCTCGGTCAACCCCAACCCGCCAACGATCCATTCCTTTGGATACCCGGGTGGTTCCAACCATAGCCATCCCTCCGGGGCAGAGGAGAGAGACGCCTTATTGTCCGACTCCGCCGTGACCTGCCGAGATCAGCCGGTTCGCAACGCGATGATTGCGCCCGTGACCTCCACCCTCGGCGGGCGCTGCGGATGCCCCGCGGGAGGGTTTCGCCTCCAGAATCTCAGCTTCTCCAATCCCGCCCCGATCGAAGGTTCTATCTCCTCTCGTTCAATAACCTCGCAGAAGCCACGCGGCCGTCCTGGAAGGGGTGTGGCATCGAGGCCACGGTTCCAGAGTGACAGGGCCTGTTCCCCACGCCCACAGTCCTGGATATCCAGAGCGGCTTGTTCCGTCCACGAGCATCCAAGCCCTCGACGAACGGGCGGTGCGTGGAGAAAAGAGTGAGGCAATCCCTAGCGGCGGCCTGGGCGCCGCCCCTCCAGTTCTGGTTTTGGCGATTGTCATGGCCAGAACAACCATCCCCCTCCTCAAGGCCAGGCCTGCTTCCGGCCGGCTCCGGTCGAAGCCCTGAGGCCCACAGACCCGGCCGAGCCGATCGCCCCACAAGCACGAGGGCCTCGCTCACTTCTCACCCAGCGGGTCGCCGGTCGTGACCGGATGGACCTTGTTCTTTCTCCAAGGTCTCGGCCAGGTGATGGCGCAGGACCTCCGCCAGCCTGCGCACGTTGGGTTCCTGCAAGAGGCTGATGTGATTGCCAGGGACCTCCGCAACTTCCAACGGCCCCGTCACCCATTCGCTCCACCCCAGGCTCGGATCCCCATCAATGTGGTCCCGCCGCCCCTGCGCCCGAAGGAGGAGCACCTTGCCCGCATAGGGGCCCGGCCGATAGCGCTGAGCGGCGGCCCAATGTACCTCTTCGAGGTGCCACAGGTGTGCGGGCAGCGACCTCCTCAGTAAGCCCCACAAGAAGGCGGCTTTCCCCCGGAGCGTCCTGCGCCTGAGTTGCGCGGCGCGCCGTTGCAAGCGTTGCCGCAGCGTGCGCCTTCTGATCTTGCGGGCCGGGCACGGCGTGTCCAGCAGGGCGAGCAGGGCGACCTGCTCTCCCTGCGCGGCCAGCTGCCGCGCCATCTCAAAGGCGATCACTCCGCCAAGGGAATAACCTCCCAGAAAGTAGGGGCCCTTGGGCTGGAAGTTGCGCACGGAGTTGAGATGACCCGCTGCGATGTCCTCGATGGACGTATGAGGCTTCTGTTCGGGACGGACCCCTTGCGCCTGGATGCCATACACCGGCTGATCGGCGGAGAGCCAGTGGGCCAGGAGGCGATAGCAGAGCACATGGCCCCTCGCTGGATGGATGAAGAAAAACGGAGGCCGGGAGCCGGCGGGCTGCAGGGGCACCAGGGTGGCGGGCAGGTCGGTTCCCCCCGGGGCCAAAAGGACCTCTGCCTGTTGTTCCACCGTCGAGGCCCGGAGGATTACCTCCAGAGGGATTCTTTGCCCAAGCTGCTGTCGGATCCTCTCAAAGAGCTGCAGGGCCTGCAAAGACGTGCCCCCTAGGTCGAAGAAGTCATCCTGGATACCCACCGGCCGAACTCCAAGGACTTCCTCCCAGATATGGCAAAGCTGCGCCTCAAGCAGGCTGTTCGGCGGCTGCCCGTCGAAATGCGCCGGCGCAGGCAAAGGCGCGGGCAGCGCTTGTCGATCGATCTTCCCACTTTCGGTGAGGGGCATGGATTCCAGGAACACAAAGGCCGAGGGGATCATGGCGTCGGGCAGCGACTGCCTCAGCGCGGAGCGCAGCTCGGCAGGGCGAGGGGGCGGTTGAGCCCCCGCTACCACATAGGCCACCAGGACCTCTTCTCCCAGGTTTCGCTCCCAGGTCCCCGCGGCTGCTTCCTGGATGCCCTTCATCCGCAGGAGCGCCTGCTCAACCTCCGAAAGCTCAACCCGGTACCCTCTGACCTTCACCTGGCTGTCCTTTCGGCCACGCAACACCAGGCACCCATCCCCCAAGAGGTGCCCTTGATCCCCTGTCCGAAAGGACCGCCTGCCCTTGCCCGAGGGATCCTCCGAGAAAGCGGCCTGGGTGAGATCGGGGCGCCTCCAATACCCCGGAGAGACATAACGGCTCCTCACCACAATCTCCCCCTCCCCCTCTGCCACAGGTTCCCCGACCTCGTTGCACAGTCGGATCTCCACGTCCGAGACGGGGTAGCCGGCCGGGAGTTGCTCCGCGAGCACCTGCGAATTGCGGTCGAGGAGATCCTCCGTGACGACGCCTGCTTCCGTCGTTGAGTAGCCAACCCGCAGCAGGCAATCCGGAGGACAGGTACGTCGGTAGAGGTCAAAATCCGACCGCAGGACCATCTCGCCACTGAGCTTCAACAAACGAAGCGAAGCAAAGCCGGCTTCGCTGTTCGGCTCCGCAGCCAACCGCCTGAAAAGCGAGGGCGTCGATTGCAGGACGCTGATTTTCTGCTCCCGCATCCAGTCAATCATCTCCAAGAGCCCGCCACCCGCAACCACAAAAGGACAAAGCGTTCCCCCGTTCAAGATCGAGCCGTAGAGATGTATAACCGCCATCCCCACCCCCACCGAGGTCAACAAGGAGAATCGGTCGGTGGAATTCGAGTGAAGGCTGTTGGTTTGCACGAGGACGGGGTGCAAAAGCGTGCGCTGGCTAAACATCACCCCCTTGGGCCCCCCTGAGGACCCCGAGGTGTAGAGCACGTAGGCGATCCGTTCCGGTGGGATATCGAGTTGGGGATTCCGCTCGGAGAGCCCCCCAGGCAAACGATCCACCTCAATGAGCTCCTCTCCCCGACACAGGGCCAAGGCCTGCGACCGATAGTCCGCCCGCGTGATGAACATCGCGGCTTCGGCGTCCTGTGCAATCTGGGCCGCTCGCGATTGCGGCAGGGAGGGATCCATGGGAACACAGACCTTGCCTGCCTTTAGGACTCCCAGGAGCGCAAGGATGGCTGCTGAGCCGTGTCCAAGAAGGACCGACACGGCCACCTCGCCATCCCCGAGGCGATCGAGGAGAGCGTGGGCCAGGCGATTGGCTTGGCCGTTGAGTTCCTCATAGGTAATTGCGCGCCCTCCCTCCAGCAGGGCAACGTTTTGGGGATAGGAACGCACGACATGTTCAAACCGGTCCTTGATGGACCGATCGATCCACTCGCGGCCGAAGGGGATGAATTCGTTGGTCGGCTGAGGATGGGTCATGGGCGGCAGGGTTTTCCTCGCTCGCAGACCCGGCCAGACCGAAAGGCCGCGGCCGAAACGGCCTCTCGGCTGAGCTCTCTGCACGGATCAATCACGGTCTGCGGCTTCCTCTTGCGCTCGACGGCGGGAAAACATCCGCTTCTCCACCGGGAAGAACAGGGAAGGGATCGCCAGGGCCAGGCGAGCAGTCGCGAACCGGTCGGAGTAAATGTTTACGGTCCCCAGGGTTTCGCAGGCGGGCCGCTTATCCGAACTCAAGCGTCACCCCGCAGAGCTTCGTTGGCGGCCCGCAGCGCACTGATCATATCATGCCAACGTGTCGCCAAACGCGCCTTCGAGGTCTGCCCTCACTCCGGGCGCGAGGACCGTTGACCAGGAACGGAGGAACTGCGCAGAGGAAGCTACCCTGCCAGGCCCTGCCGCAGGCGCATTCTCGCGAGGCCGCGCGAGGGGGTTTGTCTGCTTGTCCTCCGAGTGCGCCCCACTCTGGGGACGGGGGCGAGCCCTGCCCCCTGCTCGAGCAGACGGGCGCCTTGCGCGAGGGCTCCATTGGCCTGTGGTACCATACCGCCGTTCATCTTTCAGAAAGGAGTTCTTTGAGGTGGGCTGGATGGGCAAAGCCAGCGGCCCTTTGTGGCGGGCTCTCTTGCTAGTAACGGCCGGCGTACTGCCCGCCTGCTCCCTGACCCAGGGGCTTCCCTTCGCGACGCAGATTCCCTTCCTGGCCCCAGCCGCTGCTCCTTCCTCCACCCCCTTCCCATACCTTCAGCAAGCGGATCACGCTCTCTTCCTTGGGGATTATCCTACCGCCCTTACCCAGTACCAGGCGGCATTGGCCACCGGTTCGCATGCAGATCAAGCGCTGCTCGGCCTGGGGCGCACCCAGCTGGCGGCGGGAGACCCCGAGACCGCCCAGCTCACGCTGCAGTCGCTGATCAGCACCCATCCCGACAGTCCGCTTCTGGGCCAGGCGCAGTTTCTCCTGGGAGAGGCGGACAGTGACCTTAAGGACTACTCGGGTTCGGCCAAGGGATACGAGGCCTATCTGTCCTTGCATCCGGGGATAATTGACTCCTACGCGGAAGAGAACCTGGGGGATGCGCTTGGCGCGGCAGGTCAAGCCGGCCTCGCCGCACAGGCCTACGCTGCCGCGGCCAACGCTCCCCGGGCCGGAAGCCCGTTGCCTCTCCTGGAGAAGGAAGGCGACGTCCTGCACCAGGGCGGGTCCGATGATCAAGCGCTATCCCTCTACGCTCAGATCTTCAAGATCAGCACGAACGACTACGACAAGGCGCGCCTGGACCTCAAGATGGGGGAGATTCTCGTGGCCCAGGGCAAGACCCAGGACGGGTACACACGGTATATCGACGCGGTAGCCAACTATCCCCTCAGCCATGACTCCTACCTGGCGCTGGTGGAACTGGTCAACGCGGGATTCCAGATAGACGAACTCCAGCGCGGCCTCGTCGACTACTACGCCGACCAATACCAGCCGGCCCTGGCCGCGCTCAACCGTTATCTGGCTAGTTCGCCCACACTGGCCGCCAAGGCTTATTACTACCGCGGCCTGACGGACCTGGCCCTCAACCAGCCGGACAGCGCGATCTCCGACCTTCAGTCTGCGATCCAACAAGGGCCCTCGAGTGATGTCTGGGATCGGGCCTGGTTCGAGCTGGCCGACGCTCGCTCTGCCGGCAAGGGGGACACTGCGGGTGCGATTCAGACCTACCTGCAGTTCGTGGCCGCCGACCCGACCCATCCGCGCGCGGCGGAGGCGCTCTTCGACGCCGCCCGGCTGGCGGAGGAGAGCCGCGACCTTGCGACGGCCGCCTCGCTCTGGAAGCGCTGTGGCCAGGAGTACGCCAGTTCCGATGACGGGCCCGATTGCGCGCACCTGGCCGGGATCAGCTACTACCGCAGCAACGATTTTCCGAGCGCGCAGGCCCAGTTCACGAGCCTGGCGAACTCCACGGATGCCAGCATTCGCTCCCGAGCGCTATTCTGGATGGGGAAGGCCCGCGCTGCTCAGGGCGACACAGCGGGCGCCAGGGCGCAGTGGACGCAAGCCGCGCAGGCGGACCCGACCGGTTACTACTCCGACCGGGCGCAGGACCTGCTGGTCGGGCGCGAGCCTTTCGCGCCGCTGGGCCAGTATGGTCTCGGATTCGACCTGGCGACCGAGCGCGCCCAAGCGGAGGCCTGGGTCCTGCAGCGGTTCCCCCAGCCCACCCCGGAGCCCTCTCAGGCTATTCAGGCGGCGCTCCTCAATGACACAAGGGTTAAGCGAGGTCAGGCTCTCTGGGATCTCGGGCTCTATTCGCAGGCCGAGGACGAGTTCGACCAACTCAGGGGCGACTTATCCAAGGATGCGGTCGCTTCCTTCTATTTAACCAACTACCTGGTCGACCTCGGCTACTACCCAGGAGCGATCTTCTCCGCCCGGCAGGTACTCGACCTGGCGGGAATGAACGATGCGACGACCCTCACCGCCCCGGCCTACTTCAGCCATGTCCGCTTCGGCCCTTACTTTGCCGACTTGCTCCTGCCTCAGGCTCAGGCCTACCAGCTTGACCCCTTGCTGCTTTTCGCCGTGGTCCGGCAGGAATCGCTCTTTGGGGCGACCGCCAGCTCCACCTCGAACGCTTATGGCCTGATGCAGATCATCCCCTCCACGGGGGAGGAGGTCGCCAAGAAGCTCGGCCTGACCGACTTCACCAACGCGGATCTCGCCCGCCCGGTGATCAACGTCAAGCTCGGAACGGCGTACCTGGCCGAGCAACGAGACGCGCTCGGGGGCAACCCCTACGTAGCCCTGGCGGCCTACAACGGCGGCCCTGGGAATGCGGCCCAGTGGCAGGCGCTCGCCCCAAACGACCCGGACCTGTTCGTAGAGACCGTCCGCTACGCGGAGACGCGCACCTACATCAAGGACATTTACGAGATCTACGCGATCTACCGGCAGCTTTATGGGGCAGGCCGGTAGCAAGGCCGGCACGGCCAGCCGCCGGGCGCCGTCTATCGAAGAAGCCGCGCCTTACGATCGGGCGGGGTTGACCCATCCAGCCCGTGCCCGCACCCTCTCCTCTTGACGACCTCTCCAGCGGGTGAGGATCTCTACCTAGGCTCATAGCGGCTCTGAGGATAAGCACATGCAACAGTGGCTGCTTGGAATGCTCAGTGCAATTCGTCATGGTGGATTGTTGGGGAGCGGCCTGAACACGTGGTTGGGCATGGCCGCCCTGGTCGCGATCACAGGCTTGATATGGGCTGCCTGGTACCTGGCGCTCTGTGGATTCTGCCGCTCTGCGCCATATGCCATGGTGGCCTCCATGCTAATGACGATTGCGCAAATCATTCTCAGCGAACTCGGCCTCGGCCTGATCGGGCTGCTTTACGCGCCCGTCGTGATTGGAGTTAACCTGGTAGCGACCGGCATCGTTTTGTTGACCCGCGTGGTGCCCAAATGGGGTCGGGTGATCGAGGCACAGCGCCAACTGCTCTCGCAGGTGAGGACCATTAGGCTTTCGCTTTTCGGCAGGGCGGTCTTGGGACTCTACCTTCTGGTGCTACTTAGAAGTGCCTTCGAGGGTTTCTTCTTGGCACCCCGGGAGTGGGATGCTCTGGTCTTCCATTTGCCGATCATGGCCGAAATCTACCAGGCCCATGCCATCCGGCCGTTTTCGAGCCTCGTGATATGGGTACGGGCCTATCCATTCAATGTCGAGTTGCTGTCGCTTTGGAACTTGCTCTTCCTGGGCGTCGACAAGTTGGTCGACATCCCCTCGCTGCCGGCGATTGTGACTGGGGCGCTTGCCGTATATGGATTGTCCCGCCGGTGGGGAGCAAGTCGAGATGCCGCCCTTGCGGGTGCTTGTATCTTTGCCTTTGCGCCGACCATGGTCCTCCAACAAGTCAGTTCCCATGTTGACGCCTTTATGGCCTCGATTTTTGCAATGGGCGTGTACCTGCTCTTTGGAGCGTCGCATGCTTTCGATGTCAAGGCCAAGCCTGCGATCGTTGGCCTCGAGGTCGGCCTCGCGGCGGGTATCCTGGCGGGGGCCAAATATACCGGCCTCTTCTATTCTCTGGCGCTCGGGTTGCTTCTCCTGGGATGGTGGCTCGGCAGCTTGAAGGGGACGGTTGCCTCCGCCGGGGGGAGGGGGTGGGCCTGGGGGGCACCCCGGGTCGTCGGCCCGGCGCTGGTCGCCGTAATCGCCCTGGGCGCGTATCCCTACTTGCGCAACCTGTATGTGTTTCGAAATCCAATTGCGCCGTATGAGGTGTCATTGCTCGGTCACGTGGTTTTCCAGGGGCAGACGGGCCTGGATCAATTCATCGCGAATAATTCCTCTCCCCAGCTGCTGGCTATGCCCATCCCAGAGCGCTTGGCGACGACCTGGCTGGAGAAGACGGGAAGCCTTGAGGACGAATTCCTGGCTGGTCTCGGCCCCCTTTGGATTATCCTGGGCGTACCCGCTTTGGCGGCATGGCTCGTTTCCATTATCCTGCGTCGCCAATGGTTGCAGTTGCTGCTATGTGTTCTGACCTTTCTCGCTCTCCTGGCCACGCCGGCATTCTGGGTGCCCAGGTACAGCGTCCCGGTCCTTCTGCTCGGGGCACTGGCCATCGGCTGGCTACTAGATCGCCTGCGGCCTTTTGCCCGACATGCCACCACGATCCTATTGTTGGCGATGGCGGCCCTCTCGGTGTTCCTCACGATGGATCTCGCCCAAGTCACCCCCAGAGTACTCAGGGATTATGTAGCCTGGCGAGACGATCGAAGTCGATCCAGCGCCGATTTTGTTTGGGTCGGGCGGAAAGCGTTTCTGTACCTTGAGAAGGAAACTAGCGTAAGCCCCGCTACGATCGCCTATGGAGGACTGGTGCGATTCATATACCCTTTGTACGGCGCGGACCTCAGGAATCGTGTGGTCGCATTTCGCGCCTCGGATCCGCACGAATGGCAAGAGGATCTAGATCACAGCGGGGTCGAGTATGTGATTGCTGTGAAGGGCAAGCCAGAATTCACGATGACGACAGAGGACCCAGAATTCCAGGAGGTGGCTTCCGATGGGGGTGTCACGGTCTTCAAACGAAGGTAATGGAAGGTCCTCCAGATGGAGACGCGCTGAGGCCGAGCTTGGCAGCTTGGCTTTCGTCGCCCTGACCTGGGGCGTTGCCGCGTTCTATTTGGCCCAGCCGGGGCGGAGCCATGATCTCATCACCATGTGGGGCTGGATCAAGTCCGTGTTGAAACTCCTTCTTGTCCCAGGGGTGTGAGACCAGGAATGCGGGAATGGCCTATGGGCCGTTGTTTCTTGTTGTTTCTTGTGCGGGCGGCCGGCTTCCCGGATACGCAATCCTGCAGTGGGTAAGCCTCCGCGGTTTGAGCCGCTGCGGACAGGCACGGCTGGCGGTCCCTCTCAGTGGTCATCGTGCCCTAGGGGATCGCTCTCATTGCAGGCCTCGTCCATTTCACGCCCGACTTCCTTCCGGTCGTCACCTTATCCCTTTGGGTCTCGGAAGTGGCATGGCCATTGAAACGATCGGGGCAGTCGATTGTCTTGGATTTCGGATCTGTGGATCGGGGAACATCCCCAGTGCGCTGGACAGAAAGGCGGATCGCCTCGGCCTTCAGCTTGGCGATCTCCCTCGTGTTCAATCTACCGCGACGGCAAATGTTTGTGCATGGGAGTCAGGCCCTTGTAGCTGCGAGCGGGGATGAATACTGGCCCATCGCCGAATTGACCGTGGGGCCTGAGCCGGATTTGGATCGAAGACCACGGTTATGAGATAATCCTATGCCGGCGATGAGCCGTATCCACCGAGGGGGGACAAAGGAGCAGATTCGGACTTGGTTTTTCATCCGGCCGCAACCCGAGCGCGACGTTCCCCAGGGGGCCAAGCGAAGGTCCATGCCCGACCGATCTGAATTGATTTCCCCGTACGGCGGAAGCCTGGTGAACCTCTTGCTGGACCTGGGGGCGCTGGAGGAGGCAAGGCGCCGAGCGAGCCGTCTTCCCTCCATCCAGCTCAGCGAGCGCTGCGTCTGCGACCTTGAACTGCTGGCCACTGGCGCTTTTTCCCCTCTGGCCACGTTCATGGGGCAAGCAGACTTTCAACGCGTGCTGGAGGATATGCACCTTCAGAGCGGCGCCATCTTTCCCATCCCGGTTTGCCTCCCGGTAGATCCCTCGCCCGATCTCCGCTTGGACCGGGAAGTCGCGCTTCGCAACTCCAAGAACGAACTGCTGGCGGTCCTGCGACTGGAGGAAATCTACGCCTGGGATCTTGACCAGACGGCCTCCCGGGTTCTGGGGACGCGCGACACGAAACACCCCCTGGTGGCGGAGATGCACCGCTGGGGCAAGCTCAACCTCTCGGGCCGGCTCGAAGTCCTGCAGCTCCCTCCGCACTTTGATTTCCGCGACCTGCGATTGACGCCCAAGGAAACCCGCGACCGCTTGGCCCGTCTGGGCTGCGCGAATGTGGTCGCCTTCCAAACCCGCAACCCACTCCACCGGGTTCACGAGGAATTGACCAAGCGCGCTGCCCGGGAGGTCAATGGGACCCTGCTCTTACACCCGGTGGTCGGGATGACCAAGCCCGGGGATGTCGATCACTACACGCGTGTGCGCACGTACCGCGCGCTGGCCGCGCATTATTACGACCACGACCGCATCCTGCTCGCTCTGCTGCCTCTGGCCATGCGTCTGGCCGGTCCGCGGGAGGCGCTCTGGCATGCGCTCATCCGCCGCAACTATGGCGCGAACTACTTGATCGTGGGCCGCGATCACGCCAGCCCGGGGCTGGATTCGAAGGGCCAACCTTTCTACGACCCCTACGGCGCGCAGGAGCTTGTTCTGAAGTATTCGAGCGAGCTTGGCGTGGGGATGGTCCCTTTCCGGGAACTGGTCTATCTGCCGGAAGAGGAACGGTACGAAGAAATCACCAAGGTTCCCACCGATGCACCCACCGCCTCCATTTCCGGCACCCAGGTGCGCGAGGAATTCCTGAGCCTGGGGAAGCCTCTTCCCGGCTGGTTCACGCGCGCCGAAGTGGCGGAGATCCTTGCCGAAACTTACCCGCCCAAGTACCGACAGGGAGTGTGCGTGTGGTTCACCGGGCTGAGCGGGTCAGGCAAGTCGACCACCGCGGAAGTGCTCACCGTATTGCTGCTCGAAGGCGGACGCCAGGTGACCGTCCTGGACGGCGACGTGGTGCGCACTCACCTTTCCAAAGGGCTGGGATTTAGCCGCGAAGATCGAGACACCAATATCCGGCGGATCGGATTTGTGGCCGCCGAGATCGTGCGGCACGGCGGCGTAGCGGTGTGCGCCGCGGTCAGCCCGTATCGGGCAACCCGCAACGATGTGCGCAACATGGTGGGTGCGGATCACTTTATCGAGGTGTTTGTCGACACGCCCCTGGAGGTTTGCGAGGCGCGCGACTCCAAAGGAATGTACGCCAAGGCGCGGCGGGGAGAGATCACGGGATTCACCGGGATCGACGATCCCTACGAGCCCCCGGAGTCTCCCGAGATCACGCTCGACACGGTCCATACTTCCCCGGAGGAGAACGCCAGAACGATTCTGGGCCTACTTGGATCGCGCGGATTCATCCGTTCCGACCCCGCCGCGAGGACGCCGTCTTTGGAGGGATGATCCGGCGCAAAAGGCGCCGGTCCGGACAGCAAAGCGGGCGGTGGCCGATGAGGCATTTCCCGAGGGAGGGATGCCGCGGTGAAGATCCAGCCCACGGAGTTGCCGGGGGTCTTGCTGCTTGATCCCGACGTGCACGAGGACGAGCGCGGCTTCTTCTTGGAAACCTACAACGCCGCGCGGTTCGCGGCGCTCGGCGTGCCGGCGACCTTTGTTCAGGACAACCATTCCGGATCACGCCAGGGCGTGCTGCGCGGGTTGCACTACCAGATTCGCCACCCGCAGGGGAAGCTGGTGCGAGTGGTGCGGGGCGAGGTATTCGACGTGGCGGTCGACCTGCGACGAAGTTCCGCGGCCTTCGGTTGCTGGGCCGGTGCGCCCCTATCGGATGACAACCGGCGCCAGGTGTGGGTTCCACCGGGTTTCGCCCACGGGTTCTACGTCCTCAGCGAGTTCGCTGACGTGCTGTACAAAGTGACCGAGATCTATGACCCGGCCTCCGAACGGACACTGCTCTGGAATGACCCGCGGCTGGGAATCGACTGGCCGCTCGTGGACGGCCGGCTGGGGTGGGCCCGCGAGATCCTGGGCTGCGATCCGCGGGCGCAGGAGCATCGCGTGCGCGAGATCCAGCCCGCGCGGCACAGCGACTTCCCGACCCCGGCCGAAAGGCCCGCCTATTCGGTGCTGGACTGCCAGCGAGCGGAGGAAGCCTTTGGCGTAAGGCTGCCTCCATGGAGAGAGGCCCTGCGCCTGGCAATGTCGGAGAGTTCGTAGGGAGGCGCGGATCTGGACGGCACCGTCCACACCCTTGCGCTTGCGGGAAGGGTGGCCGGGACCGCCGGGCTCACGGCGGGAACGAGCGCGGGGGCCCTGCTGCACGAACCAAGAGCGAGTGCCATCGTGGTGAGCCCGAGTAAGGCGGGCGCGGGCTTGGCCCAACTCTGCCCGGCTCCTGCTCCTGAAGCGGCTTCCGTCGCCTGGCCGGTTCCGCCGAGTGGGCAGCTATCCCCCTTCCCTCAAAAATGGTTCCCCGGTGTAAGGGTTCGGCCTTCCGCAGACCGCGCACCCCCAGCCTCGCAGAGCCGTAACCGCCGGGCGCCGGACGGAGCCGGGCTCATAGGCCAAGCCGGGGTCGGCGCCGGCGGCGATTGCCCCGGCCTGCACCTTCTCCGCGGCAGCCGAGGACCGACTCGGCCCAGCCCCCTTTCAGACGGCCCCGGAGAAGGAGCGGAGTTCCCGCCTGCACATGCTGCTTGCTTTCGAGACTTCCCCGCCGGGCTTGGCCGGATGGGAGTTCGTGGCTGGAACGTGCAATTCTCGCCGCCCCTCAGCACGGC
>Ga0187878_1002951_pt1 | contig 14535 bp, 12 predicted proteins | sample June2016WEW_17_1_FD_132979 | JGI IMG/M metagenome (GOLD analysis project Ga0187878, IMG submission 132979) | Peatland microbial communities from SPRUCE experiment site at the Marcell Experimental Forest, Minnesota, USA - June2016WEW_17_150 | ecosystem: Environmental > Terrestrial > Soil >...
CTCTATCGCCTGACGCCGTAGTCCCGCGGGCCCAGTTCCCCAGGCGCGCCGGCCGTTTGGTTTGCTCCGAAGCTGCCCGCAGAAATTCCGGACCGGAGGGTCGGGCTGCGGGCTACATCAAAAGGTGCGATGGGAGGCACAACGATGTTTTCCCTGCGTCAATGGAGGGTGATGTTACTCGCCGTCCTGCTGACGGCGGCCTGGGCGCGTACTCAGGAAACGCCGCCTAGCATTGTGGCCGAAGGTGTCCCGCCAGTGCCGGCCGAGTTGCGGGCCCGGATGAACCAATATCTGAACATGCGAGCGGCCATTTTCAGCGACTGGCACCCGACCGAGCGCTCGATGCTCGTCCTGACCCGCTTCGCCCACACCGCGCAGGTGCATCTGGTGGCGGCTCCGGGGGCCTATCGGCAGCAGCTTACCTTTTTCCCCGACTACGTGCGCGGGGCGCGATTCTGCCCGCGTGCTGACAGGGACTACTTCATCTTCAGCATGGATACGGGGGGCTCGGAGTTCTTTCAGTTCTATCGCTTCGACCTTGCGGATGGCAGCTACCGCCTGCTGACCGACGGGAAGTCGCGGAACGAGCGGGGGCTCTTCAATCATCAGGGCACGCTCGCGGCCTATGTCAGCACGCGGCGCAACGGCCGGGACTTCGACCTGTACACCTTCGACCCCGAAGAACTAGCCGTGGGGAAGTTGGTGGCCGAACTAAAGGGGCAATGGATGCCGCTGGACTGGTCTCCGGATGACACACGCTTGTTGCTGATGGAGGAGATCTCCATCAATGAAACATACGTCCACGTGTTCGATGTGGCGAGCGGGCACGTGGAGCTGGTAACACCCAAGGGCACAGAGAAGGTCGCCTACGGCGCGGCGCTCTGGTCGAAGGATGGCAAAGGCATTTACCTGGTGAGCGACCGCGACTCGGAGTTCCAGCGGCTGTTCTACTATGACCTCGGCACAAAGAAATTCACTTCACTCACCGATCACATTCCCTGGGATGTCGAGGACATCGAGCTTTCGCCGGACGGGCGGGTCCTGGCCTTTACTGTCAACGCCGACGGTATCAGCGAACTGCACCTGCTCGATACCCAAACAAGGCGGGAGCTTCCTGCCCCCAAGCTGCCTAAGGGCCAGGTCTTCAACCTGAAGTTCCATCTGCGCCGGAACGAACTGGCCTTCAACCTCAATTCCGCCAAGTCGCCCAGCGACGTCTATTCCTACAACCTCGATTCAAAGAAGCTCGACCGCTGGACCTTCAGCGAGACGGGCGGGCTGAATCCGGAGACCTTCTCGGAAGCCCAGTTGGTCCATTATCCGACGTTCGACCAGGTGGACGGCAAGCCCCGGCTGCTGGCCGCCTTGGTGACGCGTCCTCCCGCCAGGTTCAAGCCGCCGTATCCGGTGCTCATCGACATTCACGGCGGCCCCGAGGGGCAGGCGCGGCCCGGTTTCCAGGGGCGGTACAACTATTTCTTGAACGACATGGGGATCGCGCTCATCGAGCCCAATGTGCGCGGCTCGACAGGCTATGGCAAATCGTTCACGAAGCTTGACAATGGGTACCAGCGTGAAGACACCGTTAAAGACATTGGCGCCTTGCTCGACTGGATCGCCCAACAGCCCGACCTGGATAAGAGTCGTGTGGCAGTTACGGGCGGCTCCTATGGCGGGTACATGTCACTGGCCTCGATGACGCACTTCAGCGACCGGTTGCGCTGCGGTATCGATGTTGTGGGGATCTCGAACTTCGTCACTTTTCTGGAGAGCACCAAGGATTACCGGCGCGATCTGCGACGCGTCGAGTATGGCGACGAGCGTGACCCGAAAATGCGGGAGTTCCTTGTGGCCATTTCGCCGCTCACCAACGCCGGAAAAATCCGCGTACCCATGCTGGTGGCCCAGGGGCTGAACGATCCTCGCGTGCCCGTGGGTGAGTCGGAACAGATTTCGAAGCAGGTGCGCGCAAACGGCGGCCAGGTCTGGTACATCCTCGCCAAGGACGAAGGCCACGGCTTCGCTAAGAAACAGAACTCTGACTACCTTCAGTGTGCGGTGGCGATGTTTCTGGAGCAGTTTCTTCTGAAATAGCGAAGGGCGTGGCGGTCGGCACCGCGGTGCGCCGCGTGTGCCGACCCTCGTGGTACGATATGAATGTGGTTGGCTGATGGCCGTCGGTGGAGGTAACGTGCTGAAGATCCGGATTCTGGGCGTGCCGCTCGATCTCGGCCAGGAGCGCCGCGGTGTGGACATGGGGCCGTCGGCCGTGCGCGCGGCAGGACTCAACGCCGTGCTGAAGAGCCTGGGCCATCAGGTGGAGGACCTTGGGAACCTTCACGTCAAGATCCCTGAGATGCAGCCCTTCGGGGACCGGCACGCCAAGTACTTGAACGAGATTGCCGAGACCTGCCAGGAAGTGGCACATCGCATCTACCAGACGCTGGAGGCGGGATACTTCCCGGTGTCGCTGGGCGGCGATCACTCCGTGGCCATCGGCACACAGGCTGGAGCGGCGAAATTCTACCGCGATCGCGAGCAGGCCATCGGCTGCCTCTGGCTCGATGCCCACGCCGACATGAATACGCCGGAGACCAGTCCCAGCGGCAACGTTCACGGGATGCCGTTTGCTGCCACGCTGGGCCTGGGGCCTGAGGCGCTGGCAAGAATCTTTGGCTATGCGCCGAAAATCCAGCCGAAGAACTGCGTCTTGATTGGCGCACGCGACCTCGATTCCCGCGAGCGCCGGCGGGTGAAAGACTCGGGTATCAACGTCTTCACCATGCGGGCCATCGATGAGCATGGGATGCGCGCCGTGATGGAGAAGAGCCTGGCGCTGGCCAGCGACGGGACCGCCGGGTTCGTCGTCTCCTTTGACATGGACGTGGTGGACCCGGACGAGGCGCCCGGGGTGGGCACGCCCGTGCGCGGCGGCATCACCTTCCGCGAAGCGCACCTCGCCATGGAAATGGTGGCGGATACCAGGAGGATGCTGGCGATGGAACTAGTTGAGATCAATCCCATCATCGATATCTTGAACAAAACGGCTATCCTGGGCGTGGGGTTGGTGAGCTCGGCACTGGGGAAAAAGATCCTGTGAAGAAAAAACTCCGCGTGGGGATTCTTTTCGGTGGGCGCTCCGGCGAGCACGAGGTCTCGCTCACCTCTGCCGCGTCCCTGCTGAAGGTGCTTGATCCGGCTAGATACGAGGTCGTGCCCATCGGCATTACCCGCGAGGGACGCTGGCTGGTGGGCTCGGCGGTCGACGAGTTGCTGCCGGATATTCTCAAGCATGGCAAAGCCGTGACGCCCGCCGTGGTTCCAGGAGAAGCACCGCTACTTCCTCTCGGAGCAACGGGGTCTGCGGGCGAGGTTCCTCCCCAGGTGGACGTCATCTTTCCGGTGCTTCACGGGACTTTTGGCGAGGACGGCACCGTCCAAGGATTGCTGGAACTGGCCGGCATTCCTTACGTCGGCGCAGGCGTGCTGGGGTCCGCCGCGGGCATGGACAAGGATGTGATGAAGCGGCTCTTCCGCGACGCGGGCCTGCCGGTGGTTCCCTGGGTGCTGTTGTTGCGTACCGAATGGGAACGGGAACCCGCGCGAGTGCGCCAGCGTATTGAGAAGGGACTTGGCTATCCACTCTTCGTTAAGCCCGCCAATTTGGGTTCCTCGGTGGGCATCAGCAAGGTGACCCGCCGGCGGGAACTCGCTGTTGCGCTCGACCTCGCGGCCCAATATGACCGGAAGATTCTGGTTGAGAAGGCGGTGGAGGCGCGGGAGATCGAATGCTCCGTACTGGGTAATGACTGCCCGGAGGCTTCGGTTCCCGGCGAAGTTGTTCCGGTCAATGAGTTTTATGACTACGAGGCCAAATACCTCAAGGAAGGTTCGCAGCTCATCGTCCCCGCCCAGCTTACTGCGCGCCAGACGAAGCAGGTGCAAGAGTCGGCCCTCGGCGCTTTCCGGGCAATTGATGGCGCGGGGATGGCCCGTGTGGATTTCCTCCTCGACCGCAAGACGGGGAAGGTCTTCGTCAACGAGATCAACACCATCCCCGGTTTCACGCCCATTAGCATGTACCCCAAACTCTGGGAAGCCAGCGGGATTCCGTATCCACAGTTAGTGGATCGGTTGATTGAGCTGGCCCTGGAACGCCACCGCGAGAAACTCCGCACGCGATTTCGGTACGAGCCGGGCCGCTAGTTTCCCCTTCTGGTGCAAAAAGTCCTTGACAAGAATGCCCGCCTCGGATAATTTAACTATCTGGTTAGTTACATTGATATGAGCGCCAGAAAAGCTAAAGTCAGTTTGAGGCGGCATCACCACGACAGCGTGGCGACGCGGGCCGCAATCCTTGCGGCTGCCGAGCGCATTTTTGCCGAAGCGGGGCTGGCAGGGGCGCGTACCGACGCCATCGCCAAGGCGGCAGGGGTCAACAAGGCTCTGCTCTACTACTACTTCAAGAGCAAGGATGGCCTTTACCGCGCGGTCCTGGAAGAGCACATGAAGGATTTTTACCAGCGGGGCCTGCAAGTACTCACCTCCGGCGGCTCCGCGCGCTCCATCGTGCTCCGCTACGTCAGCATGCACTTCGATTTCATGAGTGCTCGGCCGAACTATCCTCGTTTGTTTCAGCGGTTCATGATGGCTGGTGGACGGCCGCTCCAGCGGCTGGCCCTGAGGTGCTTCATCCCCCTGGGCCGCCGGCTCGCGAGAGTGATTGAACGGGGAGTGCGTGAGGGCGAGTTCCGCCCGGTGCACAGTGGCCACACCATCATCTCTCTGGTGGCTCTGACGGTGTTCTACTTCGCCTCTCCAATCGTGCGCCTGGCGGCTCCCGTCGACCCCTACCAGGACCGACAGATAGCGGCAAGGAAAAATGAAGTCCTGAAGTTCATCCGCTACGCACTCTTCAAAAACCCCGAGGACAAGGTCATATGATTCGCAAGCTTCTGGTTCCGCTGTTCGTCCTGGCCGTCGTGGCCGTCACCGTCGTCTATTACAAGGCTACCACGCGCTCGCGCCACATGACCCTTACGGGGATTGTCACTACGAACGACGTGATCCTCAGCTCACAGATCCAGGGGCGACTGGCGCAACTCCTGGTGAAGGAGGGCGACACGGTCAAGCCAGGCCAGCTAGTGGCCGTTATTGAGCCCGAGGAACTGCGCGCCGACCAGGCGTTTTACGCTCACACCGAGGAGGGTGCCGCCGCGCAGGTTCAGGAAGCGGAGGCAGCCCTGAAGTACCAGGAAGCCCAGACCCGCGACCAGATCCGTCAGGCTGAAGCGGTGTTGGCTTCCACGGAGGCGCAGCAAGTGGAAGCCACTGCCAACCTCGAAGGCGCGCGCCTGGAATTCGAACGCACCGCGGGTTTGTTCAAACAGCAAATCCTCTCGGTCCAGGCTCTCGACCAGGCTCGCACCACCTATGAAGCGCAGAAAGCACGACTGGAATCGGTGCGCAAGCAGGTGGAAGCGCAGCGGGCGGCGCTGGCGCTGGCCCGTTCCAACGTGGAGCAAATCGCGGTGCGCCGCCAGCAACTGCAGGCCGGTCGCCACCAGTTGGCGGCGGCGGCGGCCCAGATGTCAAAGGCGCAGGTTCGTTTGAACTACACAGAAATCCGCGCGCCCATCCCGGGCGTCGTGGCGGTGCTGGCTGCGCGCCAGGGTGAAGTGGTGAACGCCAGCCAGGCGATTGTTTCGCTCATCAATCCTGATGACCTCTGGGTTCGCGCCGACGTTGAGGAGACTTATATTGACCGGATCCGCCTGGGCGGCCACCTCACGGTCCGCTTCCCCTCCGGCATGGAAAGGGAAGGCACCGTTTTCTATCGTGGGGTGGATGCTGACTACGCCACGCAGCGCGATGTCAGCCGGACGAAGCGCGACATCAAGACATTTGAAATCCGCTTGCGTGTCGATAACAGCGACCGTCGCCTCTGGCCAGGTCTGACGGCCTTCGTCTCCGTCCCGCTGCCGGAGGCGCGGTAAGGGCGTGTGACCTGGGAGGGCGTGGGGGGGCGGAGGAGCAGGAAGAGGGGAAACGCGGTGGCAGCCATCGAGGTTGAAAACATCACCAAATGCTTCAACGGGTTCTGCGCGGTCAATGGCCTGAGCTTCACGGTGGAGCAGGGCCAAGTCTTCGGCCTGCTGGGACCCAATGGGGCGGGGAAGTCCACGCTCATTCGCATGCTGACCACGCTGCTTCCTCCCACCTCCGGAACGGCACGCGTCAATGGCTTTGACGTCGTACATTCGGCCAACCAGGTCCGGAAGTGCATCGGCGTGATCCCGCAGGCCATGACGACGGACCTCGACCTGAGTGCGGCGGAGAACATGCACATCTTCGCCAAGCTCTACGGGGTTCCTCGCGAGCGACGTCTGCGGGTCGTGAAGGAATTGCTGGAGGCCGTGGAACTTCTGAGCTGGGCGGACAAACCGGTCAAGAACCTTTCCGGCGGGATGCGGCGGAGGCTGGAGGTCGCACGGGGCCTCGTGCACGAACCCAAGATCTTTTTCCTCGACGAGCCGACTACCGGCCTGGACCCCGTCTCGCGCGTGGCTGTGTGGGAGATGCTGATGAGGCTCAAGAAGGAGCGTGACCTTACCATCCTGATGACCACCCACTACATGGATGAGGCCGATAAGCTCTGTGAGCGCATCGCCATTGTGGACCACGGGAAGTTGGTGGCGCTCGATTCGCCCATGAAGCTCAAAGCCTCGATCCCCGGCAACAACATCCTGGAAGTCAGCTTTTCGCGCCTTCCCGAGGGGTGGCTCGAAACGCTCGAGAGTCTCCCGGAGGTCCAGAGCGTCAAGGCGGAAGATCATGTGTACCGGATTGGCTCGAACAACGGGCCGCGCACCACGGTGGAGCTGATAGAGGCCGCGCGACGGGCGCAAATCGAGATTGCCTCGCTCTCTGTTCAGAGCACCACCCTGGATGACGTGTTCATGCACTACACGGGCCGGCAACTGCGCGACGCTTTGCAGGACGCGCCCGGGTACGACCCTAGGTTCTTTTACGAGCGCCGGTAGGGGAAGGACTTCGCTCCGCGAAGGGGAGTGACTGGCCGGCGCGAAGTAGGGAATGTTATGCATCGCATCTTGGCTCTGGTGGAACGCGACCTTCGCAAGTTTATGCGCAGTCCCACGCTCATCGTGGTCTCGATGTTCTTCCCGCTGGTTCAGTTGGTGGTCCTGGGCTATGCCTTTGGCGGCAAGATCAAGAATTTGAAGGTGGGGGTTGTTGACCAGGATCGCGGTGTCCCGACGGTGAAGCTCCGGGAGATGTTCATGGCAGTGGCCGCGAATGCCCGCACCTTCGAAACGGTCGAGTACACCGACGCGGGGCAGGCCGTCACGGACCTGCGCAACGGACGGATCAACGCGGTTCTCAACATCCCGCCGGAGTTTTCCCGCCGGACGCTGGCCCAGGCCGCGCCGCAGGTGGCTCTCGTGGAAGACAACACGGATAACTTCGCGGCGAGCGCGCTCCAGGGCGTTTTCATCGAACTGGTGAACACCTATAGCCAGAAAGGCGGCGAACCACGCGTCCCGCCGGGGGTCACTCTCTCCGTGGTGGAACTCTATCCATACGTGCCCTACATCCAGTACCTTCTGCCTGGCTCGATTGTGCTGGCGATTTTTGTGTCTGCCATGATCGGCGGGGGCATCATCTATATCGATGACAAGGCCCGCGGCTTACATGAAGGCTACCTGGTCACGCCCATCACCAAGTTCGAATTGATTCTCGGTTTCAATCTGTCCGGTGCCATCAAGGCTTTCATGGCGGGATTGGTGCTGACGACGCTGGGGTCGATGGTGGCAGGGATTCCGCATCCACTCGATCCTCTCCGTTTGCTGAAACTCCTCCTGGTGATCGTGACCACCGCCTTGGCGCTGATCAGCATGATGTTCTTGCTGATGGTCAGGGTGAGCGACCCCCTCGTGCCGCGCGCTATTTTTGGGGTGCTGAACACCTTGCTCTTCTTCCCGAGCGGCGCGGTTTATCCCATTTATGGCTTCCCGACGTGGATGAGAGTGATTTCCACCGTCGACCCCTTCACCTATGCGGTACACGCCTTCAAGACCCTTCTTTTGAAGAACACGGGCTTGGTGGCGATTGCGGGCGATCTTACCTACCTGCTTGTCTTTACCGTCGTTATGATGCTTTTGGCCACGGCGCTCTTTCGCCGGACGCTTTGAAGCTGGGGCGCCGGGCATGGTACGCTATACAGGGATGGGCGCTCGCGGCAGCTGGCGATGTTTGCACGGCCGTTGCGATGCGTGTGTCAAGCCCATGGATATCCGGAGTGATCGAACATGACGCTGCTCGACGCCCAAGCTCCCAAACCACCCGGCAGGTTTCGGAAACTCCTCCCGTTCCTGGTCGCCGTCGTGGTGGTGCTTCCAGGATTCCTGTACCTTGAGTTCCGGGATTATCCCGAAGAACGTGCCGTGGCACGGTTTCTGACCACGCTCCAGCAGGGGAATTATCGTGAAGCCTACCAACTCTGGCAGCCCAGCTCGTCCTACACCTTCGCGGATTTCTTGCGCGGTTGGGGCGAGCAGGGCGACTACGGCAAGATCCGGCAGTTCGAGATACTCGGCTCGAAGGCGAAAGGTTCGAACACCGTCATCGTGACCGTCCGCATCAACAACCTTAACCCGCCCCTCGACCTCCTCGTGGACCGCAGGACCAAAGGGCTCGCCTATTCAGTCTTCTGAGAGACCTCTAGAGCTTCATCGCTTGCCGTGGAGGCGCTTTTGCCTTCGCTCTCCTATCGTGCCGGAATAATGGGCAGGAGAATGTGCGACGCGTGCTCGCCCTCGTGGTAGATGGCGTTCTCGGCGATGGCCCAGCCGCGGTTGTCGTTGAGGGGTTCTCCGGTGTTGGGATTGACGTCAAAGCGCGGGAAGTTGCTGCTGGAAATATCGAGGCGGATTCTGTGTCCGCGCTGGAACACCAGTGAGGTCGGGTACATCTCAATCGTGAAGGGGTAAACCTGCCCCGGCTTCATCATTGTGGGATGCGTCAGTGAATCGCGATAGCGCGCGCGAACGATACTGTCCGCGACGTTGAGTTCAACGCCGGCGGGGAAATCGGCGCTCGGGGGATACACATCGATCAGTTTGGCGGTGAAGTCTGTGTCGGGTGCGCTGGAGGCCGCCCACAGCTTCACGATGAGCCTTCCGGTGACTTCAGTGTCGCGGTCGAGAGGCGGGGTCTGAAACACCAGCACGTCGTTGCGCGCCGAAAGCGGACGCGTATCCGCGCATGTCCACAGGTCAGCCCGGCAGCGCTGGTCCGCGGCGCCACGGAACATCAGCACCCCTTCCGAGGAAATGTTGCCGCCGATAGTGGGCACGGAATGGCGCGGGTCAAAGAGATAATGCGTGGCAGGCGTAGCGAGCGGCGCGGCGGGCGGCTTCTCGGTGGAGAGCGAGCCGTCTGCATGCAGATAGTAAGGCGTAATCACCGCCCGGGTCAGCGGCCACTCGCGCTCGGTGCGCCAGTGCCCGCCCACGAAAATCCGGCCCTCCGGTGTTTTGTGAGTGTCACCGCCACCCATCACGAAAATCCGGACGGGCGGCTCACGCTCCACGCCGTTGTCGATCCCTTTCAGCCAATGGTCGAACCAGCGCAGGCGGGAGGCGTCGAAGTCCAGGGCGGCCTCCGGTCCGAACTCTGCTTCGCCGGCGAAGCTCTCCCTCTGGCCGCCGTGCGTCCACGGGCCCATGATCAAGTGGATAGGGCCCTTCTTCGCTTTCGATAGTTCCACGTAGTTGAGATTGGCGGTTTGCGCGCCCCAGGAGTCGTACCAACCGCCCACGAGGTAGACAGGGACATCCTTGTATTCAGCTAGATGGTCGACAACGCTGGCGCCCATGTTTTTCCAGAAGTCGTCGTAATCGCCATGGCCCATGGCCTCGACGAGCCAGGCTTCGTAGTCCGGCGCAAGGCGCAGGGGCGTCATGCCGCGCCGCAGGGGTAACCCTTTGACGTATTCGCGCACCTGGTCGCCTAATTTGGCCAGTTCCGCGCGCACCGCAGGGTCGTGCGCCGGATGGCTCCCATTGGGAGCGCCGATGTTGAAGATCCAATTCATCCAGCGCAACTCGAAGGCGCCATTGTGGCGGATACCGTAGCGTCCATAGTCGGACATGGCATCTACGGGGACCATCGCCTTCAGATAGGGAGGGTTCGAGATGGCCAGAGCGTGCTGGGTGCCACCGGGATACGAAGTCCCAACGGTGCCGATGTTCCCATCGCACCACGGCTGCTCGCCGATCCACCTCGCCGTATCGAACCCGTCATTCACGTCGTCGCGGTGCGGTCGCCAGCTTCCTTCGGACGCGTAGCGTCCGCGCACGTCCTGGCCAACGGCCACATAGCCGCGGGGGACGAAATAGCGCGCCCAGCCTTCGATGCCGGCCTTGTCATATGGGGTGCGTTCCAGGATGACGGGGAATTTTCCGGGCGCCGGAAGACCGTTGACCGCGGGCCGATAGACGTCGGCCGCCAGGCGTATTCCGTCGCGCATGGTAACCATGACGTTCTTGGCGACGATAATCTCGTAGACGCCCTCGCTCAGCGCGGCTGACTGAGCGATCAGGCCACGCGAATGCAAGCCAACGCCCAGAGCGACCGCGACGACAACTGTGATGCCCAGACGGTGCACGAAACGCCGATTGTTCATGTAGAATCCTTCGAGGGTGCCCTGGCCGGGACTTCACCGCCCTATACAACGGACAGCAAGCGACCAACAGCCAACAACCAACAGTGTTCAGGAATCTTTGAAGTTCCCAGCCACAGCCTCTAGCAATTCCTGGGGTGTGATCTCCGCTGTGCCGAATTTTAGGACGACGCGGCTGCCGGCCAGGTTCGCTAACTGGGCGGCTTCTTTCATCGTGGCGCCAGCGCAGTAAGCCAAAGCCAGCACTGCGATGGCTGTATCTCCGGCGCCCGTCACGTCATAGACGGGACGGGGGACGCTGGGGATTTCGTGAATGTCGCCACCGGACTCATACAGGGTCATGCCTTCAGCACCGCGGGTGATGAGGAGATAGGAGCAGCCAAGTTCTGCCAGCAGACGGCGCCCGCCGATTTCGAGCTGGCGCCGATCGCGCAACGGCACCCCGGCCATCAGCTCCGCCTCGTGAAGGTTGGGCGTGACCATTGTGGCGTCCCGGCAGATCTCCGGGTGCTCGGGCTTCGGATCGACAAACACCGCTACGCGCCTTTGCCGCGCCAGAGTTGAAACTTGCAGGCACAATTCCGTTGTCGCCGTGCCTTTCTGATAGTCGGAGATTACCAGGGCGTTGAGTTCACCCATCCGACGGGCACAACTTCGAGCTATCGCGGCAGCTGTCCGGAAAGAAATCTTCGATGCCTGCTCAAAATCGAGGCGTAGCAACTGGTGTTGGTGTGCGACGACGCGCACCTTGCGCGGCGTCACACGGCCGGGTTCCCGGACCAGCGTGCCACACGGGATGTGCCGGGCTCGGAAAAGCTCCCGCAGGCGTTTGCCGCTCTCGTCGTTCCCGAGGGCGCCGAAAGGGATCGGCCGGCCGCCCAGAGCGGCGATGTTTGCCGCCACGTTGCCGGCGCCACCGGGGTAGTATCCCTCGGCCGCGTGGGGGTTGCCGATCAGCACGACCGGCACCGGCGCCTCCGGAGAGATGCGTGTGGCTTCTCCGCGTATCAATTCATCCAGCATGAAGTCGCCGAGCACTCCGATTGTTCGGCCTCGGAAACTGCGAATAATCCGGGCAAGTCTCGCCTGCGTTTTTTCCATTGGTGCGTCCTTTTATTGCCTGGCCAGCGCGGATTGTGTAAGCACGGCCTCGACTGCCGAGCGAACCTGTTCGAAGGTGACAGACAGGATACACTCTGGGCGTTCGAAACGGTAGCACCGATCCCCCGGACAGGGATTGCAGTCGTAGGGATTCTGCACCACGCGCCAGGCACCCACGGGAGACCAGGGCCTCCAGATCGGTGAACTTGAAGAACCGAAGATTACCACGCCCGGCCGTCCGAGGGCCGCCGCCATGTGCGCCGGCCCGCTGTCATTCCCGACGAAGAGCCGCGCGCTGCCCAGCGCGGCAGCGAACCGGCCCAGGCCGGGACCGGCCAGGCGCCGGATCGAACTTCCAGCGGCTTGTTCCACAGCATCGAGCACCGGGAATTCCCCCGGCCCGCACGAGTAGATCACCCGGAGTCCGGCCTCGCGTTCCAGCCAGCCGCCAAGCTGCGCGAAGTTTTCCGGTGCCCATTGCTTGGTCGCGTACAGTGCCGTGGGATGCAGCAGCGCGTATTCACATTCCCCGGGAACGCCGAGACTCACACGTTCCTTTTTCCACCAGGCCTGAGGCGGGGCGGCCACTACCAACCGGGCGGGCGGAATCTCCTGTCGCGGCAGGCCCAAATAGAAGAAGGCCGAAGCTTGGTGCTCGGCTGTGTGTATCGCCGGCTGGCCCAGGATCGTCCGGGCGTCAGGGATCAAGATCTGGTACACACCGCGCCGGCGAAAATGCTCGAAGCCCGCTTTCCAGCGCGCCCCGCTTGACCACGCCAGCAGGGTACTCGTGGGGCCTCCGTGGAGATTCAGGCAAAGCGCCAATCCTCGGGTGCGAATCTCTCGTACGACTCGGACCCGGGACACGACTTTGGCCCAACCATAGCCTTCTCCTAGACCGAGAACCTCATCCACATCCGGATTACCTTCCAGCAACTCGCGAAAGCGGGCCTCAACCACGACGGAAACGCGAAGGTCCGGCCGCCATTCTTTGAGCAGCCGGAGTGCTGGGGTTAACAGCACGACGTCGCCGATCGAGCGCAGGCGGATTAGCAGGACTTGAGCGCCTGTGGGGAGGGAGGGAAGGAGTGAGGCGACGATTTCCGGCCGGTGCACCGGCGCTACTCCGCCTCAATCTTAGCATCGTCCACCAGCATGACGGGGATGTCATCCTTGATGGGATAGACGCGCCGGCACTGGCCACACTTGAGTCCCTGGCCGTCCGCCGTGAGTTTGACCGGGGCCTTACAAAGAGGGCAAACCAAGATATCCAGCCGTTCTTGGCTGATGGGCATGGGTTCGCTCCAGATCGCTGCGAGCGTGGAATCTAACAAATACCCCTTGCGAATTCAAGGGTCTGCACCAGCAAGGGCTCGCGGCTCTTCTTCGATCGTATAGTTCGGGTTGAGATGAGCGATCTCCGCGCGCAGAATAGAGACGAAGTCGAGTGCGGAAGGATCAATCCTCCACACGGCGAGAATCGCGGAGCCCTGGTACACACGCTCGAAGCCGGTTTCCGACTGGGAGATTGTCTCCACAGGAACGATCCACCAGAGCGGGTGCGGGTCGCCATCGAGGCGTATCTTAACGCGCTGCCATTCGTCCACCAGGAGCAACTCGGGGGAATCGATCTCCCCTTTGAATTCGAGTGGGTGCCGCACGCCATTGGCCAGGAAGTAGCGGTCGGGTGCATCGGGCGCCAGCAGGTTGAAGACCAGTTCGATCCCCAGCGCCAGGGGTGTGGGGCTTGCCCGATCCGTGGTGAGGGACGTGCGGCATTCGAGTTGCCAGACCGAGCGGACCACCTTCGTCTTGATTGTCTTGGCGGCTCGTAGAAACAGGTCTTCACCGTTGGCGCGATGCCGCGCTTCGCGTTCCAGTAAAAGGGTTCCCGTCCGGCCGGGCGAGGCGAGAACCGTCCAGGCCCCACCGGCCAAGTCGCCGTTCTCGTCCAGGCGTAGGTAATCGAAGTCTTGCCACTGCCTCACCGCGGGGAAAACGTACGTGCGGAAGGCGTGCCGCGGGTAGCGGTCATAGCGGAGCAGGGCAGCGAGGTTCGGCTCCTTGCTCCAAACGTGATCATGGATCGAAGCCGGACCCTCCCGGGGCGCCTCGTGGGTGATGACGCGCTGCCGGACCAGTTCGTGATAGGGTTCTGGGCGCCGCATCAGTGAGTTGATCAGTTCCGTGGCCGCAGGCTTGAAACGCAGACTCGATACCGTGCCGCCATCCGCAGGCCGCACCACCATTCCGAACGTGGGATGCTGAAAGAGGACTTCTTGCTGGCCGTCCGCGTCAAAGTCCTTCGAGTTCGCGCGAACTCCGGGGTTTCTGGGCGTCCCCTCACGCTGGTCGAGGTTCACTTCGGCCTGAATCAGGTGGCGGAGCAGGGCGCTGCGCAGGTGCGGTGCATAGAGACCGCCGAACACCCCATGCCAATATGCGTCGTTGCATTGGGCGGCGAGCAAGTGGGCGTACGCCTCGTCCAACATACGGAGGGCCTCGGCTCCCGCGGTCGTCTTGAGGCGCGCTTCCTCAGCCCGGCGACTGATCTCCAGCATGAATTTGTGAAGCTGATTCGACTCGGCGTACTTGGCCAGGAAGTTACGCCATTGCCCGCCCCGCAGGAAGCGCTCAAAGCGGCCGCCCCAGTAAAGGTGTTCGCTCTCCTCAACGATTGCTTTGAACTCCCGAGAGGCGGCCGTGGGCAAGGCCCACTCCATCATCTC
>Ga0187878_1002955_pt1 | contig 14519 bp, 11 predicted proteins | sample June2016WEW_17_1_FD_132979 | JGI IMG/M metagenome (GOLD analysis project Ga0187878, IMG submission 132979) | Peatland microbial communities from SPRUCE experiment site at the Marcell Experimental Forest, Minnesota, USA - June2016WEW_17_150 | ecosystem: Environmental > Terrestrial > Soil >...
GAGGATGAGGCATGATCGCCGATTCCGATCAGAGACGAATGGCGACCGAGGAGAGCGACCGGTCCTTCGCGGTCGAGGCTTCAGCGGGAACCGGCAAGACGACCATCCTGATCGACCGCATCCTGCACATGGTACTCGATCGCGGTCCGGACGGGACGCCGCTGCCGCTTTCGCGCATTTGCGCCATAACGTTTACCGAAAAAGCGGCAGGCGAGATGAAGATCCGCCTGCGGCAGAAGTTGGAGAAGGAGGCCTCATTGGCGGGCGAGCGGGGAACGCGCGCCCGCGAGGCGCTGTGCGATCTCGAAGCCGCGTCGATTTCCACATTTCATGCGTTTGCCGTCGCGCTGCTTAAAGAGAGACCGATCGAAGCCGAACTGGATCCGCGCTTCACGGCGCTTGACGAAATCCAGAGCGATCTTCTCTTCAGGGAGGTGTGGGATGCATGGTTGCAGCACGCTCTGCAGGAGCGGGAAGCGCCACTCGAATGTGCACTCCGCGCAGGCCTGGGGCTCCAGGCTTTGCGGGAAGCGGCCCGGACGATTCGTTTGCACGTGCACGCCGTTCGAGACCTGAAGCTGGTTCCCCCGCCCACGGAAGAAGAAACTCGGCAACAGATGCGACAGATGCTGGAAGAGGGCCGGCGCTTCCTGGGTAGGGTCCGCGAACCGGATGACAAGCTCGCAGGCAACCTGGGAACGGCGCTTCGCTGGCTTGAAAACCCCACTTCGGGGACATCATTCAGCAAGCCCCGTCCGGCGGGCGCCGCCGCCAACTGGCAGGGTGCAAAGGAGACCGTCGCGCTGGTCCAGGAGTTTGTTAAGGGCGCGGCGGAATTCCGCGCCCGATATGGTTCGCTGCCCGCGGAACGCGCGCTCGATGCTGCCATTCGCTGGATCATCGATAGTTTTCTGGCCAAGTGGGAGGCGCGCAAGCGCGCTGACGGAGTCGTAGATTTTGATGACATGCTGTGGTGTGCGCGCGATCTCCTCCAAAGAAGCTCGGCTGCGCGTGAGGCCTTTCAAAGGCAATATGCCGCACTTCTCGTGGATGAATTCCAGGATACCGATTCGGTTCAATGGGAAATCGTCCGCCTGCTCACAAGCGGGGTGCCGGAGGAAGCACGCAACGATGCGGGGGGCATCGGGCCCGGCCGCCTCTTCATCGTGGGCGATCCGAAGCAGTCAATCTATCGTTTCCGCGGCGCCGACATCGAGACCTACCTAAATGTAGCAGCGCCGGAGAAAATGACGCAGCTAGGCCTGCGGCGCCTCGAGCTGACGACGAATTTTCGTTCGGTTCCCTCCATCCTCAAATTTGTCGATGCCGCTTTCTCCGACATCATGAAACGATCAACCGATGGCAGGTACCAACCCGATTACCTTCCGTTCGGAGGGGCAGGGGCTCGCGTCGAGGAAGCGGCGCCGCCGTCGGTTTATATCATGGGAGATAGAGACGGGGAAGCGGAGCTTGCGGGTTCGGGGAGCGATTTCGTTTCCATCGAAGCCAGGCGAATTGCGCGGCTCATCGTCTCGATGCGCGGCAATTCAGGCTGGAACATCCAGGACCCTGGAAAATCAGCCCCGACTAAAAAGTCAGGCTGGCGCGCTCCGCGATGGGGAGATATTGCCGTTTTGCTGCCGGTGCTGACGCGCGCCGACGCCCTCGAGACCGCCTTGCATGACGCCGGAATCCCTTACGTTCTCGAAGGGGGCAAGTTCTACTATGCTCGCAGCGAGGTTTTCTCAGCTATCAACGTTCTGCGCGCGGTCGCGAATCCCAATGACAGCGTGGCGCTCTACGGCGCCCTGAGATCGGTCTTCTTTGGGCTTTCCGATGAAGACCTGCTGAGGGCCCGCGTGGAAGGAGAACCGCTCGACTACCGCGGCGAAGTCCGGCAAGGATCCGCGCTGCTGCGTCCATACACGATCCTGCGTGAGCTGCACCTGCGCCGCCACGAACGCACGGCCTCGGAAACGTTCGAGACGTTGCTGCAGCGAACCGGTGCGCGCGAAGTGCTTGCCCCGCGAGGGAACCAATCTCTGGCAAACCTGGGCAAGCTCGCGCGCACTTTGCGGTCGCTGCAGCAGGAGGCGACATTCTCCCAGGTGGTGGATCTCCTCAGCGTCATGGACGAAGAAGGGACCTCAGAAAGTGAGAGCCGGATCATGGAGGAGCGCAGCGATGCCGTGCGGATCCTGTCCGTTCATCGCGCCAAGGGCCTGGATTTTCCAATCGTAATTATTGCCGGCCTCGGCCTGCATAAGCAGACCCGGTATCCGGGTTTTCTCGCGGACCCCCACGGGGCCGGGACATTCGCGCTGCGCCTCGGGTCGGGCGGATCACAATCGCAGACTCCCGGCTACGGCCGGCTGGCGGAGGCCGATCGGGCGCGCGCCGATGCCGAATTGGTCCGCCTTCTGTACGTTGCGCTTACGCGGGCGCGCGATCACCTGGTCCTCTGTGCACACACAAAGGGTAAGCAACAAGCTGATGGAGAGCGCTGGAAAGCCGGCTTCGAAGGGACACGCCTGAAGCCGCTGGCCGAATTTCTGTGTCAACTCGGTGAAACGGGTGATCCGGTGCGATTTGTGGATGCCGCGGCGCTGGATCGGGTCGAACTGCAGCGACCTCCGGACAGAGACACCCAGCCCGCCGACATACGCGGCATCCTTCATACGCAGTACGAGGAACTGCGAAAACTCCTGAGCGAGACTCCAAAGGCGCGAGGGCTGCATGCTGCCGCCGCCGGGGGTGAGAGCGAGCGAGGAGAAGAGGGGTACACCGACTCAGCCCGGGATCGCGCCATGCGCATCGGCACTGCCTTTCATGAAGCCATGGAAGTGGTGGATCTGGACGGTGATCCGGACGTCGAAGGGCTGGCCCGGGAATCCGGCGCGCACCAGAGCCTCGATGGCGCTGGGGTCAAGGCGTTGGAGGAGATGCTAAGCCGGAGCCTGAATTCGCCACTGATGGAACGTGTGCGCCGCTCCCGGCTTGCCGGCGGCCGGGTCTGGCGAGAGCTTCCCTACGTGCGTCCCTTGGACCAGGCTGAGATCGAAGAAGGGAAGATTGATCTGCTTTTTGAAGAGCCAGGCGGCTGGGTGCTCGTCGACTACAAGACGGACCGTATGCCGGAAGAGACGCAGGACACAAGATCCTTTTTCGCTGAGAAATATGCAGAACAGTTACGTGCCTACGTGTCTTCGCTGCAGGCAATGGGTGTCAAAGTACATTCCGCCTATCTGCTAATGGCTCGCACGGCCGATCACATCGAAATTCCCCTCAGTTAAATTCGAGATTCGAGATTCGAAATTCGAAATTCTAAAATCTCGAATTTCGAATCTCGAATCGCAGAAAACGCTCCGAAAGGGGTTGACACGCGTTAAAAACCGCGTATCATTCAGGTCTTTTGCTGTAACGGCACTCATAGGAAAGGAGGCTGAGGAAATGGCAGAGAAACTCTCGAAGACAGCGCGCGCAAGCATGGGCGACAAGGGGTCGAGTTTTGAAAAACCCTGCCCCTGCTGTGGCGCCGGCATGGTGGCCACTCGTGTGGTCAGATATCGCCAGGTTCCGGGCGGAATGTACTGGGTCTGCCCCAAAGACGGTGAACGCGTAAAGATTTAACCGTCTGCGAACAGGCTTGATTTGCGGAGAATAGGGCAGCGTTTGCTGCCCTTTTTCTTTTGTCCCTTACCTAAATTCGAGATTCGAAATTCGAGATTTTGAAATTTCGAATCTCGAATTTCGAATCTCGAATCGCGGCAGCGGTGCAGTATAATCGTACATCATGAACCGGGGCTCGAAGCGGGCACTGCCCGGCCCATTCGCCGGTGGGGCCCGATACAACTCATATGGCGCTTTCCTGAGGGAGAAATTCGGCTGCCGGGTCAGCAAAATCGCCGTTGATGCCGGTTTTTCATGCCCTAATCGTGATGGAACCGTCGGCTTCGGCGGTTGCACCTACTGCAATAACGATAGCTTTCGGCCGGCCACGGCGCGGCGCCCGGATCCTGTCCCCATCCAGGTGGAAAAAGGGATTGCCTATCTCAAACAGCGCTATGGCGCGCAGAAGTTCGTTGTCTACTTCCAGCCTTTCACCAACACCTTCGCGCCGCTGGAGCAGCTGATCCCCATATATGAAGGCGCCGCCGCACACCCGGACGTGGCCGGGATTGCAGTGGGCACGCGCCCCGATTGCGTGGATGAAGCCAAGATTGCCTGGTTTGAAGATCTCTCCCGGAAGTGTTTCGTTACCCTGGAGTACGGACTCGAATCGATTTACGACGCAACGCTCGCACGTATCAACCGCGGCCACGATTTCGCGGTCTGGCAGCAGGCGATGGCGCAGACTCGCGGACGCGGCATCTATCTCTCCGCGCACCTGATCCTCGGCTTTCCCTGGGAGCGCCGCGATGAAATGCTGGGGGAGGCCGATGCCATTTCCGATGTTGGCCTGGACTTTCTCAAGTTGCATCACCTGCACATCGTGCGCAACACGGCGCTGGCACGGCAATTTCTGGATGATCCATTTCCCCTTCTCGAGTACGGACGCTACATCGATCTGGTCGTTGAATTCCTGGAGCTTCTCAATCCCGCAATCCGGCTGGAACGCCTTTTCGGCCTTGCGCCTGAAGATCAACTATTGGGCCCCCACTGGGGGAAAAGCAAGGCTGAAATCCAGCACGAAATCGAACGCACACTGGCAGCACGTGGAACCTGGCAGGGACGTCTCTATAGAACCTCGTTGACGAAAGGCGACGATGGGATGGGCGCGGATTCTTATGGAAGATTTGGAAGTAGATGAATCCGGTTTAGTCGCCCAGAGCTTCCATCATATGTAGGGCTTTCAGAACAGCGGTGAAATGGGGTGGCAAAGGAGCCTCGTACTTGCTTGCGAGAATGGTTGAGGATTGAGGCAGCTCGAGACGCCAGGCGTGCAATAAAAGGTGGGGTGGGTTGAGCAGTGCCCGCGGATGCGGATCTTTCACGCCGCGATAACGAGCTCCCCCGTAAAGGTCGTCTCCCACAATCCAGTATCCGGCATTTCCGAGATGAACCCTCAGCTGGTGGGTTCTTCCGGTTTTGGGGTGAAGCTCGAGCAGTGAAACATGCGGTCCCTTGGCCAGGGTTTGATATCGGGTTAAGGAGGGGCGCCCCGTGGGGTCAGCCTTCATTCGTCTTCGATCGCGTCGATCCGGTCCTATGGGCCACTCGTAGGAACCCGATGAAGGACGCGGGTGTCCCCAAACCAGAGCCAGGTAAGTCTTCAGGATGAGTCGCTGGTTGAGAAACGCCGACAGCTCGCGGTGTGTTTCTTCATCGCGTGCCAGCAAGACCAGTCCGGTGGTCGCCACGTCTAACCTGTGGACTAACCACAAAGGGCCGCTGTCCAGACCATAGGATTCGCGATCTTCCATCGGGAGGGAGGCAAGCAGGCGGTCCGCGGCTCCGCGTGGCTCCGCGCGTCGCGTGGCGAGGCTCAGGCCGGGCGGTTTGTTGACCACCAGCAGACGGTCATCGCAATAAATGAGAGCGCCAGTCATGCCCGAGCTCTCCCGCTGTTCAGCCTTGCCATGACATCTTCTGAAGTGGCGGCGATCACAGAACCGAATGATACCAGCGATTCAGGTGCAACGGTGTTGTATCCGCACTCTCCAGTCTTGCCGAAGTCCTTCAAATCGCTCGGATAGGGCACCGTTATCCGCTCTTCCATGGAAAAACCTCAACCAAGCCCTGCCTTTTCGTTTCGATGCCGGCAGCCGGAGTCAGGCTGCCGGCATTTTTTCACTGCGATTGCCCTACCTTCAGACTACAGATATGATCCCGAACATTGGGGCAGAGGCCAGGCCAGAAAGCAACACTCACTGAAAAAAACGCCCGGGGGGTGGGCCCGGGCGTTCTCGCAGTCAGCTACCAGATCAGGTGTCGAGTGCTGGTCTTACTCCTCGTGGCGAATCGGGATGTATTTGGGATACCACACAGCCCGCTCCAGGTTTTCGTCCAAGCTCTCGAGTATGCCCGCATCCGCATGACCTTCTTTCACTGCCCGATGCACCGCCGCGCAAGCCACGCTCAGGGAGCACTCTCGAATTCTCGGAAGCTCGGGATAGACCGCCGATTCGTCAAGGTCTTTCAGGGTTACCTTCGCGGCGAGAGCTCGAGCGGCTTCCAGGAACATGCCTTCTGTCGTCCGCCGGGCCCGGGATGCCGTGAGTCCGAGGCCGACGCCCGGGAAGATGAAGGCATTGTTGCACTGGCCGATGCGATAGCGTTTCCCATTGTGAACCACCGGGTCGAAGGGACTTCCGGTAGCCACGATCGCGCGGCCGTCTGACCAGCGTATGGCGTCGCCTGCCGTGCACTCCGCTTTCGAGGTCGGATTGGACAACGGGAAAACGACGGGCCGTTCGTTGATTTTTGCCATAAGCTCAACGACCTCCTGGGTGAAAGTCCCTGGAGTGCCTGAGGTGCCGATCAGGATTGTCGGGTGGACATTCGCGATCGTTTCCGCCAGGCTGATCTTCGCCCGGTCTTTGCACCGGTAATCGGAAATCTCAGCCAAATCTCTCGCATAGGTGGCCTTGAAATCCTCCAGATTGGTGCGTTCTTTGGTTACCAGGCCCTTGCTGTCCGTTGTCCAGATCCGCTTGATGGCCTCGTCCCGGGTCAGCCCGTCCTCCATCATGGCGGTTACCAACAGATCGGAAATGCCCTGGGCTGAAGCTCCGGCTCCGGCAAATACAACACGCTGATCAGCCATGCGTCGCTTCGTGATGCGCAATGCGCTCAACAAGCCTGCGAGGACCACGCCTGCCGTGCCTTGGATGTCGTCGTTGAAAGTGCAGAGTTTGTCCCTGAATCGCTTCAGCTGTTTAATCGCGTTTCCTTTGAGAAAATCCTCCCACTGAAGAACTGTTGTGGGGAAGACCTTTTGAACCGCGGCAACAAACCTGTCGATGAATTCCTGGTACGCATCGCCGCGTACCCTCTTCTGTCGCAATCCGAGATACAGGTTGTCATTCAAGCGCTCTTCGTTGTCTGTTCCAACATCGAGAGTGATGGGCAAGGTGTTGTACGGAGAGACCCCGGCGCACAAGGTGTAAAGGCATAGCTTTCCGATGGGGATTCCCATGCCTCCGGCGCCCTGGTCGCCCAGTCCCAGGATTCTTTCTCCATCCGTTACGACAATTACGGAAGGATTCCCGATCCCGGCATTAATGAGAATTTTTTCTATGTAGTCCCTCTGGTTGTAATTGATATAGAGCCCGCGGGCATTTCGGTAGATATGTGAGTATTTCTGGCACGCCTCGCCTACGACTGGTGTGTAAACGATTGGCATCATTTCATCGATATGTTCGAGCACCAGCCTGTAATAGAGCGTTTCGTTCCGGTCCTGCAAGCCCGAAAGGTAAATAAACTTCTCGAGGTTGGTCGACTTGGCATTGAAGTTCTCGTAACATCGATCCAGCTGCTGTTGCATCGTGGATACGACGGGCGGAACGAGACCCTGGAGGTCCAGCTCTGTCCGCTCCGCTTCGGTAAAAGCGCTTCCTTTGTTGGCCCGGGCGTCCAGCAGGAGGGCCTTTCCCTTTTGCGACACCGCCATGTATTTTTGCCCAGTTGCTGGGTCTATCTTGAGACTAATCTTCATTGCAGTCCTCCTTAAGATGAGTGAAGCATATGATAGTACGATTTGAGATCGGCATCCCCGGACCGGTTTAGCTTTTGGTTCGCAATCAGGCCCGTCTCTCCCTGTCCAAGGAAGAGCCTATTGTAACTCTTTTGGAGGCGGGAATCTTCACCTTCCTCATAAAAAGGAACCAGGGGGTTTTCCCCAGGATCAGGATGGCGCCTCGAGATCGGCGATCATCCGTTCTATGATTCCGGCAACCTGAGTCGTACAATTCCGATAAGCGGCGATGAACTCATCGGGATGGCCGAAGCCCAATACTCCGGCGGGCATATCCATATACTCGGGGTGGAATATGTTGTCGGCCGAGACGATCAGGCGGTAAGCATCCCTCGCGCTCCTGAGAAAATCAAAGCTCAGGCTCAAGGTCTCAAAATCCTTCTTGTGCCGGCATTCGACTTCGCACAAGGTTTTTACCAACTTGCGATCGATCGGCTCGCGCAGGCCGTATTTGGCTTTATAGGCCAGGAGAATCATCTCTATGTCTCTCAGGCCCCCGAGCCCTTCCTTCACGTTAATGGCGTCTCCTCTTTTTCCAATTTCGTTGAGGTGCCGCGATCTTATCTCCGCGATCATTTGAGCGATATATTTTCCGCTGCAGTTAAAGATATATGGGCGGATGATGCGGTCCTCGAACTCCTTCCCGAACTTGGTGCTGCCGATAATCATGCGCGAGCCGAGAATCTGAGACTTGTCGATGAAAACCTCCGGTCCATCCCGCATGAACAATAGCTCCAGCTCATCGACCAGGGTGACGTAATGCCCGAAGTGATCCGTGAGACGATAGTGTGGGAGCGTGCCACGCTTGAGGATGTCCGAATTCATCCGATTGGCGATCCGGTCACAGTAGCGGCGCATCTGCTCGTCCTTGGAGTTGAGCAGGATGATAAGATCGTAGTCGTCATCATACGCTTGCTCACGCGCATGCCCGCCGGCCACAAAGATCGCGAGCAGGTCCCGGGTTGCGACTTTGCCCCCCATCTCCTCATCGACGCACTGTTTGTCAATGTCGAACAGCACCTGAAGGAAGGTATCAGAGAACTCGGTGAACTCGGCGTTGGTCGTGCTGATCGGGACCCCCCGCAAGGTTTCCAATCCCACTCTGAGATACTCGAGGTCATAGTAGTCCGCCAGCATCTCCTTCTTTTCCGAACTGCCGGCGACGTAATCGACATTTCCGAGAAGTCCGTGTGCGATCTGGCGCAGCTTGTCGAGGTCATCAAGATACTGGACATATTCCGGGCGCTTCCGGATCACGCGCGTGAAATAGCGCCTGAAGTAGCGGCTGTTGCTGTGATGCAGCTGACACAATGTCTTCAGCCTTGCCCCAGATGCTGCTTCGGCTGTTCCCGCGCCGTCTTCCAGCAGCTTCTCGAATGGGATCAGCTGGTCCTCGTTCAACCTCATCAAGTAGCTGTTGATGAGCTGTGGGTACTGAAAGAAGAGTTTGGAGAGTTTTGATGTCCGGCCTTCGCTTACGGCGGCAGTGTCGAGGAATGAGTCGTTGAGTTCGTCGAACAGTTTCTGATACTCGGGACCCCGCTGATATTTCGCGACGATCACCAGGAGCGATATAAGAGCATAAAAGGCGTATTGACCCGTGCTGCCGTATTTCTCGATTAGCTTCCGCCGGTATCTTCCTTCCAGCAAGGCAAAGTCATGGACAAAACGGTGCAGTAATGCGCCGTTGTTGGCTTCGAGGGTTTCAAGCACGTCATCCCAGAACTTGGTTCCGCGGAAGAAACGCGAAGCCTTGATGAAATCGACGGCCAGGTTCCGCTTCGACTTTGCAGGCGCGTCCGGCTGGTTTCGTCTGGTCTGGGCGAGGCTGGAAAATATCGTGATCGATTTGAGGTGTTCGGTTACCGATTCAAGCAGGATTCGGACGGTATCCTTGGCCAGCTGCACCGATTCATGATAGTGGATCAGCAAGTGATCCCAGCCCTTGACCGCCCCCACATTCTTGTATCCCATGCATTGTGCGACCAGCGCCATCTCATCGGCGATGTTGGGATCCCCAAGCTGTATCTCCTCTTCCTGGACGACGAACAGCTGGTATAAATGCCTGAAAACGTCGAGAAACGTCAGGGCGCGTTCGAGGTCGTCGTAAAGCTGCTTCGAGGCGGGATTCTTTTCCCGCAGGCCGCGCAGGATGTCCCAGGGGTTCACCTTGTCGATGCGGAAAATCGTCTTTTTCACGTAGATCATGCTCTTGAGCAGGCGCAGGCCGTCGTCCTTGAGATGGATGCTGTCCGGCTGCATCGGACGGATGAGCAGGGAGCGCACCTCGCCGAGGATCCCCCTCAGGTAGGCCTCATGGTACTTGTTGTCCTGGTGAGGAGCGTAATGGTAGCGCCAGGTTATTTCCCGCTTGAACTGGTCGAACAGCTTCAGGCTGCCGAGGATGGGAGCGGCGCCGAGCATTTCGGTGAGGATGATGAAGTCGTGAATCTCCTTGTCCAGCAGATCCCTGTAATCCGATATGGAGGCGGAGTAGCCCTGCTTGACGACGTGCTCCGAGAGGTAGAAATGGAGGCAGCTGGCATGCTTAAGCATCTCGTTGCGCAGCTTGCCGACCGCCTTGTTGAATTCATCCCGGCGTTCCGAGCCGTCGTCTACGATTCCGATGTCGATGTCGTCCTGATCCGACCGGCTCCCAACACCGCAGATGACGAATTCCGGCCTCTCCGTTTCCGGAACAAAAAGGTCCAGCAGCCGCCGCATGTAGTTGGCAGTAAGAGCGCGGAATTCGAGACCCGAGTGAATTATGAAATCCCGAAACACCTCTGTCCGGTCCCTGGCTGTGGTCAGGTTTAGCTGGAGGACATCGGTCAGGCGCAGGTTCATGTGGAGAAACTGCAAACCATAGTAGCAACCGAGGAATGCCAACTTCTCCTCGATCGTGTCTCCCAGCTCCAGGATAACATCCATCTCTTCAGACAGATTGGGAGCAGACTTCCACAAGTGAACCTGATCGATCTTGCCTTTGGCCTCAAGGCCTTCAATCAGGCGATCCTTGTGGGTCTCGATACTGCGGATATATTTCTGGTGGTGGTTGCCGAGAAAGGCTACGCGATCTCTCAGTTTCAAGAAGGGATCCGGCATACGCGAATGCCCCCTAGCGGACCAGCTGTAAAGCTACCTCCATCCCGGTTCTGAAAGCCTTCAAGTTCAGATCCTCTGTGCCTTTCGGCACTCTGGCGAGCACTGCGGCCTCCACCGCCTCAACCGAGACGATGTTGGAAAGCCGGGCGATGATGCCCAGGGCTACAATATTGGCAACGACCGCCTTCCCCAGCTGGCCCCGTGCAATATCGGTTATGGGAACCTGGTAGACCTTGTACTTGCCCTCGGGCACGCGAGTCACGACGCCGGAATCGACCAGCAGAATGCCGCTCTCCTTGAGGTCCTTCGCGTACTTGTTGCAGGACTCCTGCGTCAGAGCCAGCAACAGGTCGAGGTTGGTGGCCTTTGGATAATCGATGTCCTCATCCGATATGATTACCTCGGAGCGGCTGGCCCCTCCCCTGGCTTCAGGGCCGTATGACTGGCTCTGCGTGGCATTCTTGTTATCATAAATCGCGGCTGCTTCAGCTAGAATCCGGCCTGCCAGTACCAACCCTTGCCCGCCTTCACCGCTGAGACGAATATCATAGCGAAAACTCATTGAGGCCTCCCTTGCTGGATTACGCTCCAAACTTTCTCAAGCGCTGCTGCAGCTTAGCATATTCCTGCGTATATTCCGGCCTGTCGACGTCGACGAACACTCCGGTGACAATCTTCCCCTCGAGCTCCTCGGGCGACATTTTGGCCGCCTTCTCGACGGGGACGCTGTTCTCTCCCAATTCTCGGATCATGTCTGCGCCTGAGCCCAATTTGTTACGCCGGCCGTACGCCGTAGGGCATGGGGTGTAAACCTCGACGAGTGAGAAGCCTCTTTTGCGGATGGCACGCTCGATGAGCTTTTCCAGGCGCAAAGCCGAATGAACCGTGCTTCGGGCGACGAAGCTCGCGCCGGCAGCCTGAGCGAGACCGCTGATGTTGAATGAAGGCTCAAGATTGCCGAACGGGGCAGTACTCGCGCGCTTGCCGATCGGAGTCGTTGGCGATACCTGCCCTCCAGTCATGCCATAGGTATTGTTATTGAACAGAATAACGGTCAGATTGATATTGCGTCGCGCCGCATGGATATAGTGGTTGCCGCCGATCGCGGTGGCGTCCCCATCTCCGGTGATAACGATAACATTCATCTCCGGCTTGGCAAGCTTGACGCCAGTAGCAAAAGCAATGGCGCGGCCATGGGTTGTATGAAGGGTGTTGAAATCCACGTACCCGGGCAGGCGGCTGGAACAACCGATGCCGGATACCATCGTGATTTCGTCCTTTTTCAGCCCGATGCGGTCGATGGCACGGAGTAGCGACTTCAGTACAATCCCGTCTCCACAGCCCGGACACCAGATCAAGGGTAATTTGTCAAGTCTGAGGTATTTACCATAATCAAACATCTCTTGCTCCTTCTCTTGGTAGTCCAGACTATGAAGAGACTTCCTCTATCTTGTCCAGTATCTGCTGGGGACTGATGGGTTCTCCGTCGACTCGGTTGAGCTTCACGATCGGAACCTTACGGCAACTGGCCCACTCCACCTCGTGCGCAATCTGTCCCAGGTTGAGCTCCGGGACAATGATGTGGTGCACGTGTTCCGCCATGGCACGAACCTGCTGCTCCGGGAAAGGCCAAATCACCAGGGGGCGCAGCAACCCGGCCTTAATTCCCTTTTGCCGTGCCATCAAAATTGCCTGGCGCGCCGAGCGGGAACTGCAGCCGAAAGCGAAAACACCGACCTCGGCATCCGCGAGATAGTCCTCTTTCACCTCGATGATCTCGTGACTGTGGTTTTGAATCTTGTTGTTCAGGCGCCTCATCAACCTGTCAATCTCCGCCGGATTATTGGTCGGGAACCCGGTCTGATCATGGGATAGGCCCGTAACATGATAGCGATAACCTTCTCCAAAGCTCACCATGGGCGGCACATCGGATTCGGTATGCTCATAAGGCAGAAACTTTTCCGGGGGCACATCCGGCATCCTACGATGAACAATCTCGAATTCACCGGGCTCCGGCAGAATCACCTTTTCGTTCACGTGCCCGATGATCTCATCCATCAGCAGGATGACAGGGACCCGGAAACGCTCAGAGAGATTGAAGGCCCGGATGGTGAGCTCGTACGTCTCCCTTACGCTGTTGGGAGTCAGCACGATAATGGGGTGGTCCCCGTGCGTCCCCCACCGTGCCTGCATGACGTCCCCCTGGGCGGGCAAGGTCGGAAGACCCGTGCTCGGCCCGCCGCGCTGCACATTTACAATTACGCAAGGAACTTCTGCCATGGCTGCATAGCCGATGTTTTCCTGCTTCAAGGAAAACCCCGGACCGCTGGTAGCGGTCATCGACTTGGCGCCGGCGAGTGACGCGCCGATGATCGCACCCATGGCGGCGATTTCGTCCTCCATCTGAATGAAAACTCCGCCTATCTCCGGCAACCGCTCCGACAGGATCTCGGCGATTTCAGAGGAGGGGGTGATGGGATAACCGGCGAAGAATCGCAGCCCCGCCGCCAGAGCCCCTTCGGCGCAGGCTTCGTTGCCGGTGATCACCTGGATTCTTTGCTTCCTTGTTTCTGCGACTGCTTCTTGATTGATGGATTGCATCTGAGATCTTCCTTTCACCCCGAGCACCCGTATTATTTCGTAACCAGCTCTTCGGCCTCTTTCACCACGATCGCGAAATCCGGGCACATAACTTCGCACATGCCGCACGCAGAGCATTCTTCAATGAGAACCACTTCGGGATAGACCCCCTTCATCTCCAGGACCTTTCTTTGGCAGGCATCCACGCAGATGGCACATCCTTTGCACCACTCTTTTCTTACTTCGATAATTGCATTTTTCTTCTTTGCCATGATCATGATCTCCTGTACAACTTCCCGGTTCCGCGATCACAGCTTGGCAGGCTGTATCGCCGCCTGGGAGATGCATTCAATTTTGCCTTGCGATTGGGAAGCCAATATGGGGTTCTCAAGGGCGAAGCAGTTCCTTCAAGCGGGTCTTCTGGGGAATAGGACGGCGCTGACTCATCTGCTGTTTGCGCGCCCTCCACCTGGCTGTGTGAGAATCCGAGTTCATGCCGCCTAACTTTGTCCTTACCGCATGGCATGAGTTCCTGCTCCCAACAGGAACTTGCCCACACCTGCATCTCAGGTGGCGCGCCACCTCGTTCTTGTCCGATAGAGGCAAAAAATAAGCTCTCAGCGGGGAGTGCCTCACGAACACGCCATACTCTACGCGTTTGCCGCCCCTAGCGCAAAGGTTTTTCGCGCGGCCGTGCTACTTGTTTTCCCGCCGGGGCTACCCGCCTGGGCCGTCGGCTGAGAGGTAGGCCTCAAGGGCATCAAGCTCACGGCCCAGATCCTCAACGTGGTTTTGAAAAAGGTTACACAGGGCGAGCCAGCCTTTGATAGCACCCTGCTGATCGACCACCGGGTAGTAGCAACGGCCATGAGTGAACATCAACTTCAGAGCTTCGCCGGCTTCTGTCTCGGTCGAAATCGTTTCTGCCGGAGCTCTCATAATTTCGCCCACCTTGAGAACGTCCGGATTCTTGCCTTCCGCAATCACGTGCTTGAGAACGTCCTCTTTTGACAGTGTGCCGGCCAACCGATCTCCGTCCATTACGGCCAACGCACAGCCCTGTTCGCTCCCCATGATAGGAACGGCCTCTCTTACGGTTGCCGTGAGCTGGACCGTCGGCGGCGGCACTTGCGCTATC
>Ga0187878_1002957_pt1 | contig 14509 bp, 6 predicted proteins | sample June2016WEW_17_1_FD_132979 | JGI IMG/M metagenome (GOLD analysis project Ga0187878, IMG submission 132979) | Peatland microbial communities from SPRUCE experiment site at the Marcell Experimental Forest, Minnesota, USA - June2016WEW_17_150 | ecosystem: Environmental > Terrestrial > Soil >...
CCCCAAAGAGGGCATGACGCTCTGACTTTGACTTGACAGGGGGGCTGGCGTATGTTCTTAGCGGAAGGCAAAGCTCAAATCGGAAATTCCGGTTAGAATTGAAAACACACTTCCTGGAGCCGGGAGCGGAAATGGAAATCCTGGGCGAAATCGCCGCTCCACCGCGGTCTGGGTGTTTTTCAACAAGCTGCTAGGCACGTTCGGACACAGAAGTCGAATCGCGATTGCATTGGGAAGTAACGCCGCGGGGGGCCGTCTGGAGCGAAAGCCGGCTCGCGGCTGTCAGGGAGGTCAGCATGTTGTCGGATATGAAGAGGCGCATTGCTGGAATCTGTCTCGGTGTAGGTGCATTCCTCTGGGCGGCAGGGGCTGCCCAAGGCCAGAAGATTGTCGTGGACGCTGCACCCTCGCACGCGGTGAACACGTTTAGCCCCTTCCGCGCTTTGGGTGCGGCGGTCGATCGCCTGGCAACTGGGACTCCGGACAAGTTGCTAACCGATCCGGTCCTCAAGGAGATCCTGGGCGCGGGATGGCAAACCGTGACCTATCGCCAGAATACGGAACTGATGGTGGAAGCATGGCACTGGAACGCACACGGCGCCTGGAGCAATCCGGAGAAGCAGGAGGGCTACTTTACGGGAAGCGCTGAGCTCGCGGAGACGATTCGCCACTCGTGGGCTTACCCGCTTCCGCATCGCGGCTTCAGCCGAGGTGACGGAAACGGCTGGTCCCGTCTGACGGATGGCGATCTGAAGACGTACTGGAAGAGCAATCCGTATTTGACCCGCAACTTTACCGGCGAAGACGACGCGCTGCACCCGCAGTGGGTGATGATCGATCTGGGCGGCAGGGTGAATATCAACGCTCTCCGGATTGCGTGGGCCCACCCTTACGCGCGACGCTACGCAATTCAGTTTTGGACGGGCGAACTGGAGCCCTTCTATGACGGGACCACCAAGGGCGCATGGCAAACGTTTCCAGCCGGTACCGTCAAGGACGGCCAGGGTGGGACCGTCACCCTGAAGCTGGTTTCCTGGATGCTCCCCGTGCGATACCTGCGCATCTGGATGACAGAGTCTTCCAACACTTGCGACACGCACGCTGCGTCGGACCAGCGGAACTGCGTGGGGTACGCCATCAACGAAATCTATGCCGGGACTCTGGCGGCCGATGGCCAATTCACCGATGTCGTCAAGCATTTGCCCAGCCGCGAGCAGACCGTCACCTGGCCTTCCTCGATTGACCCATGGCACGCGGCTTCCGATCTGGATGAAGCCAGAGGAGACCAAGTCGGATTCGATTTCTTCTTCACCTGTGGGGTCACTCGCGGGCTCCCGACGATGGTGCCGATTGCGATGCTCTACTCCACGCCGGAGGATGCCGCGGCCGAGATCGCCTATCTCTACCAGCGGCATTATCCGATCTCCTGGATCGAGATGGGAGAAGAGGCTGATGGGCAGCACATGCTTCCCGAGGACTACGGCGCCCTGTACCTGCAATTCGCCACGGCCATCCATCGGCTGGTACCGGAGGCGAAGCTGGGAGGTCCGGCCTTCGAGGGAACGACAGAGGATGTTGAGGTCTGGCCGGACGCGGCGGGGAAAGTCTCCTGGCTCGGCCGGTTTCTCGATTACCTCAAAGCGCACGGCCGTATGAACGACTTCACCTTCTTCTCTTTCGAACACTACCCGCTCATGGACAAGCGGGCCGACCTCTCCTGGAACGATCTCTATCAGGAGCCCGGGTACGTCAGCCACATCATCCAGGTCTGGAAAGACAATGGATTGCCGCCGAATCTACCTTTCTTCATGACCGAGGGCAACATGACGGGAGGGGGCGAGCGTCCGGACGTGATGAGCGCCCTCTGGCTGGCCGATTACGTCGGCTCGATGATGACGGGTGGCGCCAGCGGCACCTTTTATTTCCATTACATGCCGAGGGCGGGCAGGCCTCGCGGCTTTCTGATCCTGGATGAGAATTATCACCTGAAATCGTATCCCCCTCAGTATCTGGCCACGCAGGTGATTACCAAGGAGTGGGTGCAACCGGTTGATCTAGTCCACCGGCTCTTTAAGGTTTCGAGTGATGTGAAAGACGCTGCAGGGAATTTGCTGGTCACGGCCTATGCCGTCGAGCGGCCGGACGGCCAATGGTCCCTGATGCTCCTCAACAAGGATCACGACAACGACCACGCCGTGAAGGTGGTTTTCGCGGACCCGGAAAGGAAACGGGACCGATTCTTCACCGGCCGGGTGGACCGAATCACTTTTGGAGACGCCGAATACCAGTGGCATCCCGAAGGAACAGGCGGCCGGGCGGACCCTGATGGGCCGCCTTCAAAATCGACGGTCACGGGCGGCGCCGAAGCGCTCTACCAGCTTCCCAAGGCCTCGATCGTCGTGCTGCGCGGCCGGATTGGGGACCAATAACAAGCCTGGCAGGCCTCATCCAGTACGCAAGAGGAAGCCCGGGATCACCCTGCGGGCAACCCCGGCATGGGGTGGGTATGCACGAAGGGGAGGCGGTGCAGGACCGGGCGTCCTGCACCGCCCGAGAGCGAGCGCAAGCTCGGGGTCTAGAAGTAAAACTTCAAAGCCAACTGCCCGATCCGGGGGTCTCGTGCCCCGGTCACCTTTCCAAAGCTACCCGAGGCCAAGTTGCCTGACGGGTTGTTGAACTGCGCGTGATTGAAAACGTTGAAGAACTCCGCCCGGAACTCTGCCGAGATTCTCTCCGTGAAGCGCGTGCTCTTGTGAAGAGAGAAATCCCAGTTGTAAAGACCGGGGCCATGGAAGAAGCTCCGGCTGGAGTTCCCGGCCACGCCAAGTTCTTGCGAGAAGAAGGGCTGCATTGGATTGCCTTGGTAATCATAGAGTTCAGAGAAGTATTGGTGGTCCGGAGTCATTCGAGGGTTCATGACCAGTATGCGATCGCCGTTGTAGTTGGGGCGATCCACGCCGCCGCAGCCGCAGAGCGAGCTATCGCCACCCTCGCTCATGCTCACGGGGAGGCCAGTGGTGAGGCGCGTGATGCCCGTGACCGTCCAACCATCGAGGAGCTTGAACACCGGACCCTTCGTAGAGCCGGCTAGCCTCTGCAAGGGCAGATCGTAGCTGTAGCTCAGCACGAAGTTGTGCGCCATGTCGAAGGCGGAGAGAGACTTACTCGCCCGAGCGTCAAAGGGATTGATCTGGTCATGATAGGCGGAGGCGTTGTCGAGCGACTTCGACCAGGTGTAGGCGGCGAGGAAACGCGACGCTCCCATCCTCTTTTCCAGGCTGACCTGGAGGGCGTTGTAATTGGAGTTGGCGAGCGTAGCTTGGTAATTGTTATCGGCGAAATCCAGGATCCCTTGCGTGGCGTAGCGCCCGGAGGTGATGGAGTAGGGTCGTGTTCCGAAAGCGTCCACGCCGAGTTCGTAGTTGCCGTCGCCGTTGAGGTCATAGATTTGGTCTTCGCCGCCGGGACCGCAACCATTGTCCGGCCCGAGAATCTGGCGGATTTCAAGGCAACGAGCCGCGCTGCCGGGGTTAAAGGACGTGAAGGCAATCAGGTGGTGTCCCCGCGTGCCAACGTATGCCAGCGTTAAGATCATGGATTTCGGGAGTTCGCGCTGAAGGGTGAGATTGAAGTGTTCCGCGTAGGGGAGCACGTTATCCGTCTTGATGCCCGGCGCGCTCGACATCGGCAGGTATTTGGCCCAAATGCCTGTCGCTCCGCGTGGTGGGATCGTGAACGGAAATCTCTGACCAGGGTCGTTGCCTCGGCGTCGATCCTTATAGGGTTCCTCCAGGTAAACCTCCGTGGGGCTGTACCAGAACAGTCCGAAGGGCGCGTCACCGACTTCGTAGAAGAGTGTCGCGTCTTCAATCGCCGTGTAGTAGATGCCGAACGCGCCGCGGATGCTGGTCTTGCCGGGCCCACCAAAAAGCTGGCCCAGAAAACCATCGCTGAAGCCCGGTGAGTAGGCGAAGCCCAGGCGCGGCCCAAAGTTATTCCAGTCGGTAGGCGCCAGCGTCTCGGGAATTCCTGGGTCACCCGGGAAAACCCAGCCGGTGGGAGCATCCGGATAGACCGTGGATTGCAGACCCGGGACGAAGGCCTCAACCTTGCCCTGCGTGTCGTAAAACGGCTGGCTGGCTTCCCAGCGCAGTCCGTAGTTCAAGGTGAAGTTTGATTTCACCTTGTAAGTATCCTGGCCGTAAACCGCGAAGTATTTCGTGCGAGAATCCAGGAACTGCCGGCTGGACTGGATGAACATGTCCGGCGCGCCGATCAGGTAATCGGCGAAATCGCTCCCCGTCTCGTTTCCATAGAACTCGAAGTAGCCGTTCGAAGTGTAGGTGTTGCGCTCGTTAATCTGAAGGTAGCGAACCTCGCCACCGAATTTCAGCGTGTGTTTTCCAACGATCTTGGAGAAATTGTCGCTGAGTTGGAATGTGTTATTGAACTGGCCGGTCGTCCCGTCCGGCAGGCCGAAACCCACGCCGGTGGCACCGTAGAGGCCAATGGGCGCCACACCTTCCGCGTTCGGGTCAACGGGGATAATGCCCAACCCGCCGTCGACGTAGCCGAAGTCTGTAACCTTGCCCAGCCCTCCCACGGGCTTGCTGACTAAGACCGTGGCGCGCGTGAAGTTGAAACGCGCCTCGTTCACCGCCGTCGAGCCGAAGTTCTTAGTGTTGCTGAGGTTCACTTGCTGGGCGCGCGAAGGCGTCACCGCCGAGAACCCCGGAACATTGGAGGGCCAACCCCCGCCCGGGTACGGATTCAACACTCTGGCGTCATCGAAGTGGTAATAGACTGACCAGTTGCCGGTTCGTTCCGTGTTGAGGTCGACCCGCGCGCCCAACTTATCATCCCGCACCGTTTGCTTCTCGGCGCTAGTGGAGAAGAACGGGGTCCCCCCGAGTGTCGCGATGGGCGTGGGGATAAACTTCATCGTTTTCACGGCAACCGGGGACCAAGCCGACTGCGGAATCACTTGGCCGGGGAAAACACACGTCCCCGCCTGGGCGTCGGCCAGCGTGTTGCAGCCGTTCACCCAGTAGGGCTCCCCGGAGGTCACGGTGTAACCGAGGCGCTGGGTCAGGACTTCATCCATGGTGTGATTCCCAGCCACATCGTCGCCCCGCACACTCCCCGAAAGTGCTGAAAAACCGGTGACATCCACATCGGAGAAATCCCCGCCGCGGTTGATCAGGGAGGGCACGTATATGGTGCCGCTGGAAACGCCGCGCACTTCGCGCATACCCTCGTAGTCGGTGAAGAAGAAAAGGCGGTTCTTGCGGATGGGGCCGCCGCCCGCTCCTCCGAACTGATTGCGTTTGAGCGCGCCCCGCGCGGTGCCCGCCAACTCCTGTCCCGTCACGGGATCGGACTGGTTGACATCAAAGAAGTTGCGGGAATCCAGCTTGTCGTTGCGCAGGAACTCATACACGGTGCCGTGATAATCGTTCCTGCCGCTCTTGGTGATGACGTTGACGACGGCGCCGGAAAATCGGCCGTATTCAGCGTCAAAAGAATTGGTGAGCAGCCGGAATTCCTGGATGGAGTCGAGCGTGGGTACGATAGCGGCGCCATTGTTCCGTCCCTCCTCGACGTCGCCGCCATTCACCAAGAAGGCGTTCGCCGCCTCTCGCTGCCCATTCACGGAGACGTTGCCGGCGTTGCCGGTGCCCGACACGGGCCGGTCGGAGGATGTCACGCTGGAGGTAATGGGCACCACCCCGGCCTGAAGGCCCAGCAGGTCAATATAACTGCGGCCGTTCAGTGGCAGGCTGGTCATCTTGCGGTCTTCGATGACGTCACCGAGCTGGTTGCTCGAGGTCTCGACCTGGGCGGCCTCGGCCGTGACATTCACCGTCTGCGTCAGGGCGCCCACGACGAGCTGGAAGTCAGCGCGATACCTCTGGTTGACCAGAAGCTTGATGTTTGGCTCCCTCGCTTTCTGGAAGCCCGCCGCCTCGGCCTCAATGACGTAGTTGGCGCCCACCGGCACGGCAAGGAACTCGTAGCTGCCGACTGCGTCTGTCGTCGTCTTACGGGTCAACCCCGTGTCGGGGTTACTCAGTATGATTGCGGCGCCAGGGATTGCGGCACCGCTCGGGTCTGTGACCGTTCCCGATATGGAGCCGGTCACGTCCGCCAGCAAGGGCGGCACGGCCCAGAATAGGGCGGCTGCCAGAAGCCCCACGAATCTTACCGAAGCATGGTTCCTCATGTCGAAACCTCCTGTGGACGCTTCAATTAGCCCGCGCAGGCAGGGCCATTAATGACTGGGATTCGCCATAAGCTGATCCAACCTCGCCGTCGGAGTTCCAGAAGGAAAAACGACGCGACATTGGGAAGTTACCGTCCGAAGAGGAAAGACCCAGCCGATGCAAGAGCTACTTATATCAGCAGGGTCCTTCTGTCAAGGGGATTGCCGCCTGAACCTAACGCTGGCGAAATCTCATTTTCCGAATATAATGCACCCCACATCATGATGTGGGCTGAGCCGACAAGAAGCCGTCCGCCAATTGCTCTGAGCCAACCTGTAGATGACAGGGCTTGAGGTCATCATCGAGCCGGGAGGGAACCCATGGATAAAGAGGAATGGAAAGGACGCGACACGGGGTCGCTGGCAGACAGTGGAGGCGCAACGGCGCCGACTGACACGCCACGCCCCAGCGAAGGGGTGGACCGGCGGGGAGCGTTGGCGCGTTTGCTTAACCTGCTGGCCGTGGCAGTCTCCTCAGGCGGATTGCCGCTCGCCGCTCCTGAAGCAGCCAGCGGCGCAGCCACGAACCATGCACTCTCGGAACCAAGGCTCAAGGCCACGCCAGTTGCAGGTGACTTCCGCTTCTTCTCGCCTGAGCAAGAGGCAGCCGTCTCGGCCTTGGCCGAACTGATTATTCCCGCCGATGCGGTGGCTGCCGGAGCCCAAGCAGCCAGAGTGCCAGAGTACCTGGACTTCCTGCTGGCCAGCGCCCCGCCGGAGGAGCAGCGCGCCTGGACCGATGGTTTGCGTGTCCTTGACGAGCTCAGTGCTGCGCGGGGCGGCAAATCCTTCGCCGCGCTTCCGGCCGAACAACAACGGGCGCTGCTCGCCGACCTCGTCGCCCACGAGTTTTCCCCCAATTCACCCGCCGCGAGATTTTTCGTTCGCCTCAAGCACTCCGTGGCCGAAGGCTTCTACACGTCCAGGGTCGGACTGCTGGAGGATCTGAAATACAAAGGCGGCACCGTCGCCCAGGGACCGGCAACCTGCAAGGACCATTTTGGAGACGCGCAAGTTCCGGTTCCCTCGAGCCGCACGGCGCTACCACCCGCCGGTGACTATCCAGCCCCAGCAGAGGAAAGCAGGTCTCGCTTGGCCCCCGGCGTGAAGCTCGTCGCGGCCTCTCTTGGCCCAGGAGCCCCTGCGCGTCCCGAACGGGACCTCCCAGCGATTTGCAGCGAGGAGTACGACGTCTGTATCGTGGGCTCGGGGGCGTCGGGCGGCATTGCCGCCAAGGAGCTTACCGAAAAAGGGCTGCGCGTGGTGCTCCTGGAGGCTGGCAATTGGGTTTCCTCGAGTCGCTTTCGCACCCATGTCCTACCGTTTGAAATGCCCTTCCGCGGCCGCTGGCTCTCGCACGGCGAGAACGACTACACCGGCTTTCTCTATGTCAAAGACCCTGTGACATGTCCCAAAGAGCGCATTGACTACGCACTGTTGCCTGCCGTGGGCGGAAAGACCCTGACTTGGGCGGCCATTTCCTGGCGTTTTGGCGAGCGCGATTTTCAAAACCGTGGCATCGGGGACGATTGGCCCTTCGGCTACAGGGAACTGGAACCCTATTACAGCCGGGCCGAACTCTTCATGGGCGTCAGCGGTTCGCGAGAGGGTTTAGCCTCCGTGCCGGATGGACACTTTCTGAAGCCGCTCACGCTGCGTTGCGGCGAGCAGCTCATCAAAGAGGCGTGCGAGAAGAAACTCGGGCCGGCCTACCGCGTCATCCCGCTGCGCAAAGCCATCAACACGGAACCGCACGGCGGGCGGCCGACCTGTCATTACTGCGGCAATTGCATGCGCGGCTGCCATGTGAGTGCCCTGTACACCTCGGCCAACTCGGCCGTCCCCGCTGCGCTGCGGACCGGCCGGCTGACCTTAGTCACCGACGCCATCGTGCGCGAGATCGAGCTGGACTCCTCCGGACAGCGCTGCCACGGGGCGGTCTTCCTTGACCGGCAGACGCGAAAAGAGTTTCGGGTGCGAGCACGGGTCTTCGCGCTGGCCTGCGGCGGCGTCGAGGACGTCCGTATCCTGCTCATGTCCAAATCGAAGCAGTTCCCTCAAGGTCTGGCCAACTCGAGCGGGTACGTGGGTAAGAATCTGGTCAGCGAGCACTATAGCGGCTGCCTGGGTTACCTGGAGCGCCTGCTGGGCGCTAAAGTTCTGAACGAGGATGGCGCCGGTGAGCACGGAGAAGTTCAGAACATCTATTATGAGAAACCCAGCCAGAAGTTTGCCCGCGGCTACATGATTGATCTTCAGAGCGGGCCTGACCAAGTTCCCTCCTTTGCGGCGCTGGTCCCTGGCTTCGGGGCCAAATACCGCGAGGAAGTACGGCGCATCTATCCGGCGCTGGTTCAGCTGGGCGCGCACGGCGAGATGCTGGCCAACGAGAAGAGCTACGTCGATCTGGATCCCGTGGCCCGGGACGAGTTCGGGCTGCCCAAGGCGCGCATGCACCTCGAGTGGACCGAGAACGAGCTGGCCATGGTGCGCGACGCGAACGAAAAATGCCGGGCCATTGTTGAAGCTGCCGGCGGCAAGGTCCTGTTCACTCGCGCTCCGGACGGAGGACCTCACTTCGACGGCGAGAACCTGGTGGGGACCGTGCGCATGGGAAATGACCCTCGGCGCTCCGTGCTCAACAGCCGCAATCAGGCCCACGATGTGAAGAACCTCTGGCTGCTCGACGGGGCCAGTTTCACGTCCTACTGCGAGAAGAACCCGACGCTGACGGTGGTCGCCGTCGCCATACGCGCTGCCGATCACTTGGCTGAAGCCCTGAGGCGGGGCGAAGTCTAGCAACAGGCTTGCCAGGTCTTGCTTGAACGAGGCGGGTTCCTCTAGGCTTGTGTGAAGTGGAGTGGGGCTTTCTGTCATGCGCGTCTCAGTTTGGCCAATTCTCTTTTCTTCCCGCGTCGGATTCGGCCGACACTCGGCTGCGATCACACTAGCCCTACTGCTGGCCGGCAGCCTGACTGCCGCCCAAGTCGGGGGAAAGCCGCCAGAGGTCTCTACGGCACGCGCCCACCTGCAAGCGGGCCAGCGAGCTCTTGAAGCTCACAACCTGCGCGAGGCCAAGGCGCAATTCGAATTGGCCCTGCGGGCCAACCCAAATCTGGCGGAGGCGCACGTCGCCCTCGGCATAGCGGAGTTTCAGAGCGGGGACAGCGGCCGCGCCATAAGCCATTATCGGCGGGCGCTCGAGTTGCAGCCGAATGCCTTCAGTGCCCATTACAACTTGGCCCTCGCTTATCTCCGCGAAAAGGACATAAAGGACGGCCTGGCGGAGCTAGAGCGCGCCACGGCTCTCAATCCTCGCCACGCGGACGCGGCATACAACTTGGGTCTGGTGCTGCTAGAACTGGGGCGTCCCGCGGAGGCGCGGAGACGTCTGCGGCAGGCGCGAGCGCTCGAGTCCGACCGGCCCGACATTGCTTTCAACCTGATCCGCGCGGAACTCGAGACCCGGCAGCTTGCACCTGCGCGGCAGGAGGCAGACGCGGCAGCACGGACATTCGGAAATGACCCGCAGTGGCGCGCGGCAGTCGGCAACCTCTTCCTGGAGCACGGCCAACCGGCAGAAGCGGCCGAACATCTGGCGGCGGCGCTCAAGCTTCAGCCGGAGGCGGTGGAAATCCGTCGGAAATTGGCCGCCGCGCGTTTGGAGGCACACGACCCGGCCGGTGCCGTCACCGTCCTGGGCGCTCCGACGTCGCCGGAGGATCATTATCTGCTGGCCAGCGCGCACTTTCTCCTCCGCCATCTGGTCGAGGCTGAACAGGAATCGCGGCTGGCTCTCGCGCCGGAGCCCCGCGAGCCCCGTTATCTGTTGCTCCGCGCGCGCATCGGACAGCGCCTCGGCGAACACGCGGCCGCGCTGGAAATCCTGCGCCAGGCGAGCGAGCTCGCGCCGCAATGGTCGGAACCGCATTACAGCGCCGCAGTCAGCTACTATCTCCAGCGACGCTATGCGGAGGCGCGCGCCAGCCTTGGCCGGGCCCTGGAGCTTGATCCACGATCGGCTCGCGCCCTTTTCCTCTATGCGGCCACCCTCGTGAACGAAGGGAAAAACCGTGAGGGTGAAGCATACATGCATCGGGCCATTGCTCTCGAACCCTCGAACGCCCGCTTCCGGTACCACCTGGGCGCGTTGCTCTTGCGGGACAATCGGCCGCTCGAGGCGCGGCAAGCGTTTGAAGAATCCATCCGGTTGAAACCCGACTTCGCCCCGCCGCACTATCAGCTGGGCAAGCTCTTGGCGCGCGCGAACCAGTTGGAGCCCGCCGCCCGAGAACTGGAGATAGCTATCCGTTATCAACCCGACTTGGCCGAGGCTTACTACCAACTGAGTCGTGTCTATGCGCGTTTGGGCGACAATGCGAAATCCCAACGCGCCCTGGTTGCGTTCAGTCAATTGAAGAAGGAAGCTGCGGACGAAAGCGGCGAGTTCATGGAGGAAGTGCGCAAGCAATTGGAGCTTCAATAAGACTGACTGTCCGACTTCAGTGCAAACGAGGCTGTTGAGCGGGCTAGGCGAAGCCACGGGCCCGGCCTGTTTCACCTGCGCTCCGATCCGCGCTTCCAGGCCCTCCTGCGCCGCATGAATTTCCCGCCGTAAGGCCGCTCTCGGTCATTGGCTCCCCACTTCTTACTTCTGCCTCCAATGCGATTCCGTTCGGCACCTGCACAGTTGCGGAATCGACTGGTCCCTTGACCCAAGGGAGAGTAGCCCTTCTGACCGCCCAAGCCTGATTGGTCCTGGGAAACAAGCTTTGCGCCAAGTGGGGCAAGTCAGCCGATTCCTGACGGGAAGCCGACTTTTCATTCCGAATTCGCTCGCGATGCAATCGATCACGTGAAAATCGTCGATGGGATGGGCACTTCGCAGCAGTTATCCGAGTGGCAGCACGTTTCGGTATGCAGGTTACACAACCAAGCGGATCGTTTCCGAGTGCGCCGTGCACAATTGCCAAGGTTGCGAGCGAAGATGAAGCTGCTGAGTTGCCACCGGTTCCGATCTAACGAGGTGCGGCCCGGCTGATTCTACGGGGTCGCGTGGCGGCATCACTCAAACACCCCTCGAGCCGCGTGCGAGCGGCAAGAAGAGAACGACGGCACAAACCACCGAGATACAAAAGCACCAAAAAGAGTTCTCAACTCTTCATGCCTGGTCTATGGGTGTCTTGGTACCTTGGCCGTGAAGTCGGCAACGCTATTCGAACGCAGCCGCGGCGCGCCGGTAGGCCGAGCGGACCGAGGACCTGAACGCAACCGCGGCGGCAGCTACCACGACCAGTGCAAAGACTGTGAAGCCGAACCATTGTTCGGCATTTCCTGCCGGCTCGAAGATAACCAGCAAGCGGTAGTTTTCCAAGCAAAAGATAAAGGTGAACACGGCCCAGAAGACCGTAAGGGCGTCGAAACGGGCATAGCATAGAGTTAAGACAAGGCATTCGGGGAAAAGCAGGACGAGCTTCCAATGGTAGGGCTGCACGGCTCCCATATTGAGGACAGGACCAGGCAAAATCACTGCGACCAAGACGCTTGGGATCAATACCACCAACCAGTGCCGACGCAGGAAACCTGCAGCCAAGGAGCTAAGGAAGATGATCGCACCAGCTATGACAATCGCCTGGGAAAACCCCCACAGAGCAGCGCCGACGGTGGGCCACAACCTTCCCAGGATATGGCCGTCGGACGCCATCTGGAAGAAGCTGTCGAGCCGCATCGCGAGGTGGGTCGTGCCCGCCCAAACCAGAAAAGAGTCCAAGCCCAATAAGGCGAGCCCTACGCAAGTTCCTCTTAGAAACCCCAGCCCGCAGGCCTGAGATGCGGCGCTTTTCCCGTCAAACCCCTGGATCAAGCTCCGGAACTTGGCCGGGGCGATTTTGCGTACCGAGCGTTCGATGGCGGCTGAAACACAGAAGGTAATGACAAATGACAGCAATGGTTAGTAACAACACGATTAGGTTAGCGGCCGGTAGATCGCGAAGGCTGGGCCAAAAATGCCATTCGAAGAGCGCCACTGCCACCCCAAGGAAGATGATCCGCCAGGGGGCAGTCGAATCGACCTGCCGCCATTGGATGAGTCCTAGGACGATCATAGGCAAGAGAACCGCGAACAGGGGCAAAAGCTGGCGGTAAAAATACGGCCAATCGTATCCGGCCGGCACCTCATCAGATGCACTCATGGCCCCGATCGAGCGGCCCACGAGCCAGACTTCATAGTGGCGCTTAATTCCGTAATAGTCTTTGGGCTCGACCCACCTGAGCACGCTGGCCGGATGCCCGGAAAAGATCTGGCCGGTCGCCTTATACTCGAGTCGCAGGAGTGACGGGTCGCGGTCGAAAAGCTCGCGAAGCGCTTTGTCCGCCAGCGCCCTCGCGTCTTCAGTCGAAAGGTTTTCTTCGGGTACATCACCCGGAAAGCTGCGTGTGAACGACTGAAGGGCGCCGGAGTTGGTTACCGCAACTTGCGTCTCGTTATCCCATGTGACCTCCCACCGCGAGTACAAGAGAGGATTGTTGGTAAGTTCCAGCGCCAGGCGTGCGCCCGCTGCCTTGCCTAAGTACTCGTATTCGCCCCCATTGACGGGTGCATCAATCCAGCCGTCCCCATTGGCCGGCGCGCCGAATCTTTGGGCATATTCCTGCGCGATGCGTCGCAAGACACTCCGGTCGAAGTGGACTTTGCTGCGCGGAGCAAGGCTGGAGCGGTTAAAGAAGGGGAAGAAGAGCACCAGACCCGCGATGGCGGAAACAACCAACAGCCAATCGCTGCGCTGCCAGCGGGGGAGGTGAAGGGGCAGCTCGACTTCTTCGTCTGCGGCCGCGCCGGACTTCACTTCAGGTTTTTCGGCGAACGCGGCTGCGAGTTCGGCGACCGACTGGAATCGCTTGCCGGGATTCTTTTCGAGACACTTCCAGATGGCGCGGTCGAGGAAGCCGGGGAGCAGGCGCTCGACCTCGCGCGGCGGAGTGGGCGTTTCGTGGACGTGCTTGTGCATGAAGGCGGCTGGCGTGTCGGCATGGAAAGTGCGGTGGCCGGTGAACATTTCGTAAAGAATCAAGCCCAGCGTGTAGATGTCGCTGCGGGCGTCGGCGGGCTTGCCTTCCGCCTGCTCGGGGCTCATGTACGCCGGCGTGCCAATGAACGCGCCCGCCAGTGTAACGTCCGCTTCAATGGAGCGGGCGATGCCGAAGTCCATCACCTTCACGTTGCCGTCTTTAGTGATGAGGATGTTCTCGGGCTTCAGGTCGCGGTGCACGACACCCTGGGCATGAGCCTCGGCGAGCGCTGAACAGATTTGCCGGAGCCACTCTAACCCCCGACGCAGCGCAACCCCACCAAGACTCTGGAGAACACTGCGCAGACTTTGGCCCTCGATATATTCCATGGATATAGCGGCGGCGGCGCCGAAGCGGCTGAGGTCGTGCACCCGGCAGACGTTCTTGTGAGTGATCTTGCGCGCCAGAAGCAGCTCGGACTTGAAGCGCTCGATTACCGCCGTGTCGGCAGCAATCTCCGGCCTTAGGACTTTCAGAGCAACTACGTCGCCGGTTTCGCGGTCGCGGCCCTTGTAAACGATGCCCATGCCGCCACGCCCCAGTTCTGTCAGGATGTCGTAGCGTTGGCGCAAGGCGCGCAGGAAACCATCGGGGAGGTCCGGCGGCGTTTCTCCAGAAGCCGGAGGAGTCCTCTGCGGCGTGGTCCGCGGGGCGTTCTCGAGCGGCGTCGTCAGGAGTTCGTCCTTTTCCTTGTCGTTGGGCATCGGCAGCTACCGAGGCCTTGCAGGGTCACGGGCCCGTCCGCGGGGGGCGAAGCATAACGCGAAAGCAGCCCCGTATCAAATAATCTTGGCGTCTCCGACTTCAGCGGAAATGAGACCGTGGATTGAGGTCCGTTAAGCTAGTTCTCCCCTGGCTCACCTCTCAACCCGCGCTAGACTGTGCGGTCTTCAAAAGGAGTGAACCATGAGTGAAGACCCCGCCAGAACGGAGGGGACCTCTCCCCACCCGTCTTTTGGGAAACCATCCACTTCACAGCTAGCGTCCGTTTGTTGATCGATACCAGTCAAAGCAAACCAGCACAGGAACCCGCTACATTTTCCACTACATGGGCTACAACGCCGTTTTGATAGGCTGCCTAATTTATTGAAAGTACCGGTAGGCCCGTGGGGACTCGAACCCCAGACCTCTACCGTGTCAATTCTGAAAATGAGGATAGCACGGATGAGCAGCAATAGC
>Ga0187878_1002958_pt1 | contig 14504 bp, 12 predicted proteins | sample June2016WEW_17_1_FD_132979 | JGI IMG/M metagenome (GOLD analysis project Ga0187878, IMG submission 132979) | Peatland microbial communities from SPRUCE experiment site at the Marcell Experimental Forest, Minnesota, USA - June2016WEW_17_150 | ecosystem: Environmental > Terrestrial > Soil >...
GAATAAGCCCGGCGGACCACTGGTGAACTGGGAAGTCGTCGTGCCGGCAGTGAACGCCGCCTGATTGAAGGTTTGTATCCGGCTGTAGATTTCGCGCACGGGAATGTAAGGTTCCCACCGTAAACCCAGCGCCATATTCAAGCCCTTACGCAGCCGAATATTATCGTCGAAATAGACTCCTGTGTAGTCTTGCCGGGCGTTCTGAAGCTGGATGTTTCCCTGCTCAAAACTGCTGATTTTCCCGAGCATGAAATCCACCAACCCATCATTCGAGATCGACCCGCCAAAACCGACGCTGCCACTGGCATCGAACCCGGCATATTGGTTAAATTGCCGGTGAATCCAATCCGCGCCCACGGAGATGTGATGCCGGCCACGGATCAGGTCCACGTCATCCGCAACCTGCGCGGCGTTGTTAATGAATTGCGAGGCACTACAGGTGCCACACCCAATGGTGAAATATCCGCCGACACCCAGATTCATCACGTTCGGGGAGACGGCATACATATTGACACCATAAGCCGGCAAATTCTTCATGTCCGCCGCCGGTCCGCGGTGAATGGCCATCCGTGTCCAGGTCAGATGGGCGGTGTTCAGCGTGTTGGAAGTGAACGAATAAGTGTCGCTGAGCACCATCGACTGGGCGCGGTCAAGAATTCCGCGCAACCGTGCATTCAGGAGATTGCCACCAAAAGTGGCGGGACTCTTGTAATCGGCGTAAAAGTACCGCCCAAACAGAGTGTGCTTGGAGCTCTGGTTCCAGTCCATGCGACCGAGATATTGATCTTCGCGCTGCGGTTCCGTAATCGCGTACGTAATCTTTCCACAAGGATCAGTGGCAATGGGTATGTCTTTGAGTATGTTTAGAGCCACTTCATTGAATGTCGAGGGGTCCACATAAGCGTTTTCGTACGGCTGCCCGGTGGCGGGGTTATAGATCGTCCTTGCCTTACCACTGGACTGACACGCGGCGGATTCGAACTGGCTGAAGTCTCCACCCAGCACCGCTTGCGTCGGCACGTAAGATCTGTAGGACCCCGGGGCGGTGCGGATGCGCGTCCCCTGGTACCCGAAGAAGCCGAACAACTTGTCCTTGAGAATGGGTCCACCAATCGTGCCGCCAAACTGGTTCCTTTTTAGGGAGTCGTGATTGGCCTCGAAGAAATCCCGGGCATTGACGGCGCCATTGCGCAAGAATTCAAACGCATCCCCGTGGTAGGCATTAGTCCCGGATTTGGTCACGACGTTGACCACGGCCCCGCCATGAACCCCATAGCGCGCTGAAAGGGTGCTGTTCTGAACGCTGAATTCCTGAAGGGCATCGGGGAAGGGGAAGGGGAGATTAATGTCGGAAAAGGCGTCCATATGGGCGCCGCCATCCAGCAGATAATTCGTCCCGTTGGACTGTCCCCCCGCGACCGAAATGGCCACAGCGCTAAAATAGTTCTTGCTGCCTTGCAAGTCACTCACGCCGTTAGCCGGCGAAAGGTTCGTTGCCGCGCCCGTCAACAGAATCAGATCGGTGGCTTGGCGGCCGTTCAAGGGCAGTTCAAGAATGCGGGTCTGATCCATAACTTCGGAGACGGCAGTTGTCTGGGTCGAAACCATGTTGGCATTCGCCGTTACCTCAATCTCCTGTTTGACCTCTCCGACCTTCAGCGTGATGTTTATCGTCACGTTGTTGCTCACCTCCAGAAGGATTCCCGTCTGGACGTAGGTATCGAAACCGCCGAGTTGCACCTCGAGCTTGTAAGGCCCAACGGGCAGATTGGGGAGCACATAGGATCCGTCCGTTTCGCTGAACGCCGTCCGGACCTGTCCCGTGTCAGTCTTCGTGGCCGCAACCTTTGCACTCGGCACAGCCGCCCCGCTCGGGTCGCTGACGAGACCTGAAATCTGGGCGTTTGCCACCGCCTGACCCCGGAGCTGAACCGTACACAGTGAGAGCAGAATTCCCGGCAGTACCAGGGTAATCAGAATATTTCTTCTTGTCATAAGCGTGTCCTCCGTCACACTTCAAAAAGAATTTGCTCATCAAGGTGGAAGGGTGATTTCTCACCCTCTCACATCAACCTGCGCCCCCTCTTGGGGGTCCACTACTTCGACGCGAAGCGTCCTCCGGTTATTCCCCCTCCCAAGGTTCGGGGGTTGGGCCTTGCTTCCGAAATGGGTGTCTCTATTCGGAACCTCATCGGCACAGCGGTTTCATAAACCCGACTGAAACTGTTTCCGCGTCGCTTTTCTCATGCTTCCCAGGCCAAGTCAATAAGAAAAAAAGTGAAAAGTAAAGCACCTGCGGAAACACAGCCGCCCGAAGGGAGCTCCTCCGGGCGATGAGTTCGTAGTCACCTGGGCACTGACGCTGAGTAGAATAGGGTTCTGAGCTTTCTCGTCTACGCACAGCCATAGGGCTTGGTCCGGTGGGCTCAGATACAGCCCGACGATTTGCCGGGCTCTTTCGACGAACAGGGGGGCCCGGGAAAGCTTGAGGGTTTGGCTGCGCTGCGGTTGCAAGGCGAAGGCGCACCAGACACGGCTCACCACCCTCTGGCTCGACCAACAGCGCCACGGTATCAAGCGCCTGCTCCATTGCGACGCGTTCCCGGAAATCCCTGCCATCCTCCGTGGTTTGCATATCCCCCTGTTTCTGATTTCACGAGTACACACGGCATCATGGAACCTGGCAGCGCGCTGCGCTTCTGATTCACGGTGCTTTGGTCCTTCATGTGCCGCCTGCTTTGGTTCCCTAAAGAACGCCTCCGAGGCCGGGCCGTAGTTTCTACCCCATGGGGGAGTCGACGAATAATGGCATTTGGACATACCATAGTACCAATATTGAAAAAAATATGTCAAGCCTCATTTTTTGGCATGAACATGGTATTTATAATCAGGCTCAACTGTTGCGACAAATGTCGTGGGATGGTATACTACTAGTAATAGCGATGAGATATGATGATCCTTGGGCAGAGGTACATGAAACAAAGAGCACAAGACTTCGTGGCCTCGATTCCTGGGAAAAGGCACCAGTGGACAAAGGTCCCGTCCAGGACATTGCACCCGGAAGGAGTACGTCCAAGTGTTCAAAACGGTCACTCGCGACAGTACGCTTGTCGAACGTGCCAACGAGCAAATCGAGACCCTGATCATCAGTGGCGCCATACGTCCGGGCGATCGGCTGCCGCCCGAAAGGGAATTGGGCGAAATGTTGGGGGTCAGCCGGACCGTGGTGCGTGAAGCGGTAAGGTCCCTAGCCGCCAAGGGGTTGGTAGAAGTGCGGACGGGTTCAGGGACTTATGTCAGGAAAATCGGCCCCGACATCATGACGGCTTCCTTTGACTTGCTGCTGCGCGCCGGCAGCGTGAAGTCTGAGGAGGTCCACGAGGTACGAAGCTTGCTCGAGGTAAAGATTGCCGAATTGGCGGCGCTGCGCGCGCGCCCGGCCGATATCCAGGCCATGGAGGAAACCATCGAGCTTCTGAAGAACCGATCCATCAACCCTCACGAGTATGCTACGGCCGATGTCGCCTTCCATCGTCATCTCGCCGTGGCTACACGGAATCATCTGCTTCTTGCCCTGGTACAGTCTCTTCAGGGGGTGATGTTTGCGGTGCGCCTGCGTGCGGCCTCCACCCTGGGGGATGCCCCGCGCGAGAACGCCATCCTCTACCACTCCCAGATCCTGGAATGTGTAAAGGCCGGGGATTCGAACGGGGCGTGTGCTGCGATGCTGGAGCACCTCGCTTACGCTCGGGAAGTCATGCGCCTAGTTGAAAGCAGCGGTGGGGGGGATACGTTGGATCATCAGCCGTCCCCTCCGGCGCAAGATCATCACGCGGCCGGTGAATGAGCTGGGCAACGTCCATCGGCAATAGTGCAGCCGAGCGAAAGTGATCAGATATGTCACTCGAGTTCAATCTTGCGGCTCTCGAAGAAAGGGCTCGCCGCATCCGGGTGAAGATCATCAAGATGACGGCGATCGCTGAGTCCGGTCATCCCAGCACGGCGCTCTCCGCCGTTGAAATCATCACCTACCTTTACTTTCAACTGATGTCCGTCGATCCCCAGAACCCGAAGTGGGAGGACCGCGACCGCTTCGTCCTCTCCAAGGGCCACGGGGCCCCGGTCATTTATGCGGCTTTGGCGGAACGGGGTTTCTTTCCCGAAGACGTGCTCTGGACGCTGCGGGATGTAGGTTCCCCCCTCCAGGGGCATCCGGACATGCTGAAGACACCGGGTGTTGACATGACCACGGGATCACTCGGTCAAGGCTTTTCATGCGCGGTGGGGATAGCCTTGGGAGGGAAGCTCCGCCAAAAGGATTTTAGAGTTTACGCCATGCTGGGTGATGGCGAGTTGCAGTCCGGCCAGATTTGGGAGGCGGCGATGTTCGCCGCGCACTACCAACTCGAAAACCTTGTCGCCATCGTGGACGATAACAAGCAACAAACGGACGGCCTGACGAAGGGCATCATGAACGTGCATCCCATTGCCGACAAGTTTAGCGCCTTTGGGTGGGAAACGGTAAGCATCGACGGCCACGACTTCAGCCAGATTCACGAGGCCTTCCAGAACCCCACTCGGGCGCCAGGAAAGCCCTACGTGATTGTGGCAGCCACGATCAAGGGCAAAGGGGTCAGGGCCATCGAGACCGGCGCCAAGTGGCACGGTCGTCCTCCCACGCGGAAGGAAGCCGAGGCTTTCGTCAACGAAATCGAAACCGGAAGGGTTCCATGATCGAAGCTCAGCCCAACCGCGTCATGTACGGTAAGACGCTGGTCGAGTTGGGGGAACGTAACCCCAAACTGATCGTCTTCGAAGCCGATGTAGCCAAATCAACCAACACGTTTCAGTTTGCTCACAGGTTCCCGGAAAGGTTCTTTCAGGTGGGCGTGGCCGAACAGAACATGATGGGAATTGCCGCGGGTGTGGCCACTACTGGCTGGTTGCCCTTCGTCAGTACCTTTGCGATGTTTGCTGGCTTGCGAGCCTGCGAACAGGTACGGACTTCCATTGCGTATCCTGGGCTGAATGTCAAGATCGTGGCGACGAATGGTGGAGTGGAGATTGCTGGTGACGGCGTCACGCATCAAGCCACGGAGGACCTCGCAGCCATGAGGGCGATACCCAATTTGATGGTGGTCTCGCCCAGTGATCCGGTGACCACACGGAAGGCTACCTGGGCGATTGCCGAATATGAGGGTCCCGTTTACATGCGGCTGGGACGCCAAATCAACACGGTCCTCTATGACGACGACATCGAATTCAAGCTGGGTCGCATGCTTAGGCCAAGGGAGGGATGCGACCTTACGATCATAGCCACCGGGAATATCGTGGAACAAGCTCTGCGGGCGGCAGAGGAACTAGCCAAAGAGGGCATCGAAGCCCGAGTCCTTGATTGCCACACGATCAAACCGATCGATCGCGAGGAAATCGTCCGGGCAGCTCGCGAGACGGCAGGGATCGTGACAGCCGAAGACCATAATATTATCGGCGGACTCGGTGGCGCGGTCTGCGAGGTCCTGGCCGAGGAACATCCCACGACCGTCCGGCGAGTTGGCTTGCAGGATATCTTTGCGAGTTCCGGCCGCGACTTCCGAAAACTGCTTGCACATTATCACATCGACTGCGGAGCGATTATCGAAAAAGCTCGGTCCATCGTTCACGCGCACACAACTAGCTGAATGACTGTGCAGAGCCCGTGAGAAGGAATCTTCTTAGACTGCATTCCTCACGGGACTTCAAGCAAGATCCGAACGGGGGTGGTGGGTCAGTTTGCTGTAGCGGCGCTCTATGAGCGCCGGAATCTATTGAATCGAATGCCGGCGGCCACAGACCGCCGCTACAAAAAACCTAACGGACCCACTACTCAAACGGGCTCTGCCTTGACGCGAGTTGGCCTGCGTGCTAGCGTCCTCATCAAAACTATGGCGCCCTATGGCAACATTCCTCTCGCAGGTTTCCGACTTCTGGAAAGGACCGGGGCGAGTGTCCCAGGCCTCAATGATCTGAAAGGTGAGGTCCAGTGCGTCCTTTCGGCGTTAGGCCTGCCCCTAACTGATTTGCGCGGACGGCGGATTGCCCTGGCGGTAGGCAGCCGAGGGATCGCCCGCCTGCGCGACCTCGTGAAAGCGGCTTGCGACTGGCTGAAGGCACAGGGGGCGCAGCCTTTCGTGTTTCCTGCCATGGGCAGTCACGGCGGCGCGACTGCCGAAGGCCAGCGCAAAATCCTGGAAGAATACGGGGTCACTGAAAGCTCGATCGGAGTCGAAGTCAGGTCTTCGATGGAGACGGTGCTTCTCGGCACAACACCCGAGGGTTTCCGCGTCTTCATGGATCGCAGCGCTTGGGAAGCTGACGGGGTCGTAGTACTAAATCGCGTGAAGCCGCACACGGATTTCTCGGGAACGATTGAGAGTGGCCTGCTGAAAATGATGGCGGTGGGAATGGGGAAGAGAGACGGGGCGCAGGAATGCCACCGCCGGGGTTGGAAACTCGGCTTGGAAACGGCAATCCGCGTTATCTCGGCAAGAGTACTTTCCACGAGAAGAATCCTCGCTGGCCTTGTGGTCATTGAGAACGAGATCCACCAGGTCGCAGCCGTGCGAGCCGCGCGGCCCGAGGGAATCGTGGCCATGGAAGAGGACGCGCTAAAAACGGCTCGTCAACTTGTGGCGCGCATTCCTTTTTCCCGATTCCAATTGTTGATCATAAATGAACTTGGGAAGAACATCAGCGGCACGGGCATGGACACCAAGGTCATTGGCCGTGGGGTGGAGTTGCAGCCCGGTGAAGCTCCCGAGGTAAGCCTGATCTACGTCCGCGACTTGACTCCCGAGAGCGGCGGGAATGCCATCGGGGTTGGCTTCGCGGACGTTATCCACGAGCGTCTGTTTCAAAAAATCGATTTCGAGAAAATGTACCTTAATGCCCGCATCGCTTTGAATCCTTCGACGGCGCGGGTTCCCATTCACCTGCCCACCGACGGCGACGCCTTGAATCTATTGCTGGGTCACCTGGGTAGCCCTGAGCCATCGGACCAGCGCCTCGTCTGGATCCGCAACACCTTAAACCTCGACCGCCTCGCGGTCTCCGAGTCCCTGGTGGAAGAGGCGTCGAAACTCAAAGACTGGCGCGTGATGCCTGAGACCTATTGCCCCGAGGTTGACCCCGCGGGAAACATCACGTCACCACTCTGAGAAGCCGGACGCAAGCCCGAGACATCACCCTACCGTGTAAGCAGCATGCTTCGTTTGCAGGGAGGCCCCACGCCATGATGGGTTCCCCCGCTGGATGCCGGACCGTCGGTGCCCCACCAACGCAGACCGGATTGCTCCTGGAGGTTTAGAACGTACTTTTCACGATCAAAGGCTTTTGCAAATAATTGATCTGGCAGGACAGTTTAACGCAACTCGATCACCCTGTTGTCCCGTGCCGAATCATACGCCGCAAAGACAAGCTGGACTGTTCTTAGATTGTCTTGACCTGTGGTCTCTGCAACTCCCTCCCCCCGCAGGGCCCTCAGAATGTTCCCTTGGCAGGGCACGATGCTGGAATGCACGACATCGTATGCGGGATCCGCCCACGCATATCGCGGGGGAGGGTAGCGCTTGCAGTGCGTGCCCTTTGAGGTCGTCACACAGATCCTGTAATCGGTGCAAAGCTCCGCGGATCCTTTCTCTCCCTCGATGAACATGAGAGTCTGAGGAAAACACTCGCGCTCCAACGGGTTTTCGGCATAGGCCATTTCGACAAGCACGGTGGTCGTTCCTCCCATCCGCATCACCACCGTGGCAACATCCTCCCCCTTGATATCAGGGTGGACGCGTTGGGTCTGGCAATAGAGAGAGTCGGGCTCGCCAAAAAGGAAACGCGCCACGTCCAGAATATGGCTGCCCAGGTCCGTCAGAATGAATTGCGGCAGCTCTTTCAGGAAGGGCTGGTTGCGGAATACCGGGAACCCGGAAATCATATCAATACGCGCTCGAAAGGGGGTTCCAATGGCACCCGAATCCAGCACCGACTTCATCTGGCGGATAGGTGTCTGCCACCGCCAATTCTCATTGATGAACAGAGGGACACCCGCATCAGAGCATGCCTTCACCATCTCCGCGGCAACATCCAGAGCGGGAGCCATGGGCTTCTGACATATGACCTGCAGCTTGTGGGAAACCGCCATGTGAACGAACCTGCTGTGAGTGTCCACATCTGTTACGATGTCAACAAAATCCAGTTTCTCCCGGCGAAAAAGCTCCAGCGGGTCACTGTAAACAGCAGCGACACTGAATTCCCGGGCCAGAGCTTCTGCCTTGCTAAGCGTTCGGTTGTAGATAGCGACGCAAATCGCGCCGGGCAGATCCTTCCAACCAGCAAGTTGGAATCGCGCCCAAAAACCTGCCCCCAACATTGCGAATCTCAGAGTGGTCATTAAAGCAGTCCCTTCGTGGGAGAGCACCTTGGTCGCACGCGAAACATCCTGGACCAGGTTTTGCCTCCGGTATTGACGAATTCTGCAGTTGCCCTGCAATTCCTCTTCGGAACAATTCCTATCCAGAAGTGATTACCCACGCGGAGTCCCCGATCTGGATTGATCCGGTTTTCATAGCATTTGAGCTTGGCTTGCTATTCATGCCGGCGAGACCAATATTTTGGCATGTGCATCCTTATTCTTGACCAGGGCTTCAAGGCCGCCGGAGACAATTTCCGTCAAGGGAATTCGGCCGGTGATCAGCAGCTCACCGTGGAATTTCCCCTCAGCGATCATTCCAATGGCTTGTTCAAAGACGCCGTAGCCACCCATACTCCCTAAAACCGTTTTCTCCCCAAATACGAGATCGGTGTAATCGATGGGGGCCGGCCGCTCGTAAACCCCCATAATGACCACACGTCCTTTGCGCCGGGCGACCCGTCCGGCCAGAACACCGGTAGATGCATGGCCAGCGCATTCCATCACCACATCAGCCCCGGCTCCATCGGTGAGGTCTCGTATGGCTTGCACGGGATCACGATTGAGCGGATCGACCGTCGCGGTCGCTCCGCATTGACGGGCCAACTGTTGCCGCCCCGCGGAAGGCTCGAACACCACGGTCTGTCCTGCCCCCGCGATGATAGCTGCTTGCAGTGCCATCAAGCCAATTGGACCTGCTCCCACAATGGCCACCGTTTCCCCCGGCTTCAGGTTCGCCTGTCCAATCGCTCGGACGGTCGCCGCGAAAGGTTCCACCAAGGCTCCCAACTCGTCCGGCACCTCGGGAGGAAGCGGGTAGCACATGAAGTCGTAAACATTGACGTAGCCAGCAAAAGCACCATAGTGCCATGAGGTCCCCAGGTATGCGCTCTTTGGGCAGAGCCCCATCAGACCTGATTTGCACCATGTGCACTGGAGGCAGCCGATGATCGGGCACATGGCCACCCGATCGCCGATCTTGACTCTTTCGACCCCGGGGCCGACCTCGACGACTCGGCCGGCCGCCTCGTGGCCTGTCATTACGGGCGCCTTGACACCCGTCAGGGGATGAGGCGTGTCCACTGGAATGTAGACCGGGCCTCCCAAGTATTCATGCAGATCGGTGCCGCAAATGCCACAGGCTGCAATTTCAACCTTTACTTGTCCTGCGGGGGGGGAGGGGGGGTCAGGTACTTCTTCAACTCGGACATCCCGTTGACCATGCCAGACCGCTGCTTTCATGGCTCTCGCTCCACATGCGATGATTTGGCCTGAGAAGGCCTCCACGCTGCTGTGTGCCGGCAAAGTGGACAACCGCTTTCGGCAAGGCTCGCCCCACGCGAACCTCCCAGAAGCGCGATCAAGTATAGGAGGGGCAGCGTCGACGAAGTGCAACGAATCATAGGGAATGAAAGTCGTCCCACCCGGTTGCCTTGTCTTTTTCCATCACTAGCTCGGGCTTCCTACTCTCGAGTAAATCCCAGACGAAGGGTGCGGGAGAGCGGGTTCGCCCAGAGCTTAGTTAGCGAAAAGCCTGCGCAGGTAGCAGGCGGCTTGGCGAGCGGCAGGGTGGGGGTCACCTTCCGGCGGCAGGACCACCGAGCCTGACCCACAGAACTTCTCCTCTCGCAATAGTCGTGCAATGTGTTTCCAGTCCAGGCGATCCCCTTCAGGTAGAACCCCCGGCGGCCAACGGCTCGGATCGTAGAGGTGGATGTGCGTCGCGCATCCGCGGGCAGCCCGGATGCCCTCCTCGATCGAGGGCTCCGACACCGCGAGCTCATAGGTGTCGAGCATCACCGTGAAGGCGGGACTGCCGATCCGGTCAACCCAGGCCATCGCCTCCCCCACAGTGTTGATGTAATTGGTCGCGCCGGGGTCAGCCGGCTCAAGCATAATCACTGCCCCGGCTTTCTCAGCGTATTCGGCGAGTTCGTGGAACACGTCGTGAGTGATTCGCTCCGTCTCTTCCGGATTGCTGACCGATATCGCTTGCCCCCGTGCCACACCCAACCCCACACGCGCCCCGAAGTGAGCGGCGAAATCCACCATCCGCTTGTAGGCTTCCACGGAACGCCGACGGATTTCGCCGTCGGCATGGAGTAGCGCCATTCCCTGCAAATACATTCTGCCCGAGTTGACTACGGGCATCACGGCGCCCGCCCTCTTCAGTGCGGTTTCCATCTCGAGGGGGTTCATAACATCGTCGGGATTGGGCATGAACTCAATGCCGTCATAGCCCCATTCGACAGAACGTTGCGCCAACTCCTCCGGGTTCCCGGTAAGAACCTTCACCACGAAACCGAGGTCAGTCACGTCTGGTGTGGAGCTGAATAGGCATAGACGCATTCTTGTGGACTCCTTTACTTGAGAGTGGACTCTCTCCCCGAGATTGGCACAGGACTAGCCGGAGGATTGAAAGCGGCAACGACAGCATTACTGGCAGCCCTGAAGATAGATCCGGTCTCCAGGGGAGACACCCGAACTCTCCTGACCCAGTTCATGTACCGTACCAGGAAGAGACTTTTTCCAGCGCGTCAACGGTGAAATACTTCCCCACCTGTGACCTGCTGTGATTAGCCAGAACAACGCATCGTTCCCCGTCGGGATCTCCGAGGCAAGTTAAGACGATGGCAGCCCTGGAGAAGTCCTCTTCGCGCGTGTAGTCGCTGACTGTGACCACGCACTTCATTCCAGCAGCCACAGCAGATAAGAGGCCGTTGCGCGAGTCTTCGACCACCACGCAGTGGACTGGCGAGACCTGTAATTCGCGCGCGGCCATCAGATAGATGTCGGGAGCTGGCTTCTTGGCCTTGACCACGTCCCCGGCCAGGACCAGGGAGAACTTCCGTGCGTTTTCCTTGCCCACGGCATGGACCAGAACACTCTCGACAGCTTCCCGGGCGGAAGTGGAACAGACCCCCAAAACCCAGCCTTGTGCCAGAGCTTCTTCGGACAGGCGCTTCACCCCGGACCGAACTGAAATTCGGCCCGACGCAATAATCTCCTTGTAGATTTCCGTCTTTCTTTGGTGCCACTTCTTCACCATATCCTGGCGTTCGGCGTCGGTCGGAGGTGGATTAAACACCTTCAGGAAGTCCGAGTCCTGGAAGAGGCTGGCCATACGCTCCTTGCCGCCGCCGATCTTGAGCTTGCGGCCGTACTCTTCTACACTCCACTGCCAAGGGACGCCGAATTCCGCCCACATCTGATTAAAGGCCACGCGGTGGCCATCGCGTTCGGTGTCCGCTAGAACCCCGTCACAATCAAAGAGAAGAACCTTCTTCATCCCGCTTTACCTTCGCTCCCAAAAATCTTCATGAAGCGAATCGCCATAGCCTTGATGGCTTCACGATTCGCCGCTAAGAGCCGCAGCGGATCGTATTGCTTCGGGTATTTCTCCAAATGTTTTCGGAGAGAATCAGCGAAGGTGATCTTGAGCTCCGTTGAGATGTTGACCTTCACTGCGCCGCAGCCAATCAACTTGCGGAAAACCTCTTCGCTTAAGCCTGTCCCACCGTGAATCACCATGGGGATACCCACGGCAGCCACAAGCTCGGAGACCCGATCGAAATTAATCATGGGCTCGGTCCTGTAAACACCGTGAGCCGTGCCGATGGCCGGCGCGAAGCTATCGATGCCGGTGCCGCGGATGAATGCTTCGGCCTTGTCTACGGAAAACACGGGGACTTCCGCTTCGCTGCCTGTGCCATCCTCGACCCCTTTCACCGGCTCGATTTCACCTTCCACTGCCGCACCAAACGCCCGTGCCAACGCCACCACCTGCTTGGTCTGGGCCAGGCAGTCGTCATAGCTCAAGCCCGACCCATCGAACAGCACGGAGTTCCAGCCCGCTCCCAGACACTCCTTGATCACGCGAACGTCTGGGCAGTGGTCCAGATGGAGCGTGGCGGGAATGGGAACTCGGTTGGCCATCTCGGCGAACATAAGTTGGATTAGCCGCGCCCCCCACACCTTGACCGTCTTCACAGACACCTGGATGATGAGTGGCGCCCGCAGCTCCGCCGCTCCGGCCAGAGTGGCCTCCATCGTCACGTCATTGACGATATTGAAGGCGGCGACACCATAGCGCTCAGCAAAAGCGCGCTTCAGGATTTCTTGCATTGCTACTACGGGCATCTTCGGCCTCCCTGATGCATTGTCTCTCCGATCACAATGGACATCGCCTTATCAGGCATCCGGTCTGGGCGAGTCCAATCTAGCTTGACCAGCCGTGCGCAGAGCAATGCGTGCGGGTGACCTCACTCTTCCGCACCATCCACCGCCCATGGCCGTTGCCCGCCAATCTCAGAAGACCCTCAGTGGAATATCAACCGGATGTTCCAGAAGGCTCTTCATTTCTTCATCTAGCTTCAAGAGGGATACGGAGCAACCCGCCATATCCAAAGAAGTGCAGTACTCCCCGATATAGGTCTTTACAATTCGAATGTCACGCTGATTCAAACATGCGGCCACGTGCCGGAAAGCAACATAAAGCTCCATGGTGGGCGTCCCGCCCAGGCCATTGACCATCACCGCGACTTCGTCGCCCGAATTGAACGGCAGATCCGGGACGATGCCCTCCATCAAGATTTCAATGACCTCATCGGCTGGCATGACTTTCGTCCGCTTGCGACCGGGCTCGCCGTGCAATCCCACGCCCAGTTCCATCTCGTCGTCCCCGAGTCCGAAGGTGGGGCTCCCTTTGCTCGGTGTGGTGCATGAGGTCAATGCAAAGCCCATGCTCCGGCTGTTGGCATTCACCCGCTTGGCGATTTCCACGACGGCTTCTAAGCTGGCACCCTGCTCCGCCTTCGCACCGGTGATCTTGTAGTTGAGAATTGCCCCGGCTACGCCTCGCCGCCCTGCAGTGAAGGTGCTGTCCTTGACTGCCACGTCGTCATTGGCAATTACGGTGATGACGCGGATCCCTTCCATCTCCGCCATCTCCGCCGCTATTGAGAAATTGGCTCGGTCACCCGTGTAATTCTTGATCAGGTAGAGGACGCCCACGCCGCCGTCCACCATCTTGGTTGCTTCGTATACCGCATCAGCGGTCGGGGCCGCGAAGACCTCTCCGGCACAGGCTGCGTCCAGCATGCCTCTGCCCACATACCAGACCTGATCGGGTTCGTGACCGCTGCCCGAACCTGTCAGGACAGCGACCTTTCCTTTTACCGGCGCATCGGCCCGCAGTACGATTTTCTTGTCGCGGACCAGCCTCAGTCTGTCGGGATTTGCTGTCACCAGACCATCGAGCATTTCATAAACAACCTGATCAGGGCGGTTGATGATCTTCTTCATGCCGATATCTCCTTTCGACGATATAGGTCATACGCAGCCTCAAACATGAGGCAGATGACATACGAACCAGCGTCTCGGTGACCGGCGCTTCGCTCACCGAGGTACGATGCCCGACCTTTTCTTGCCACCAATGGGATGGTGGTGTCGGACCCGTTTCTCGCGGCTCCGAGGGCTTTCTCAAGCACGGTTTCGACTAGGTCGCCCTCGCTGACAGCTTGCCCAAACGTCTGTAGAGCGGGTTCCAGAGCATCCACCAGAGTCTTATCGCCCACTCGGGTCCCCTCGCCCCGTTCCTTGATTCCTTCCAGGGCTACATTCAGGACTTCGTGAACCTCCTTGAGAGTCAGGCGATCCCTGGTGCCGATCTTCTTACCGGCACGCATGAACGCGGTCCCATAAATGGCCCCGGAAACGCCTCCTACCGCGGAGATAATCGCCATAGCAACTTGGTTGAGAATACCACCCAGGGTTTGGTTGTTCAGGGACGGCAGGCGGTCTAGGATCAGTTGCCAACCCTTTTTCAAACTAGCCCCACAATCGCCGTCGCCGATGGGGGAATCCAGGTCAGCCAAGGTCCTCTCTGCCGCAATCAACTTCTTGCCAACTGCTTCTAACAGTTTCAGTAGTTGTTCCTTTTGCTCGTCCATAGGCTTGCTTACCCTCGATATGTGCCTCTTCCTCATTGTCCCGAGTAAGAAAACGCTGACAAATGCCACCCACGTTGGGACTAGCATTTTGTGAGCGTTAGGAGCTTTGC
>Ga0187878_1002962_pt1 | contig 14493 bp, 13 predicted proteins | sample June2016WEW_17_1_FD_132979 | JGI IMG/M metagenome (GOLD analysis project Ga0187878, IMG submission 132979) | Peatland microbial communities from SPRUCE experiment site at the Marcell Experimental Forest, Minnesota, USA - June2016WEW_17_150 | ecosystem: Environmental > Terrestrial > Soil >...
CCGTCATTTCCTTGCCGGTGAAGTGCTGCGGGTTGAGCGGCAGGTAGCCTTGAAGGCGGAGCAGCGCGTAGGTGAGCAGCCCGCCGACGACGCTGAACATCAGCATCGCGAAAGTGTAGGTCGTCCACTTCATGTCTTCATCTTCCTTGACGCCGAAGAGCTTATAGAAGAGTCGCTCGATAGGCCGCAGAACCGGTGACAAAAAGGTGCGCTCGCCCTGGAAGACGCGGGCCATGTAGGCGCCTAGCGGCTTGGTCAAGAGTAGGATCACGCCGAAGAACAGAGCTAATTGCAATATCCCATTAGATGTCATCACGCCCCCCTAAAACTTCTCAGGCTTCAACAGCGCGTAGATCAAGTAAATGAGGAGCAGAACGGACACGATCCCGGTCAAGATATAATCTGTCATCCTATTCCTCCTTCTCCAATTTCGCGCAGCCGCGTGTAAACGCCGCCGCCAGCACAAAGAAAACGACGGTGACAACGATGTAAAAGATGTCCTGCATACCGTCACTCCTCTCTTTCAAAGCCGTATTACATGGTGAAAAAGGAGGCAGTCAACCGGCCAATCCCATGATTGGCACCGTGGTCCAAATGGCACAGATTGGCGGTTGAACGCGCTCTTGACTGGACCAATCTCTGCACGAGCGCCTAAGTCTAAAGGGAATGGTGGAGAAAATCGGCGCTCGGGGAGATGAGTGGCCAGTCAAGAACATCCCACTTTCCCGTTTCGTTCCTGCTCTTCTCCAGGTGTGAGCCCGAAAAGCGGAATGTCCTATTTTCCACCCTGAAGAGTTTGCGGCGCCGTTTCCGCGGTCATCACATCATAACCGGCGCGGCGCAGCTTCCAGGCCAATCTCGTTTCTCTGGTCGGCCACCATCTTTTTCTAACCCCGAGTACGACGAGTGCATTGGGAGTAAGCGCGAGGATCAGCGACTGCCACAAATCGCGACACAGACACAAAACAATCGTAGTCTCCACCGGACACCCAGCCGCGATGCGGCGGAGACGGCGCTCATCAAAACTGGGCGGGACCGGCGGAGTAGCTAGCGCCAGCGGGTACGGCACGATGCGCGCGGCCAAGACAACAATGCGCGCGTCGAGACTGCACGCGAGAGCGCTGGCCTTTTTCAGAGCCGCCGCCGTCAACTCCAAGGTCGTGAAGACAACGAATATTTCGAGCCTGGAGTCGGTGTCCCTCGGCCACGGCCGTTCGACAGGTCCGGCGTCCAGATCGGTAGATCCCGCAAGGCTGGGAACCATATGCTTCTTGCCCTCCGCGTAAGAGCATGCGCCGGAAGCCCTGAAGAACTCGTGTGAAAGACAGGAAGAAGCCGTGAAAAATCCAGGAAGAATTTATGAAGTTTCCGGCAGGCCGTTGAAGCGGTAGCCGACCCAGGGCTCGGTCGTGATGAACTGGGGATTCTCGGGATTCAGCTCGATTTTTTTGCGCAGGCTTTTGACGAAAGCGCGCAGGTAGTCGACCTCGGAGCCATAATCGGGCCCCCACACCGCCTGCAGCAACTCCCGGTGGGACAGCGCCTGGTTTGGGTGCTGGGTAAGATACCGGAGCAGGTCCAGTTCTTTGGGGGTTAGGTGGACTGGCTCGGCTCCGTTCGAGACCGTCCGCGCATTGAAATCGATCAAGAGCTGCCCGACGCGAATCCTGGGGGGTGACGAATGCGAGGCCGGCATGCGCCTGAGCGTGGCGCGGATGCGCGCCAGAAGCTCCGGCGTGCTGAACGGCTTGGTTACAAAATCGTCTGCACCGGCATCCAGAGCCGCAACTTTGTCCGCCTCCGAATTCCGCACGGTCAGCATGATAACGGCGATGTCGGAGTCGGCCCTGATCGCACGGCAAGCATCCATTCCGTTCATGCCGGGCATGTTGATGTCGAGGAGCACCAGATCCGGGCGGAACTCGCGGATTTTTTCGAATCCCTCCTCGGCGGTTCTGGAATCCTCCACTTCAAATCCGGCATTGGTGAGCGTGGTTCGCATGATGCGCCGGATTTGAGGTTCATCATCAATTACGAGAATGCGACCCGCGCTCATGCTCGTTTTCCTTAGGTTGCGCCGGCAAGGTCAGCCGGAAAGTGGTCTCGCCGGGACGGCTCACCACACTCAGATCCCCCTGGTGAGCGCGCACAATGCTTTGCGATATCGTCAAACCGAGACCGGAGCCCGGTATGCCGCGCTGCACGGTGGGGCTTCGGTAGAACCTCTCAAAAATGCGGCCCTGTTCATCGGCCGGTATCCCCTGTCCACGATTGGTGATTTCGACGGCAACGGCGTCGTCGGTGTCATAGACACGGATCGTGAGCGGCGTGCTGGGATAGGAATACTTCAAGGCATTATCCAAAAGTTGCTTCAAGGCAAGCTTAATCAGTCGGCGGTCCAGGGTGCTAGTGCGAAGCTGCTCGCCGCAGGAAACCTCGATCGGCCGGTTGTCGAGTGCCGTTTGCATAGAGCCAACCACCTCGCGAACAAGATCGCTCATCCTGGACAACTCCGGCTGAACCTTGATGTGTGCTGTGTCCAGCCGTGCCATTTCCACTGTATTATCGATCAGGCTCCCCAGGTGTTCCGCTTCTTCGTCGGCAATCTTGAGGAGCTCCTTGCGGCTTTCCGCCGGCTGGTCGGGATTGTCCAGGAGCGAGGTGGTTGCGGCCTTGATTGAGGTCAAGGGGGTTTTGAACTCATGCGCCATGGCATCGATGAGGGTCGTGCGCAACTGCTCGCTTTGCCGCGCCGCTTCGATCTGATGGGCAAGGTCCTGGGCGCCCGCCCTTTCCAGGCCGATCGCCACCAGATTGGCGATCCCCTGCAGCACGGAATCCGGCATGCGCGTCCCCTGGATTGCGAGGCTCGCTATGGGCTCGGAGCCGAGGCGTATGGCCGTAACAATTCGATTCGACTGCGCGTCGGAAAAAGAGGCTCCGTGCCATGCGGCATCTCGAAGCTGATCATCCAGATCTTCAAGGTCAGACGGTCCGGCTCGATGAAACTTTTCCGTGCGGCGCTCGTACAGCACGGCCCCGCTAACCTGAAAAATGTCCTGCAATTTGCGCACGAGTTGCGTGGGGAACGACTCGAGGTTGGCGATCAGGAGGATGGCACGGCTGAACGTGTAAAGCCGCTCGATATCTTGCTGCCGTTCGATGGCGTCGAGTGCCCGCCGCTTCGCCTTCGTGGACAGTCGGCTCGCGATCAGCGTCGTTGTCAGAAAGCTGAAAAGTGCCACTACATTCTGCGGGTCTTTAATTGTAAAGGTCCCAATGGGCGGCAGGAAGAAGAAGTTGAGAGTGAGTGTGGCTCCTATTGAGGCGACAGCAGCCTCGAAGAATCCCCAGGTGCTGGCAAGAACAAGCACCAGCAACAGGTAGGCAAATCCCGCCGTCGCGGAATTGACAGACATCAAGCGTGCCGCAAATGTGATTGCCGCCAGCCCCGCGAGCGACACCAGCAACCGCATTGGATGCAATTTCAAGGTTCTCCACGACCTCCGCGGCATATTGTAGTCAGCCGACCCCAGGGCGTCGAGGAAAAAGAGGCCGTATCTCACGCAAGCAAATTGGGAACGGGGTCGGACCACGATAAACTAATCAAGCCAATTCAATTGAGACCAACTGCCGTTGGTTTTTCGGCCCTTGCGCTAGATTTTTGGCGTTATTTTTTCGTTCTATGCCAGGCCAAGAAGCATGGCAGCAATTCAGGATTACCGGCTCTTTCCACCAACTCCTAGATCAATAAAACGCCGACAGAAATTGGCGCTAAAGCCCTTTGGATGGCCATCCCCAAGGTTTATCTTGCTGCAATCAAACGGGTTTTTCCGGTCCGACCCTCCATGCTTCTCTGGGCGTCCCCTATTTCCAGCCTGTGTTCCCGGAGCAGGCGCGGCAGCCGTGATGCGCGTGCGGATGCTTGGCGGCTTGTGTTTCGTGGTTCCGATTTCGGTTGCGGTCATGGTTCCACCCCCGAATATGCCGCACGCCCTGCTGTTCGTAGTGGCTTGTGTCCTAGCGGACACATGATATAAATTGTATTGGGTATGGTGCCTTAAGGGTTGATTCGTCTCCGCCGCGGAATTCGGAGCAACCCCGGGGGAAGCAGGCAGAAGATACAACCCCGGAATGTGCCGGTCCTCGCGGCGAGCTCCAACCCTGAAACCGTTTTGTTTGGACTGTTCCTTGGCCTTTTCGCGATTGAGGAAAAAGGACGATGCGCGTTTCAGTGATCATCCCTGCTTACAATGAAGAGGCACTGATTCACCGCACATTGGATTCTCTCCGGAAGCAAGACTACCGGGGCGCGATGGAAATCATTGTTGTCGACAATCGATCCACGGATGGCACGGCCAGAGTGGCTGAAGAGTGGGGTGCGCGTGTTGTCCAGGAGGAGCGTAAAGGGTACGTCTATGCCCTGATGTGCGGTTTCGAGCATGCGTCCGGCGAGATCCTCATTACAACCGATGCAGACACCATCGTCCCCACGAATTGGGTTTCCACGTTGGTCCGGGCTTTTGAGGAGGGCTCCCAGGTTGTGGCTGTGGGAGGCGGTGTGGAGTTCTACGATGCCAACTGGAAAGGCAATCTTTACGCCCGATGCATTCTTCCCATCGCACTCGCCTACGAGCGCATCTGCTTCTCGTGCCCACATTTGTGGGGTGCGAGCATGGCAGTCCGGCGAGAAGCGTTCCTTAGATCCGGGGGCTGGACGGGCAAATTTAACTTACAAGCAGACACCGACCTGTCGCGGCGGCTGATGACTATCGGCACGGTGAGGATCATCAAGAACCTGAGAGTCTCGACCTCGGCCCGGCGCTTCAATCAGGGGCTCTGGGCGAGTCTGTTCCTTTACGGGGTCAATTTCCTCAGCCTGCAACTTCTCAATCGCCCGGCATTTTTCAATTTCCCGGCTGTCCGGCCGGATTCATCCAATTCAACCGAAAGACGAGCCTCCAGACACAGGAAGTGGCCGGTTCTCGGTGCGATGGTACTGGCTACCGTGTTGTCGAGCTTCGGAGAACACTCGAGAGTTTGGCCCGCGGAAAAACCTTCCCACAACTATGTCAAGCGCATCACGACGCAAGAAAAGGTAATTGCGCTAACCTTCGACGATGGCCCCAACGAATCCTATACCAGCCAGATTTTAGAAATCCTGCGGGACAACGGCGTTCGCGCCACATTCTTCCTGATCGGAAAGAATGTTGAGTTCTTTCCCGATGCGGCACGAGAGATAGTCAAGGAAGGCCATGCAGTCGGCAATCACTCTTACTCTCACCCGGTCTATCTCGCCCTGGAGCCATCGAAGTATGAGGGCCGCCAAATCGACATGGACGAGCAGATCCTGGAAACGGTGACCGGCGTGCATTGCACACTTTTTCGCCCGCCACACGGTTTTCATTCCCCCTGGCTTCTGCACGCTGCCGCCAAGCGCGGGCTGACATCCGTGGGATGGTCCGAGAATGCCAGCGACTGGCGCAACGTCACCAGTACCGAAATCGCCGACAGGATCGTGAGGAACGCGCGCCCCGGGAACATCATTCTGCTTCACGACGGGCTCAATCTGGCGCACGGCGTGGACCGGAGCCGAACGGTCAATGCCCTCCCGCCGATCATCGCGAATCTCAAAGCTCAGGGATATCGTTTCGTCACCGTCCCGGAGCTGCTCGGAATTTCGGGGACAGTCACCACAATCCCTAAACTCTTCGGAAGAGTGCCACGTTAATCTGGGCCCTGGGAGTTTGGGGATTGTGGTGACTGTCCCCGAAATTAAGCAGGATCCCGCCGCAATCGCCTCCAGACGACGCGGACGGGAAAGAACAGGAGTGCGCCCCAGAGAAGAAGGCTGGGCCCATAGGAAATCAGGAACAGAACCACGCTGACGATGCCTTCCACCATGGTACTGAACCCCTCAACCGCGGCGTTGCGAAACCGTGTCGTCGTCGAAGGGGGCATCATTTGAAGCTGAGCCCGGTAGTCTTCCGTCAGAACCACGTTTAGGGTTGCGAAGTCCACTCGGTTGGCCAGGCTCTTTCTCTCCGCTTCCATTCGTTCGATCTCACCCCGGACGCGACCTATCTCCAGCTCTACTGATAGGACGTCCGCCAGTTTCCCGGTGCTCTGGCGGAGAAGGTCAGTCAGTCGCTTTTCGGTGTTCCTGGCGTTCGCAAGTCGCGCCTCCAGGTCCACATACTGTTGTGTCACTTCCTCGCCCGTCTGCGACTCCGACGCGACTCGGCCGAGCTTTCTTAGCTCCGCCATTGTGGATTCCAGCTGATCGGCGGGCACCCGCAGAGTTGCATTCAGCGTGCGGCCAGTGCCGGAGGGGTTGCTGACGCTCAACTCCCCGACATAGCCGCGGTGTCGCTTCAGAATTTCCTCGATGCGGGCGCGGTCTTTATCGAACTCAGTGGTGGTTAATATAACCTGAGCCGTGCGGACGATCATGGAGCCATTGATCTCCAACGAATCCCCAATTTTTTGCGCCACGCCTCCCACAGTAGCTCTATTGCCGAAATCAAGAACGTAGTTATCAGAACTGAGCTTATCAATGCCGCTGCTTCGCGTTGGCGCTTGAGATTGGACCTGTGATCGTGGCCCAGAACTGATATCCATGGGATGGGGCGCTTCCCGGTACAAGCTCAGTCTCGTCATTGAAACCAGCAACACAACTAAGCCGATGCTGGCAAAGCTGATGACATACGGCGACCACCGGCGCATTCCCAAGATGTCTCGCCATGCCCGCCGGCCAAGAGTGGAAGCCTTTTCTCGAACTCGTTCGCGGTCATCAAGCGCCGCGGCGATGCGTGGAATTACTCCTGACGCGGGGGACGCAACTTGCCATGTTATCATTCTTTGGGAGACGCTCTGGAGATCGGCGGCGAGCCTGAGGCACTCCTGGCATCCCTCCAAATGCGCCGCGGCTGCAGCTGCTGGACCGGCCGTGAGCTCACCGTCCAGATAGGCCATTATGTCTTCTCGTTCGATGGGATGGCAGTTTCTCTGCATTTCACACCTCGTCTTCAGCCGGCGTTACTGCTTCGCAGTCCGCCGTTCCACTCGCTGCCGCGGCGTCGTGGAGTTTCACTTCCGGTTCCAAGAAGCTTTTCAAGGCCATGCGCGATCGAAACAGTCTGGAACGGACTGTGTTTACCGGAATTCTCAGCACCTCGGCGATTTCCGCATAGCTGAGTTGCTCGTATTCCCGCAGCATCAGAATCTCGCGTTCAGCGGCACCGAGTCTTTCGATTGCTTGCCGAACCCATAGCGCGTCATCCTGGGCATCGTCTACCAAGGGTTCTGCACCGGACTGCGCCGGAGGCGCGTTCCTGATCCGTTTGCGCCGCTCGGCGGCCAGCAGCTTCAACGCGATGCCGTAGAGGTAAGTTCGGACCAGGGCCTGCGGCTCGTAACGTGACGTGGCGCGAATCACCGCCAGGAAAGTCTCCTGTGTCAGATCCTCCGCGCGCTCGGTGCTGTTCAACCGCCGCCGGAAAAAGCCATAGAGCGGCTCACGATAGCGTTCAAATAATTCCTCGAACGCCTCGCGCGATCCGCGCTGGAATTCGAGCATCAAGGCCTCATCACTGACCATGGTCTCCCGCGCATCCCCTTTTGCCGTCCCGATGCCCTCCCAGAATACTCTTCATCATCTATAATGTCGCGAACAGCCAAAAAGTTCCCGAGATTTGTACTCGGTAGCCACGAAATACTTGGATCAGCACGGCCGCAATCAAAAATAAAGGATTAACGCAGAGGGCGCAGAGAATAGCTCGTGCATGTGAGGCCCTGTAAAGAAAGGCCGCAGAGAAAGTCCTTTTCCTCCTGCAGCGGATTTGCGGGTATGTGGTACGGCGCAGCGGGCGGCCGCAACCAAGATTGTTCCCAACGATCTGGCGCCGGCCGCGCCGTGTGTTTCGTGGTTACGATTTTGGTTGCGGCCATGTTTCCATCCATCAAATATGTCGCACGCCGTGCTGTTCGTAGTGGCTTGTGCCATAGTGGGCGCTTGATGTAGATTTTCATCGCCCCCACGAATTGGGTCTCGACGTTGGTCCGGGCTTTTGAGGGGGGTGCCCAGGTTGTGGCCGTGGGAGGCAGTGTGTTGCACGGCCACTATTGGCCAATTCATTGAATCAAGAGGATCAACCCAATGCCCTGGAAAGAGAAAAAAGTCAGTCGCCGTGAGGTTTTGCAGGGCGCCGTGGTGGTTGGCGCCGGTATGGCAACGGTAGGTGCGCTTGGATCACTAACGCCTGCATCCGCTTCGGACGCGGCAGTCCCGGCCAAGTGGGACAAAGCCGCTGATGTCGTCGTTATCGGCGCGGGCGCCGCGGGGCTGCCTGCAGCCATTGAAACAATCCAAAATAAAGCATCCGTGATTCTAGTCGAAGCGAACAATGACGTCGGCGGGCACGCCATCGTAAGCGGTGGAAACATACCGCTTGGCGGCGGGACGAGTGCGCAGAAGAGGAACAACGTAGCGGATTCGCCGGACCTCCTCTTTACGGACCTGACGGACTGGTCGGTGGTAGAACCCAACGGGTTCCCTGATTACAGGTACAACGACAGGGAGGTCATTCGCGCCTTTGCCGACAACAGCGCTCCGGTTTTTGAATGGCTGGCATCCAATGGAGTGGTGTTTGTCGACAGGGCGCCGGACACACGCGGCGGAACCTCGGTCGGGAACTCCGTCCCCAGGGAAATGCATGCGGCGGCCATGGCATGGCCGCAGGTGAATACCGGAGTGCCGGTGAACACCGCGGTTCAAGCTACTACCTCTTCCGGTGTCGGGCTCATCAGGCCGCTGGAAGCCACGGCGAGAAAGTTAGGCGTCGAGTTCCTGCTGGAGCACAAGATGACGGGCCTCATTCGCGAGAACATCGCGTTAGGCAGAGTTCTTGGAATTGCGGTAGAGAACAAGGGGAAGAAGCTGAACATCCGTGCAAAGAAGGGCGTCATCATCGCCACGGGAGGCTCCACAGGCAACGTGAACTTCCGGAGGATATTCGACCCGAGGCTAACCGAGGAATATTGTGGCGTGGCCGGGGAACCTTACTCCGTCCAGGACGCCAGTGGAGAGCTCGCCGCAATGGCCATAGGAGCCTCGCTCTGGGGTGCGTTTAACCAATCGGGAGAATTCGGTTCCGCGATTACAAAAGCGGGCAGAATCGGGTGTCAGTATGGATATGCAAACCTGGTATGGAATCCCGCCAGCAAATACTTCTCCCTCGCGCGCGCCACTGGCCTGACGGTGATGGATTACCAGGACGTCATCCTCGTAAACCAACTAGGCCTGAGATTTTACGATGAGACCCAACCCCAGTTCTCCGCCAATAACTACAACTCCATTAACCCCTATAGGCCCGGAAGCTACCTTAATGCCGCCAACATCAGATATGCTCCCGCTAATTTTATCAATGCCGCCCTGGCCGGAATTGGAGACGGCGCCAATGGTGGCGGGCCGATTTGGGCCATCTTCGACGCCGACGCCGTGACTCGAGAGAAGTGGAATCCGCAACCTCCCAATGTGGATTTGGACGCGGGGTTTTTCTTCAGCGCAAACACGATCGCGGAGCTGGCGAACAAGATTGTGAATAAGCACCAGAAAAAGCCGATGTCGCCTGCGGCCCTGCAAGACACCGTAGCCAAGTACAACTCGTATGTGGATGCGGGGAAGGATCCGGATTTCGGCAAACCTGCCCCGAAATACAAGATCCAAACAGCCCCATTCTATGCGGCCTGGGCTACACCCGTCATCCACGACACCCGTGCCGGGCTCAGGATCAACGCCAGATGCCAGGTGGTGGATCTCTATGGCCATGTCATCCCCGGCCTCTACTGCGGGGGCGAGTCCGCGGGAGGATTCAGCCAGCACGGCCTCGCCCGATGCGTCGTCCAGGGTCGCATCGCCGGCAGGAACGCCGCCGCGGAAACAGCCAAGTCATGAGCTGTTCGACCGCACAACTACCCCCTGGTAGCCGATCGCTACGGGCACGGCTTCGCTTTTCATAAGGGCGTTGCCACAGACCAATGCTTCACGCAACGCGATCGCGGCTGTTCTGTTCTTGACGTCCGCGGCAGCCCAGAGGCCTCGACGTGAACTCGTGGGGGCCGCAAGCGATGTCATCGGAGGCGTGGACACTCGGAGTTGAACGTTAGCGGAGAGCATGATGGCATTTCCATCATTACCAAAGGAGAGTAGCAGCTGAAAACATGAGAGCCATTGCGATTCGGATCGTGGTCTTGCTGGTGCTGACCAAATGCGCCGCAGGGGCGCAGAGCAACGATATAGGGATTCTGGTTGGAGGTGCGGGGCCAAGTGCCGATGTTGTGATCGGCACCAGCGTGCGCGTATCTTCCACAGTGGCCGTAAGCCTGCAACTGAATTATGCGTTTCAGGTGATGAAGCGAAAGCCGGGCGCCTTGAGCGTGGAACTGCCGCTGGTGCTCGTGGGGCACCTGTCTGTGTCGGTTGGTGGCGGGGTGTCAGCCGCGAGCCGGAATACATTGTTCTTCACGCCGGGCATGAGATTCAACCTGCCGCTGCATTCACGCGTGGGGCTGTATGGTGTGGCCGGGGGCGGAGTCGGGTCATTCGGCAATGACGAGGTGACTGTAGGCCCAGTCATTGGAATGCAGAGTCGGCGTGTGTCGTCGGGGGTGTTTGACTTCGGTGGCGGGATCGATTTCCGGCTGATGCATCTGCTGAGCCTGCGCGGAGAGGCGCGGGACTTCGTGAGTCGCGCGGGGCTGGGCGGGACGGCGGGCAGAAACCATGGGATCTTTCAGGGAGGAATCGGTTTCCACTTCTGAGTGCTATTTCGGGGACAGTCTCTCATGCACTTGGGGCGCACTCTACGACGCATGAAAAGATCATGCTCCCCATGGGCGGCGATCATCGGCATCGGAATCGGGATCGGGATCGCAATCGCAGTCGCTATCGGCTTTCGCAGACTGATACAACCGATTGCGTTTGCGATCCCGACGCCGATACCGATCCCGACCTTTTTGGCTTTCTGCTTCTATTTTCGGGACAGTCAGCAGAGTCCCCAAATTACCGGCCTTGTATCCGCGCTGAGATATGATGAGTTTCGGGATCGTGGTGACCGTCCCCGAAATGGCTTTTGGTAGTGGCATTGCCGCGCCGTGTTATTCGTGGCCATGCTTTTTCCCACTGTCTGAATCGCTGTCCATTTTCCTGCCCAGGATGGTTCCGATTGTCAGCCAACCTACGACGTTCGCAGAGGTGCGGAACATGTCCGGGATTGTGTCCACCGCGAGCAGGACTCCGATGCCTTCGACGGGGACGCCTGCAGCCGACAGTACTGGTGCCATGACGATGATGGCCCCCGCAGGAATGCCAGGGATGGTCAGAGAGGTAAAGACGACCGTTACCACGATCGTGGCAATCTGGGTGAACATCAGATCCACACCGTAGAGCCGGGCGACGAAGAGCGCCGCGACCACCTCCGCCATCGCACCGCCGACACGGAACATGGATGCGGCAAGCGACAGCACGAATCCATGGATCTCGCTCGGCAGGCCCAGATTGGTCTTTGCGCCCTCAATCGTGGCCGGGAGCGCCGCAAGAGACGATCGAGAGCTGAATGCGACGGCAAATGCCGGGGCGCTCGCCTGCAGAAATCGCCGCAGGGGGACGCGTCCGAGCAGCACGGCGGCAGGGTAAAGTACCACTACGACAAAGGCCCCGCTGATCAGCGAGAGCAGAACGATGTAATAGATCAATGCCCCGGCCGCATGGAGACCCATCCGCGCGCCAAGCGGAACCGCCAGCGCAAAAACTCCGACCGGCGCGAAGCGAAGCACCCATTGAACGAGAATCAGCATGGCATCGGAAGTGCCCTGGAAAAAGCGCACGACGGTCTGCTGCCGGTCCGCATTGACCTTTGTGAGCGAGAGCCCAAACGCAAGGGAGAAGAAGATCAGTGGAAGCATGGAGCCGTCAACGAGAGCCTTGAAGGCGTTGACGGGCAGGAGGTCCACAATCCACTGCGAAACGGACGGCAGCTGGCGGGCCGTTTCGATCGCTGCCTTCCCCGTGCTCGCAGCGCCGGCGCGAAGCGCCTCCGCAACCCCCGGCTCGATTTTGAGGCGCGCGAGCAGAGGGAATGCCAGCACAGCACTGAAAATCGATGCCGCGAAGAGCGCGACGAAAAACCAGAGCAGGGCTCGTCCGCCCAGGCGGCCCACTGCCCGCGCGTCCCGTGCGGTTGCGACACCACAATCAGGCCGGAGATTACCAGCGGGATGACCGTCATCCGGATGGCGTTGATGAAGAGCGCGCTGATCGGCTCCACGATCCCCGGGAACTTCTGAAGCCAGGGCGCGGCGCCGCCAGCAATCGCCATTCCGATCGCCAGGCCCAAAATCAAACCGACAAGAACACGAACCGTGAAGGACATGGAGCGCATTATACGACAACTGCCGATTCCGGTTCGCTGTTTGCCTGGCTGTTTTTAAGTTTTAGAGTTGGTCTTTGAAAACATCAACTCCAAGAACCTGTGAAAAATTCGATCTTCACCGTTTACCACAAAGACTCGAAGATTCAAAGGAGGTTTCAAAACATAGGATTTCTTCGAGCCTTGGAGTCTTCGAGTCTTTGTGTTGGGCCGATGTATCCCTGTAGTCTTCCTGGCGTCAATTTATTCACATCTTCCAAGACTCAAAGACTCAAAAGAGCTGGGCATATCCATCACTTGAGAACCAGCCTGACGCCCAGGAATACCAGTACGGCTCCGGTCAGAATTTCCATGGTCCGGCGCACCCGCGGCCGCGCCATGCGCTCGCTGAGCGTTCCGACCGCCATCGCATAGGCCGAGAGCCAAAGCAAGCTCATGGAAACGTGCGTGGCTGCAAGCATCAGAAAGCGCCGGAAGAACGGATCGGCGGCGCTGATGAACTGTGGCAGAAGGAGCATGTAAAAAAGAACCACCGAAGGATTCAGGAAGTTTGTCAGGACTCCCCGCACTACCGCGGAGGGTTCCATGGTGGGCGCGGGGTTCAGCCGGCCCGGTCCGGGCTGAGCGTACCCATGCGCCTGTTGCCACAACGTGCGCAATCCCAGATACGTGAGATAGATTGCGCCGCCGATGCTGACCGCTCGAAGCAGCGAGGGCCATTGATGGAAGACGGCTGAAAGGCCAAACATCGAGGCCAGCGCCAGTGACGAGTTGGCGATATTCACGCCGACTACCGTCAGCAAGGCGGCGAATCGGCCGCGCTGGAGGGCCATTTCAGTGACCACAGCCATCGAGGCCCCCGGGCTGATCACCAGCGCCGCCGCCATGATCACGAATGTTTTGAAACTGGAATCGAACATACCGGATGATTGAAGCCAGTCCGCCGACATCCCGCCAAACCACAGCATCAGGAGCCAGGCGAATATTGAAGCTCATCACGATAGGTCGTTTGACCGGCTGTTTCAACCAATTTCGCGCCGTGTTTTCTGGAGCACGATTGAATCTTGAGGCGGTCTCGGCGAGAGGAACTCAAGAGTGAGATCTCCCTTTGCCCCTTGACCCCTTTGCCCCTTTGCCCCTAAAGTTGGCGAAGGAAGCGAGCTAAGTTCCACCCGTGCATCCGTTCATCCGCGGATGCATGGTGTTGGTCTGCGTGCATTTGCGGTGAGGTCTTTGCTGAAGCAGTTAAACAAAACCGGCGTCTTTCATCAGGGAGCACACGCATGCGAAACAATATTATCCGCATTTTGATTCTCGCGGGGGCGGGAATTGTCACCGCCAGTCACAGTGTCCCCGGACAGGGGCGAGGCGGCGCGAACACGGAACTCGTCGCCCAACGGAACGCGGGCGAGAAAACCCTGGAGACGGTCGCCATCATCGAGCGCAAGCTCATGGTGCCGATGCGCGACGGCAAGCGCATGGCGACCGACATCTACCGCCCGAAGGACACATCCAAGAAGTACCCCACGATCTTTGTCCGCACGCCCTATAACTTCAATTACTGGGATGTGCGCAACGGCGCGCCCGCCGACATGTCGGCCCAGCTGGATGCGGTCAAGCGCGGGTATGCCTATGTTCTGATGAACGAGCGGGGTCACTTCTTCTCCGAGGGCAACTACGACATCCTGGGTCCGCCGCGTACCGACGGCTCCGATGCTATCTCGTGGATCGCCCAACAGCCTTGGTCCAACGGCAAGGTCGGCACCATCGGTTGCTCCTCGACCGCCGAATGGCAGCTGGGAGTCGCGGCCCTTGGCAATCCGGCGTTGGCGGCAATGATCCCGCAGGGATTCGGCGCCGGCGTGGGGCGCGTGGGCCCCTACTATGAGCAGGGAAACTGGTATCGCGGCGGCGCCGTCCAGATGCTGTTCATCACATGGATCTATGGTGAGCAGAACCAGGTGCGGCCGATGTTCCCTCCGGAAACGTCGCCGGAGGATCTCATCCGCGTCTCTAAGTCGTTCGATCTCGCGCAGCAGCTGCCGCCGGTCGACTGGTCGCAGGC
>Ga0187878_1002963_pt1 | contig 14490 bp, 20 predicted proteins | sample June2016WEW_17_1_FD_132979 | JGI IMG/M metagenome (GOLD analysis project Ga0187878, IMG submission 132979) | Peatland microbial communities from SPRUCE experiment site at the Marcell Experimental Forest, Minnesota, USA - June2016WEW_17_150 | ecosystem: Environmental > Terrestrial > Soil >...
TAGCTCTTGTTGCAGTTCCAGGAGCTTTTCGTCTGAAAATTCGCTTGCCGGTACTAAAACGTCGCCTGACGTTGGCCCAGGTTCAACTTTCGGAGTGCCCGGCAAGTGAGCCTCCGCGGGTTTTAGCCCCTCTTTCTTCGCAGCGGCTTCCTCATGCGCTTTGATTGTTTCTGCCTGTTTTTTCAAGGCCTCGTCAGCTTTCTTCTTCGCTGTCTCTGCATCGGCCTTTGCCTTCTCTTCTGCTTTCGCTTTTGCCTCTGCGGCAGATTGCTCCGCTGTGGCCGCAGTCAACTTCTCTTGTGCGAGTTCCAGTTGTGCTTCTGCCCTCATGATCTCGCCGGTTATCTCTGCCAGCGTTCCGGGCGGGAGATTAAGCGCGGCCTTCGATGCTATGAGCTCCGCTGTGGCATCCTCTTTCGCCCTGGCCCTTTGCTCGAAGTCAAGTATCTTCACCTTTCCCTTGTCTGCAGCATCGATGATGCCTTTGAGATCTTCCTTCGGCGGATACAGGTCAAGGATAAGATCAATCTTCTTTTGATCGCTCAAATCCATGAAAGCGCCGACGTCAACGGCCTTGATGCCTCCGGACTTGCCGAGGGTTTCATAGTAAAACTCTTTCGCGGAGCGGGCCCCATTGACCTGATGGGCCTGGGTGATGCTGTTAGCCTTTTTGAAGAATCCGCGATCAAATTTGAAGTTGTTGTCGAGAGTGAAGCCAACAACCATCTTTTCCGGAGAGGATGAATAGGCCGCGAAGATTTCCGGATTAGTTTTCTTCGCGGACCCGGGAACGTAGCCCATCAGCGCCAGCATCAGGGCGTCCCGCCTCGCGCTTTTCCCCGCTCCATTCGGACCAAGAAGCAGGGTAAGCCTCCCAAGGGGCTGTTCAAAGGTCAGCCCCTTTATAGATTCACCTTTAATAGAGGTTATCATAGGCCTATGCCTCCATCAGCTCGGTTACTTTCTCCATGATCTTCTTCGCAGTATCAACCTCGTACTGATCTGCTTCGAGCTCTTTCAGCTCGAGAGCAAAACACGCCTTTGCAAATTCATCCGGCATACTCTTAATTACTGCCCGGAGCTGTTGAATGACCTTTTGATCTTCCTTTGGCCTGGCCTTCTTCTTTTCTTTGGGCTCTTGTGCGGCCCCTTCTTCCTTGTGCTCGCCTTCCGCACCAGCGGCATGAGCCGTTTCGTCAACCTCGCCGGCATTGACCGCTGCTATATCCGTTTCGTCCAAAGTATCCACTCCGGAAGTGAGCTCAATCTGCTTAAACTCCGATCTGTCACCGGAAACCATGGCGCTGATTTTTGTTTGGAGATTCTTGTAGGTCGTCGGGTCCCATTTAATGATGTTGCCGCTGGTAGGCCTCCATGCGATCACAGGAATATTCCATACGCCTGTTTTATCCGGAGCCTTTTGGAGCCCGCTTAAATGCTTTAAGGCGTTCCTGGCAGCGTGTGTTTGGGCGAGCTGCAGGGAGTTCTTAATCATCTGACTAATATCAGCGTACCAATCAAGAGCCTCATTGTGGCTGGCATTCACCCACAGGGAGCTTGCCTTATCAAATTCGTATTCAATCCAGGAGCCGTTCTCTTCCGGTGGGTTTGCTTTTTTGGCAAGGATTTTGAACGCCTGTTGATACTTCTTAGCCTTCGCTAAAAATTCAATGTTCCTTCGATTGTTAATATCGAAGATAACCGTACGGTCGGATACGATCGGCAGCCCCATGGCTGATAGACGGAAAGCTGCCGCCCGAATTGCCCAGCCGGTCCAATCGCCGTTTGCATCATGGAGCGCTGCGGGGTTTGCCATGGGCTTGCCATAGACCATGACCTCGACGGGGAAGATCACGCTGGCCGCTGCTTTCTCTGCCCACATTTCATAACCTTGGGCGGATACGATAATCACGCCTCCGGCTATCGGAAGATTCACCAATCCACCATTTACGAGGCTTAGTTGGCAGATCTGCTTGAATGCCCTGACTTCCCCTTCTTTGTCACGAAGGGCAAATACCTCGTCTGTGCCCAGGGCGAGTATGTTATTTTCGACTACCGCCAGTAGGAGCTTTGCTTCCTGGGGATAGTCCTTCTCGATTCTTTTCACCGCGTCCAGCGGTTTCAACTGTACCGCCGGAAGTTTTGTCGCTGCTGCTTCTTTCGTCATTTCCTATGACCTCCTTATAATAATAAAGTTATGGTTGTGATTCTTCTCCACTGCTTTCAACAGCATCAGGGCCAGCCTGGTTTTTCGGTAAAGCCGCTTCCGCCAATTCGAGTGAAGCCTGTTGATCTGCGCTGGACAAAGGCGCCGTACGGACGACGTGCACACCGAAGTCAGTTTCTAAATCTAACCGCGTTAAAGTTTTCGTCATGTTCCGAAAGTCCAATATCCACTCACAATCGACGTTCCGGTATTCGTAACCGCTGTTGATCTTCCGTGCCAGGAGTCCCAGGGCTGCCTCTCTTTTCTTTATATCGGCAGTAAGGTCGGCCATTACTTCTTTCTTCCGGTTTTCAAACTCCTGTAGATCCTGATACGTCCGCGCCTGTTCCTGGCTCATTTCAATGATCTCTTCCTGGCTAAATTTACAGGGAAGATACTCGACGCATTTCCGGTACTGGATTTGCGGGTCCGGTACCGCATCAACAATCTCGTCGTCCTTCATCGTTCTTCTCTTCCTCATTTGGCCATAAAACATCTTTGGCCTCTTCGTGGGCGGATGCCCGTTTATACAATCCGGCTTCGTAGGAAAGGCCGAGAGCCCTTTCCACGGCCGCCATGCCGACGACCTGTGCTTTGAATAGGTTACTCACTGCAAACTCCTTTCCATCCTTTCCGACAGGATTACGATGGCGCAGTTCCCCTTCCGCCCTTCACGTTCAACCCACCACTTACATTGCATCCCGGCGCAATAGCTGAAAACGAACGTGGACTTCTCGAGCGCTCCTGGCACCAGCGAGGCCATATTGAATATGAACGAAAGAGGACATAACAATTTATCTTCCGCCATAACTACCTTCCTTTCTTAAAATGTGCTCCGGCGCCGATCTCCTATCAACGCCGGAGGCACCTGCAAATATGATTGTCTGATCCGCTGCTTTTATCCTTCTCTCCCTCTCCCCTCTCCACAAAGCATAGTGGGCTTAATTGACCTTCAATATTCCGCAGGCGATCTGATTTCTTCGGCGCTCCCTCTCCTGATCGCCCGACCATTTCTTCCTGCCGCGTAAAGGCTAAACCTGATCTTGCCGGAGCCTTTAGGTTTTGGCTCTGCTTTCCGTTGAAATCTAAACAGGGCTTTCAGATCATTTATGTCCATCTTCTTTTTCCTCTCTTTCCTTCGGACAATCCGCTGGTCTTTTGACATTGACCTGGGATGATGAAAGGCGCCGCGCATCTATGCCGCAGCAATCATCCATTGTTATTTTTTCACAAAGCAGACAGGGTAAATTTTCCAGTTCCATGATCTATTTCCTTCCGAATAAGATTAAAAACAGCGTCAATGCTACAATCACCAGGACCGCCAACATGCCCTGTCCGTAGATCGTTAAATATCTTGTGGCTCGTCGTCTGTTCATAAGTCCTCCTTTATATAACTGCCCCACAAAGCCGCCGGGCTGTGCCGCAAGGCAATAGCGGGGGCCGGAATCGAACCGACACATTCAAGGTTATGAGCCTTGCTGGGCACCACGCCTCCCCGCGATTAAAAGATCACTTTACCCTACCTCCCCACCGCCGCGATCTGAGCGCGTGAGGGTCGCTTTCGTCTTCCTTCCGCCGTGCCGTTTCCTTGTAGGGACAATCATAAAAGAGCGTCCAGAAACCAACATTGCAGATGAAAGCTGTAGAGAGCTGTTTTCGGGTCATATCGTTACCTCTTGCGAGGATGATGAACGTAAAAAATTCGGGCTTGCAAACTCACCAAATAGTTCTATTGCATGCAGGTCATAGGCGAGGGCCGCGCAGAATTGGCATGGGAAAACACCTATGATATGTGCTTTATAGTTTGATGTGATTTTAGATAACCAGACATCAGAAAAGCGCGACACACCTTTATAGTGGGACGACATTGGCCTCGTTGACTTCTTTTTGTTCTGTGCATTTTGCGTGTACGTTGCAAGGCGAAGATTGCCCCTTCTACAATCAAGGCCGTTGCCATTTTTGTGATCGACCACGAATCCCGCAGGAACGTCAAGAATGTGGCGATCCATCTTTCTGTCGGCAGACGTCATACCCGGTGCGCGGCTTGATCGAATCGCATACCACTTGCCTTGACTCTTTCTTTCCGTGGCAATCCACTTGAATTGATTTAGGCGCTCAAAATCCTCGTCGTCAACGATTGCGACCTTGCCTTTGTTTAGCTGTATTTCTTTCATGTGATCTCCGGATTTTTTGTTGCTATGGTGGGATAGTACACTAAGACATGTATCTTGTCAAGGATTATTTTACATCTTGACAGAATGCATCGTGTAGTGTATAATCCCACCCATGACTAAAATAGACCGGCTTCGCAAACACTGCATCCGGCTCATGGCCGAGAAGGGCTATGCCAAAAGGGGAGGGCAAAGCGTACTTGCTGAACGCATGAATATTAACCGCAACTCGCTGTCAATGGCACTCTCCGGCTATCGTTCCGGGCCAGGTGCGGAGCAAACGTTGAACAATTTAAAAAAAGAGCTCGCGCAGATTTAAATAAGAATAGGGAAGGGGCACAGAAACCCCCATGTAGCCCAGCCAGCACATGCTTTTTATGTCTCTTCCCTTTCATAACATATTTTTTCTGTTCTCTAAACATCTTTTTCGTAGGAGCCACCATGCACGACATCGACGACATCGACAAATGTACCGAAGTCTTTTCCCTAAAAATCCCCGAAGTTACAAAACTCAAACTCGACAAGTTGAGCCCTTCCATAAAAAAGAAACTAAGAGAAGAAATCCTTTATGCTATGGCCCGCGTTCTTCATGATGCTGACTTTGACCCTAATCTATATCTGAAGTCGGAATGACGCAAGGTATACAAGGTGATAAATGGTTTTTAAGGTAGACCCTTTGAAATTGCAGGGGTTTTCTGAGAAAGCGGTAAACGAATGAACCTCTTTACGATCACAGTACCAGGGAAGCCAATAGCAAAGAAGAGGCCGAGGTTCTTTCGGCGCGGGGAATTTGTCGGTACTTATAATGACCAGCGCACCGCGGAAAGCCGCTTCATGTGGGAGTGCCAGGCCCAGCTTATGAAGATCGGCTGGATTACGCCTATCGCTCGAGATCTGCCGGTCGAGCTCGTCTGTAAGTTCTATTTCGATTACCCGAAAAAAGAGCGCAATATTGATTGGTCGACGACGCGGTTTTACGCAAAGCGGCCGGATCTGGATAACCTGGTCAAGTTTATCAAGGACTGTTTTAACAGCTTCGTATGGCACGACGACGCCCAGGTGGTCCGGATTAGCGCCTTGAAATTCTACGGCCTGGTACCCAGGACGGAGATCTCGGTTGGAACGATGGAGAAGGAATGAAAGAAGAAGAATTACCCTTATTCAATCTGCCGACCAATATCGATATACCAACCTGTAATCGTAACGAGGCTTATCAGAGTATTCGGCCGGAGCTGGGCCGCCGCCAGGAACAAGTGCTGAATGTCATTAAAATGCACTCGCCTATCTCCAAAGGAGATAGTTAATGTTAACGGTTAGTTATTTCAGCTCCGGTGTTTCATCGGCAGTAGCCACGAAATTGGAAATAAATCAGATTGACCGGATATTTTACACCCATATTAACGATCAACACCCTGATACGATGCGCTTTGTGAAGGCTTGTGAGGCATGGTTCGGAAAGCCAGTGGAAATATGGCAATCTCCATATTTTAAAACCGTTGACGAAGTTTGCCGTTATCGAAAGTTCATTAAGGCCCCAAATGTCGGAGCACCTTGTACAACGGTCTTGAAAAGAGATGTGCGTAAGCGGTTTGAATACGAAAACACAGATAATTTGCGAGTGGTGTGGGGCTTTGACTGTAATGAAAAGAATCGTATCGTAAATATCAAGCAGCACATGCCTGAGCAGGAGCACATTTTCCCTCTGGTCGAACGGAATATCACCAAAGAAGAAGCTCATGAGATTCTGAACGCTAGTGGGATAAAACGCCCTGTCATGTATGATATGGGATATCACAACAATAATTGCATTGGCTGTGTTAAAAGTGGTGGGATGGGATATTTCAACCGAATAAAAATTGATTTTCCAGAAGTTTTTGCATCACGGGCAAAGCTGGAGCGTGATTTAGGGTTTTCGATTATCCCGGGAATTTACCTTGATGAACTAAAACCAGAGCAAGGTCGCCACGATCCGCCTATCACTGGGGATTGTGGGATTTTGTGCGAGGCAATGGCACTTTAGGCAGTTTTATACACTTCTTTTTCTTTTTAGGTTTTGGGCGATATGAGAGAACAACATCAACAATTTTATCGAGTTCGGGAGGGGTCTTTTTCATTCTGGAAGTGTATCAAGAGGCAGGTTCAATCGAGTTTACAAATTTAATTGCGGATAGGCCACCGGTGCCGATAAGGCCGGTTTCCCGACCGGCTTTCCGCTAAAATAATCGGGCAAAACTACGGGAGGTTTTATGATAAGCGGCAAAACCTATGCGGAGAAGCTGAAAGACCCACGATGGCAGAAGAAACGCCTGGAAATTTTCGAGCGTGATAAGTGGACGTGCCAGGCCTGTGGCGATACAACACAGACACTTAACGTACACCACCGTTTTTATAAAAGTGGCCTGGACCCCTGGGAGTATAACGAAGTTGACCTTGTAACCCTGTGTGATAATTGCCACGGGATTGAACGAGATCAGCGGGCAGAATGGGAGCAATCATTACTTTTGGAGCTTCGATACTCATGTTTTGTGGGGGATTTAGAAAAAATATGTTTTGCCCTGTGTGCAAAAGGAACCCTCGAATATTTATACAAGGCTGGCACAGAAATTATGCCGAAGGGGGGGGAATAGCATGGCAAGACCCGAGCGTAAAGACGTGGACTATTTTCCCTTCATTGTAAAGGACGGAAGAACCCTTTTTGTCCTGGAATCGAAGTATGAGCTGGCCGGCATAGGTTTCTTTACTAATCTGTTCCGGTTTCTCGCAAAGCAGCCGGACCATCATATATGTATTGGGGATGCCTCGGACCGCATGTATTTCTTTGCCAGGGTGAAATGTAAGGACGAAAATATGGGTATGGATATGCTCGACATGATGGCAACGACGGGCAAGATCGACGCCCCTTTATGGCGAGAAAAGAGGGTAATCGCAAGCGAGGATTTTCTTGATTCTATTAAGGATGCGTACAAAGACAGGAAAAATCCCATCATCACTATAAATGAAATACGGGCGCTTTATGCCAATAACCGAGCGGGTAATGCGGTTTCTGGTGGGGATAACGTGGCAATAACCGAGTTTCCTTCTCAAAAAGAGCCGGATAATACACATACTAAACTAAAGGATACTAAACTAAAGAAAAGCAAAGGGGAGGGATTACCCGAACGGGAAAAGAAAAAGACCGAAAAAGGAGAGTTTAATGCCTTCCTCACACAGTATGGAATAGTGATTGGAAAGATCATGCAAAAGATAACCAATCGGGTCCAGGTAAAGCATGCTACTAATTGGGCAGAAGGACACTTCCATGATGGAACAAATCGTGATGCGCTTTTACACACACTTGAAGCCGTCGTAAATTCAAAGAAGCCAATCATAAACATGTATAAGTACCTGGACGATATTCTATCGAAAGAGAATGGCAATTACAACGAACGCGAATACCAGGAAGAGCATAAAGACGATAAAGGCAGCCCCGAGGAAGATAAGAAGGCACTCGAAAGCCTGGGTAGTGTTTTGAAAGGCATTATACCGGCAGAGAACCATGACGTCACAATAAAAGCACAGTGTGGTAAGTGTAATAAATTCTATGACCATACCCTTGTTGAAAACGGCGTATGCTGTTTTTGTAATCCAGGCATCATAACAATGAAGTGCCCTCAATGCACCAGGACCGTCGGTAAGAACATTCTTAACCAGGACACAGGACTTTGTATTCACTGCGAGCCAAGAGCGACACATGGCAGAATTTAGAGAATCACAGGAGCTTTTAGAGATAGCTCAAAAACTTATAGAACGTATCGACAGGGTAGGGCATATCAATGTCAAAGAAATACTCTTTCTCGACGAACTTGAACTCACGCCAAAAGCTCTCGCACGTTGCTACAGCTTACAAGATCTACCCATCCAATTCTTTACCGACAAAAAATACTGCATTGTTGTTTATCGAGCGAATATTGATTACCTTTCCAAACCGCAACTTGTTATTTTGGTATTACATGAACTGATGCACATTCCACTATTAGGCCAAAAGACCATAGATCACGACGTTAAAGACTTCGCAGCGCTCTTAAATCTTAACTGGAATTGGACAAAACGAGGCGCAGAAGTGCCGGATATACTCGAAATAGGCTCTACGAGCGAGTTTGACGAAAATTCGCCGCTCGAGGATTGACGAGGATGAGAAAAAAGATATGGCCATGAGCATTGATACGGCAGAAATCGTAGAAAAAACAGATACGCACGAAGCCACAACGTACAGACCAAATCCAGCGGGGCGAAAGCTCCTGGAAGTTCTTTTGAATCCGGAGCATAGGTTCAAACCGGTAACTGAGATCTGTGTACTGGCAAAAATAAACAGAAGAACTTACTACCGCTTGGCGCATGATAAAAAATTTATGTGCCATTACAAAAGCGAGAGCCAGCGTTTTGTTCGTATGAGCCAGGGGCCCATGGTAAGCGCCCTGGTGAAATCCGCGGTCCGAGGAAATCCCCAAAATCTTAAAACAGCTTTAGCTATGGCCGATCTCTACAAAGAGAAGATGGGCATGGTCCTTAATCCGGATGCGAATGGAAACCCGCAGCCGGTCCAGTTGAAAAGCGACATGGAGCTGGCCGTGAAGTTTGCACGGGCCGCGCATCTATTGTTAAGTAATCCCCAGGTGGCAAAACTCATACAGGATAAACTTAATGCAAACACAAATGCTGGGAACGGAATCGATAGCGGAGATAACGCGATTGATCTCGTACCTGACGCCACAGACAAAGATTGAGCTTCACCAGGTCCTCGACGATATAGTGCCGGATTGGGGCCCGCTGCCTGGCCAGCAAAGCCTCGCGTATGAAAGCGCGGCCGATATTCTTTACTATGGCGGGGCTGCCGGCGGCGCTAAATCAGATCTGCTCCTGGGCCTGGGCCTTACGAAACATACGCTTTCAGTTATCTACCGGCGTGAATCTACACAGCTCGAAGGGCTCACGCAGCGGCTTATCTACGACATGCTCAACTCGAAAAAGGGCTGGAATGATACCAAGCATACACTTCGTCGCGGCGGCCGGCTGATACAATTCGGCTCTTGCAAGGATGCAGGTGACGAGATTGCTTACCAGGGCCGCCCGTACGATCTTGTAGGCTTTGATGAAATTACACATTTCCTCTATAGCCAATTCCGCTTCCTCATCGGCTGGAACCGTACGACGAAACCAGGGCAGCGCTGCCGCGTGGTATGCACCGGTAACCCGCCGACGGCCGCAGAAGGTCGATGGGTTATTGAGTTTTGGGCGCCATGGTTGGACCCGCAGCATCCAAACCCCGCCGCACCTGGCGAGCTCCGGTGGTTTTCAACGATCGACGGTAAGGACCAGGAAGTTGAGGACAGTACGCCGTTTGATCATAACGGCGAGCTCATAACCCCAAAATCCCGTACATTCATTCCTTCCAAAGTAACCGACAATCCTTTCTTGATGGCCACCGGCTACATGTCACAGCTCCAGGCGCTTCCGGAACCATTGAGATCTCAAATGCTCCGCGGCGATTTCCAGGCCGGCGTATCCGACGACGTTTGGCAGATCATCCCGACGTCATGGGTAGAAGAGGCCATGAAACGCTGGACGCCCGACGGTAAGAAGGGTTACATGACGTCTGCCGGTGTTGATGTGGCCAGGGGCGGCAGTGCCAACACGGTAATTGCTACGCGGTATGGCACCTGGTATCCCGAGCTCAAGAAGTTTCCTGGGTCCGAAACTCCTAACGGGGCAATCACGGCCGGCTTGATCATATCGGTTGTGCAAGACGGCGCTCCGGTCCATATCGATGTTATCGGCGTCGGCGGTTCTCCATACGATCACCTGGTATCGAACAACGTCCAGGCAATCCCTATTAACAGTGCATCGAACGAAAACCTGGAAGGGCAGAAAGACAAAGCCTCGGGCCGGCTGTCCTTCCGGAACTGGCGCTCGCTTATGTGGTGGCGGTTTCGAGAAGCCCTTGACCCTCTCTTCAATGCGAACCTGGACCCCAGGCATAAAGACTATCAACCACCGGTCGCGCTGCCGCCGGACCCGAAACTCAAAGCAGATCTGTGTGCTCCCAGGTGGAAGTTGACGTCAAGCGGCATCCTGGTTGAGCCGAAGGTCGATATTGAAAAACGCCTGGGCCGATCGGTTGATGATGGCGACGCGGTGATCATGGCATGGATAGATACGCCGAAGGTTGCGCCGAAGCATGTCGGCTCGAATTGGCGGGCTCACAAACCGAAGGGCTCCTGGAGGTCGGGATGAAAGCTGACGCGACATGCAAATACTGTGGCGCGAAGCTCTAGCTGGGGAAGAGCAAGGACATTACCCCGAACTTGAGGGCGAGTGCGATCTGCATATTCGAGCGCGGCCATGCTGCATGTAAAGATGGTGTGGTCCGGTGGCCGAAGGCGCTGACAGACGAAGAGGCCATGGAAGTATTTTCAGAAGCGGATGGAGGTTGAATAATAACCGGTATAGCAAAAGTCAAAAAGGAGGACTGAGAATGGAGAAAGCATTATTTGTGATAGGTGCGTTGTTGGTAATCGCGGTGATCTGTTATTTCATTTGGCGAAACAATCCAAAGACGGTAGCCGAGGGGAAGGCCGTAGCGGCAGATGTAGGGGATGCGGCGGCCAAAGTGGCCGAGGACGTTAAAGCCGGCGTGGCCGATTTGAAGAAGTAGGAATCCAGGAGGGGGGAGGGGGTCAAGCCATGAGCATCTACTACTTCCAGCTCGGCGGTTTGCGCCGCGAGTTCCATAAGGATACCGTGAAGTTTGGGTTTAAGCCGGAGGCAGCCCATGAAGACTAACAAAGACTATTCGACGAACAGGGTCCTCGAATGGTGCTACGCCGTGTGGGTGGTCATAATGTTGTTGTTGTCATGGTTAATAACGAAAACGTGAAGGAGGGAATTGCTTTATGTTGTATCAATTAGGCGGTTTAAGCCGAGAGTACCATCACATAGCCGACCGTAACAAGGTGCCCGTAGTCTACGAGCCGACAATGGTGATTCTCAATGAGCGCATGAAAGGCCGCAGTTTCCATATACCACAGGAAGCCATGTGGAAATACATCGAGCCGAAGGATAACCAAGATGCAATCGACGCCGACCAGCGCGATTTCAACGAAATAATAAAGGCGATCAATGAGCGCTTCATCAACCTACGGGTCCGGAAGAAGATCACTCCGAAGAGTAACGCCCTGGCATGGGATGAGATAGGCCTGGAAACGTGGCAACTACAGATAGCCATGCGGGCCGCGGACTTCGCCATGAAGTCAGCCATGCGAAACAAGATGCTCCTGTGCCTGGTGTTTAACCTGTCCCTCTGTTTGCAGATATTCGAGATCACGGTTTCCGGTGATTCCATGGCCCAGCTCTTAATGTTCATCCAGGACGGACTTGACGAGCTAAAGAACATGGCGCCGCTGGAACCGGAGAAGGGCCAGGTAGCCGGCGAGGCCACGATGTACGAAGGCACTACGAAGATCGGCACCAGCGAGGTTAGGATTACGGATACTGAACTGATTACCGAGCACAGCGAAACGGAGGGGAGTGCGTGACGGAAGAGGAGTTTATCTATAACTTTATTATCCCTATACTCGTGGTGTGGTGGATGCTATGGGAATGTTTTGAGCTATGACAAAAAATCTTGCGCCGGAAGGCCGCGAAATGCTTAATGGTTTGACTTTCGTTTTGGGCCGTCAAAAAAATTCTATTGACATTCATACCCGAGCTGGTGTAGAGCATGTCCAAATAGAACCTTGTTTTACCGGTCAGATCGTTTTACATTTCAACGAAGGCGGTTTTGACGGAGCTGAAAAAAATGTGAAGATGAAATTGAAGTAACACAGTCCAGGACAACGGAAAGCTCTCCCGCCGAGTAAGCGCCGTTCCTGTTTTTGTGGCTTATGCCACGACAGGAGCGGTTTTTTTATGGCCTCTACTCTCGATAATGTAAAAACCCAACGGACCGGAATCGCCCAGGGCGAACGCAAAAAAGAGATCGAAGGCATTGAGGTTTGGGAGAAGAAAGATAACCCACTGGACCAGGACGAGGCCCAGGAGCGGTTACGAAAGCTCATGCAGTGGCGGCGCCAGGCCAGGATAGCACAGGCCGACAACCGCACGGAAATGGCTACCGACGAGGATTTCTACGACGGTATCCAATACACGCCCGAAGATCTCAACATCTTACTTAACCGCAACCAGGCCCCCCTTGTCTATAACGTCACAAAGAACACAATCAACTGGCTGCTCGGCACCGAGCGCAAATCCCGCATAGACTACCGCATACTGCCCCGAAAGAAGAAGGGCGCTCAATCCGCGAAGATCAAGACGAAGATGTTTAAGTACATCAACGACGTCAATAAGGGCGAGTATATGCGGTCCCTTGCCTTTGAGGATTGCGTCAAGGCCGGCCTGGGATGGATAGAAGTGGGAGCCCGTAACGTGAAATGGGATGAGCCCATATTCATCCGGCGTGAAACCTGGCGTAATATTTGGTTTGACCACCTATGCCGCGAGCCGGACGGCCGCGATCAGCGATTCCTCTTCCGCGAAAAGTGGGTTGACCTGGACGTGGCCATTGGTCTGTTTCCCGAGCGTGGCGAACGCATAAAGGTCCAGGCCGAATCAGTCAATAGTATGTATCCGTATCTTCCCGACGACGTGGTTATCACCGATTATGCGTCGGAGTTTGATATGGAAAGTGATCTTTCTATCTTCTACGGCGGGCCCTGGGATGGCGCGCGGCAGCGGGTAAAGCTGATCGAGGGCTGGTACCGGATGCCGCAGCGAGTGAAGATCATGCAGATGCGTGACGAGGACACGCCCTACGGGGCCCTGGACGGCGCAATCTACCGGCCGGAGTGGGAAGAGCACAAATACCTGGTCGAAGGTAAATACTTCACGACGTACGAAACATTGAAGATGGTTATACGTCATGCCATTTGGGTAGGCAAGACGTTCTTACAAGATAGCCTCAGCCCCTATAATCACGACCGATTCCCCTTTATTCCTTTCTTCTGTTACCGCCGCCAGCGCGACGGCATGCCCTACGGCGTCATTCGGGATATACGCGACCCGCAAGACGATCTGAACAAGAGGCGCAGTAGGTCACTGTTCTTGCTGACGGCAAAGCAAGTTATCGCCGAGAAAGGCGCGGTTGATAATAAGAACGAGGCATCCGAAGAGCTGCATAGGCCCGACGGATGGGTGGACACTAACCCTGGTAAGAAGTTTGAGGTTATTACCCAGGAACAGTTAGCCAAGGAACATGTCGAGCTGGCCCGTGACGACGAGCGATTCATTCAGAATATCGCTGCCGGCACTACCGAAGAGAACCTGGGCCATGAAACCAATGCAATATCCGGCAAGGCAATCCAGGCCCGCGAATCCCAGGGGCTTACGACTTCCGGCGTGGTGTTTGACAATTACTACTTCGGCTTCCAGCTCGAGGGAGAGGTCCTTAACTCGCTGATCGAGCAATTCAAAGACAAACAGGAAGAGATCCGCGTAACCGGCGACGAATCGAAGGATGAGTTTGTCGAGGCAAATAAGTGGAATCCGGAAACGAGAACATTTGAGAACAGCATCACGGGATCAAAGGCTGATTTCTATGTCGGCAAACAGGACTTCCGCGAAACTATCCGGCTCGCGCAGATGGATAAGCTGAGTGAAATGATAATGAACTTGAGTAAGGCTATGCCGGAAGTAGCTATCAAATTACTCGACCTGGTTGTGGACTTCATGGACGACTTCGAGCATCAAGACGAAATGGTTGCCCGTATCCGCGACATTAACAAGATGCACGCTCCGGAAGATGAAATGACCAAAGAGGAACGCGAGGCCTTGAAGCAACAGAAAGAAAAAGCCCAGGCAGAGCAAGAGGCCATAAAACAGATGCAAACGGCCCTGGCCCAGCTCAACCTACAGATGGCTCAGGCTAAAGTGGACGCCGAACAGGCGAAGGCATTTAAGACAAAGATCGATGCCGTGGAAAAGAAGCTCGACGGCTTCTTGAAGGCTGTGGAAACAGCGACGGCACTTTTGGCCAATCCCGCGGCGGTTGCGGCTGCCGACAAGCTGATTAAAGAAGCAGAA
>Ga0187878_1002966_pt1 | contig 14474 bp, 12 predicted proteins | sample June2016WEW_17_1_FD_132979 | JGI IMG/M metagenome (GOLD analysis project Ga0187878, IMG submission 132979) | Peatland microbial communities from SPRUCE experiment site at the Marcell Experimental Forest, Minnesota, USA - June2016WEW_17_150 | ecosystem: Environmental > Terrestrial > Soil >...
AGTTTTGTCGGATTACTATCCAGATCGATCATATTACCGGCTTCACGTGCAGCTTGTGTTCCTGTATTCATTGCAATACCGACATCTGCCTGTGCTAATGCCGGGGCGTCGTTAGTACCGTCACCTATCATACCGACTAAATGTCCCCCGGCTTGCTCTCTACGAATAATAGTTAATTTATCTTCCGGTTTTGCCTCGGCAAGGAAATCATCCACGCCCGATTCCGCCGCGATCGCAGCTGCAGTAAGAGGATTATCCCCGGTTATCATGATCGTTTTTATACCCATCTTCCGGAGCTGTATAAACCGCTCTTTGATACCGCCCTTTACAATGTCCTTCAACCGAACGACCCCGAGCACCTTATTGTTTTCGGACACTACCAGAGGAGTTGCTCCTTCGCTAGATATAGAATCGACAACTGTTTTTACTTCATTAGGATAGATCCCACCGGCAGTCTCTACATATTTTCTTATTGCTTCGGAAGAGCCTTTTCTGATCTCTCTTGACGTACCATCTTCGAGTATATTGATCCCGCTCATCCGGGTTTCAGCTGAGAAAGGAATAAACTCAACATGATGCGACGGCAGGAACTCTTTCGGTTTCTGGTTAAATTTTTCTTTTGCTAAAACCACAATTGAACGCCCCTCTGGCGTTTCATCCGAAATCGAAGATAGCATTGCACTTTCAGCAAGATGGCTTACATCAACTCCGTTCACTGGTATAAAATCCGTTGCCATCCGGTTCCCCAGAGTAATTGTTCCTGTTTTATCGAGTAATAAAACGTCAAGGTCTCCTGCAGCCTCAATAGATTTTCCGCTCATTGCAATCACATTTTTCTTTATTAATCTATCCATACCGCTGATACCGATTGCACTAAGCAAACCGCCGATAGTTGTGGGCATCAAACATACCAGCAAAGAAAACAAAATTGGTATTGTCATAAACAAAAAAACAGGGTTACCCTGGTCTGTATTAAAATAATAAAGCATCGGTGGTAAAGTGGCAACCGCTAATAAAAATACAATCGACAAACCTACAAGCAGGATCGTCAATGCAATCTCATTGGGTGTCTTTTGTCTTTTTGCACCTTCGACCAGGGCGATTAATTTATCCATAAATGATTTGCCCGGTTCGGAAGTTACCCTGATAACTATCCTATCGCTTATCACTTTAGTACCGCCTGTAACAGCGCTTCTGTCACCGCCGCTTTCACGAATTACAGGAGCTGATTCTCCAGTTATAGCTGATTCATCGACACTCGCAATGCCCTCAATTACTTCACCGTCAGCAGGAATTACATCACCTGCTTCGCAAACAACTATATCCCCTTTTATCAGGTCGTCAGCATGAACCTGAATTTCAATTTTGTTCTCCAGCTTTCTTGCAATTGTTTTTACGCGGAATTTTTTCAAGCTCTCCGCCTGTGCTTTGCCCCTTCCTTCAGCTATAGCTTCGGCGAAATTTGCAAAAAGTACCGTGAACCACAACCAGATGGTTATTTGAATATTAAATGAAGAAAGCTGCCCGGTAAAAATCCCTCTAAATACAATTATTGTTGAGAGAAATGAACCTACGCCAACAATAAATATTACTGGGTTCTTTATCAAAAGCCTGGGGTCAAGCTTCTTGAACGAATCAATAACTGCCTGCTTTATTATCTTTGGATCGAATAATTTTATTTCGTTTGCTTTTGTCATAAAAATTTAATTTTCTATAAACTTTAAAATCTAATTATTGTAACCCACAAATTTATCTGTGGAAAAAATATGATTATATATTTATAACAGTACTAACTGTTTATTATTGATTTTAGTAAACTGCTGAAATAGTTCTGGTTTTTCTTTATAATCATTCCGCACGACCAAAGTTATGGGCTGGATATAAATTTTGAATAACATACTTTTTAAAATGAGACTCCTTTCATCATTAATAAATGTTCTATTATTGGACCTAAATTCAATACAGGAAAGAATGTTAAAGCAGCAACTATAAATATCACACCAACCAGTAACGCAACAAAAAGCGCATTATCGGTTGCAAATGTTCCCGATGAAGCAGGGGTAATATTTTTTTTCACAAGATTACCTGCAATCGCCATCACGGGAACAATAACTGCGTACCTGCCTATAAGCATATCTGCACCTAATGTTAAATTATAGAAGAGAGTATTGCCGTTTAGTCCGCCAAATGCACTACCATTGTTCCCTACTGTAGACGAATACGCATATATAATTTCCGAAAACCCGTGAGGACCACTGTTTAGAACTGAAGATATCCCTGCATTAATAGATGCAGCAATCGCAGTAAAAATAAGAATTCCTGCATTAGGAAGCATAATGGCTATAATAGCCATTTTTACATCGAATGCTTCTATCTTTTTACCGAGATATTCAGGTGTTCTACCTACCATTAAACCCGAAATAAATACAGCTAGAAAGATAAAGGCCAGCATCCCATATAATCCCGAACCAACTCCTCCAAAAATTATTTCTCCGAGCTGCATATTAAACATGCACACCATACCGGATATAGGTGTTAAACTATCGTGCATCGCATTTACCCCACCACAGGATGTAGCGGTCGTTGAAACAGAAAACAATATACTATTCGCTACACCGAACCTTGTTTCTTTTCCTTCCATGTTATGAGCGGTGCTTAATACAGGGTTATATGAATATTCAGAGTATAATGAAACGCCCAGCCCTATAATAAATACTATAAGCATTGCTGCAAAAATAGCCTTGGCTTCTTTTATCTTTCCGATCATCCTACCATATGCATAAACGCATGCCGCGGGAAGTAATAACTGAGCTAACATTTCCAAAAAATTTGTCAACGGTGTGGGATTTTCAAAAGGAAATGCACTATTTGCATTGAAAAATCCACCGCCGTTTGTGCCAAGATGTTTAATTGCGATTTGAGATGCAGCCGGACCTAATGGTATTACCTGGTCAGCACCCGTGATTGTTTTGATAGTTTCATAATTAGCGAATGTTTGAACAACTCCCTGGCTGACAAGAATTACTGCAACTATGATCGAGAGCGGTATTAATATATAAAGTATCGAACGAACCATATCCGCCCAGAAATTGCCCAGTGTTTTTCCCTTACGTCTCATTAATGCTCTAATTATAGCGAGCATTACTACAAATCCCGTTGCAGCACTAACAAAATTTTGAACTGTAAGTCCGAGCATCTGAGATAAGTAGCTCATCGTATTCTCCCCGCCGTAATTCTGCCAGTTTGTATTTGTAGAAAAGCTAATGGCTGTATTAAGAGCTAAATCCCATTTTACATTCGGCAAATTTTGGGGATTTAAGGGGAGCCAGCCCTGGGTAATCAGAAGCAGGAATAGAATAAACATTCCCATTAGCTTAAAAATTATTACACACCACATGTATGTAATCCAGTTCATTTCCTCATTCGGATCGATTCGAAGTACTCTATAAATGAGACTCTCGAATCTGCCGAAAACGGGTGTGAGAATATTTTTTTCACCCTGGAAAACCTTAGCCATAAACTTACCAAGTAGAGGAGCGAGAACGAGCAGTAAAACTATATAGAGTAATATTTGGATAATTTCATTTAAATGCATAATTATTTTTTTACTTATTATAAAAACTTCCGAAGCCTTTTCAAGAATCCGAAAATTTTCAGCTTAACATAAATTAAAATTTTTCCGGTTTAATAAGAACGTAAACAAGATAAACCAGAAGAAGAAAAGCGATAATTCCGCCTATGATCAGTTCCATTTTGATATTTATTTATGCTAAATTACTATTGTACATGTATATAAAAAATCAAAAGATGACCAAAAGGTATAAAGATTTTATAAAAAATTATAAAAGTTATGAGCAGGAAAAATTTAGATTGAGAGAGCATACTGGCCGGTTTGAATTCATTACAAAAATTCGACTCTTCTTTGGCACCATTAATGATTCAATATAGATATCGGATATTAAAAGGTTTCAGTCAACACCGACTGACCTGGAAGTTACATTATTATCCATATGTTTCAGAACTGTATTGATTATATATTTACCATTTTCAAACTAAGAAACAGATCTAAACAACTAGTTAGAATAATATATCTGAGAGGTGGCATGGGACGTAATATGGCTTATTCCCTAAAAGACGGAAGACCATTTACAAGCGAGTTCAAAGAAATTATTTCCTTGGAATCGTTAGGATAATCCCGAGATTTCAGGAAATGCTCAAAAATAGGACATAATAACTTCTTTATGCTTATGTATTTTATTTTTCATTAATTTTCAATATAATTGTAGTTCATATAAAATATATTGTTCAAAGCTGCTTATTTACCCGGAAACTATATAAAAATTTTAAACATATAATTTTCAATAATTAAAAAAATGTTTGCTATCGTAAATATCAAAGGGAAACAATACAAGATCACCGAACATCAAAAGATATTCATTCCCAAAATAAACCAGGAAATAGGTTCCAAGGTTAAATTTTCAGATGTACTAATTCACAGTAAAGATGATAAAACACTCGAGATCGGGACACCGAAGCTGTCAATGAATGTGGAAGCTACAGTCCTCAATCATGTGAAGGACGAAAAGGTGATTATATTCAAAAAGAAGAGAAGGAAAGGTTACAGACGCACACGGGGCCATAGACAGCAATATACAGAAATAGAAATTAACAAAATTAAATAAGAGTATTAAAACAACTATCAAATACTATGGCACACAAAAAAGGATTAGGAAGCAGTAAAAACGGACGCGATTCCAATTCGCAGCGCCTTGGCGTAAAAAGATTCGGCGGAGAACTTGTAACAGCTGGGAGTATACTCGTCAGACAGAGGGGAACCAAATTCCTTCCCGGTAAGAATGTAGGTTTGGGAAAAGATGATACAATTTTCTCCATGATCGACGGGCACGTTAAGTTCACTTATTACAATAAGACTAAAAAGAAAATACACGTTGTCCCGGTTATCAAAGCCTGAAGAAGAAAATAAAAAGAAATTATCAAATCTTATGAAAATAACAATCGTAGGAGCGGGTAACGTAGGCGCTACCGCTGCTCAAATCATAGTCGACAAGACTTTAGCCAATGAGGTTGTTCTTCTTGATGTCGTCGAAGGTGTTCCGCAGGGAAAAGCTCTGGATATATACCAGTCGGCAGCCATCCAGTATTCAGACACCAAGATCTACGGAACAAATTCGTACGAGCCCACTGCTAATTCAGACATAGTGGTTGTTACCGCAGGAGTACCTAGAAAACCCGGCATGTCCAGAGAGGATCTTCTTAATATAAATTCGGAAATAGTAAAGAATGCCACAAAAGAAATAGTTAAGTATTCTTCACGCTGCATTATCATAGTAGTAAGCAATCCCCTGGATGTTATGACCTACACATGTTTTGTGAACAGCCACTTTCCAAGAGAAAGAGTATTAGGTATGTCAGGGGTTCTTGATACTGCAAGGCTAAAAGCTTTTATATGTATGGAACTCAACGTATCAATAGAAAATATCAATGCCCTTGTTCTGGGCGGCCACGGAGATTCGATGGTTCCTCTGGTTAGGTATAGTACCGTAGGCGGTATTCCGATTACCGACCTCCTGCCGAAAGAAAGAATCGACGCGCTTATCGACAGGACAAGGAACGGCGGAGCAGAAATAGTTAAATATCTCAAAACTGGAAGCGCTTATTATGCACCGGCTGCATCAATAGCATCCATGGTCGATGCTATCGTAAATAACAGGCACAGGATAATGTCATGCTGCGTTTACCTGCAGGGAGAATATGACCATCATGACATATGCCTAGGTGTACCAATCAAAGTAGGCGAGAACGGAATGGAAGAGATTATGCCTATTTCTCTTACAAAAGAGGAGAAAGAAGCATTTGACAAATCTGCCCAGGACGTTAAAGACCAGATAACAAAATTAAAGAAATGAAAAGGAAATAGTTTTTTACTAAAGCCGTCTGGAGAGTGACGGCTTTTTTTTAACCTTATTTAAACATTGAAAGTGTAAATGTGGAACCCTTATCGGTGTGTTTATATGAAAATTCATCTACCAGGGATCTAATAATGAACAATCCCCTGCCCGATATTTTGGAAATATTTTCTTCAATTGTAGGATCAGGGACTGTATCAATATCGAAACCATTTCCTTCATCGGTAACAAAGACAGTAATTTTTCGTTCGTCAAACTCGATCGATATCAATACCTTTTTATCAGCCTGTTCTTTATTGCCGTGAACGATCGCATTTATTATCATTTCAGAAACCGCTATCTGGAATCTCTGGAACTTATCTTCATCCAGATGAAATGCTTTATTCACTTCGATCAGCATATCTTCAACGAGAATAATATTTTTCTTTGAAGAACTTATGGATAATGTGTATTTTTTCATTTCTATATTCAGGACTTTATTATAGATCTAAAAGTTCCAGAGCACATTTATATATAAATTTCCGTTTGATTCGCTGGGTGTATTATTGCCATAGCTATAAGTATCATAACTTGATATAATTTCGACGAGCGAATTATCCTTCAGGTAAACCCTGAACTTAGCTTGCGGACCCTGGGTCCTTACAAAAGTATCGAACACTCTTACTCCGTTTGTATAGTTATAACGTTTTTGTTCAAAATACCTATAACCTCCCGATAATGTGATAAATTTATTAAAAAAATAATTCAATTCGGCATTGATTATCCCATCCTGAAAATAATTCACGGGTCTTATAGAAAATTCCCTCCAGTTCAGTTCTCCCCTCTCATACAGCTTCAGCTCAGTGTAAATATCGGCACCGAAATGACTGTTTAAATTATAAATGGTAGAATCTTTGAAATTAAACTGCCTGAAAGAATAGCTTTTTATCGTGGAAATAATATCCTCAAAATCATATACAGTGTAATTAGCCAGCACACTGAAAATATTTGTAGTCTTTAATTGTTTAACGGGTGTGAAAGTGTTGCTGCTGGTAAATCTTAGTATTCTGTTCCAGTTGTTGTTAGAACTTTTTTCGGAGAATATATAAACAGTATGATAAAGACTTAGATCTACAGAATTTGTTAGCAGGAAATTATCATGATTATCATAAGAATGTCCAAGATAAACGATATAATTCAGCTCATCCCTGTCATCATTATTACTTTCACTCGGGGTATAATATCTAAAGATAGAAGCGCTTCCGGACAGCTCGATACGGTTTTTTTCTGATACGGAATAATAAATATTCGAGCCGAGCTTGAATGTACCCGAACTGTTATTCTTGGAAGATTCCAGGTCACTGATTGATTTAACAAAATTTGCTCCTATCCTTTCCGGGTTGATCAGGGCATGTTTTTCGTCCCGTTCATCATAAGCCATTTTAAGCTGACAATTCACTTTATCAAAATCAAATCTAAGCGCTGCATCGCCGTTTATACTGGACTCCTGTATCTCTGCATCATAGATACTTGGTGCAGCAGTGGTAATTACCGGTATATAAAAATTTACTTTCGTAATGTCACGGTAATAAGGATTCAGAGTAAAATAAAAATTTACCTTTGAAGAAATGGTATAATCGAACCTATCAAACGCTTTTGCAATTGTTTCCGTTCTTTTTTCGATATTGTTATTTACATTGAACTGAGTTTGCGTGTATTGGTCTGCGGGGAAATAAAAATCTTTTCTTATTCTCGAAAAGGTCCCGTCTAATTCATTTTTTACAAGCCCATCGCTGGATAATTTTTCAATGGAAAAATTTGTGATAAAAAGATCATTCTTTCTGGGTTTCAGGTCATCGTAACCGAGATGAAGATCACCATTCACAAAAAAACCGGTTAAATTTAAATTTTCAATATTGAATTCTCCCGCCAGCGTTATTCCTTTGTTCAATTCCCCGATCTGCTTCTCTATTTTGTATCCTGCATCTGCAGTTGTACTGACAGCAACAGCATTGAAATTATTTTCGTACCTGCCGCTTAGAGTAAAGGCATTGGATGTAGTACCTCTAAACTGGATGCTTTTATCATCTGAAAAGTACATTCCGTAATAATTTATGTATGCGCTGGTATTATCATTAAAGCTGTAGCCTATTCCGGATTTAACATTATCGAAATCCCTGAAAAGATTCTGGCTGAGTTTAGTGACATCCGATGAAAAATAATTTTTAAGATAATAATTAATTTTCCCTTCCGAATTGAGATAGTTAAACTTTGAGATAAGGTTTGCCGAAAGAATGTTATTGTTCAGATTTGTCAATAAGAACTTCCTTGTAATGTTAGAATCAATAAACGTTTGTATCTCCGTGATATCTGACTGTGCGTGCAGACCCGTAGTGACTGAGACGATAAAAGAAAATAAAAAAAATATATTAAATGATTTCGAAAGAATATTATATTATCTGTTAAAGTTCTTATAAATTTCTGATGCTTTCTGTTTCAAGCTGCCGGTATCCGAATATTTCTTAAAATATTCTTCAAGAGAAAAATCACGATCCCCAGGACTAATTTGCGAGTCATAAACTACCCTGCCTTCATTTAATATAATTACTTTACTGCAGATTTTTTCGACCATATCAAGGATGTGCGAGGAATAGAAGAATATCTTTCCCTGTTTTGAAAGATCTTTGACTATATCTCTGACAAGGATATTGGTATTAAAATCCACTCCGCTTAGCGGTTCGTCCCAGAATATAATTTCAGGATTGTGAATTAGTGAAGAAATAAGCAGAACCTTTTGTCTCATGCCTTTAGAAAATGATGACATTGGTGACTTAATTTCATTCTTCAGGTCAAACAACTCTATGAAATCATAAATACGATTGTGAAATATTTCTCTTTTCATTCCGTGTATTTTGCACACAAACTCCAGAAAATCATACGGTGTCAAAGATTGGAATATAGCCCCGGATTCTGGAACATAACCGATAATCTTTTTCACTGCTTGCGGATTATTCAGAACATCAATATTATTCACAGAAACACTCCCTGCGTTTGCACTCAGCATTCCCGCCAGAATTTTTATGGTTGTGCTTTTACCCGCCCCGTTAGCTCCTAGGTAACCGCATACCTCGCCTTCTTCGATAATGAAAGATACACCATCGAGTGCTTTGACATTCCCCGGATAGATCTTCAGCAGTTCATTTACTATTATCATTCTTTGAATTGTTGATTCTTTTGCTCCCTGAAACAAATGGATTATCTTTCATAAAAAAACGGTATAATTTTTCTGTATTTCTAGTGATACCTATGCGTTTTGACTTCGTAACCTTAACTTTCTTATTTAATGATGGTTTGGTCAGATATATCAAATCCCCCGTAAGATCTTCCCCATATAAACTTTTGTCTATACCGAATGCTTTTGCAAATTTGCCGGGTCCGTTCGTCAGATTATAGAAATTATCAGTTGCTCTGTTCTTTTTCATAATCTCAATCCCCTGAATCGGTTCAACGCCTCTTATAAGAACTGCACCTGCTTTGCCTTTTTTTCCTGCAACAATGTTAAAACAATAATGATTACCGTAGGTGAAATATACATAGGCTTTTCCTCCCTCGTCAAACATTACTTCGGTTCTTCTAGTTTTGCCCTTGTATGCATGAGAAGCCGGATCATTCTCTCCTGTATAAGCTTCAGCTTCAACTATGATACCGGAGATGATTTGATCGCGTATCTTCCTGTTTATTTGCATGCCAATCAGATTTTGTGCCAGCTTGATTGCACTCTGAGTATAAAACTTCTTCGGAAGCTTGATATGGGCATTTTTCACTTTAATAATCTTTCAAAAAAGTTCATTTTCTCCTGTTTGTGCTCCGGATACCCGCTTTTTTTTCCTTGTAATTCCGAGATGTTCATAGGCAATATCGGTAACTTCCCTTCCCCTGGGAGTTCTCCTGATAAATCCCTCCTGAATGAGAAAAGGTTCATATACCTCTTCGATGGTGCCCGGCTCTTCACCCACAGAAACGGCTATCGAATTCAGTCCAACGGGCCCCCCATTATATATGTCTATAATAGTTGTCAGTATCTTCTTGTCCAGGTCGTCAAGACCTCTATTATCTATTTCCCAGTTATTCAAGCACTCATCAGCTATTTCTGTGGTAATATCACCTTTGTTCTTGTCTATAGCGAGGTCACGGGTTAATCGTAAAAGCCGATTAGCAATTCTTGGAGTACCGCGGGACCTCTGTGCAATGATCAATGCACTTTCTCTGTCAATTTTTATATTCAGTATTCCTGCCGATCTTATTATGATATCGTGCAGTTCGTTAATGTTATAATAATTGAGTCGGCACCTTAATCCGAATCTATCCAGCAGCGGCGAACTAAGCAACCCTGAACGGGTAGTGGAACCTATGAGAGTGAATTTTTCGAGCTGTATGCTTACGCTGCGGGCACCGGGACCCTGATCTATTATAATATCCAGCTTAAAATCTTCCATTGCCGAATAAAGATATTCTTCGACCACTTTAGGAATTCTGTGAATCTCGTCTATGAAAAGAATGTCTCTTGCCTGGAGCTTGGTCAGCATCCCGGCTATATCACCAGGTTTTTCCAGGACAGGTCCGGAGGTTGTAATAATCCTTGAATCCAGTGAGCCGGCAATTAAATAAGCTAGTGTTGTCTTCCCCAAACCGGGGGGACCCGTAAAAAGTACGTGATCCAGCGAATCATTTCTCTTTTTTGAACTTCGGATCGATATTCCAAGATTGTTCTTAATTTTATCCTGCCCTACAAATTCATTGAATGTATGAGGTCTTAATTCATTAAGAAATTCTGTATCTTCTCGCTGTGCCTGGGGTGAGAGCTTTCCGGCTTTTGTCATTTATTTGAATGTTAAAAATATTGAATTTGAATTCGAATCATGAATGAAATGAAATAATATAATCCTAAACAAAAAGAAACCCAAATCTAAAATATATGCAAAGCAAGCGAATCTGCCCTGTAAGAACAAATTTAACTAATCTTTTTCTTTTTTAATAAACATTAATGTGTTACAAATAATTGTATTGCCCTTTCCCCTAAATCTTATATATATTTAACGATTAATTGTTACATAAATATAATTTGATGGAAGAAAGAGCATATATCTTCGGTACAAATAAAGCGGAACTGGAACGTCTCCGTTTCCAGCATATTGTATGGCGTCAAGTAACAGAAAATCTTTTCGATAGGATAAAAGTGAAGGAGGGATGGAAATGCCTCGACGTTGGAGCGGGTCCTGGTTTCGTAGCTATAGATATAAGAAATCGCATTGGCAATTATGGAGAAGTTACAGCACTCGAACCATCCGATCTTTTTCTTAATCATTTCAAGAGCGAAGTCAGCAAGATGGGATGGACGAATGTTAAGTTTGTGAACGGGACCGTAAGCCAGGCATTTTTACCGGAAAACTATTACGATTTTATATTCGTCAGATGGGTTATTTCCGTAGTACCGTTCCCTCAGATATTTCTCAACAGGTTAGCAGCTTCTCTCGCACCCGGCGGAATATTAGCTATACAGGATTATGCCTATGAAGGGTTGGCTCTATATCCGAGAGGCGGAGCTTTTGAAAAGATGGCTGATGCAGTTAAAAAATATTACAGGTCTCAGGGCGGTGACCCGTATATTGCAACCAAGCTGCCCGAACTATTTAAAAGTGCATCATTAGAAATGATAGATTTTAAACCAAACTGCCTGGCAGGTAAGAATGACAGCGGAATATATGAGTGGGGTCACAGGTTCTTTACACTACATATTCACAGAATGGTGGAAAAAGGAATTATTATGCAGAAATTAGCTGATGATATGCTGGCTGATTGGCAAGAACACAAAAGGAATCCCAACTCGATTTTTTTCTCCCCTATTGTTGTAGATGTTGTAGGGCAAAAAAGAAAAGTATCAGATAGAAAATCTGCATAAAAAAGATCGAATAGTTAAATCTTACAACATTGCTCGATTTCATTATTACAAAAATACCCTCCCAACGAAAAGGATTAATATACATTTCTTTCACAGCTTTGCTTTGGAGTTCAAGCGGATTATTTATCAAGCTGCTGACGTTAGATGCATTTCAAATTTCCTTTTACCGCTCGGGCATCGCTGCTCTAACAGTCCTTACCGTATCACTACTGAAAACCAAAAAGATAAAATTAGAAACGGATTTCTTTTCCAACCTTACAGCGGTATTTTTTGCAGGGATTCTCATATTCTTTGTTCTGGCAACTAAAATGACCACCGCCGCAAATGCCATCTTCCTACAGTTCACGGCTCCCATCTATCTTCTGATATTAGAGCCTCTGATCTTGAAAATAAAATTTGAACCCAAGAACCTTATTACAATCCTGATTACTGTTTGCGGAATGGTTTTGTTCTTCTTCGGGAAATTGGATATTGGAAATATTTACGGTAATGTGCTTGCAATTATTTCAGGCATTTGCTTTGCCTCCTTTACACTTTTATTAAGGAGAAAAAAGCTCCTCAAAAGATCTGAAAACACTCTCAACAGCGTCATATTAGGAAATGCCATGGTCGCAGTCATCTCTTTCTTTGTCATTTTCCCTAGATTTTCTCTGACCCCGTCACAGATTATTATATTATTATACATGGGAATTTTCCAGATAGGTATTAGTTATATCATTTTTAATGAAGGAATAAAATATGTTTCAGCTACAGAGTCCATGATCATAGCCACCCTTGAAGCAATATTTAATCCGATCTGGGTATTCCTGGGTATCGGGGAAAGACCGTCGATCTTTGCTATAGCAGGCGGTATAATAATTATGGCTGCAATCCTCTGGAGGAATTTTAGCAAGTCCAAAGGAATTGAAGATAAAGTCATGATTATTGATTAAACTATTAGTAACTTAGCTGCTCCCTTCCCGTTTTATTAACCTTGTAAATAACTTCCTATGTCAGTAAATTTGACATCAATTTATAATAAATAATAAATTTTATGAATGCTTCTATGGATTCTGAAAATGAATTCCGCAATATCATTGTATCAAAACTGGATAATCATAAGGGTCTTAAAGTAGGTCTTGCCGAAATAAACAGGGCTGAGGTCTTGAATGCTTTAAATATCGGCACTGTAAAGGAAATATTAAAAGCATTCCAATTGTTCGATAAAGATAATGAGGTGGGATGTATTATATTGACCGGGAACGAAAAAACCTTTGCAGCCGGTGCAGATATTAAAGAAATGGCTCCTGATAGTGCCATCAATATGTACCTACGGGACCAATTTGCAACATGGGATTCTATCGGAAAAATAAAGAAACCCATCATTGCGGCTGTATCAGGATACGCTTTGGGAGGGGGATGCGAATTAGCTATGACATGCGATATGATAGTTGCTTCAGAATCAGCAAAATTCGGCCAACCTGAGATCAAATTAGGAATAATGCCGGGTGCAGGCGGAACTCAGAGATTAACCAGAGCTATAGGCAAGGCCAAAGCTATGGAAATGATACTGACCGGAAGGACATATACAGCAGAAGAAATGTTCAATGCAGGATTAGTAAATAAAGTAGCTCCTGACGATCTATATATGGAAGAAGCTATTGCTCTTGCCAAAGATATAGCTTCGATGCCGCAAGTTGCTGTACAGGCTGCAAAGGAAGCAATCATGAAATCATTTAATACCACAATTGAAGACGGACTGGCGTTCGAGAGAAGAAATTTTTACCTCTTATTTGCTTCAGAAGATAAAAATGAGGGAATGAAAGCTTTCATTGAAAAAAGACCTCCAAATTGGAAGGGTAAATAATAAAAATTTATGTTAATAAAATACATTTTTGTAATTATATTTTCATCATTTTTAATAACATCGGGACTTACTCAGGAAGCAATACGCGAAACAGACACCCCGGGTAAAGAAAAAGATGAGGGTGACCTCAATGCAGAGCAGATCATAGAATTAAATAAACCTTCTCTCATTTCAATCTGGTATCATACTGATAATTATTATTCCTACTACTCTTATGAAGTAAAAGATACTACACTCCTGAACGGCAGCGGATTTATAATCGATGAAAACGGAATAATCGGAACAAATTACCATGTAGTAGATGGGATAGACAGCATACTAATTAAAACAAGTGACGGAACGTTCTATGACGGCGAACTGCTGATAGTAGACGAAAAAAATGATATGGCTCTTATCCGGATCAAAGATACACATGGTAAAAAATTCTCCACTGTAAAGCTTGGCAATTCGAATAATGTTAAGGTCGGACAGGATGTTTTCGCCATTGGAAGTCCATTCGGATATGAATATACCATCTCTCAAGGCATTATCGCTGGTATCAGGGAAGATGAAAAGGTGAGTTTTACAGACCCTGTGACATTTTTACCGTTCGAAAAGAACTTCGAAAAGGTAATTCAAATAACTGCAGCAATATCCCCTGGAAACAGCGGAGGCGCTCTTTTCAATTCTAAAGGTGAGGTGATAGGTATAACCACGTATACATACGGAAGCTACGGAAATCTTAATTTTGCGCTTGCTATCAATAAATTCGTCGAATTTAAAA
>Ga0187878_1002967_pt1 | contig 14473 bp, 15 predicted proteins | sample June2016WEW_17_1_FD_132979 | JGI IMG/M metagenome (GOLD analysis project Ga0187878, IMG submission 132979) | Peatland microbial communities from SPRUCE experiment site at the Marcell Experimental Forest, Minnesota, USA - June2016WEW_17_150 | ecosystem: Environmental > Terrestrial > Soil >...
TAACTCTCAATTCTGGAGAAAGTTATTTAATATCTGTGGCTATAGACACTGTAAATGGGTTTGCATACTTTTGAACAAATACAAGTCCTGGTATAGTTGTAAAAATAAATCTGTCCACCTTTACCAGAGTTTCATCAATAACTTTCAATGCTGGAGAAAATCTTTTACAATCTGCAGTTATAGACACTGTAAATGGATTCGCATACTTTGGAACAAATACAAGTCCTGGTATAGTTGTAAAAGTAAATCTATCAACATTCACCAGAGCATCATCTATAACTTTCAATACTGGAGAAAATCTTTTAAGATCTGCAGTTATAGACACTGTAAATGGCTTTGCGTACTTTGGGACATATGCAAGTCCTGGTATAGTTGTAAAAGTAAATCTATCAACATTTACCAGAGTTGGAGCAATAACTGTCAATACTGGAGAAAATAATTTATACTCTGCAGTTATAGATACAGTAAATGGATTCGCATACTTTGGAACAGGCACGAGTCCTGGTATAGTTGTAAAAATAGGTGTAGATTTTGAATCTTTATCTATACCTGCAGTGACAGTATCAGGCAATATTGTAAGGATAGTTGGAAATACATTATTAGCAGGATATGTACAAATACCATCAATTGCTGGAGGAGCAGCAATAAGTTCTGGTATTGTTATTCAAACTGTTGTAAAGAATTTATCTGGTAATAATACTATGTGGATAGGACCTTCAGGTGTAAATTCTGGCATAGGTTATATATTATTAGCAGGGGAAACAACTCCAGATCTTAAAACAAATAATTTGGCTAACGTGTTTGCATACGCATTTACTTCTGGACAAAATTTGTCATACATAGCTACAAACCAATAACAAATATAAAGAACACGCTACACCACATTAAATTTATGGATTGAAATTGATATATGAAAAATAAAATAATATTTAGCATAATAGCACTTGGTACAGGATTAGCATTACTATCCAGAGCCAAAGCAAATCTGCCAGGAATACCCCAAGATATACTGCCTATAATATCCGCGTGCTCACTGTCACAAAGCGTGCCTGTAGGACAGGACGGAAGTGCTACAGTAACAGTCCTTGCAGGTAATACTCCTAAGAATATAGCTTTTGTGATCTTGAAGGTAGGAGTAGAGTGTAGCAGGTCTCCAACTGTAGTAATCCCTGGAGATTTGGCTGAACGCCAGTACAATGTATCAATACCGGCAGCGACGTGTCTTGGCGCACCAGGAGATTATAGCACATCTATTCAGATGGAACAATGGACAATAGGAGACCTGAACCACAATGGGATATCAGCAGATTCAGGAGATTTAGAATTAATGGAAAAAGCGAACCGAGGAGAAATTGTTGCCACACCGGAGTTCGATTTAAATTGGAATGGCATACCTGCAGATGATGGAGATTTGGAATTAATGAGGCTAGCTTCGCTGGGTTATATCGACCTTACGCGACCCAAACCTGTTTTGTTGGACGAGATTATATCATATATTAATAATAATATAATCACGAACATATCAAATGATATTCAACTTGGTTCAAATTCATCTGATGGAAGCAATCCGTATCCAATGTATTGCATAACTAATGCTATAATAAGAGAGTTAATAATAGATGGTGGAACTATACATTATGGCATTTGTTATTGGCAAAATGGTCAAGGCGAATGGATTAATTATAATTACCCCAATCCTTTAGGTATTAAAACGTATATTGTCGATATAATGCCCTTTGCACATTCAATTAATGCAATTCCAATCGACGAAAGTGGGGATTTAACAGATTTTAATAACTGGTTGTTTTTCCAATATAATGACCGAAATATCAAACCGCTTTCCTCTCAAATGCCTGGAAATAATTATGTAACTATGAACAATGTTGACCAGATGCAGTGTCATGGTATATTGGAGACAACAATAGCTAAATGGCATATAGATGAACAAGGAAATGTGACAAAAATAAATATTTGAGGTATTAAAATGGCTGGATGGTTATTTGGTTGATATATAGGACATGTCCTGGCATGGTTGACTACAGAACTATGAGATAGGTACGATAATAGAAATATAGAAATTGGTTGATTTCCTTGTAAAAGATATCTAATAGACCTTTTGAAAGCATAGTTTTATATACTATAAAAACAATCTAGTATTATACTAAGCTTAAGGAGGTCATTATGTCAACATCGGTAGCTATATCAGATGATATACATCTTCTGATTAGAAAGAAACAGACAGAGTTATTAGACAAAGGAAAGAAAATGAAAATATCCAATATAATAGAAGATGCGATCAGAAAGGGAATAGTTCAGATAGAATAAATGAGATATCAAACCTTTATGCAGGGGTAGTTCACGATATGTCAACAGCATGGGATAATATAGCCAATAATCAGGCAAGCCAAGAATTGATAAGAAAATTAATAGGTACTGGAGAAATACCTGTACCATTAATAGCAATTTGTATTCCATATGCAAATATTGAGGTCGAATTCATAGAAAAAGTCTATATACCATTAAAAAGTGTCCCTTTAAATTTTGCAAATAAGAAATTCTGTTTATCAAAGGTTCCAAGCATTCCAGTCGCTAGGAATGCATTGGTTAAACAAGCGTTAGAAATTAATGCCGATTACATATTCTGGCTAGATACAGACCATAGTTTTGAAGATCCAACTAATCCAAATGGTTTTGCAGATCCTAATGCTGCATTAAAAGTATTATATGATACTATAAATAAAGATCCTAACTCAAAAAATGATAAAATTATAAGCGGATTATATAGAGCAAAACAAAAGAGCGGCTTTCCATATTCAATGTGGATGTCATATCAAGACCAAGGATTCGTTCCAGTACAAGAATGGACCGGAAATTATATTGAAACAGATGTTGTTGGGCTGGGTTGCTGTCTAATGGATACTAGAATATTTAAAGATGTACCCAAGCCCTGGTTCCATTGGGATGATACAGATGAGATTTCTGAAGATTTCTTCTTCTTACGAAAGGTCAAACAATATGGATATAACTGTAGAATCTTGACTGATATCAAACTTAGCCATATCGGTAAGGTTAAAATTAGGTGTGATGGTACCGTCATAACTCCTGAAATGTAGTGTATATGAAAGAATTGTCAGAAATCACAAATAGTTTAATTGGACAACCGATGTTCAAATTGTTTGCTAAGCTGAGAGAAAAGGAACATTCTGGAGAAAAGATTTATCATTTTGAAATTGGTGATTCTGATTTTCCTACACATTCGCACATAATAAATGCCGTAAAAAAAGCATTGGATGAAGATCATACGCATTATGTAGATTCTACAGGTATAGTAGAATTCAAAGAGGTTATAAGTAAAGATATTGAGAAACGTCTTGGTTTCAAACCTACTCATGATCAGATTCTTGTAATGCCATCAAATGGTATTATAGATACCGCTATCCGTTGTATAGTCAATCCAGGAGATGAGATAATATATCCTGATCCAGGATTTTCAACTTATATAGCAGTAACAAATTATACAAAGACCGAAAAGGTATGTGTGCCTCTTAGAGAATCTAACAATTTTCATATAGAACCAGAAGAAATTGAGAAAAGAATTACAAATAAGACTAAGTTAATTATTTTGAATTCTCCAAGTAATCCTACAGGAGCGGTTCTGAATAGAAAAGAAATATTAGAAATAGCACTTATAGTCAAGAGACATGATATATATCTATTAAGCGACGAAATATATTCAAAAGTTATCTATGATAAATTTCAACATTATTCTCCAAGCGGACTAGACCGTTGCAAAGAACGAACTATTATACTTGATGGATTCGCTAAAGGTTATTCTATGCCAGGATTTAGATTAGGATATGCAATAGGTCCTGAAAATGTTATAGAGAAAATGGGACTATTATTTGAAACTATATTTTCGTGTTATCCTCCATTTATTCAGTATGGAGGAATCGCCGCTCTTACAGAACATCAAGATCTTATTGATAAAAGAATTAAAATGTATCAAGAATTGAGAGATTTGATTTATGAGAGACTTAACAAAATTATAGGCATTCATTGTCAAAAACCAGAAGGGTCTGTATATATATTTCCAAATATAACAGAAACTGGCATGACTAGTCAACAGTTTGCAGAATTTGCTTTAGAAAAAGCCAATATATCGTTGCTTCCTGGTACTAATTTTGGAGAATATGGAGAAGGTTATGTTAGGTTATGTTATACAAGAAGACCTGAAACAATTATAGAAGCTATGGACAAATTGGAAAATGCTCTGGAGAATAGATGATTGCAAATAATACAGATAAGATATTAATCAATGATATAACTCTAAGAGACGGAGAACAAGCTGCAGGAGTAAACTTTTTCCCAGAAGAAAAATTGAAGATTGCAGAACAATTAGTAAAATTAGGTATACCAATAATAGAAGCTGGATTTCCTGCATCTTCGAAATCTGACTTTAAAGGTGTAAGTTTGGTGGGGGAGAAATTTGGTAATGATATCATTATTAGCGCTATGTGCAGAGCCAATAAAAAAGATATAGATATAGCAAATGAAGCTCTTGGTGATATTAAAAAAGGTCGTATTCAAGTTGTTATGGGGACATCCGATATTCATTTAAAACATAAATTTAATATGACACGTGAAGATGCAAAACGTCTTTCTGTTGAAATGGTTGAATACGCAAAAACTTTTAGAGAAGATGTAGAGTTTGCTGCAGAAGATGCTACAAGAAGTGATTTAGACTATTTAGCAGATGTTTGTAGGATGTGTGTTAATGCTGGAGCAAGTACAATAGAACTTCCAGATACAGTAGGCTATTCGACTCCAGATGAATATAGTCTTCTAGTAAATACTATAGTAGAAAATATGCCTAAAAATGTGATAGTATCAACACATTGTCATAATGATTTAGGATTAGCTGTTGCAAATACTCTTGCAGGCATAGAAGCTGGTGCTAAACAGGTAGAGGTTACGTTTAATGGAATAGGAGAACGTGTGGGAAATGCTGCTACAGAAGAAGTTATAATGGCTCTTAAGGTAAGAAAAGATAAGTTCAGAAAGGAAGATATCAGTATAGATTATATTAATACAAAAGAAATTATAAATACTAGTAGATTGGTTGAAGAATTGTCAGGAATAAAGATAGCATATAATAAAGCCATTGTTGGAAGAAATGCGTTTCTTCATGAATCTGGAATACATCAAGACAGTATATTGAAATCTCCTCAAACATATCAATTAATTGATCCAAAAGATATAGGTCTTCCTGGGTATAGTTTTATTCTTGGCAAATTATCAGGAAAACGTGCTATTGAAGATAAAATTATTAGTCTTGGGTTTAAGTTAGATAGACAAGAAATGAAAAAGTTTACAGAATATTTCAAAAATAATGCGTCTAAGAAGAAATTTATAACTGATGACGATGTTATCAATTTGACAAATAGATTTCTAACCGATGGTGATAATGATAATATATAATATTAGAGAATAAGATGAGAATAAGATATGATATGAGATAACAAGATATAACATGAGATCAGTAAATTATGGTTCAATTCCTAATTTAATATCGTCATATGATCATAAAGAATTATTAACTATATTTCGAAAAATGTGTATGACACGTTATTTTGAATTAGAACTAATCAAAGCTGTCAAAGATGAAAGAGTTACATATCAAGTATATCTATCTTTAGGACAAGAATCGATTTCTGCAGCAATGTCATCAGCAATACGAAACTACCAAGTTTTTGCTCAACACCGTTGTCACGCTATATATTTAGCGCTTGGAGGTTCTCCTGAAAAACTGCGTGACGAATTGCTAGGATTACCAAGCGGTACAAGTAGAGGAAGATCAGGATCTAATTGTATCCAGTGTCATGAAAATGGTATTACTATGTATGGTCATCACGGATTAATTGGAGAGAATGTGCCTCTAGCAGTTGGTGCTGCTTTGGGTAATAATCGTCCGACAGTATGCTTCTTTGGAGATGGTGCTGCAGAAGAAGACTATGTATTTGCATCTATTGGTTATGCTATTACGCACAAATTACCTGTACTATTTGTATGCGAAGATAACAATCTTTCAATATTGACTCCAATAAAAGATCGACGTAGTTGGAGTCTGACATCAGTGGCAAATGCTATAGGAATGCTTGCTATAGATATTACAGATGACCCGTGGAGCATTCTTTACAATACAAGAAATTTAATTACTCAATTACCCGCATTTATGAACATATATACATGCAGATCTAATTGGCACAGTGGTGTAGGTGTTGATGGTCCTCTAGAATGGGATAGATGGTCTATCGTTAAAGAACAATTAAATATGTTAGGACTACAAAAAGAGATACAAACAATAGAAAATGATATCCATATGGAAATGGAGAAATTGTGGGTGGAATAAAAAAGTTATGACAGAAATAATAGATAGTCAATTGTCTGCTAAAACAGTAGCAGAAACTATAAAAGAAATTACTCGATATCATCTATTACATAATAATGGTATGGTCCTAGGACAAGCTCTAGGTGCAGTAGGATGGGTAAATAACACCGTTCCTAATTGTCAAGGTATTTACGAACTTCCAATGACTGATGTAGCAGGAGCAGGTATTGCTGTAGGTGCGGCATTGGTAGGAAGAAGACCTATATTTGTAATTCGTTTTCAAGATTTCTTAATTTTGAATGGCAGCCCTCTAATTTTTTATGCTGCAAAAACTAAGGAATTGCATGGTAAGAGTGCACCAATATTTATAAGAGCCATTGCTGCAGAAGGAATGGGTCCTGTACATTCTGGAGTGTTGCATAGTATTTTCATGCATTTTCCTGGATTTCGTGTGGTATCTCCGATGACACCTAAAGAATATGAAGATATATGGAAAGATTTTATGACACACGATGATCCTATGATGGTTAGTGAACATCGTATAAGTTATTCAAACAATCAAGAAATGGAAAATGTAATACTCAAAAATGCAGACATTACACTTTATCCAATATCATCTGCAAGATTCGAGGTAGGAAATGTTGTTGATATGCTCAAAAATGACGGTATAAGATGTAATATAGTTCACATTGTATGGTTAAAACCGTTTTTAATTTCTGAGCAAATAATAGAACCTCTAATACAGAGTAGAAAAGGTATAGTAATAGATTCTGGGTACGAGATAGCAGGTGCATCTCAATCGATTGCATATGAACTGAATCATATTACAGGATGCAAAGTAAACGCACTAGGATTATATGACAACACAAAATGTCTTTGCAATTATCGTCAAAATAGAACACCTGATGCAAATAGAATTTATGAAAGTATTAGAGATATGCTAAAAATAGATTTTAGAACGTAAAATTAAAAAATTCGTCTTTGATTCCGGAGAATTAATGATGCAAGAATGGACCAATCCTTACAATAGTTTCAATAGTTACAAAGGATTATTATATAGAAAACAATTTGATGGAATAATATCAGGTAATTTTTTACCTCCTGTAGAGGTAAATATAGATCCTTGTAATAACTGCAACTTGAACTGTATCTGGTGTAATGCTAAAAAAATAATAAATCGTAATGATAAAGTTATGATGACTACAGAACATTTGCTCGAACTGATAGATTTCTGTGCTGATTGGGGAGTAAAAGCAATATGTTTTGCGGGTGGGGGAGAACCTACTCTACATCCTTATTTGAGTATTGCATTTGAAAGATGTCATGATCTAGGATTAGAATCGGCAATAATAACAAACGGTCTTTTTATGAACGAGGAACAATTGGAGAATATTGCAAAATATGCACGATGGATAGGTGTATCAGTAGATGCTGATTGTCCTGGGACTTATGAAAAATGTAAGAATGTTGACAAATTTGATAATGTCATAGATAATATTAAGAAATTGGTTGACCTAGGATCTAGAGAAGTAACATTCAAATATTTGATACATCCAGAAAATCAATATGGTGTTTATAATGCCTGTAAAATTGCTAAAGATATAGGAGTAGATTGCTTTCATTCAAGATTGATTTCGACCAGATATCTTGATAATAAAGAATATAATGATTGTAAAGATATTAATAGTAATAGTGTTGAAGATACATTTGATTTTGATGAAATAAATAAACAATTTGACATGTGCCGCAAATTAGATTCAGATGATTTTAAAGTGTTTACTATAAGACACAAACAAGATGGAGAAGGTAACAGAAGAATACTGTTTAATAAATGTCGAGTAAGCTCATTGTTGTGTATGTTTGAAGCAAATGGCACCACAAGCATTTGTATAGATAGAAAAGGAGATGTAGAAACCATGTTATGTAGACACGATAATGTTGAAAATATAAGAGATATTTGGGGAAGTCATTATCATAAGAAACTGATAGGTGATATAGATCCGAAAACTGATTGTTCAAAATGTACTATGAACGTATATCATGAGATACTAAATGCATATGAACAAGATTTATTTTGCAAAAATTTTCCATAAGGTTATGTGACAATAGATTAGGTGATAATATATGACATTCATATACTGTAGTACAGATTTGGGTATCAATTCGTCGGGCGGATTAGTGTCGACAAATGAATTGAATGCATTAAAACAATTAGGAAAAGAAACAAATGATGATGTTATTACTTTCGACTTCAAAGATATACATCCTACAAGCATAGACTACAAATTACCAGATTTACCTTTATTAATTGACTATATTACTATGGGAAAATTATTGAAAATAGATTTGACTAATGTTAGACTGGTCCATATGTACGGAGGATGTTATTCAAACACAATACAATATCTCAAATACAAAGGTATTATAACATCTTATTCAATTATGTGGCACGATAGAAATACATCAATCACAGAACATCAGAAATTTATGGGGAAATACCCATTTATATATGTTGAGGATGATACATTATTCAAGATGTATGCAGACGGAATTAGATATGCTGATGTTGTTATTGCTGCAGGCTCGGTGCCAAGAAACAATATGTTGAAAGAAGGTGCGAAAAGAGTAGAAATAATTCCGCTTGGATGTGATATTCCAAATGAGAATCAGATAAAACCTTTCCCAAATGAATTTAGAGTGGGATATTTAGGAGCATGTATTTTACCAGAATCTCCTATATTAACATTAGAAAGAGGTATACAAAAAATAAAGGATATAAAAATCGGGGATAAGGTGTTGACACATAAAGGGAAATTCAAAAAAGTTTCAAATGTAATGAATAGACCATATGAAGGAGACATAATTAAAATAATTCCGAGTAATATAAGATCTCCTATATTTCTTACTCCAGAACACAAAGTGTTAGCGGTGAGAACGTCTCCATGTATCGGTAAAAAAGACAGATATAATGTTTCAGTATGTAGACCAGATAAAAAATGCTATTGGACAAAACCAAATGGAATGCGATATAAGAATTGTAAATATATAAAAGGTGAAGAACCATTTGCTAAGTACAAAACAGAATGGATAGAAGCTAGAAATTTAAGAAAGGGAGATTTCGTTACTTATCCTAAAGCAAATGAGATAACACAAGACATCAAAAAAATAAAAATATTAGATTGGATTGACGATATATTAAATATTACAACAAATTATGATGAAGACACTAGACAAATTGATATATTTGGAAATATAGTTCAAGATAAAGTGTCGATGAATGCCCCTTATTCAAGAAAATATGCAAATATTCCTATTGAAATAGATTTGACAAAAGATCTAATGAGATTATTTGGATATTTTATTGCAGAGGGTGATATATCTGATGGTAGAAGAACTAGATTTAGTTTCCATATTAATGAAACAGATTATCATAAAGATGTAGAAAAAATTATGAAAGACGTTTTTGGATTAGACGCAGAACATGAGATATCAGAAAAAAGACATGTTCATAGATTAGGATATTCCAATAAAGTTTTGAGTAATATGTTCCAAAATATGTTCGTGCCTTTGGAACTACAAACAAAAACAGGTCCTGGTTGCAAGGCAAATATAGTAAAAATTCCATCAGAATTTCTAAATTTACCATTAGACAAGTTAGCAGAATTAATAAAAGGGGAATGGAGAGGAGACGGAAGTGATTATGATAAAACTAATCAATACAATATCACTACAACATCTGAAACGTTGGCTCATCAATTAATTTATATTCTATCAAAATTTGGAATTTTTGCAAGTTTAAAGACTACTTTAAGTAATGTTGAAGGTCACGAAGACAAATATGATGTGATAATTTCTAGTGGAGATAATGAAATATTTGAAAATATAATTGGTGAAAAACTAACTAGATACGATATAAACCATTATTCTCAAACATATTTAAAAGGTAAAAAGTTATTTTATGTTCAAATAAGGGATATTGACATAATAAGTTATAACGGAGACGTATGGAATTTAGATGTGGAAGAAGATAATTCGTACGTAAGTTATATATCTTTGCATAATTGCGGTCCAGATAAGGGACTGGTTTATCTTATTAAAGCCTGGGAATTGCTGAATTATCGAGACGGAAGTAAATTGGTTTTCGCAGGACCAAATTCAGAATATTTAAATCAATTTATAATACAACATTCGAAAACAGGTAATTATCATATTATGGGATATGTGCGTGATGTAGCAGATTTCTACAATAGTATCGGTGTATACATCCAACCAAGTGCCACGGAGGGATTTTCGATAGAGGTCCCAGAATCGATGTCATACGAACGTCCAGTTATATGTTCTGATGGAGCTGGCGCGGCCGATCTGATTACAAACGGAGAAGACGGATTCGTCGTACCAAAAATGAATCCAGAAGCAATAGCAGAAAAAATCCAATACTTCAAGAATAACCCTAGTGAAATAATTAGAATGGGACGGAATGCGAGAGAAAAATCTTTTCAATACACTTGGAAAAATACAAAATACAAATATATCGAGTTGTGGAGAGAATTATTAAAAAAAAAATTAAATGAAACTCACTTTGACGAACTGTTTCGACACGATTCAATCTCAAATTCAAACCCAATTACAACAAAGAAGAAAATATGTATAGTCATTATTACACTGAATTCGGAACGTTTTTACCAATATATTGATTCTATTTTCGATAAAGAACAACTTTTGTTGTCCAATCAACCTGATCAAAAGATGTCTGGCGAAATAATAATAGTACAAGATATTCCATCACAAGAACGTTTAGAATATCTTGATAGATTCAGTAGAACATATGGTCACACAATAATAATTAATCCTGTACAGATAGGTGGTCCTAAAGCGTTTAATCAAGGTATAAGATTAGCATTATCAAAAAACGCAGATTATTTATTTCTAACAAATGACGACTGTATACTTAAATCTCCAAATATGCTTATAACACTGTCCAACATATTAGATAATCATCCGGAATATGGATATATATCTCCTGCTATGGAATATGAAGATAACAAAGACAACAAACCATTATTTGCAGCAATTGGAGAATGTACGTTACATACTAGAGAAAGTATAGAAAGAGTTGGTTTGTTCGATGAAAGTCCAGAATTTTATAAACTTGGTACAGAAATCGACTATTACTATAAGCTTAATGCTGCAGGATATAAACCTCATGGTGTAACAGAAATGAAAGTTAAACATTTTGTTGGAAGTACGATTAAGCAGAATCTAACAGGAGAAGACTGCATAAACGTAGATAATTTATTAATAAAAAAATGGGGTACAAATGCGCATCGAAGAATAAATTGTCATATTTTACCAATATATGACATGTCATTTTAATATGCCATTTGGTAGTTGACAATGACAAATCACCAAGATATAATAACAGAAGACATCAAGGAAATTATAGACAATATAGATATCAGAACGTTTGACAAATTAAAAAATAAAAATATTCTAATTACCGGAGCGAACGGGTTTTTAGCAAGTTATATTGTTGATACTATAATATATCTCAACGACAATTTTGATATAAATTGTACGATGATTTGTCCTATTCTTTCTTCACTAGAACGTATGGAAGATAGTCGTTTGGGACATTTAATACACAGAAAAGATATAACATTTATACAACACGATGTAATAAATAGCATGTCGTCTATCATAAATATGCACATAGACTTTATTATTCATGCCGCAGGAAGATCTACTCCAAAATATTTTGTAAATGACCCAATAGGTACTATAGATGTCAACGTTATGGCTCTTAGATGGTTACTTGATCTTGCAGTAAAAGATAAAACAGAAAGTTTTGTTTATTACAGCAGCGCGGAAGTTTATGGCAATCCTACAGATGATAATATACCAACTGCAGAGACATGCCCCGGAAACACTTTAACTACAGAACCTAGGTCTTGTTATAGCGAATCAAAAAGATGTGGAGAGGCTCTTTGCTTAGCATTTTATAGAAAATATCTAGTTCCAGTTAAAATATTGCGACCTGCTATAATATATGGTCCTGGACTAAGTATATATGATTCTAAAGTTATATCGGAATTCATCAAAAGTGCTATTCTCAACGATAATATAAAGATGATCAACAATGGAGAAAGAATAAGAAATTTCTGTTACATTTCAGATGCTACAACTATGTTCTGGAAGATATTTTTGTCCGATAAAAACGGAGAGATATTTAATATTGGAAGTTATGACAATAGCATATCTATTAGGGAACTGGCCAGAGCAATACTTAAATTGTGCAACAAGAATCCTGAAAATATAGAAATAGGTAGCGAATCAAAATACAATGAACCAAAACCAAACTATACAGATTATAGCAAAAGTCCTTATAAAGTTTGTCTTGATATGAATAAATTATATAATACATTTGGTTACAAGTCTAAGATAAGTCTAGAAGATGGATTAAGAAGGACTATTGATTGGAATAGGTACAGTTTTCTAGCCTAACAACCCGCTTTGTACCTATTCTAATATCGCAGTATATCTAGAACATTAAATTTATATACTATACTGTCCTATATCAAGGCATAGTGTATATCAAAACTCTCCAAGACCGAAGGAGACGGTAGATAACATAGCCCTATATACAGAATAGTCTCGATAAATTACACTAATGATATAAAATACGGCTATGGTAATAGGTATACAGACATAATGAACATTTTTTTAGCGGAAAACTTAAAAATGATACGGTTAGTGTCAGTAGAATTTTCTGTCATAAGCCAATTTTAGAATATATAGTTGATAAGATACTCATTAACATAAATTTGACACTCGTTGAACAATGGCGGTTACGGAAGAAGAATTCGTCAATGTCACTATTGATGTTGCGACAATCAGAATGACGATAGTTGGATTCTATCTACCCGTAGTATGATTCGGACAACTAATAACAATTTATGGTAACAGAAACTATAGACCCAACAACAATAGCATATCTGGTAGACAAATTTGGATTTCCGATAGGAATGGCCATAGCAGCATTCGGTGTAATTATATCGATACTGATGTTGCTATTAAGAAGTCAAATAAAAAGACAGGAACAATTTGATCAACAATATTTTAAAAATATCAATAATATATTAGATAAATATGATAAATCATTGAAAGAGATACGTGATGAATTAGTTTGTGCAGTTGTGGAAATAAGAACTATATTAACCAAAATAGATACATGTAGAAATAGATTGGATAAACAATCTGAAGCCAAAAATGTGACATATATTTTTAGAAATGGTAAAATAGATAAAATTAAAAATATAATTGAAGAAATAGAAGTTACAAAAGATATTGAAAGAAAAGCTCAAGGCAAACTGTTAGATAATCGATAATAATATATTATGAAAAAAATTATGAATAACAAAATAAAAGTTCTAATTGTTGATGACAATTCTGATGATGTGTGTCTCATAAGAGAATTATTGAAAGACATAACTACAGTACAATTTGAATATTTACATTAGCGGCGCAAGAAAGCCCTGGTGCTTTAGCACAGGGATGAATTGCGCATCAGACATCCAATAACAAATACAACATTTGGTTGATATCCTTAGAATAAGTTGATCAGCTAAGGCTGACAACTTTAGAAAAAGTATCATACAGATAATCTTGCAAAGGTATCTAACACTACTAACAAAACAATCTAACTGTTATGTTATGCTGTATTGCATAATAGGAGAATATAAATGACAGTAACAGTGGCAGTAGAAGATAATGCATATATGTTGGTAGTAAAGAAGCAGACAGAATTGCTTGAGAAGACAGGAAAAAAATTAAGAATAAGTGATGTAGTAGCAAGAGCCATAATAAAAGGAATAGATATGGTAGAGATATAAATACAATGAAAGAAGGATCTAAGAAATATCATTCTGACGAAAGGATGATATATAGCTATCCACAGCAAAATGCTGTCTTGTCAATATCATGTTGTATTTTGTCCAAGATATAGGAAAAAATAGTGCAGTTTAGTCAGCTAAAGCTGATAAACAGTGTTGGTAGATGAAGTAGATAAAAGATTAAAAGAATTGGTAA
>Ga0187878_1002968_pt1 | contig 14473 bp, 9 predicted proteins | sample June2016WEW_17_1_FD_132979 | JGI IMG/M metagenome (GOLD analysis project Ga0187878, IMG submission 132979) | Peatland microbial communities from SPRUCE experiment site at the Marcell Experimental Forest, Minnesota, USA - June2016WEW_17_150 | ecosystem: Environmental > Terrestrial > Soil >...
GCTCGAGCCGGAAGGCGCGGGTGAAATCAATCATCCAGAGCTTCCAGTCCTCGGTGATCAGCCTGTTGCCCATGTTGGGATCGGTATCGTACACGAGCTCGGCGAACACCAGCATCTTGTACATCTGCCTGTTCCACGCGTCCACGTCAGGTACCGGCTTGGGATAGTTGCTGAAGTCCCACTTCTTGGGAATCCACCAGGCTAGCGCGCCCCGCTGACGATCCCAGCTCCGTTCCACCGTGACCGGCATCATGTCATCCAGCCCCAGCAACTTGGCCAGCTCGTACGCCGCAATGTTGAAATGGTACGTATCGCGGAAATTGAGGATAGTCTGCCCGCCGATGACCTCCCTGTTTTTCAGTATGTCCACGGGTTGAAAAGCGGCATCGTGGGTCAACATCCCATTACTGAGCGTCAACCGCCAGGGATGAGTCTTGCCTGTTCCCAATTGCTTGCTGTTGATGACTTTGGCGGTGAGGAGGAACTCTCTCATTTGCTCAACGGTGAGATTGGGTTCCTGCGCTGCACTTACGAAGCCTGCCGCGGCCAGCCAGACTGCGGCTGCGAAAACCAACAAACGCCGGAAGTAGAACATGCCGCACCCCCTCTCCTCGCAAAGGCGAGTCTGATTGAATGCAATGTACTCCCGCTGGTGCCATAAAACAAGGCCCAGCGGCGCGTTGGTGACGGCGGGTGACACCACACCTGGCGACGCAGCATCCACACCGGCGAGGTGACATTTCGCATGCCGCCATCTTGCCTGGGTCCGGCGGCGTGGCGGGAAGGTCTTGCAATCGGGGGGAAGGGAGGCTAGATTAGCCTGTAATCGACGGAGCGATTTCACCTTGCTGACCACGCGTGGAGCGTTTCTGATGCGTCAAGTTTGTGCTTGCCTGATTCTGTGGCTGGCGCTGTCTGTTTCCGCTGCCGCGCAGGTGCGGATCGTTGCGGTGGGCGATGTGCACGGCGCCTACGCAGAGTTCGTGGGCATCTTGCAGAAGACTCACCTCGTCGACACGAACTTACAGTGGATCGGCGGCACGAGTGTCCTGGTGCAGACAGGCGATGCTGTGGACCGGGGGCCGGACACACGTAAGTGCCTGGACCTATTGATGGAACTGGAGCGCCAGGCGATGAAGCAGAACGGCAGAGTCGTGGCGCTGCTGGGGAACCACGAAGTGATGACCATCGTCGGGGACCTGCGCTACGTCGAGCCGGAAGATTACGCCGGCTTCGCAACCGACCAGTCGGAAAAGGTGCGGGAGCACGCCTACCGGGAATACCGGGACTTCCTTGCCGCCCATCTGAACCACCAGAACGCTACACTTCCCGAAGATGAGGCCGCGCGGCAGAAATGGATGGCCGAGCACCCGCTGGGTTACTTCGAGCGCCGGGACGCCTTCGGGCCGGAGGGTGTGTACGGACGCTGGATCCGCCAGCACGAGGCGATCGTCCAGATGGGAGATGTGCTCTTCGCGCACGGCGGCCTCAATCCCACGCTCCCCTTCCGCGACATCAAAGAACTGAACGGGCGCATCCGCTCCGAACTGGCCAACTTCGATTCGCTCTGGCAGATACTTTGCAGCAGGAAGATCGTCTGGCGTTACATGAAGCTGGAGGAGTATATGCGCCAGATGCAGGACGAGTGGGCTTCCATTCAGTTGCACGGCCAAGTGGAGGATCCTGAGGCGGCGGGGGCTATGCAAAAGCTGCTCGGCCTGTCGAGCTGGATGATCTTCTCCCCGGACAGCCCGATCTGGTATCGGGGTCTGGCCCTCCAGCCGGAAGAAGGCCTGAAGGCCGGCGTGGACGCGATGCTCACACGGCTGAAAGCCGGGTACATCGTGGCAGGCCACACGGTCCGGCCCAAGTTCGACGTCAACGCCCGCTTCGACAATCGCGTCTTCCTGATTGATACGGGCATGCTGAAGAAACATTACGGGGGGCGGGCGTCGGCGCTGGAGATCCAAAACGGACGCTTCACTGCCTATTACGCCGACGCGGAGCCACAAGTCCTGTTAGTGTCGGAAGGGGGCGGAACTGCCCCCGCGCCGAAACCGGGCGAGGCAGATAAGAAGCAGAAGCCATGATCCCCTACCTGGAGAAAACGCTGAACCTGCGGCGCGACGAATTCGCGCCCGCGTCGCTCCTGTTCCTTTACCTGTTCCTGATGATTGGCTGCTACTTCATGGGACAGTCGGTGTTCGACGCGAAGTTCCTGAAAGCCTTTCCCAACTACCTGCCTCATGCCATCATCGGCGCGGCCCTCGTGGTTGGCCTCTTCGCGTCGGTTTACATTCGTCTTTCGCACCGCCTGCGGCTGGAAATACTGGTCATCAGCTCGCTGGTGTTCTTCGCCCTGTCCTTTGTGCTGTTCTGGTGGCTGACGCGCTTGCAGACCCGCTGGGTTTACCCGCTGATCTACATATGGGTGTATCTAGCGGGGGCGATGGGGCCGACGATGGGCTGGACGCTGGCCAACTGCGCCCTGACTACCCGCGAAGCCCGGCGACTCTTCGGCTTTATCGGCGCAGGGGCGGTTTTGGGAGCGCCTTGCGCCGGTTTCATCACGGCGGATGTGATTCGCCACGGTTACGCGCGTCCGGAGACCTTGCTGCTGGTGATGGCTGGTTTACAGGGGCTGGGCGCGGTGGTGGTGCGGCTGCTCTGCCGGCAGACGGGGCCGCGGCAGGCCGCACTCGGCGTGACGCCGACCGCTGACCCAGCCACTCCCAAGAACATCGCCCAAATCTGGGCGTACATGCGGACCTCTCGCTATTTGCTGCTGATCACCGCGCTGATTGCCGTCGGCTGCGTGGCCACCACCATTATCGGCTATCAATTCAAGATCATTGCGAACGCCAGATACGGCGCGGACGAGGCAGGCCTCATTACCTTTTTTGCCCGCTTCTATGGTTACATGGGAGTGGCCGCGTTTGTGCTGCAAATGCTCCTGACCGGCCGCTTGTTGCGCTCCTTTGGCATCCGGGTTACGCTGTTCGTCTTGCCGGTGGTGTTTATTGGCGGCAGCATGGCCCTGCTGCTGGCTCCCGTGCTGTTGACGGCGTGCTTTGTGAGGGGCAGCCAGCAGTTACTGCGCCCCTCTCTGGACAAGTCTTCCACCGAACTGCTTTACCTGCCCGTAGCTCCCCCGGACATCAAGAGCCAAATCAAGTCGTTCATCGATGGTTTCATCTGGCGGGCGGCTGACGGCGCGGCAGGCGTGGTGCTATTGCTATTCTACAGTGTGCTGAAATTCAGCCCGGGCCGCATGAGCTTGGTGAACTTCGTGGTTCTATCAGGCTGGATCGCTGTCGCCTTCGGCGTCCGCCGCGAATACCTGAATGTGCTGCGGCGGGCCATCGAGCGTAGGACGCTCGACCCAGAACGGATTGCCGCGGGCATACTGGATTCCACCACCACGGAAGTGCTGGCGCGCGCCCTGGAGCACGGCGGCGAGCAGCAGGTGCTGTACGGACTGAGCCTATTCGAGATGGGCCGTGAGCCGGGCTGGCATCCGCTGCTGCGCAACCTGCTGGAGCATCCCTCGCCCGCCGTTCGCCAGCGGGCTCTGCGCTTACTCGGCGATGCCGGCGACCGGAAGATCCTGCCCCAGGTGGAGAAGATGCGCGGGGACGAATCCCTCGAAGTCCGTACCGAGGTGCTGCACTACCTGGTGGCGCACACCGGGCTCGATCCTCTCAATCCGGAGATTGCCAACCCTGATTTGCCCAGCCACGTCATCCAAGGGCCCGTGGTGGCCTACCTGGCGAGGACGGGCGATCCGGGGGATTTCAGCGCCGCGCAGCTCATCCTGCAGGCCATGCTCTCACCCACCGCCCCTGACGGGACGCGTGCGCGCCGCGAAGCGGCGCGCGTGTTGGGCCTGATTCCTCCCCCCTCCGAACTCCACGCCGAGTTATTGAAGCTCTTGGGCGACGAAGACCCTGAAGTGCTGGAACAAGCCCTGTTGAGCGCGGGGAGGGTCCAGGCGAGGGAATTCCTGCCGCTGGCAGTGGACAAGCTGGGGCAGCGGCGCCTGCTAGGAGCCGCGCGTGTCGCGTTAGTCCAGTATGGCGACCGTGCGGTCGGTACATTGCGGGATTACCTGAACGACGACGCGGTCCCCATGCCCATCCGTCGGCAGATCCCCTACGTCCTGGCCCGCATTGCTACCCCGGAGTCGGCCGCGGTCCTGGCCAACAGCTTCTTCCAGACCGATCCGGGGCTGCGCTATGCGGTGCTCAAGGCGCTGAACAAATTGCGCAGTCGGGATCCTGCGCTGCTGCCGGCCGGCGTGGATTATGCCGACATGCTCAACTCGGAACTGATGGGCTACTACCGATCATTCCAGATCCTGGCCACCTTCGATCCGCGGGCCGGGACTTCACCATGGTCGCCGGGCAGGGAGTCGCTGCTGACCAGGGCCTTGCGCGAGCGCATGGACTACGAACTGGAGCGCATCTTCCGCCTGCTGGCCTTGCTCTATCCTCCGCGCGACGTTTACAACGCCTACATCGGGTTGACCTCGGGACGCCTGCAACTCCAAGCCAACGCCCTGGAAGTGCTGGAACACCTGCTGCCGCCGGAACTTTTCCGGCGACTCGCGTACGGCCTTGATCCAGAGATTTCTCGGGAAGAGAAGCTGAGCTTTGCGCACCGGCTCTGCCACACCAGCGTGAGCTCAACAACCGAAGCTCTGCGCGTGCTGCTGCACTCGAAGGACTACTGGCTTTCTGCCTGCGCGTTGTACGCCGTGGGCGAGGGCTGGTTGATGGAGCTGGCTGAGGACGTGCGGCAAATCCCGCACGACAGCGACCCACTACTGGATGAGACCTGGAAATGGGCCAGCACCCGCTTGGCGGCTGCGCCCACCGCCTAAGGATCCGCTATGCTGACGACTCTTGAGAAGGTCGATCTCCTGCAGAAAGCCCCCGTCTTCGGGGGCATCCCCACTCAAAGCCTGGCCCGCGTGGCCGCCATCGCCCAGGAGGTGAGCTGGGGGGCCCGCCACATGCTGTTTCTGGAGGACGATCCGGCCGATGCCATGTTCCTGTTGCTGGAGGGACAGGTAGAGGTGACCCGCAGCGGACAAGACGAGCAGACACTTCAAGCGCCGCACGTGGTCGGCGCTTTAGCCCTGCTGGCTGGCGAGGCCCACCCCGAGTCAGCCATGACGCTCCAGCCAACCCGGGCTCTCCAGATTGACCAGCAGGATCTTTACGAGGCCATGGCAGAAGACTTCAACATCACCCGCGGGATCCTGCGGGCACTCGTCGGCTTTGCAGCCGGCGGTGCCTGAGGCTCACGCCGGCCGCTGCCTTTGTCCCATGCGAGAGAACACCTACTTAGGTGTCTGGACGATGATCTCCGTGGCGACGAACTTGTCTCCCTCGGTCTTGCCGATGCAGACGACGCGGTCGCCCTCTTTGAGCGTGCCGGGCTCAACCGTCGTCTTGTCCACTTTGGTCCAGGCCGTCGAGGCGTCGTAATGGATGATCTTCTCCATGCCGCCCTTCTTGCGGACCGTGAGCGTCATGCCATCCTTGTCCATCCGGAGGATGGCGCCGCTCCAGCGGACTCCCTTCACGGCGGAAACCTTCTTTTCGGTTTCCTGACCCGCAGCCGTGCTCTGTGCGGCAAATCCGATGCCCACAAACACAGCGATCAGTACAAGAACCAGTACCTTTCTCATCGAGCTCCTCCCTAGGTGCCGTCCCGGGTTGCCACGTGACAACTTCCCGGAACGCCTACCGTGGCGTATCTTGGTGGGGCACAGTATAGACCCAGTTTCCTGCAGAGTAAAGCGGTTCACTGCACATTTTACGGGAACCGGGGTCTCCTCCCGAGCTGGCGCATAGGTCCCCAGTTGGCGTGCGCTCGGGCGGCACAAAAACGCTTTTCCTCGCCCTTCTTTTCTGGCAGACTCAGCGCTTGCAGGATGGCCCTAATTTCAAGCTTCTCAAGGAGGTTTTGATTCCATGGGAAAGAACTCACTTACCCGTCGTGATTTCATGCGCCTGGGCGCGGGCGTGGCGGCCTTGGGGGCCGCCGCGAAGGTGACGATACTCGAGCCCGGCACGCTGTGGGCTTCACCCCACCCAGTTCCGCCCTCGGATACGATCCGCTTCGGCATTATTGGCACCGGGGTCGAAGGGTGCTCGTTATTGAGCGCGACGTTGCCGATCTCGGGCGTGGAGTGCGTGGCCGCCGCCGACCTGTACGACAGCCGGCACATCGCCGCCCGGGAGGCGCTGGGCGGGAAGAACATCGATGTCACGCGCGAGTACCGTCGCCTCCTCGATCGCAAGGACCTTGATGCGGTACTCGTTGCCACCCCGGACCACTGGCATCGCAGGCTGGTGATGGAAGCGGCGGCAGCCGGGAAGGACGTTTACTGCGAGAAGCCCATGTCCCACAGCGTCGAGGATGGCCTAGCTATGGTGGAAGCCATCCAGAAGAACAAGCGGATGTGCACCGTGGGCAGCCAGCGCGTGAGCAGCATCCTCTACCACAAGGCGAAGGAGATCTGGGATTCCGGCAAGCTCGGGATGGTGGACACGATCATGGCGGCCTGGGACCGCAACACCGACAGCGGCGCGTGGGTCTATCCGATTCCGCCTGACGCCAGCGAAAAGACGATCGACTGGAGCACCTGGCTGGGCGAGGCGCCCAAGCGGCCTTATGATGAGGTGCGGTTCTTCCGCTGGCGCTGCTACAGGGATTACGGTGCCGGCTTGGCGGGCGACCTGTTCGTCCACCTGCTCTCCGGCATTCACCACATTACCGGCACGAACATGCCTCCCCAGCGGGCGCTCTCAAGCGGCGGTCTCTACCACTACAAGGATGGCCGCGAGTTTCCGGACCTGCTCTGGACCATGTACGACTACCCGAACTTCCAGCTCGTGCTGCGCTGCAACCACAACAACAGCGAAGAGGGTGAACTCTTCGGGTTCTACGGCAAGAAGGGCACCATGACCATCCACGGCTCGACGCTCACCTTCAAGCCACAGGGACCGTACGAATCACCTGAGGATTACTCCGTCTTCGGTTGGCCCGCCAAGCTGCGCAATGAGTACTACGCGAGGTGGGAGAAGGACCACCCCAGACCCGAGCCCGGCAAGTTCAAGGTAGACCAGGACACGGAAGTTTATACTCCCCCGCCGGGCTACAGCGACATGACCGACCATCTGGCGAACTTCTTCAACTCGGTCCGCACGCGCAAGCCGGTGATCGAAAACGAGGTCTTCGGCCACCACGCCGCCCTTGGTTGCCATATGTCGAACCAGGCGTTCTTCAACAAGGGGCCTGCCGTCTGGGACGCCTCGGCGAAGAAGATCGTCAAGGGATAGATGCAAACGGTTGCCGCTGAGCAGAATCCAAGGGGCGTGGCACTCCACGCCCCTTTTTTTGTGGCTGATCATCCCGCCGTGTGTGCCGAAAATCTCCGTTCTTCTTTTCGCTTGCAAGACCCTTCCCGAGGTTGTAGAGATACGGAGTCGATTGCTGCGTGCCGTAGGCGCGCTTGTGCGGCGTCGAATCCCTGGGTCCGCAGGTGAACGCAACAGTGATTGCTGATCTGCACTTAGGACGCGGAGGTGCCTCCATGGAATCATTCAAGAGCTTCGTAGGGTGGGATCCCCGGAGACTGCTCCTGCGAAGCAGAAGCGGCATTTTCCTGGCCGGCCTGATCTGTCTCTGGTTGGTTGGCGGTTCGGCCCGCACCAAAGCTGCCGAACCAGCCTCGACGCTGGTCCTTGATCCCGCGATTGAGCAGAAGATTGATTTGCTTCTCCAGCAGATGACCGTGGAGGAGAAGGTAGGACAGCTGAACCAGTTCAACGGCGATTACGTCAGGACAGGTCCGGTGCCGCAGGACCCTGATCATCAGGCGAAGTACTCCAAACTGAAGAGTGGTGAGGTCGGCTCGTTCCTGAACGTCGTCGGGGCCCGGCAGACGCGAACCGTGCAGCAGATGGCCATCGAGGGCTCGCGCTTCAAGATTCCGCTGCTCTTTGGGCTCGATGTCATCCACGGGTTCAAGACCATTTTTCCGGTTCCCCTGGGGGAAGCGGCCAGTTGGGATTTGGAGGCGATCGAACGCTCCGCCCGCATCGCGGCTCGGGAAGCTTCCGCCGCGGGTCTGCATTGGACCTTCGCGCCTATGGTGGACATCGCCCGCGATCCGCGCTGGGGGCGTGTGATGGAGGGCGCGGGTGAGGACCCCTACCTGGGCAGCCTCATCGCTGCGGCCCGCGTGCGGGGCTTTCAGGGACCCAAGCTGGGCGAGCCCGGCACGATCATGGCTTGTGCCAAACATTACGCCGCTTACGGAGCCGTCGAAGGCGGAAGGGACTACAACACCGTTGACACCTCTTATCGCACGATGCGCGAGATCTATCTTCCTCCCTTCCACGCGGCAGTCGAGGCTGGCGCGGCCACGGTCATGAATGCATTCAACGTGTTTGACGGAGTGCCGGCCAGCGGCAACAAGTTCCTGGTCCACGACGTTTTGAAAGGTGAATGGGGCTTCCGGGGCTTTGTGATTTCGGACTGGGGTTCCTTTGGCGAGATGATCGTTCACGGCGTCGCCCGCGACAAGGCGGACGCGGCCCGGCTCGCCATCACGGCGGGTTCCGACATGGATATGGAATCGACTGTGTACCTGGATGCCCTGGCCCGCCTGGTGAAAGACGGAGCCGTGCCCATGTCCGCCTTGGACGAAGCCGTGCGGCGGGTACTGCGGTTGAAGTTCGTTATGGGATTGTTCGACGATCCCTTCCGCTACTGCGATGAACAGAAAGAGAAAGCCACGCTGCTTAATCCCCAGCACCTGGAGGCGGCGCGCGACATGGGGCGCAAGTCCATCGTGCTGTTAAAGAACGAAGGAAATCTCTTGCCGCTGAAAAAGGATGTCCGGACGCTCGCCCTTATCGGTCCCTTGGCGGACAGCAAGCGGGACATGATCGGCGGCTGGAACGCGGCAGGCGAAGCCAAGGACGCCATCACGTTGCTCGAAGGCGTAAAGGCCAAGGTTGGCCCCAGCACCCAGGTTCTCTGGGCGCGGGGGTGTGGTGACCGTGGCCGCTGCCCCGACTGGCAAATTCAGGAGGCGGTGACCGCCGGACGGCAGGCGGATGTCATCATCCTGGCCGTGGGCGAGAGCTGGGATATGTCTGGGGAGGCCCAGAGCCGTGCCTTTCTCGATTTGCCGGGACGTCAGATCGAGCTGGTCAGAGCGGTGATGAATCTGAAGCTGCCGACGGTCGCGGTGCTCATGAACGGCCGGCCGCTGGTGTTGAACGAACTCAGCGAAAAGGTGCCCGCACTGCTGGAAACCTGGTTCCTCGGCACGCAGGCGGGGAATGCGATCGCCGATGTGCTGTTTGGAGACTACAATCCCTCGGGGAAACTCCCGATCTCTTTCCCCTACGCGGTCGGGCAGATTCCTGTCTACTACAATCACATGAATACCGGACGGCCTTACACGCCCGGCGGGCCGAAGATGTGGCTTTCCGCGTACTCGGATATCCCGAACGATCCGCTCTATCCTTTTGGCTATGGGCTGAGCTACACGAGTTTCAAATACTCCGACCTCACGCTTTCGAAGGAGAAAGTCCGCATAGGTGAGCCACTGGAGGTGCGGGTGAAGGTAGCCAACACCGGCGGCCGGGAAGGAGCGGAGGTCATCCAGCTTTACGTTCGCGATTGGGTCGCCTCGGTGGTTCGACCCGTAAAGCAGCTCAAGGGGTTTCGGAAGATTGAACTGAAGGCCGGCGAAACGCGCGAGGTCGCGTTCACCCTGACCAGCGACGACCTGAAGTTCTATGATGGGGAAATGAAGTACACTGTCGAGCCTGGCGAATTCTCGGTTTTTGTGGGCGGGAACTCGCGGGATGTTCTGGAAAAGCGATTCGTTTTGGAAGGGCAGTAGCGCCCGAGCCGAATTCGCGAAGGCCGGCGCGATTCATATCCTGTACGGAGGCGGAACTTATGAAGAAGGATGGTTGGACTCGAAGAGATTTCCTGCGTACGAGTACTGGGGCCGCAGCGTTAGGTGCGGCGGCAAAGATGGAATTGCTCACGCCCACGATGCTGGCGGCCGCCCCGCGCGCCGTGCCGCCGAGCGACCGCGTGCGCTTTGCGTCGATTGGGACGGGCGTCCGGGGCTGCGATATCATGCGTGCCGCGCTCGCCTGTCCCGGGACGGAGATCGTGGCAGTGTGCGATCTTTACGACGGCCGATTGACCGGCGGGCAGGAGAACGCCGGCAAGCAGCTCTTTACCAGCAAGGACTACCGGGCCATCCTCGACCGCAAGGACGTGGACGCCGTGCTGGCGGCGGTGCCCGACCATTGGCATCGCAAGATCGTGGAGGATGCCTGCGCGGCCGGGAAGCATGCTTACTGCGAAAAGCCCATGGCACACACGGTCGAGGACGGCTTCGCCATGGCCGAGGCCATGCAGAAATACAGCCGCGTGGTGCAGGTCGGCAGCCAGGCCCGCAGTTCCGTCGTCTATGCCAAAGCCAGGGAAATCTACGCCAGCGGCTTCCTCGGCCAGGTGACGGCGATTGAGGCCTGGATCGACCGCAACGACGCCAGCGGCGCCTGGGTCTATCCGATTCCACCCGACGCGAGCGAGAAGACGATTGACTGGGAGCGTTTCCTGGGCAACGCGCCCAAGCGGCCCTTCGACGCCAAGCGCTTCTTCCGCTGGCGCTGCTATCAGGATTATGGAGAGGGTCTGCCGGGTGACCTGTTCGTCCACCTGCTGACCGGGATTTACACCATTACCGGAATCAACGAGCCGCCGCTGCGCGCCGCGACGATGGGCGGCCTGTTCCGCTGGACCGAAGAGCGCGACGTCCCTGACCTGGTCTGGACGCTTTACGAGTATCCGAATTTCCGCGTCGCGCTACGCTGCAACCTCAACAATGAATCGCCCGGCGTGACGCGCGTCTTCGGCACGAAAGGGACGCTGGAGATCAAGAACGACGTGCTCACCGCGACGCCGCAGGATACCGAGCCGCGGCCCGAGAGTTATTCCATTTTGGGCTGGCCCGAGAAGTCACGGAACGAGTACCTGGCCGAGTGGCGCAAGGAGCACCCCCTGCCCGCCCCGGGGAAGTACCCCTTGGGCGAGTCGGGGCAGACCTTCCAGGCGCCGCCGTACTACGACTACTCCATCGACCACATGAACAATTTCATGGAATCGATTCGCACCGGCAGACCTTCGGTCGAGGACGCGGTGTTTGGCAACCACACCGCTATCGCTTGCCACATGGCGAACTACTCGTACTTCAACAACACCGTCGCCAAGTGGGACGAGGGCGCTAAGAAGATCAAGGGTTAGGGTTTTCCCAGGCTGGGGCGCGGGCACACCGCGCCCCAGGCCCCAATCACCGCCTTCTCCGCCCCCCTGCCCGCAACTTGCCCCCTGGGGCGATTTTCCACTTGACTTTTGTAGCCAACTGTGATAGACTACTACCATACTGGAGGAGGCGTCGGGTGTTGAGGCACGGGCATGAACGTACCGTGGCACGTTCCAGAGCAGGCGGTGGGAATGAGTCAGGCTACGCCGGTTTGCCCCTTTTGGGTGGCCACAATCGCCCGGCAGGAGTGAGCACCTATAAATACGGCACTAGCAGAGCTAAGCTGGTATGTGCCTGTAAACAAACCAGTTACGTTTTCCACAGACGGACCGAAGCTGGTATGTTATTGAAAACAAATTGGGGCTTATTTGGCTAAGCGAAGCTGGTATGTGCTTATCCTGCAACAATATACCAGCTTTGCGCAAAAAGCGAAGCTGAACGCGCCCCACTTGGTGAGTCCCAACCTGATGCCTGAGCCTATCAATGTTGCCAGTGGCGGCGGAGCCTCAGCGAGGAGCGAATTCCGCTTGCTCTCGCGTGCCGGGCGGCATAGCATAGGCACGCAGTGAATCCGTCATCCTTCCGCAATCCGAGGAGGCCTTCCCAATGAACAAATCAAAGATTTCTCGCCGCGATTTCATGTGGCGGTCCGCAGGCGTCGCGGGCGCGACGCTGGCCGCGCGCACGGTGATACTCGAGCCGCTCTCGCTGGCGGCTTCGGCCCGAGCCGTGCCACCGAGCGATCGCGTCCGCTTCGGCATCATCGGCGTCGGCATGCAGGGCACCGGCCTGCTGCGCAACGCGGTTTCGCTTCCCGGCGTCGAGTGCGTGGCGGCCTGCGACCTGTACGACGGCCGACACGAGGTGGCCCGGGACATCGTCGGCAAGCCGGTTCACACCACGCGGCGCTACCAAGAGCTGCTCGACAACAAGGAAATCGATGCCATCATCAACGCCACGCCTGACCACTGGCATCGGCAGATCGTCATCGATTGCTGCAACGCGGGGAAAGACGTCTACTGCGAAAAGCCCATGACGCACACGGTGGCCGAGGGCTTCGAAATGATCGCGGCGGCCGAGAAGAACAAGCGCATCGTGCAGGTGGGCAGCCAGCGGCCGAGTTCCGTGGTCTATGCCAAGGCCAAAGAGATCTTCGACAAAGAATTGCTGGGCGATGTGTGCCTGGTCGAAGCCTGGATGGGTCGCAACGAACCGAGCGGAGCCTGGCAATATCCCATCCCGCCGGACCTTTCGCCGCAAACGCTCGATTGGGATACGTGGCTCGGCACGGCGCCCAAGGTTCCGTTCAATCCCATGCACTACCAGCGCTGGCGCTGCTGGCAGGCGTATGGCTCGGGCGTGGCCGGGGACTTGTTCGTGCACCTGTTGACCGGCATTCACTTCATCGCCGGCCTCACGGTGCCGCCCGTGCGCGCCCTGGCCTCGGGGGGACTATACCGCTGGAAGGACGGCCGGGACGTGCCCGACGTTCATGCCACCGTCTTCGATTACCCGAAGTTCCAGGTGTTCATGCGGGTGACGTTGAATACCGAGACGTCGGACCTCACACGCTTCATGGGGACGCGAGGACTTCTCGAAATCGCCAACAACGAGCTTTCCTTCACTCCCCAGGATGGTCTGGATCACGGTCCCAGCTTCATGTCGGGGACGTGGCCGAAGAAACTGCGTGAAGAGTACCTCGCTAAGTGGCGTGAGGAGAATCCTTACCAGCATGATGCGCAAACCGTGCAAGGCACACGCTACACCGTCCCATCGGGTTACAACGAGACGCGCGAACACCTGTGGAATTTCTTCGACGCGGTCCGCGCGCGGCGGCCCGTGGTTGAGGACGCGAGCTTCGGCAACAACACCGCGATCGCCTGTCACATGGCGAATGCTTCGTATTTCAAGAGCAGCATTGCCGTGTGGGATGCCGCGGGGAAGATGATCAAGGTATAAGCTTGGGCCGTTTCGGCTGGAAGGTTTATGTTCTATCTTGCCGTGCCTTTGCTGTTTGCTGTGGGCGCAATGGCCACGGAAGTCCATTCCGAATTCGTGTTTGAGCGCGCGCCCTTTGCGGAGTGTCACGCCTCGACGATTGTGGAAACCGGCGAAGGTGATTTCCTGGCCGCGTGGTTCGGCGGCGGGCGCGAGGGCGCCGGTGACGTGGCGATCTGGCTGTCGCGTCTTTCCGGCGGGCAATGGTCCGAGCCGCAGATCGTGGCTCGCGAGAAGGGCATCCCTACGTGGAATCCGGTGCTCTTTCGCGGCCGCGATGACCGCCTTTGGCTCTTCTACAAGTTCGGGCCCTCGCCGGAGACTTGGACGGCCGCCTACAAGACATCGACCGACAGCGGCCGAACCTGGACTGAACCTACTCGCCTGCCTGCGGGACTGCTTGGCCCCATCAAGAACAAACCGATTCGTTTGGCGAACGGCGACATCGTCGCCGGCACGTCCGTTGAGAGCTATCAGAGCTGGACCGGCTGGGTAGAGCGCAGCAGCGACGAGGGCAAAACTTGGACGAAGCACGGCCCCCTCGTCATCCCCGGGGAGCCCTTCGGGCTGATCCAACCGACGCTCGTAGAACTCACGCCTGCTCACCTGCGGGCGTTCCTTCGCTCCCGGCAGGGCTTCATTTACGTCGCTGATTCTCCGGATGGTGGGTTAACCTGGGGCCCGGCGCGACCCACTTCACTCCCGAATCCCGACAGCGGCATCGACTGCGTACGCCTTGCGGACGGGCGCATCCTGATGGTGTACAACCACTCAACGCGCGAGCGCTCGCCGCTGAATGTAGCGCTTTCCTCCGATGGCGGGGAAACCTGGTCGCCGTTCGTCCGACTCGAGACCGATCCAGGAGAATACAGCTATCCCGCAGTTATCCAGTCGTCGGGCGGCGACGTACACATCACCTACACCTGGAAGCGCAAAAGGATCAAGCACGTCGTCATACCGAAAGAGGCGTTGACGGAGGCCCCGAAATGAACCAGCCCCTCGCGGGTGCGCCTTCGAGGGGCTGGCGGGAGGAGTCCGCATTCCGTACCGGCCCGCGTCCTGAAGGCTTGGGGGCAAGACCTTCAGGACGGGGACGCGGCA
>Ga0187878_1002969_pt1 | contig 14469 bp, 15 predicted proteins | sample June2016WEW_17_1_FD_132979 | JGI IMG/M metagenome (GOLD analysis project Ga0187878, IMG submission 132979) | Peatland microbial communities from SPRUCE experiment site at the Marcell Experimental Forest, Minnesota, USA - June2016WEW_17_150 | ecosystem: Environmental > Terrestrial > Soil >...
AAAAGAAAGGATCGAATTGCGGCGGCAGGAAAAACGGTCCGGCGAGAACGCCGGCGGGGGAAAAACCGGCCGGCGTGTTTTGATCTGGCTGGTTGTTTTAATATTAGTCGGCGGAGGAATTTATGGCGCAGTCAAATTGGCTCAAAAACCGAATCCACAAAATAACACCACTGGGGCATTGAGGGTGCCGGTTGGTGCTTCCGATTGGGTGGAAGGCAATAAAAACTCCAAGACAGTTCTCGTCGAATACAGCGATTACGAATGTCCGGCTTGCGGCCTTTTTTATCCGTACGTGAAAGCGATCGTCGGCGCTAATCAGGACAAGATCGAATTTGTTGCCCGGAATTTTCCATTGGCCCAGCATACGGACGCGGAAATCGCCGCCCAAGCCGCCGAAGCCGCCGGAAAACAAGGCAAGTTTTGGGAGATGCACGACAAATTGTTCGAAACCCAAGCCGACTGGTCTGAAAAATCGAACGCCCGTGATATCATCATCGGTTACGCCCAAGAGCTTGGCTTGAATGTCGCCCAATTCAAAAATGATATTGATTCCCAGGATATTAAAACTAAGATCGCCAATGATTATCAAGGCGGAATTAATTCTGGCATCGATGCCACGCCGACATTTTTCCTGAACGGCCAAAAAATGAATCCAACCAGTTTCGATGATTTCACCAATATTATCCAACAAGCCATCAATGGACAATGATGAATCCAGCGCCGGGCGAGGCCCGACGATGCCGTCGGGCCTCGCCCAGCTAACCTCCCTCTTTTTTTCAATCTTTAGTTTTGTCGGCCTTTTAGATTCCGTATATCTGACCGCCAAACATTTCACCGGCGCGCCAGTGCCCTGCACGCTTTTTGGCAATTGCGACAAAGTTCTCACGAGTTCCTATTCTGTCATTTTCGGCGTTCCGGTCCCGCTTTGGGGAATTATTTATTATTTTATATTTCTCGTTGCGACTGTCGCGTATTACGACTCGGGAAAAACGATATTTTTGAAATACCTTTCGTATTTATCCGTTATCGGCCTAGCCGCCTCAGCTTATTTTGTTTCTGTCCAGTTGTTTTTAATTAAATCAATTTGCGAATATTGCCTCCTCTCCGCCGTCACTTCCACCTTGCTTTTTATCTCTGGAATGGTATATTTATCCAAGCACAAAAAACCAGCTGTTTAACAAGGAGAATTCGATGAAAAAAGAGATCGAAGTTAGAAATTTTTCCGACATGGCAAATGTTCTGCATAATTTGGTGGGCGTGAATGAACTTTATCTGATAGAAATGCACATGTTAAAAAAGGGATGTATCGAAAATTGCATTTCATGTTTGAAAAAATGGAGTAATTTAATTTATTCTGGCATGAAACTCGAAATAACTGTAAATGGCAAAAAACGGTTACTTCCCAAAGAACCGTTCATAACCGTTATCAGTATTCCGCCTGATTTGCATTTTGAATTGCAATCGGAAGAGAACGGGAAATATTACGTTCTAACGCATTATATTTAGCAAACCGCGCAATATGCGGTTTTTTTTGATTAATTTATTTGAGCGTACCGGCCGTTGTCTCGAGGGCGCTCATTTCTGTGAGCCCGATATCCGGAATGGTGAGGATGAGGGCGTGATTGCATGGTCTGGGAACATCGGAAAGTTGTATAATGTTCTTCCTGACAACTTTCTGATGTTCCCAGAATCCACAGAAATGAGCGAGTCAAAAAACTCGCTGGGTTTTTTGACGTCCCGAGAGGCAATGGGCGACACAGCAAATGTTTAAATATTTCAAGATTTAATAAATTGAGTGGCTCGCGCACTTGTGAATAACCCCATCGCTATTCACCAAGCGTATGCTATAATATACTTTATGAGTTTTCTGTCTCTTGAAACCGATTCAAAACCATTGAAGATCCTTTTTGTCGCCTCTGAAGCCGGTCCCTACGCCCAAGTCGGCGGTCTTGGCGAGGTCATGCGTTCATTGCCGACGGCTCTTCGCGAACTTGGCTACGATGCTCGGGTTTTTATTCCCAAATATGCTCTCATTGATACCGTCAAATACCCGCTGGAAATGGAATTGGCCAATCTCAAAATGAGCGATTCCGAAAAAGATCCTTACGGGCTTATGGTTTGCAACGTTTTGAGCGCAAAAGATAAAGACGGCAATATCGTCGCTTATTTTCTTGAGAACATGGAATATTACGAAAAGCGGGCGAACATCTATGGTTACAACGACGACACCACCCGCTGGCTATTATTGGCCAAGGGGTCGCTGGAATTCATCCGCCACTCGGATTGGAAACCGGATGTCATCGTTTGCTGCGATTGGCAAAGCGGGCTTGTCGCCGACCTCCAGCACAAAAATTACAAAGACGATCCTATTTTGTCGAAGATCGCCTCGGTTTTTTCCATTCACAATCTCAAACATCAGGGCGCCTTCGATCCGCGCTCTGTCTCCGAAATTGACTACGATTCCGGCCAAGGCGAAATACCGGATTTTTTTGACCCCAATATTTGGAAATTGAACGGCACCCGCCGAGGCATCCTTTACGCCGATGTCATCAACACGGTTTCGCCTACCTACGCCAAAGAAATATTATTGCCTGACAACGGCGAAACACTGGACAATGTTTTGAAAGAACGAAGCAATCGCCTTTTCGGAATTTTGAACGGCATTGATTACGATTATTTCGATCCTGAAACCGATAAACAGCTTGCCGCCAATTACTCTGCCGAAAATTTCAAAAAAAGGATAAGCAACAAAACCGCTCTTCAAAAAAGAGTCGGCTTGCCAGAGGACAAAGAGAAGTTCATAATTTCATTCGTTGGCCGGCTGGATAATCAAAAAGGTCTTGATCTGCTTCGGGAAATTTCCGATTCTTTGTTCGAGAATTTGGATTTTCAGATGGTCATTACCGGTAATGGCGACAATGACCTGAAATATTATTTTCAGGACCTACAAAAAAAATATCCGACCAAGATCGGCTTGCATCTCATTCACGATACTGAATTGAGAAAACTCATTTATGCCGGTTCTGATGTGGTGATGGTGCCGTCATTATTTGAACCTTGCGGTCTGGTTCAAATGGAAGCGATGCGTTATGGTTGTATTCCTGTAGTTCGTAAAGTAGGAGGGCTTGCCGACACGGTTATCGATTACAACCCCGACAAAGACGTCGGTACCGGTTTTGTTTTTGAAAAATACGACCGCTTCGCATTTCTCATCAGTATCGTCAGATCTTATGAGGCCTTTCGAAACAAAAAAGAATGGAACGGCATCATTAAACGGGCGATGAGCGCCGATTTTTCCTGGCGCAATTCCGCCAAAGAATATCTCGAATTATTCCAAAACGCCATCAAATTCCACAGTGAACAGTCATGATCTGGTCTAATTTTCTTCATATCTATCAGCCGGCCGAACAACAGCCGGATATTTTGGAAGCGGTCGCGGTCCAATCCTATCGGCCGATATTAGGAGGCGTTCTCAAAGACAAATCCATTCGTCTGACTTTTAATATCACCGGTTCGCTTCTTGAACTTTTTGATAAATACGGCTATCGCGACCTCTTAGATATATTAAGAGCGTTGAGCGTCGAAGGCCGGGTGGAATTCACCGGCTCGGCGAAATATCACGCCCTGCTTCCTTTTTTGAAAGAAGAAGAGATCGTCCGGCAGATCAACATCAACAACGAAGCCGGGAAATTTTATCTGGGCAATACTTTCAATCCCAAAGGTTTTTTTCCGCCGGAAATGGCATACAAGGAAGGTTTGGCGCCGATAATCGAAAGTTTAGGTTTTGAGTGGATGATCTTGGACGAGATCGCTTTTTGCGGCGAACCCGGAAAAGTCGACTTCACCAAAAAATACAAGATCAAGGATTCCAACTTGAATGTTTTTTTCCGTGATAGGCGTTTGAGCAATTTGATAATGAGCGCTATTGTCCGTTCGGGCGATTCACTGGCCGAAGTGATCAAAGACGATATTAATTCGGGCCGTTATGTGGTGACGGCCATGGACGGCGAGACCTTTGGCCATCACCGGCCGGGCTTGGACAAAGCGTTCTTTGAATTTTTCAAAGTCAAGGGAGTTGACTGGTTAACGATCTCCGAATTGAGTGAAAAATTGACTGGCGCGGTTGAAATCGAACCGGTGACTTCGACCTGGGCCTCCAGCTCCGAAGACATAAAAAAAGGCATCCAGTTTTTGTCGTGGGACGACCCTGAAAACGAAATTCACCGCTGGCAATGGGAGCTCGTCAATCTGGCATTGAGGATCGTGGACAGCACCGACAAAAGAAGCGGAAATTATCCGGTTCTCCGGGCGAAGATGGATCGGGCTTTGGCCAGCGACCATTTCTGGTGGGCATCGGCCAAACCATGGTGGAGCTTGGAAATGATCGAAAGCGGCGCTTATTGCAATTTGGACATCGTCCGATCGGCGGAAAATACTTCAGTCGATGATCTGGAGAAAGCCAGGACCCTTTATGAAAAAATTGTTTCTACCGCTTTCCAGTGGAAAAGAAGCGGGAAGATCTACGAGATGATGAATGAACGAAAAAATATTTTGCGGATCCCGTTCAAAGAACGGACCTTTGAAAAGGGCGGGAAAGAGAGGGGGGTTTACGAAGCATTTCTGGCGATGTTCAAAGATCTTGAGAAAGAAGCCGCCCAAAACGGCGAGTATGAAAAAGCCATTCTTTGGCGGGATGCAGTTTACAAATTGGAGAATAAGTCGGATATTTATGACACTATTCACGCCATTGAACTTCTCCGGCTCCACATTCCCCACGATGTCGTGGAAAAAACCCTGGATAAATATACGGCGAAATATGATGAGATCCGAGGTGGTCAACCCGAGCAAAGGGGTGCCTGACACTTTTATTATTTTGTAGTATAGTATGAATATGGAAAACAATTTGAACCAAAAAAGTTCGGCCCGAGATATTTTTCTGCATCTTTTGCACACGGTCATGCTCATCGTCAGCGTCATCGGCTTGCTGACGCTCCTCTTTGGTTATTTTGACGTTTTATTTCCGGATCAATTGAACTTTTATCTCTCTGATTATCTCGACCAGATCCGTTTGGCGACTTCAGTACTGGTTATCGTTTTTCCGGTTTACATTCTTATCTCATGGATTTTAGGGCGTGATTACAAAAAAGACCCGGCAAAAAGAGGCATCCGCGCCCGGCGGGTCTTTGGTTATATTACACTTTTCGCAGCAGCCATAACGGTCATCGTCGACCTGGTAACACTGATCTACAGATTTTATAGCGGTGATTATTCAGTCCAGTTTTTAATGAAAATATTGTCGGTGCTCATTGTGGCTGCGGTTGTATTCGGCTATTATCTCTGGGATATTCGCCGGGAATATGTTCAGTCGAAAAAACCGAAGCTTTATGCGTGGATCAGCTCGGCCATAATACTGACCGTAGTCATTGGTGGATTTTTTGTCGTCGGTTCGCCGGCAACCCAGCGCGACCGGAGGTTTGATGAGACCCGTATCAACGATCTTCAAACAATTCAGAACCAAGTCATCAGTTATTGGCAAAGTAAAAATAAATTGCCAGCAACACTTGACGATTTGAAAAATAGCATTAGCGGATTTGTGGCGCCGACCGATCCGCAAACTGGCGCTAGCTATGAATATATCATTTCAGGACCATTGGTGTTTCAGCTTTGCGCTGATTTCAAAACGGATAGCAAATATGATAGCAAAAATCCGCCCGTGGCCGTGCCGATGAGCTATCCTTATAATGGCAACTGGGATCATGGCATTGGCAGGATTTGCTTTTCACGGACTATTGACCCGCAACTTTATAAAAATTCTACAAACGGCGCTCCTAAATTAATTACGCCATAATAATGTCCAAACTCGTTTTTGATATTGAAACTATCGGCGAAGATTTTGATTCCCTCGATGAAACCACTCAAGAAGTTTTAACGCGCTGGCTTAAAAAAGAATCTTCAAGCGAAGAAGAATACAAGGTTGAATTGCAGGAAATAAAAGAAGGTCTTGGTTTTTCGCCCTACACCGGTTGTATCGTGGCTATCGGAGTTTTGGATGTTGAGAAAAATGTCGGCTGTGTTTATTTCCAAGATGGAAGCAAGAAATTAAAAGAAACCGAGGAAGAAGGAATTAAATTCAAGCCGATGCCGGAAAAAGAAATGCTGGCGAAATTTTGGGAAGGCGCCCAAAAATACCAACAATTCATTACCTACAATGGCCGGGCGTTTGATGTCCCGTTCATGATGGTCCGCTCGGCGGTTCATGGCGTCAGGCCGACGGTCAATCTGATGGGTTATCGCTACGACAAATTCACCAACCACATTGACCTGATGGATCAATTGACCTTTCAAGGCGCGGTCAGGAAAAAACCGAATTTGCATCTGGCTTCGCGGGCGTTTGGCATCAAAAGCCCGAAGGAAGGCGGGATTACTGGCGAAGATGTCGGACGGTTGTTTAAAGAAGGAAAATATTTTGACATCGCCAAATACAATGTCGGCGATCTGCGGGCCACGCGCGAGCTCTATCTCATTTGGGAAAATTATTTCCGGATTTAACGTTTAGCGCCAGCCCTTGCCTCTTCTCGCTTAGTGCTCGGCTTCGCCTCGGAACTCATTTCGGCTGGGTTTGTTACCTTGGGTTCTAAGTGACCCTCACCGTCGCGGGCTATTCAGCGACGGGTATTGACCTAGAACCCAAGACAAATCCGCCTCAATTTCGTCCCTCGGCTCGCCTGCGCGGCCACTCGAAGAGGCAAGGGCTGGCTCGGACTATTATTGAAGGTCTACAATCTTAAGGGTGCTCAGAGAGACCGGGACTCGCAGGGATTTTGCGGAAAATCAAACCTTTCAAAGATGGTATTTAAATGTAAACGCCCCCGAGACAACACCCGCCACATTAAATCCGATTGACGCAATGGAGAAAGTGAATAAATTTCTAAGGGATAAATGACGAGGAAATTTTCTGAAAAAGTACTGAGCATCGTAGAAAATATCCCCCGCGGGAAAGTTTTGACGTATAAACAAGTCGCTCGTCTTACCGGTAATCCGAAGGCATATCAGGCGGTCGGAAATATTTTGAACAAAAATTACGATAAAAAAATCCCGTGTCATCGGGTTGTCAGATCTGATGGAAAAGTCGGGGGATATAATCGCGGAGCAAAACTGAAATCCGCGCTTCTGAAAAAAGAGAAAGGGGACCACTGAATGGTCCCCGTAGGAAAACGACGTATTAAGTATGATACCTCATCCATCGATACTTTGAATCGTCCAAATCGAGAGGAGGTACCCCTCCCGATTTGGCCGGTTTATGACTCACGGATGCGAGTGCTTGATCCGGTCCGACCGCATGCACGGGAGATTTCTGAACCTCTGGTTCTGTCATCGAAATGCAATGAATGCGGCGAAGTTCAAGAAATAATTCCTGTCTGTCTTCAGGCGACATTTCGTGATTTTGAAGAATGTTCCTGATAGCCAGAGAAGGTTCTTTGCCTTCTTGTATTTCGTTACTAACTTCCGTACAAATCCTAAGGTCCAACTGGCCCGAAATTGGCATAACTCCTCCAAGGCAATGAAAAGAACTGCTATTTGACGATAAAAGTATTATACCACGGGGCAGATATTAATGCAAGCCCCGCGATTTGAGTTGTAAAAGACCATATAAAACAATGGTTTTAATGATACTGCCGACAAAAAAACCGAGGGCGAGACCTCGAACACCCATGGTTCGGGAAAAGTAATAACCGAAAACGACAGCCAGCGCCAAACCGGCCAAACTGACAAGAACCGGCGTCAAACTATCCTTCAAAGCGTAAAAACCTCGGGCAATGGATTGGACGATACATTCGGTCGGGATAGAAGCCGCGAAAATTCCCAGAGTCGCTCCGGTCAAACCGACCGCAGTGATATTGAAAGCGCCGCCGCCTAGAAATATGGAAATCAAAAAATTACGGAGCAAATAAATAACCACCGCTGCCGGAATAGCAATGGTCAAGTTGGTCAATAAAGCGAAATTCATTTCCTTTCTGAATTCACCCTGATTTTCTACCGCTGAAAGCCGGGCCAATATCGGGAACGAAGTCAACGCCACAGTAGCGCCGATGACATTGATGGGCATACTCTCAAAATTATGAGCGAAACCAAGAATCGCGATAGAACCGGCTCCGATAGTCGAAGCGATTATTGTGAAACCAAGAAATGTGAATTGCTCGACCGGCTGGCCGATGACTTTTGGCAGCATCAACCGGAAAAAATTCCGGTAATCGCGAGATATTTTTATTTTCGGATGATATCGGAAAGGATAACTAAGTCCGATAATACGCGAGACCAAATGTAACAATGCGCCGAACAATGTCCCGATAGCAGCGCCGTAAATGCCGTAATACGGAACCAAAAAAATTATTCCGAGAATCGTGCCCAGATTGAAAAGCGCCGCCGAAATACCATACCAAAAAAATCTCTCATGGGTGACGTTGATATTGCCAAGAGTATTGCTGATGGAAAAGATTATCGGCGAGAGAAGAAGGAGGCGCATCAGGTTGATAAAAGTATGCCTGGCTTGATCGCCGAATCCGGGCACGACCAATCGGCTAAGAAATGGCGCGAATATGAAAACCAAAATATCGCTGACCAAAACGATCAGAAGCGAGCCGTTCAAAACTGAATTGATGAATTCTTTGGCTTCGTCGTGTTTTTTGCCGGTGGTTAGGTCGGAAAATATCGGCACAAAAGCGGCCGTTAAAGCGCCGGCGACAAAAATATTCAGGATCAGATCGGGAACGGTGAAAGCGGCATTATAGGCGTCGAGAACGCTGGAAGCGCCGAAAGTGGTTGAAAACAAATGGTCTCTCAATAAACCGAACGCGTAACTCAAAGCCGTTGTAACTGACAAAATTGCCGACCCAAAAAAGAAAGTTTTTTTTGTCAGGAATCTGTCGAATATTCGGCGGAACATATACTTTGAGAATAGCATAAATTGTGGATTTATGGCTAGGATAATTTTTTCGTCTGTGATATAGTTAAAATGAAAGTGAAAGTAAAATCAGGTAAAAATATTTTTATAGTCGCGGTGTTCTCGATAGCGCTGGTTTTTGCGCCGTTTTTTAGTACCCGAGCTACGAATCAGGACCAGATCGATGCGCTGAATCAGCAGATCCAACAGATACAGACCCAGATCGACGCTTATCAACAACAGATCGACACCAACAGTGGTAAAGCGAAAACATTGTCAGCCGATATCAGCCAATTGAATACCCGGATTAGCCAGCTTCAATTGGAAATAAAAAGTTTGGGCCTTTCTATTGATCAGACCGCGGCCGAGATCGCGGCGACGTTATCGCAAATTGATATTGCCAACAAACAATTGAGCATCCAAAAAGCCGCCTTGGCCAGTTACATTCAGATCTTGAACCAGGACGATCGTGAAAATCTGGCCACTATACTTTTGAAAAACGACTCATTATCCGGATTTTTCGACAGCTTGAAAGGCGTTCAGGACATTCAGAACAAAGCTGGCGCGTCCATTGTGACCATCAAGGGTCTGGAAAATGATCTGGAAAGCAACGAGGCCGACCTTGAGGGCAAAAAAAGTGATCTGGAAGACATGCGATCCATTCAAGTGGCCCAAAACAAAAGTTTGAGTTCGGATAAATCATACGAAGACCAGCTTTTAAAAACGACCAAAGGCGAAGAAGCCAGATATCAGAAATTGGTCACGGATTCACAAACCCAGATCAACGCTATCAAACAACAGATCTATTATTTACAACAAAACGGCGTTACCGCCGAAGAAGCCATCCAATATGGCGAGGAAGCGGCTAACCGCGTCGGCATCCGGCCGGCGTTCTTGATCGGAATTCTTGAAGTCGAGTCGGGTCTGGGTAAGAATGTCGGCACCGGGAATTGGGAAGACGACATGTACAATTGTTTCAAAAAACTCGGCAAAGTCAGCCAAGCCGAAGCCCAAAAAGACGCCCTTCTGCAAATAGTCGCCCAGCTCGGCTTGAACATAGACACGGTCAAAGTTTCGGCTGAACCGAATTACGGTTGCGGCGGCGCGTTGGGACCTGCTCAATTTTTGCCGACGACCTGGCTGGGTTATGAGGACCAGGTTGCTCAGATCAGCGGCCACAATCCACCTAACCCCTGGAACATAGAGGATGCGTTCATCGCGGCGGCGGCGAAACTGTTCAATGGTGGCGCCGCCACCAGAACCACTGCCGCCGAAACCGCCGCCGCCAAAACATATTTCAGCGGCAAATCGAACTGTGCCACCGCTGCCTGCAATTCATACGCTCGAGCCGTACTTAACAAAGCCGCGGCTATCGAGCCCAACCTTTAATACTTGAAAAAAAATTCGCTCAAAAATCCATTGGTTAATTTTATTTTTGTCTTGGCGGCCGGATTGCTGGTTGTCGTTGTTGGTTTTGTCCTAGCCGACAAAGCGACAAAGAGCGTGACGATAAAAATTTCGGTGTCGCCATCAACCACGGCCGCGACTCCGAAAGCAAGCCAAAGCGCCACGCCCAAACCGGTGATAAGCGTTTCTGAAAAGATCCAGGAAGGATTGGCTATGCTGAAAAAATCGGCTCCTCTGGGGTATGTATTGCAAAAAAGTTCTTCAAGCGCTTTGGTCAAAAAACAAATCGCTCTAGCTGTATTGAACATGAATACCGGCGGTGTTTTTGAAAAAAGGATTTGGGTGAACGAGGCCGACATCAAAAATTACAGCGTCAGCGGAAGTATCACGGTCACACCCGATCTAGCCGACGAATATTTGGACATCCAACCCAAGGAGTGGAACAGCTTCAACAGTTATTTTGAAATAATCGGTCATCCGGAAATGATGATCGTTGCCAATAAATATTTGTTGTTGAGCTCCAGCTTGCAAAGTTTGCCGGAAAGAACGGGCAAAACATTCACGGATATTGTCTATGTTCCCTTTTCACCGGCGCTGGAAAACAACGAAATAATTTCAGCTGGCAAGAATTATTTGAATAAAATAGTTGACGAGGCCTTTCAAAAGTTAAGCGCTAAAAATATTGAAGCCCTGTCGAGTCCTGGAGGTTTCGTGACTTCGGTGGTGAATGAGAAATTTTTGAAAAATGTTCTATTGATCGAGCATATTGACCCGGATTCATATTCGGTAGCGGGCGATAACGGCAAGGCGCTGGCCGAAAAAACCCTGACCATCATCGGCACAAATCAGACCCACGCCTATCGTTATACTGGCTCGCCGGCCGGCGCCAACGGCTTGGCCCAATTCATCAAATCTACCTATGATAAGATATCGTCCAATTATCCGACCGCCGGACTCAACGGCGATTATTATCTTGGCATGGCCGATCATGTCAACGCCGTTGAAGCGATGATATTGTTCTTTGATTATTACAAGTCCGACATCCAGAAAAAAATAAATATCCCGCTTATCATCAGCGACGAAATGCTGGTGGCATCATATAACGGTGGCACGACGCCGGTCATCAAATCCATAAACAAATACGGCGCAAATTGGCTAAGCGCCCAGGTGAATTTGCCCGATGATCAGAGAATTCTCCAACCTGAAACTATCAATTACCTCCAAAAATATAGATCCATGACGGCGCTGAAAATATTTTAACCGGCACGCGAACGCGGGACTGATCATTTGAGAGCGACCCGCAATATCAAGGCGAAAGCAATGATGAAACCGATAATGGCAAAAGAGAGGTAAATGATCGGCCATAATCTGATGCGGGTTTTGGAAACGAGAGTGAAACGATGTTCGAAATCGTCGATGAAAGTATCGACTTTTTTGTCCAAACGCTCGGACGGAGTAACAACCGCGTTTTTGTCCGATCTTTGATCGGCAAATAATCTGATGAGATCATAGCGGCTGACGATGCCGACCAATCTTTTGTCTTTGTCAATGACCGGGATCGGATTGACGCGGTGGTGATGGGCGAAAAGATCGGCCACTTCTTGGATCCAGGCGTCTTCCTCGACGGACAAAGGATCGGTGTTCATGATGTCGCTGACTTTCAGTGTCAATAAATTGCGAAGGTCGTCCTTGATCAAACTTTTATCTTTTTTGTAAAACCCGATATTACCCAAGATATTTATCAGTGTCGGCAAATGAACCGCGTTGCCTTGAGAGATAAGATCATATTCGGTAACGATGCCGATCAAGACGTTTTCTTTATTGACGACCGGCAGGCCGTTGAAGTTATGATCGGACAAAACCTTGGCGGCATAAACAACCGCGTCCTCTGGTTCGACGACTACAAGATTTTTGGTCATTATATCTTTGACCTTGAGATTTTCCATCTATTACTATTTTACTTTGTATTTGTTAGTTCAACAAACAAATTGTCAACAACCGGGAAATTTTGTAGAATGTGAAATCAAGATGACCAGATCAAACATAAAAAAAACAGTCTATGTTGCTATGTCCGGAGGAGTTGACTCGTCTGTGGCAGTGGCAATTTTAAAAAAACAGAACTACAATGTAGTCGGCGTTTTCTTTAAGCCCTGGTCGCCGTCGGCGGATGTTAGTTATTGCAATTGGAAAGAGGACAGGGAGATGGCGATGCGGGTGGCATCGGTCTTGGGCATAAAATTCAAAACCTGGGATTTCTCGAAAGAATATGGCGAAAAGGTTGTGAAATACATGATCGAATCCTACCGTGTCGGTTCAACCCCAAATCCCGACGTCATGTGTAACAAAGAAATAAAATTCGGCCTGTTTTTGAAAAAAGCGCTTTCTGAAGGGGCCGATATGATTGCTACCGGGCATTATGTACGAAAGGCAGAAATTAAAAAGCCATCAGCTATAAGCTATCGGCTATTAGCTGGTTTAGACGAAAACAAGGACCAGTCATATTTTCTCTGGGCGCTGACCCAGGAGCGATTGAAATATTGTCTATTTCCGGTGGGGGATTTAACGAAACCGGAAGTCAGAAAACTTGCAAAGAAGTTCGGTTTGCCGAATTACGACAAAAAAGACAGTCAGGGAGTTTGTTTTGTCGGTCAGCTTGATGTAAAAGAATTTTTGAAAAAATATATCAAACCGAAAACGGGGGATGTTATTTTACTTGAAACCGGAAAAGTTATAGGCAAACACGATGGCGTCTATTATTACACCATCGGCCAAAGGCACGGACTTGATATCAAAACCGGCGGCGGCCCGTATTTTGTGGCGAAAAAGGATATTAAGAAAAATATTATTTTCGTAACCTGCGATCTGAAAAGCCAGGAATTGGCGAAAAAATATGCCGAGGTTACAAACACGAATTGGTTGAGAAATGATTTAAAAATTCCGCTTAATTGCCAAGTCAAAATCCGCTATCGAAATGTGTCCAATCCGGCAAAAATAAAAAAAGTCGGCAACAGATATTCAATTGAATTCAAAAAACCGGTCAAGGCCATCACCCCCGGCCAGTCGGCAGTTTTCTACAAAGCCGCCGAACTCCTCGGCGGCGGGGTCATTTTATAGCTCGCCCCTCGCTTCCAACCAGGCTCACCCTTGCCTGTTTTCCGGGACGCTCCGACTCTATGCGGCCGGCGGCCGCCTCATTGTCCCTTCACATGTTACGGGACAATCATTGAAGTCTCCGCTCATCGTCTCGCCTCGCTCGTTGTGGCATAATTTCCCACCCGCTTCGCTCTGCGGAAATTACGCCACAACCCCTTGCCCGCTCGGCTTCGATGGTGCCCTCAAAACAGGCAGGGGTTCGCAGAAAGCGAGGGGCTCAAAAAAAGAAAAACCCCGCTTAAAATAACGGGGTTAAAATAGAAACGGATGGGTTGGTATCATTTACCTTTTACCCAGACTCGGTAACCCGGCATTTATTAATCCAGGAATAGATTCACTCGAGAAATCATTGAACAAAATCGCATGGAATCTTTCTGGATCATTTTTCACCAGTTCCAATACTTGTTTAAAACCAGACTCATATATTTCCATAAGCTTACTGCCACTCTTGATTTGTCGTCTCATTTCCCAAAGTGGCAGGAGAATTTCAGCAGGATTTTCATCTTTTGAACATCTTGAACCCACAAATCTATCTATCTCGATTTCCCTTGTGGGATCGACGACCAGCCACCACTCTGTGAGCCCGCCTCGAGGACCCCTCTCAAGAAAACAGGCAATTCTGAACTGGCGATACTGGAAAAAAAACCATATCGAACCCAATCCCTTCTTTGAAGGAAGTACTCGTTCTTTGGGTGAATTTTGCCAATATCTATTTAGTTTTTCAAGGAGCGTAAACACTCTATGGACGTCGGGCATAATATCCCTCCTGCGTATACTATATATAATATGATAGTATATGTCAATTTTTGCTAACCCAGGAGTGATTAAGCGTCCCCTCGGCTTTTTCGAGAGTACCGTCGAATCCGCAGTGAAAAATCTTTGTAATCAAAGTTTTTCACGTCCGAGCAAGGTGTCCCTCCGCAGGCCTGCGGAGGGACGAGGACGGATTCGACGATAAGCGAGAGATA
>Ga0187878_1002971_pt1 | contig 14467 bp, 12 predicted proteins | sample June2016WEW_17_1_FD_132979 | JGI IMG/M metagenome (GOLD analysis project Ga0187878, IMG submission 132979) | Peatland microbial communities from SPRUCE experiment site at the Marcell Experimental Forest, Minnesota, USA - June2016WEW_17_150 | ecosystem: Environmental > Terrestrial > Soil >...
AATGTTGTTTTTCCCGACCCCGGAGGTCCCCATAAAATAAGAGATGGAAATCCGGTCCTAGTCTTAATCAGTTTATAAATTATTCCGTCTTTGCCCGCTAAATGTTCTTGTCCTACAAATTGGGATAATTTTTGCGGTCTTAAAAGTTCAGCGAGTGGAGTGTTAGTCATAGCCGTATTATATAATGAAAAGATGGTATTGGAAGAAGTTGATTCCAAAATTAATGGCCAGATAAAAGTGGTCAGAAGTTTGGGTTTTGGGACTTATCTTCAGGTTGATAATTTAACTCAATCCGGGGGCATTATAAACGCAATATGGAAAGGAGTATTGCGTAAAATCAAAAATCAAAAATCAAAAGTCAAAAATTGTTTAATACTCGGATTAGGTGGGGGAACGGTGGCGAAGCTTATAAATAAAAACTGGCCGGAAGCCAAAATTACCGGGGTAGATCTGGATCCTATCATGGTAAAACTGGGCACTAGGTATTTGGGATTAGATACTAGTCGGGTAAAAGTTGTTATTGCAGATGCTAGTGCCTATCGCCTAGTTCCTAATGCCTTCGACATAGTTATCGTAGATTTGTATATCGGAAAAGAATTTCCGGCCAAATTCACGTCCGACGTTTTTCTAAAAAAGTTATCTAACAATAAGTTAGTCATCTTTAACCGCTTATATTTTGGGGATAAGAAAACTGAAGCCTTGGCTTTTAGTCAAAAACTAAAAAAATTCTTTTCGAAGGTGGAAGTTGTATATCCTGTTGCCAACATGATAATTATTTGTCGAAATTGAGTGGTAAAGAAAAGGACTGTTGGTTACGACCAGATAAATTAAACCGGCTAAGAAAGCCAGTACCAAAAGAACAACTAATAAATTTCCCACCCGACTGTGGGAAAAGATCAAATCCAGACCCCAGAGGATTAAGATGATTGGCCAGAAATGCCAAAGTACTGACCAGATACCCCAGGGAACAATTTCCAGATTATTAAACAAGAGCAAGATACCAATGGCGATAATAATAAATGCTCCAACACTATTTTTGTGGTTAGTTTTTTCTTCCATCTTTGTTTAAGATGATTAGTCCCAAAGCAATTAAAAGTACCGGCCAAAATCTACCCAGGTCCAGAAAATGAAAGATGCCGAAGTTGTTAAATAAAAATATTAGTCCCAAGCCGACAAAAAATATTCCTGCCCACATTCGGGAATTGTTACCGACTACAGATTTGGTGGTGTCTTTAATTTCCTCGACATTGTTTTTAATGTTAACTTCTGATTTATCACCAACTGCCGACTCGGTGGGAATAACCACCCAAAGAATTAAATAAAGAAGTACACCCGACCCTCCAAAAAGGGTAATTAAAACCAGGAAAATTCTGATGATCACCGGATCAAAATTAAAGTAATCAGCCAAACCCCCGCAAACACCGGCTATTACCCGGTTTTTTTCGGAGCGGTAAAGTTGTTTAGATGAATCTTTTGCCATATCGAAATTTAGAATACTATTAAATTATAAAATAATCAATACTATTCAGGATCAATCTGCTAAAATATATTAATGTTAAATTTCCTAACAAAACTTCTGGATTTAAATCAAAAAGAAGTTAGCCGCTACTCCAAGATAATTGAGAAAATAAATCTGCTTGAGCCGGATATGCAAAAGCTCCAGGATGGGGATTTTGCCCAAAGAACGTTGAAATATAAAGACCGGATTCAAAAAGGAGAGTTATTAGAAAATATTTTGCCTGAAGCCTACGCTTTGGTTAGGGAAGCTGCTGAAAGGAAACTGGGCCTACGGCTTTATGACGCTCAATTAATTGCGGCTGCTGCCTTATTCGAGGGCAGGGTTGCCGAACAGAAAACTGGAGAGGGGAAAACTCTTTCTGCTGTCCCTGCATTATATTTGCATGCTTTGACTAGTAAGGGGGTGCATCTGGTGACCGTAAATGATTATTTGGCCCGAAGAGACGCCGGTTGGAATGCCCCCATTTTCCAAATGCTAGGGATGACCACCGGATCGATAGTTCAGGAAACTAAATCTTTTGTTTATAATCCTGAGTTTAATGACACCAGCCATGGAGATGAAAGACTGGCCCATCTTAAACCAACTGAAAGAAGAGATGCCTATCAGTGTGATATTTTATACGGTACCAATAATGAATTTGGGTTTGACTATTTAAGGGACAATATGGTGGCGTCGCTCCCTGAAAAAGTTCAGAGAGGCCATTACTTTGCCATTGTGGATGAGGTGGATTCGGTATTGATTGATGAGGCCAGAACTCCCCTAATTATCTCGGCTCCGGACATGGAGCCGACCGACAAATATTACAAGTTTGCCCAGATGGTTGATAAGCTCAATCCTGATACGGACTATATTGTTGATGAGAAAGCCAAGAGCGCTACCCTAACAGAGCATGGAATTTCCAAAGTCGAAAAAATTTTGGGAGTCGATAATCTTTATGAGAAAGATTTTGAATCAATTCACCACATTGAAAATGCTCTCCGGGCCAGAAGCCTTTATTTACAGGATAAAGATTATGTGGTTAAAGATAACCAGATAATAATAGTAGACGAATTTACAGGGAGATTAATGTTCGGCCGGCGCTGGAGTGACGGACTCCACCAGGCAGTTGAAGCTAAAGAAAATGTGACTATCCAGCAGGAAAGCAAAACCCTGGCCACAATTTCATTTCAGAATTACTTCAGAATGTATGACCGGTTGTCCGGTATGACGGGAACTGCCGCTACCGAATCGGAAGAATTCAGAAAAATTTATAAATTGGATGTGGTGGTGGTGCCGACCAATAAACCTATGATTCGGACGGACATGTCCGATATGATTTATAAAACTTTAAGGGCAAAATACGGAGCGGTGGTGGCTGATATTGAAAAGCTGCATCTTAAAGGCCAACCGGTTTTGGTGGGTACAACTTCAATTGAAAAAAATGAGATAGTTTCCGATTATTTAAAACACCGGAAAATTCCCCACAACGTTTTAAATGCTAAGAATCATGAAAAAGAAGCCACAATTATCGCTCAGGCCGGTAAACCCGGGGCAGTAACGGTTGCCACCAATATGGCCGGTCGGGGTGTAGATATAATCTTGGGCGGTGCACCGCCTGAAAAGCCTGCCGATACGCCGCTTGAGAAATGGCAAAATTCAAAGGAAATGGCAAAATGGAAGGAAGATCATCAAAGAGTTTTGGAGGCAGGGGGGCTGCACATTATTGGTACCGAAAGACACGAATCAAGGCGGATTGATAATCAACTCCGGGGCCGGTCAGGCCGGCAGGGAGATCCCGGATCGTCAAGATTTTACTTATCCCTCGAGGACGATCTGATGCGTATTTTCGGTGGTGAACAAATATCGTCTCTTATGACCCGGCTTAATTTACCGGAAGATCAGCCGATTGAAAATGTGTTAGTAAATCGGGCCATTGAACAGGCCCAGGTTAAAGTTGAAGGTTTCCATTTTGATATGAGGAAACGTTTGGTTGAATTTGATGATGTGGCCAATCAGCAGCGGGATATTATCTATAAATTAAGAAATAGAATCTTAGAGGCTAAAGATATTAAAGATGAGGTCCTGGAAAAATTGGAACATCAAATCGAAAAAATTCTGACAGTTTCCTTTATGGACAGTAAACCTGACTATGAAAGAATTTTGGGTAATTTTTTGGATATTGTGCCCTTTGATGACGCTTCAGTTAAAAAAATCAGGGAGCAGGTCCAGGCCTTTAATACCAAAGAAGATATTCAGGAGTTTTTATCCAAAGTAATTTATGATATTCATACCACGCGGGAAAAGCAGGTAGGGCCGGAAGTTATGCGCCAGATCGAAATTTATGCATATCTGGGGTCGATTGATCACCTGTGGATTGACCATATTGACCACATTGATGACTTGCGGGAAGCCATTTCCCTAAGAGCCTATGGGCAAAGAGATCCGTTGGTCGAATTTAAGAATGAAGCTTATACCCTATTTGAGAATTTAATGGAACGAATTGATGAAGAACTGTCGCATAGACTCTTTAGAATTCAAATAGGAATGCCGCGATCTGAAATCCCGTTGGCTACTGCCAGAACTAATGAAGATACACTGGATTCGACTGGAGTGATCGGTAATGCCAAAGCCGCTGCCAGAGTTGGTGAACCGGCTTTCAAGGGTAAGGTGGGCCGAAACGATCCTTGTCCCTGTGGATCGGGGAAGAAATATAAACACTGTCATTATCCTCAGTATGGCTAAAGAGGGCTGATGGCGATTTTAGCCTTTGCTCGGTTGGTAATTTTTTCCACGATTATAAAAATGACTGTTGCATAAAGAGCACCCATAGCTACATCGATAAAGTAGTGCTCACCCAGGTAAATGACTGCAAACCAAACGCCTAATACATAGGGAATAATGGCTAAACCCACCTTTTTGTTCCACTTAAAAAGAAAGAAAAAAATCATCAGAGGGAATGCGGCATGAATTGAGGGCATGGCAGCCACCGGGTTTCCACCGAAAAGTGAGTAAATAGAGGGGAGGGTGATATTGGTTTGAAAAAAATGGGACATAACCACCCCGGTGACCTCTTTAATGGGGGGAATATAGTTAAAACTGCTGGCCATCCACGGCGGCATTGCCGGAAAAAGAATATAAGTAATAAAAGCCGCATAGGCAACACCCAAGATTCCCAGAGAAAATTCTTTAAATAATTTCCGATCTTTAAGCCAAAAAAAGTATCCGACAATCATGGGGGCGACAAAGTGGCAAATATACAGAGTGACCGCTACATAGTCATACCACATCAGATGAGTAGGATTATATAGGAGGGCCTGGAGTTTGACGGTGGGGATAAAGCCAAAAATTAATTGGTCGATATTAATCATGGGGAAGATATGGACATGAGAGCTAACGTAGGGCACGAGCCCGCGTAAAAACTCATATCCCAGATAAAAAAAGATGAAAGGCAGCCAGTCTCTCAGGAAAACTCTAGCCTTGCCGATAAAAGTAGTTCCTACTAATCCAAACACGAAAAACTGATCCGGCGAAAACCAGATTCGGTGAGAGATCATATAGACGCAGACAAAAACTATATAACTAAAAGATATGATATTGACAGCCTTATAGCCATCAATTGTTTTGAGAAATTTTTTTAGCAATTAACGTAATTTTACTTTGAATACCTGAGAATTAAATGATAATTTACCTTAAAACGATAGAAACCGGTTGACCTAAGTGCTGAGGATACTCTATTATTAATCAATATGAATTTCAAGAAGGTTAATTGGGTTTACTTTGCAGTTTTTTGTTTGGTCGTAACCTTCTTTACGGTTGGCATCTATTTTTATCATCTGATGCCTAAATTTATGGCTTCTCACTGGAATATTAAAGGCATGGCAGATAATTTTACCCCTAAGTTTTGGGGTTTATTTTTAATGCCGGTTATTGCCTCGATTGTAGCAGCCTTACTTATTTATCTTCCCAAAATTGATCCTCTGAAAGCCAATGTTGCCAAATTTGCCAAATATTATCAGGGATTAATATTACTAGTAATAGTTTTTCTTTTTTACGTGTATCTTTTGACCATCGCTTGGAATTTGGGTAATCAGTTTAATTTTATCAGAGACTTTTCTCCTGCTTTTGCAGTTTTACTTTTTGGAATTGGCTATATTTTACCCAAAACTAAAAGAAATTGGTTTATTGGCATAAGAACCCCGTGGACCCTAGCCACTGATACTAATTGGGAGAAAACCCACCAGGTAGGTGGAACATTGTTTAAATTCAGTGCAATTGTGGCTGTTTTTGGTGCCGTAATTCCTAGTGCGGCGATATATTTGTTAGTTATTCCTATTTTGGCCTCAACTGTTTATGTCTTCTACTACTCTTATAAAATAAGCAAAAGAGTAAACTGATTCTTAATGCCTAGGTGGATTTTACTCGGAATCATTTTAATTAGTTTATTTTTTTTAACTTGTTCTCCAGCTTTTGCCTCTTATGATGATCAGCCGCCGGTTTATGTTGGGCAAATTTACAATCCCCGGCCGGGTTCGATTCCCGCCAGCTTTTATAATGCAAAAATTGTGGCCGTGGACCACAGTGATGACATCTATGTAGGTGATAGATATGATTTTGTCCAGAAATTTAGTCCGGGATCTGCCGGTAGTTTCTTGTTGTCTTTTGGTGGAGAAGGAACAACAAACGGAAAATTTGAAACTGTCGGGGGGATAGTGGCCGATTCAGGCAATAATATTTATATTTCTGATACCAATAACAATCGGGTGCAGAAATTTGATGCCAATGGTAATTATTTAATGCAATGGGGAAGCATGGGTTCGGCTGATGGTAAATTTCATCAACCCACTACCATTACTTGTGATAGTACCGATAATATATATGTTTTTGACTCTCTTAATTATAGGGTTGAGAAATTTGATTCCAATGGTACTTTTTTAACTAAATGGGGCAGTAGCGGAACTGGAGATGGCAAATTTGGTTCTGCCTCTGGTATGGCCGTGGATAGTTCGAATAATATCTACGTTTTGGATTCCAGTAACCATCGAGTCCAAGAATTTACTTCAACCGGAGATTTCTTAGCTAAGTGGGGATCATTTTTGTACCCAGCGTCAATTGTTATTGACTCTAGTAATTATGTCTATGTATCTGACCTCGATGATAGTATTCAAAAATTTAATACCAGTGGGGTTCTTCAAACCAAATGGGGAACATCTGGAAATAACGGAGCTGACGGGACATTTAGGTTTCTGTTTTTATATTCGGCTGGTTTGGCTAGGGATTCAGCAAACAGAATCTATACTTCAGATTACTTGGGGAATAGAGTTCAGGTTTTTGATACTTCGGGAAATTTTCTGTGGCAGGTGGGTTCAGAGGGGACTGGTAATGGCCAAATGAACGCGGCGGTGGGGATGACAGTTGATTCTCAAGGGAATATTTATGTGGTTGAGGGTTATGGCCACCGGGTACAGAAATTTGATGCCAGTGGTAATTTTTTAGCTAAATGGGGAAGCTATGGTTCAGCTGATGGTCAATTAGAATATCCCATGGATATAGCTGAAGACTCGCAAGGTAATTTTTATGTTGATGATCAGGGCAATGCCCGAATAACTAAGTATGACAGCAGTGGTAATTTTTTAGCTAAATGGGGAAGCTATGGTTCAGCTGATGGTCAATTTAATAATCCGGTAAGCATGTTTATTGATTCTTCTGACAACATCTATGTGGCCGATTCCAATAACCACCGGATTCAGAAATTTGACACCAGTGGCAATTTTAAAACCGAGTGGACATCTGATGGTCAGGCTGCAAATGATTTTGATGCTACCGATGGAATCTACGTTGATAAAGACGGCAATATGTATGTTACCGATTATGATTGCCATGTGCATAAATTCACGGCCAGCGGCCAGTTTTTGGCCCGTTGGGGCAGTTGTGGAGATGGAGATGGCCAATTTGATGAACCGACAGATGTAACTGTTGACTCTTATGGTTATGTGTACGTGGCCGATAACAAAAATAATCGGATTCAGAAGTTTACCGGTGATGGCAAGTTTCTCACTAAGTGGGGAGGTTTCGGTTACGGTCCCGGAAAATTCTACCAATCTGGGAGGATAAAAATCACTTCTGATGACAAGATTTATGTAGCCGACAGCGCCAATAATCGGATCCAGATTTTCCAACTTGATGTGACTGCTCCGGCTGATAGCTGGACAGATTCGGGTGGTAGCACTAAGAAATTTGATTTAGTGACGGACAATGACAATTTATTTACTACCAATTCACTACCCACATTTACTTTTATTAAAGCCGGAAGTGATGCCTTGTCCGGTTTGGATAAATATCAGGTGTGGATATCAAGTAAAGATCTAAGTGAGAAGGTATATATTGATAATATCAATCCCACCCAGCCGGGGCCGAGTAATTCCACCGAAGATACTACTCGTGAGGATGATAATAAAAAAATAATTTATACCGGAGACACGATTAGTGTAACTCCCAAGAGGGATACTGATAAATTATCTAATGGGGCTTATCATTATTGGATTAGAGTACTTGATAAAACCGGTAACTACACCGACAGCAGTAAGAAAATATTAAGAATCAATGTTCGTGATGCGATTTTTAATAACAACATTTTCTTTCCCCTGACAATTTCTCAAATAGGTGGTTTAAAGATTAATCTGAGTACTTTGAACGTTCAAAATAAACTTACATATAATTTATATTCCGCAAAGCCTTCCTTTATGGGTATTGTTCCCAGTTTTTCCCAAGTCAATTTAACTATTTTTGACCAAAATAGAAAATTAATTTATACAGATAAGGTAACTGCAGGTAATAATTCCCGGTACCAGTTTATCCTAAAAAATAATTTACCCTTAGGTAATTATTGGGTTGACCTGTCAGCTTATAACACGTCCAGCGACTATGTGGAATTGCCCGAGTTCAAGTTGAATATCCGATAAGAATGGCATATATTAATTTCATGTCTAAGAAGATAATTTTTTTGCTGTTAGTCTTGATAGTAATTGGAGTTGGATTTTATTTTTTTGGGTTGAAATCTAAAACTACTCCTGCCGCAGTCGTTGTCTCCCCTTCACCTGCAGCTACTTCCAGTGCTACAATACAAAAAGTGGACGGTTTAATAATAGAAGATATTACAATTGGCACCGGTGCTGAGGCTGTTGCCGGGAAATTAATTACAGTTAATTATTTGGGGACACTACTTGATGGCACTAAGTTTGATAGTTCGTATGACCGGGGTGCTCCCTTCCAGTTTACCTTGGGCGCCGGGGAAGTAATTAAAGGGTGGGATGAAGGCTTTACCGGTATGAAAATCGGCGGGAAAAGAAAATTAACTATTTCACCTGAACTGGGGTATGGAAATGTGGCAATGGGAACGATTCCCGCTAATTCCACTCTGGTCTTTGAGGTAGAGCTTCTTAAAGTTGAGTAAAATTGGTGGCGATAAATTAAGTACTAGCATATGTACTATAATAGGCGGCCGGGTTATTTAGGTCAGTAATCCAAATTACATTATGGAAGATCAGGAAATCAGAGAATTCTTCGCCCAATTTCCCAAAATATCTTTGGGGAAAAAAGAAGTGATTGTTAGGGCCGAGGAAGAGCCGTCAGGTGTTTTTTATCTGGTTAAAGGTAATATCCGGATGTATTCTATTACCGAAGACGGAAAGGAATTGACTTTAAATATCTATAAACCCGACACTTATTTTCCGGCTATTTGGGCTTTTACAGATCTTCAAAATGATTATTATTTTGAGGCTATAAATAATTGCCAGGTCTACAAGGCTCCTAAAAGTAAACTTTTGCAGTTTGTTGCAGAAAATCCGGCGGTGCTGGCTGATATTTCCCGCCGGCTTCTTCGTGGAATGAACAGTCTAATTATTCGGATACAGGGCCTTTTACAAGAAGACTCATACAATAAAGTTAAATCAGTGTTAAGTTACTTGTCTGGACGTTTTGGAAAAAGAGACAATAACGGATCATTAATAATCGATTTGCCGGTTACTCATTCAGATATAGCGAACCTGGGTTTTATGGCCAGGGAAACCGCCTCGATAGAACTTGGCAAAATGGAAAAGCAGGGTATAATAAGCTACAAGAAAAAAATAATCACCATAAATGCAAAATAAAACCGCTTGGATTGAAAAAGAAATCGCCAACCTTAAAGCCCAAGGCTTATATAAACACGTGAGGACTTTGGAAAGCCCCAGTGGGCCGGAAATTGTGGTTGATGGTAAGAAAGTTTTGAATTTTTGCTCTAATAATTATTTAGGATTTACCAACAATCCTATTTTAAAAAAGGCAGCCATAAAGGCAATCGAGAAATATGGAGTGGGGACAGGGGCAGTCAGAACTATTGCCGGCACCATGGTTTTACATTTGGAGTTGGAGAAGAAGCTGGCTGAATTTAAGAAAGTCGAGGATGTAATTGTGTTTCAGAGCGGATTGATGGCTAATATTGCTGTTATTCCGGCTTTAATGGGGGAAGGAGACGTAATTTTTTCGGACGAGCTAAACCACGCCAGTATTATTGACGGTTGCCGTCTTTCAAAAGCCACAGTTGTCAGGTATCCGCATAACAACTTAGTTGAGTTGGAGAAACTGGTTAAAGAGAATTCTAAAGTAGCCAAGAAGTTGATTGTTACCGATGGGGTTTTCAGTATGGACGGAGATATTTCTAACCTGCCCGGCATTGTTAAGATTGCCACCAAATATGATTGTTTGACAATGGTTGATGATGCCCATGGAGAGGGAGTTCTGGGGAAGAGCGGTCGGGGTATAGTTGACCATTACCATCTTCATGGCCAATTTGATATCGAGGTGGGAACTTTAAGTAAAGCTTTTGGGGTGGTGGGAGGATTTGTGGCAGGAAAGAAAATCATAGTTGATTGGCTAAGGCAAAAAGCCAGGCCGTTCCTTTTTTCCACTTCCCTGTCTCCCGCCGACATTGCTTCCTGTATTGCCGCAGTTGATATCTTGAAAAAGTCTGATGCCCTGGTTAAAAAGATGTGGGCCAATGCTGAATATTTCAAAAATAGAATGAAAAAATTAGGTTTTGATGTGGGCCATAGCGTTACCCCGATTGTGCCGGTAATGTTGATGGATGAAAAATTGGCGGTGGAATTCAGTAGAAAACTTTTTGAGAAAGGGATTTTTGCAGTGGCCCTGTGCTATCCCACTGTTCCTATGGGGAAAGCCAGAATCAGAGTGATGATATCGGCTGCCCACACCAGGAAACACTTGGACCAGGCTTTACTCGCGTTTAGCGAGGTTAAAAAAGGGCTATGACCTCAATGTACAAAGGTGTGGTTGAGCAAATGGTGGCCATAAAGGAACTTCTGGAGGCAGATTACCAAGATAAAAAATTATTTGCTCAAGCTTTTTCCAAAGTTACGATACCTGATCGGATAATTAAGAAAACCTTAACCATTAAATTGGATAATGGCCGGAAGAAAAGCTTTTTAGCTTTTAGGTCCCAGCATAATAGTGCCCGCGGTCCATATAAAGGTGGAATCAGATTTCATCCTCAGGTGTCTGAAGACGAAGTTAAAGCCCTTTCGATATTAATGAGTTTAAAAACCGCGGTTGCCGGAATTCCTTATGGAGGATCTAAGGGAGGTATTCAGGTTGATCCGGCAGTCTTATCCAAAAATGAATTACAGAGGTTATCCAAGGCTTACGCCAAAGCGTTTAGTTCCTACATTGGTCCGTGGTTGGACGTTCCGGCTCCGGATGTGAATACTGATGATCAAACTATGGCTTGGATGCTGGATGCTTACGAGAAAACAGTGGGCCATTTATCCCCAGCGGCTTTTACTGGCAAACCGGTTATCCTGGGTGGTTCATTAGGTAGAACTGAAGCCACAGGTATGGGGGGAGTTTACGTTTTGGAACAATACGCTAAGAATAGAAAGTTGGTTCCGGGGAAAACCAAATTAGCCGTTCAGGGCTTTGGCAATGTGGGTTTTTGGTTTACCCGGTTGGCTATTTCCCGAGGATTTAAAGTAGTTGCTGTTTCAGATTCAACCGGAGCAGTTTATAACCCCAAAGGGTTGAAGATAGAGGATCTCTCCGATTTAAAAAAACAGAAGAAAACTCTTTCCAACGAAGAGTTGTTACAATTGCCGGTTGACATTTTGGTACCGGCAGCCTTGGAGAATGTGATTAACATTGAAAATGCCGGTAAAATAAAGGCTAAAACGGTTTTGGAAATGGCCAATGGACCTACTTCAGCAGAAGCAATTGAAATATTAGAACAGAAAAAGATTGATCTCTTGCCGGATATTTTATGCAACTCCGGTGGGGTGACGGTTTCCTATTTTGAATGGGCCCAAAATTTACAAGGGTATTATTGGACTAAGGACGAAGTTTTTAAAAGGCTTAAAGAGATAATTATAAATGCTTATAAAGATATTGAAATCGTTAAAATTGCCAAGAAAATCAGTTATAAAAAAGCTGCCAGTGTGGTGGCCCTCAAAAAGATTCTCGACGCCATGATCCTCCGGGGAGACTAGCTATTTTGCTTCTTGACAGAAATATTTAATATATTTAGAGTTAACAACAGTATGATTTTTAGGAAGAAACCTGCTGGTAAGAAATTACCTGTTATTAATTAAAGAGCCGCAAGGCTCTTTTTTTTTGACCTGAATCAAAAAATGGAAAGAGAACCTCAAGTATACTACCCGAAACAGGCACAGATTTTTATAAGTGAAGTTTGTTCAGAAAGGTGCCGTTATTGTTCTTATACATCAATGTCTGCTGAGCAAAATAGGGGTTTGTTATCAAGAGAACTTCCGATAGAACAATGGCAAGATGCAGTGAAGTTTTTATATGAGGTTATGGGTATAAAATTGATTGCCTTAATTGGCGGGGAGCCGGCTGCTAAAAAAGGTGTTGAAAGTCTGGTAGGTTTTATAAACAAAGAAATTCCAGAAGTTAAAACATTATTTGTATCCAGTGGAATTCCTCTTCTCAAAAATGATGATTTAAGACAGAAATTGGTGGAGGCGGGTCTGACGAATATTATTGTTAGCGTCGATGGAATTAAGGAGGAACCGAAATTAGAAATAGATCTGACAAGAGAATTAAGAGAACTTAAGAGAGGAAGCCAAAGAAAAAGCACCCTTGGTTTATATTTTCTCTTGAAGTTGAGAGAGGAATATCCGGATATACCCTTTAAATTTGGTGCCGGTTGCATAGTGAATAAAGAGACACTAAAATTTATCCTTCCAACTTACCACTATTTAGCTGCCCACCGGATATATCTTAATCTTTGCCCTGAACAGACAGAATGTGTTGGTCTAAAATCCGAAACCGTCTTAACTGAAGAAGATAAACCCTCCCTTCGGGAATTAACAGACGAATTGGTGAGAATTAAGAGGCGGTCGGGAAATTTTTTAATGAACTCTGAAAATTTTTTAGAGCAATTATCAACCATGGGAGTTGATCAGTCTTATAAATGTTCCGGAAGGCCGTTTCCTACGACAATTCATATCGGTTCCGATGGCAGAATTCCGTTTTGTAATTGGAGAAAAGGTGATATGAAAGAAAAGTTTAATATTATGGATCTGGTTAAAGGTGAGAAGGATTTTCGGGAGTGGTTAGTAGCCTGGCAGAATGATAAAAATAGCAAGGCGTGCTCTTGTAGTTGGTCATTTCCTGATAGAGTAGGAGATTTTCATCAAATTTTCCCACCAATAAATCCAAATATTTGGTATGGATGTGTCTAAATGACAAAAAGGAAAACTAATTTTACTTCTTGACAAAAGTATTTAATGAATTTACTGTTATCGGCAGTGTGTTTTTTGGTCTATGACAGTAGAAAATAATAAAGGAGTAAAGCAAAATCCTACAGAAAAAGAATTGCTTGGTTATATACCCCGGAACAGTCGGGGAATATACGAAATAAATGGCACAGAATTCGCCAGATTTTTTATTCCGATTGACGATAGTTGGAGAGATCCCATAAATCAAGGGACCAGAGAGAGGCAATTTAGTAATCCAAATATAAATTTCTTATCACAGAGTAAACCTGAAGTGATTAAGTATATGAATATGGTAAAACAGGTTGCCAATGACCAAAATAAAAATCCGGAAAATCTTCGAGATGTTTTTGAATACTGCGAGCCTTTAGGGAAAGTTTATAAATTACTTGCCCAGGAGGCTTTGGAAAAAGTTGGGGATAGCGCCATTGTCTATGCTCCCGATAACGGAGGCAAATATGTTAAATGGATTTTGGAACAAGTTCTAAAAGATAAGAAAGTAAATTGGCAATTGTTTCAATATCGGATGAGCCGGCAGCAAGTTGATTGCGGGCCATATGGAAAGCGGTTAGGAGTTGGAACAATATTTTATGATTATTTGGTTATGATGCGTAGTTTTAGGAATCAGGTCCTTTTTGATGACTGTATTGCCACAAATGTTAGTCTTGAAGGGACATATCAAATAATTGAAGATGAACTTGGTGAGGGGATACACAATTGTAATTTTAATATTTTCACCAGTGTTGCGAATGTGAGCACTTTAGATGGACTTGCGAGTGATATAAGCAGACGAGGGGTTAAAAATATCCATGCTACTTCCGGTATTCCCAATTATAGACTTAATGAGCATGGTTACTTGATGGAGGAAAATGGGGATTATACAGTAAGTGATATGGGTTTGTGGACGAAAGATTTTATGGAAATATCCGAACAACTTAAGAAGGCCCTGTTCTAATTTGTTATACTTCAAAGAACAGTGATCAAAAAGATTTTTAAATCAGCTAATGGCGATATTCCACTTCCTTTATTTTTTCCCGATGCCACTCGGGCGGTAATTAGGACCCTCGATAGTGTGGATATCGAAAATACTAAAACTTTAGGAATTCTGGTTAATACTTATCATTTACTTCGGGAACTGGGTAGCGATGTAATTAAGAAATTCGGCGGGATCAGAAATTTTATGAATTGG
>Ga0187878_1002976_pt1 | contig 14441 bp, 12 predicted proteins | sample June2016WEW_17_1_FD_132979 | JGI IMG/M metagenome (GOLD analysis project Ga0187878, IMG submission 132979) | Peatland microbial communities from SPRUCE experiment site at the Marcell Experimental Forest, Minnesota, USA - June2016WEW_17_150 | ecosystem: Environmental > Terrestrial > Soil >...
CGGCATGTGATCGAGATCCGGCTGGCGGGCTACCGGACGTGGACCCGCAATATGGTGGTGGATCCCGGCTCGAAACCGTCGGTGCGCGCCACGCTGGAGAAGGAATAGCACGGCGATCCTGACCGGCACACCGTGGAGGCGGTTCAGGCAAGGGTCTCGGCAACAGGAGGACGACATGAACCTGAAGCGGTTGAGTGGGGGAGTATTCCTCTCGGTCCTCTTCTCCGCGGGCTTGCTCTGGGCTGAGCGCGTGCGCGTGCCGGATGGTATGCCGGTACCGGTGCGCTTGAAGGCCGACATCAGGAGCAACCAAGTACAGCCCGGCGTCCGCGTGGACTTTGAGGTGGCGCGACCCGTCACCGTGCGGGGTCTGGTTGTCATCCCGGAGGGCTCCGTCGCCTGGGGAGCCGTCCAGAGTGTCAAGAGGGACAAGGAAATCAAATTCGATGTGCAGGGCCTAAGGCTGCCGAATCTGCAGGAAGTCAGGCTCCGGTCGGTGTCCCAGAAGACCAAGAACCCCGGGAAGGACCAAATCAAGCTTGAGACGATGCTGGGAGAAGTCGTAGGTGCACGGATGGGGACCGAGTTCATGGCCTATCTCGACGAAGATGTCGAGGTGGAGACAGCCGCCGCTGCCCAAGAGGCCACCGGTGGCACGCCCCGTACTGCCCCCACGGCCGCAGCCCAGCCGGCAGAAGTCAAGGCACCCGCTTCCGCGCCGGTCACGCCCACGCCCGAAGCGACAACCACCGCGGCGCCTGCGGTGACCACAACAGCGGCACCCGTGGAAACAGCTCCTCAGGCAACGGCCCAGCCGGCCGAACCGACTCCTGCTCCACGTCGCGCCGTCGAGGAGACACCGCCGACGCCTCCCGCGCCCACGGGGTCGCAGACCGCACAACCTGTCGCCCCCGGGCCGCAAGATGTGACCGGTACAGCCGAGCGCGTTACCGTGGAGTGCTTCTCCGATCCCTCGGGCGGGGATATCCTCATCGACGGCAGCTATTATGGGAATACGCCCTCCATCTTGAAGTTGACGGCGGCCTCGCATCATCTGGAAGTATCACTGCCGGGCTACAAAACCTATGCGCAGGATTTGAACTTGAGCGTGGAGCGCGGGTTCCGCACGATTCGAGCCCCCCTGGAGAAGAAGGAGTAGTCCGGCATCCGGACCGCCGTTCCCGCAGGACTTAATCAATGCTGGCGAAGCTGGTGGGGATTTTTTTTGTTCTTTTGCTTGTAGCGGGGGTCCCTGCCCTTTCCTACCTCACCGCGCGGCGCGGCCATCTCCGGCTGATTTCCCGCCCCGACTTGTACCTATCCGCCATCATCTCCCAGTGGTTTCTGGCCGCGTTAGGCGCGCTGGTGGTATTCACCACCGGGCCGGGTTTCCGGGCGGTGGGTTTCCGCGCCATTCCCCCTGTCGCATGGGCGCGCTGGACGTTGTTGTTGACGGCTGTGTCGCTGGCGGCGCTGGGCCTGGTGTTGCTCCTGGAACACCGCGGTTGGTGGCCTGAGGAGCCGGAGTTGGTGCGCTTGCTCTTGCCGCAGACGCGACTGGAAAAGCTCTTGGCCGTTGTGATGCTCGCCCCGACGGCGGCGCTTTGCGAAGAGTTCCTTTACCGCGGCTATTTGCTGGTTCAGTTTTCGCACTGGTTCGGTACGGCTCCGTGGGCGTGGGTTGCCTCTTCGGTGGCCTTCGGCTTGGCGCACGCCTATCAAGGGCTCAACGGCATGGTGCGCGCCGCATTGCTGGGCGCGCTGCTGGCTTGCCCGGTCGTCCATCTGGGCAGCCTCTATCCCTCCATGGCGGCGCATTTCCTGATTGACGCGCTGGCGCTGGCCTGGCTCGGCCCGCGGTTCCTCAAACCCACCTGAAAGGAGGCTAGTCCATGCGCTTGAAAACCGTGTGGCCCGTAACCGTCGCCCTGGTGCTCTGGCAGGCAGCGCGCCAAGGACACGCCGGTCATCGCGGCATTTCCAACTGCCGCTGGAGAAAGGAGGATTGAATATGCGAAGGTATCTCTGGCTTGCCAGTCTCATGACGATGCTCGCGACGGGGTTCTGTCCAGGTGCCAGATGTCAATTCAGTCCCACGACGAAGCCGCAGACACCCGGGGTCGACTCATCTCACGTGGTCCTCATTCGCGCCGGGCGCTTGTTCGACCCAATATCCGACCGCTTGTTGTCCAACCAAATCATTCTGACTCGAGGGGACCGCATTCAGGCCGTCCTCGAGGGCCCGGCGGATCGTATCGCGCTCCCGGCCGGCAGCGAGGTGATCGACTTGAGCCGGGCCACGGTTCTTCCCGGGCTGATCGATGCGCACACTCATCTGTTCCTGACCGGCGAGTCCGGCGGGCGCTACGACGAGCAACTCCTGAAAGAGTCCTGGCAGTACCGCACCATCGAGGCCGTGGTGAACGCCCGCAAAGACCTCGAGGCTGGCTTCACCACGATGCGCGACCTGGAGACTGAAGGCGCCATGTACAGCGACGTGGACGTGCGCAACGCCATCAACCGTGGCTTGATTCCCGGCCCGCGGCTCCAGGTAGTGACCCGCGCCATCTCCACCACGGGCGGCTACCCGCTGGAAGGTTACTCGCCCGAGGTCACGGTTCCTTCGGGCGTGCAAATCGTGGACTCTCCCGACGAAGCGCGCAAAGCCGTGCGCGAGCAGATCAAATACGGCGCCGACCTCATCAAGATCTATTCCACGCATCGCTTCCACTTCACGCCCGAGGGGGAGCTCGTGAGCATCCCCACGCTGACGCTGGACGAAATCCGCGCCATCGTGGACGAGGCGCACCGGGAAGGAGTGAAGGTCGCCTGCCACGCTTACGGCGGCCCGGGCCTGCACAACTGCCTCGACGCCGGCGTGGATTCCATCGAGCACGGCCTCGATTTGGACGACGCGGCGCTCGACACGATGGTGCAAAAAGGGATTTACCTGGTGCCAACGCTCTATCCCTACGAACTTGAGCCCGAGGCCGACCTGCGCGCCACGGGCGGCAAGACCAGCCGGGCACGCATCCACGAAGCCAGTTTCCGGCGCGCGGCGGCCCGCGGCGTCAAGATCGCCTTCGGCACCGACGTGGGGCCGTTTCCCCACGGGACGCAGGCCAAGGAGTTCGCGTACATGGTCCGCTTCGGCATGGCACCCGCGCAGGCCCTGCGGGCCGCTACCAGCGTGGCGGCGGAGTTGATGAGCTGGCAGGACCGCGTCGGGTCCGTCGAGAAGGGCAAGTTCGCCGACTTCGTGGCGGTCTCCGGCGATCCGCTCGCTGATATCACCGAGCTGGAGCGCGTGCGCTTTGTGATGAAGGGCGGCTTGGTGATAAGAAACGATCTGCGGTAGGCGCAGGAAGCCGTGCACAGCGATCTGGCCGCGGGAAGCAGGCTCGGCTCCCTTGGCGCAGTTCACCCGGCCGCTGCTGAACTTGGCGGCGGCCTACGGCGGCCTGGGCCACGGCGACCGCGCTCACAGCCACGACAAATACATTGTCATCGAGGGAAACGAGAAGGTCGCCGGCATCGTGCGCGCCGAGGAGTCGTACGTGGACATCCTCTACGCTTACGTCAACTGGCCGTCTTGACGTGGAGGGGCCTTTAGGTAGCCACGCCTTTCCTCCAGGAGACACTCGGCTGACGGGATAAACCTGCCGCTACGCCCCGCCGTCGGAGACGGGATCGCCCCTGTAAACAATCTCCGCATGCTCCAGTAGGTCGTCGGCAACTTTCAGACACGCGGCGCGGATACACTCCACGTCCGGGCATTTCGGACAGTGAACGAGAATACGATCGAAGATGAAGTCCGCCAGTTCTTGTTCGGAGAAAGAGACCACCATAACTTTGTGTCTCCGTCGAGCGAGAGTAGCGAGGGCGCGGGGTGGTGACGCGAGCAGGCCTATTATACTCCTCGAGTTCAAGGGCGCGGTGGAGTTATCCGGCAAATCCGATTAGAATATCTGCGCTATGGAGGAACGCGACTTTTTTGACGAGACCGAAACGCTGAAGCCCGCCCACCTCTCTTGCCTCTTCTGCCGCCAAGCCGCAACCTACGACCTCCGCTGGCTGGTGCGCACGAAGAAGAATACGCTCCCGCGCGGCGCGGACGAGCGGGACCGCGCCCGCTTCGATAAGGCCAAGTCCTACATGCTGCGGCGCGATGACGTCGTCCAGTGCAAGAACGCGCGCTGCCGAAAACGCTTCGAGATTTCCGGTGTGCAGTCGGTCGTGTTTATCTGAGGCCGCCGGCACGGGCTCCGAAGGCGCCCTCCCGCTGTCCTTGCCCCAGGAATCTGCGCAACGAAGTGCTAGTCGCGCCGGGGAAGGGCCGGGCCTTCGTCGTAGCGGCTGGGAGGCTCAAGTTCATCGCGCTCGTAGGTGAGCGGAGTGGCGAGTTGCAGTTCCAGGTTGGTTCCCGGGGGCAGCAGGATCTCCTTGCCCCGCGTGGCCAGCACCCAGATGAGGGCGCCGACTCCGCCACTGAGGGCGCCGATGCCGGCCCCTTTGCCGCTGCGCGAGGACAGGCCACCAATGATGGTGCCCTCCGTCGCCGTCGCGGCGATTTTCCCTGCGTCTTCCCCTTTCGAGGACTCGCCTTCGATCTTTGATTCCTCGCGCCGGAATCCCTGGTTCCCATTTCCAGCATAGGAGGAGAGTGTGGCGCGCAGCGGCCGCGTGGTTCCATTCGGCAGCGTGAGCGACTCAAAGCGGATTCCGAGCTGGGCTTTGCCCTTGACGCGCCCCGGGCGTCTCACCTGCGTGACCGCGCCTTTCACGTAACTCCCCACCGGAATCACAATCCGGTTTCCGACCGTGATGGGGTAGATCGTCTCGCAATAGATTGCCTGGCCCACAAAGGCGGTGCGTGAACTGACCGCATTTTTGAGCGCGAGGGGAATGGCAGTGTCGATAGGCACAACCACCTTGGGCCTGCCCGAGTCCGGCTGCTGCGGCACTTCTGGCGTGCTCTGACTGGGGGCGAGTCGGGGCCACACCACGAGACTCAGGACGACCAGACTCGGGAAAAAGTGATGGCATTTCATACTACACCTCGCCCGCCGACTGCCGGGTGGCATGTCCGTGGGATGACCGACCCGGTAGCCGGGTTGCTCTTGTCCGCATCTGATGAGCCCTCTACGGCTGAGGTGTCGCCTTGGTTCTGGCCGGCTCCGGGACCTCTCTCAGCTTCGCCCGCAGTTCCTGGTTTTCCTTTTCCAATTCGCGGAGGCGCGCCTCTTTTTGCGCCGCGAGGCCTACGACATAGGATTCAATCAGGCCGTTGTGATGATCCATGATTTTCAGGAGATCGAGAAAGTCTCTCCCCAGTTCCTCACGGTTGTTGTCGTAAGCGATCTGGGAAAGGTCAAAAAGGTCGTCGGCCAGGGCTTCGCTTTGCACAAAGAGCTTGGTCGCCAACACCAGATCCTGCGGGCTTGTGGCAAGCTGCTGCAAGGTGGTGCGAAGATCGCTGAGCGCCTGCCGGCGGTCTTCGATATGCCGGCGAGCCAGGGACTGGCCGCCCTCGTCGCGCATAGGCAGGCTCTCATTGGCCAGTTCGCCATATAGTTGGTCCAACGGCCGGAGGCCGTCTTTGTAACGCGCGAGGAACTCGTCGATATCAAAAGAGGCCACCCTCCGGTCCTGGGCCTCAGCCGGCGAGACATTACAGCTCAGTGCGGCAAGGAGAAATATGAGGAGGGACTTTCGCATGGGACCCTCGGTGGCGGCGCCCTGAGCGTCGCGTTATGTTCTCGGTTGGCAGTCATCCCCACAGAAGGCCGCGGGAGAAGACCGCTGCTACCCATGACTCAGCGTGGCCCGAGGGCCGAGTCAATTGCGGTGGCAATGCGTGCGGCGTGGCGTTCAACCGCTTCGGCTTCTTCGGCCTCCACCATCACCCGAGCCACTTTTTCCGTGCCCGAGTAGCGTACCACGACCCGTCCTCGCTCGCCAAAGTCGCGTTCACACTCACTGATGACCTGCGCGATCCCCGGGATGGATTCAAGCGGTGGCTTCTTCCGGACGCGCACATTGCGGATGATCTGTGGAAACTGCTTGAGACCGCGGACCAACTCCTCCAGGGATTCGCCGGTTTCGTCGAGCAGGCGCAATACCTGCAGCAGGGTGATCAGCCCGTCACCGGCCAGCGAAATGTCGGAGAAAATAATGTGGCCGGAAGGTTCGCCCCCCAGATTGATTCCGGAACGCAACATTTCCTCCAACACATACTTATCGCCCACCGCCGTGCGCTTCAGAGCAATGCCGTGACGCCCCAGGGCAAGTTCCAAGCCGAGGTTGGTCATCAAGGTTCCGACAACGCTCGCTCCCCTCAATGATTTGCTCTGATGGAGATGACGCGCGCACGCGTACAGGACGTGGTCTCCATCGGCAATGCGACCCTCGCGCGTCGCAAAGACGGCCCGGTCCACGTCGCCGTCAAAGGCTACGCCCAGGTCGGCGGCGGACGCCTTGGTCTCCTGGCCCATGATTTCGGGATGGAGAGAACCACATCCCAGGTTGATGTTGCGGCCACTGGGTGCGGCGTGTAGGACACGAGCTTCAATCCCCAGGCGCTTGAGAAGGTCCGGGACAACTCGGGAAGCGGCGCCGTGGGCGCAGTCCGCTACCAAGCGAAACCGGCTGAGCCGGGCGCCATCAGGAACCAGGCCCGAGAGAAATCCCAAGTAGTCGTTCAGCAATTGCGGCGCGGGCTCGAGCGGCGCGTCGGAACCCTCCCGGCCGGCCGAACCCGAACGCGCCAGCGCGCGTTCGATCTCCAGTTCCACGGTCTCGGGGAGCTTCATCCCCGAAGCGGAAAGGATCTTGATTCCGTTGTCCTCGTAAGGATTGTGCGAGGCGGAAACGACGACGCCAGCGGCAAACCCGTGATGACGGGTGAGAAAGGCGACGCCGGGCGTCGTGAGGACACCTGCATAGGTGACCTCCACGCCACCCGACCGTAGCCCGCTGGCCAGGGCGCGGGAAATCCAGCCACTGGACTCTCGCGTGTCTTCCCCCAGCACCACACGCAACGAAGGCACCGAGGCCTCTTTCCCTAGAACCATCCCGAAGGCGCGCCCCAACTTCCAGACGGTCTCGGCGTCAAGGGGAAAATGTCCCGCCACGCCACGCACTCCGTCTGTGCCGAAAAGTTGGGGCTTGTTAGCCATAGGTTTTCATTGTAACGCGGGAAGCGGAGAGCCTCAAATGTGGCCACTCGGTCGAACCCACGGCCCAAAAACAAAAAGGGGATTCGCCGTGGCGAATCCCCTTTGAGTCTTGCAGTTCCTCTTCGGCGCCTACCAGAGCAGCTTAAGAGCAACCTGAATCTGGCGAGGATCGAACGCCCCGTTTCCAGCCCCGAAGATCGCGCTGTTCAAACGAGTCCCGTTGTTGCCGCCCGTCCCAGAGTTGGGCATCTTGATGTTGACCCGGTTGAACGCGTTGAAGAACTCTCCGCGGAGTTGCGCTGAGATTTTCTCAGTGACCCGGATGTTCTTGAAAAGGGAGAGGTCCGTCTGAATTCGGCCCGGTCCCAGCATGGTATTGCGGGCCATATTGCCATCGCAGGCGAGGCAAGGTCGGGTTGCAAACCCATTGGAGATGGCATCCCCGCCCAGGTTGCTATTATAGAAATATCCGTTCGCATACTGATCTTCGTTGGCGTTAATGTTATTTGAAGAGCCTCCCTGGTCCCACCGGTCGTTATAAATCCCGTCCAGATTGGCGTCGCGGCTGGCGCCACTGGCGTAAGGGGTCCAGTGGGCGCCACTGGATAGGATCCAGATGCTGTTGAGTTGCCAGCCGCCCAGGATGTGACCCTTGAAGCCCTGCTGGCCTTTCATCCAGGGGAGTTCCCAAACCTGGCTGAGGGTGAACCGGTGCCGGAAGTCGAACGTCGCGTGACCGCGGTCGAGGCCCGGGTTCGCGACGTCGAAGCTGTAACCGTCACCCGCCGCTGGACCGTTGATGGAGGTTGCGCCGCTATGCCAATCCGATCCACCGTCGATAACGTGGCTCCAGGTGTAGTTGGAGGTCACGGCGAAGCCGCGGGACATCTTCTTTGTCACTGAAATCTGGAGACCGTGGTAGTTGGAATTAACCGAGTTCTCCCAAATGCGCATCGTTCCGTAGTTGGGGTTCACGCGCCCCAGCGGCCAGGGCGTGCCGCAGACGGTCTGACCCTGAGCGTCGACGCAGACTGGATCACCATTGCTGTCGACTCCCAGGCGGCCGCCTCGCACGCGGTTGATTTGCTGGGCCCGGAAGAGCTTGTGCCCCGCCGTGCCGACGTAGTTGACTTCCAACACGAGGTTCGGAACCACCTCATGCTGGACCCCAAAGAACCAGTTATAGACGTAAGGATCGCGAAAGTTCTTGTTGGGGACGATGGCTGTTAGATACGCCAAGTTCGGATCGTGGGCGTCCCAACCCACCAGGTTCCCGACGGCCTGCGCGCCCACGCCTTGACCCGGATTGGTGCCCGGGCCCTCGTAGGTCGGGGTCTGGGTGGGATCAAAGACCACGTTCCCGTTGTTATCTACAGTATGGGGACCATACACGACGTTACCCACGTCTCCGATCAGGAAGCTGTCCGATTCGTTGAAGGAGTAATACGGGAGGTTCCAGCGGGAGTTCGAGAGCGGGTTGTAGAGCGTGCCCTCGTAAGAAACGCCGGCACCCCCACGGATGGACGTCTTGCCGCCACCGCGCGGGTCCCACGCGAAGCCAAACCGCGGGCTGAAGTTGTTGAGATCAGCCGCGCCCAGCGACTTGGCGGCAGCAAACCCACCCGGTCCACACACGCCCGCGAGCTGCGCCTGAGCGATCTGTTCCGGCGTATCACAGCCCGGCTCACCCGCGGGGGTATTCGCGTTCCGCAAGGCCTCGGTGACGTTGGCCCCCTCTCCAAAGATGAACTGCGTCACCCGATTGAACTTCTCAGTGTGACGCCGGAAGATGTCATACCGCAATCCAAGGTTGATAGTCAGGTGCGGGGTCACCTTCCAGTCGTCCTGGATGAACGCGCCAAACTCCAGGTTCCGCCACGCGCGGTTGTTGGTGGCCAGTTCGGCCGGGTGATTGGTGAGGATGCCCGGGTCAACGCCCGCCGAGATCAACTCCGGCGCGTCGGCGGCAAAGTACAGGTTGTCGAAGAAGTAGTAGCTGGGCCGCGCCACGTTGAACTCGCTGTTTTCAATGTTGCGGCGGAACTCCACTCCCATCTTCAGCCCATGCTTGCCCTTGGTGATGGAAAGCATGTCGGAGTAGTCGTAGACGTTCTCGGTGAAGAACTGGGGATAGCCATTGTACGAACCGAAGCCCACATCGCCTGTGTCAAACACCACGTAAGGGACCCCCGGCGCTACAATGTTCCTACCGATGTCGTTACGGTTCCGGCTGAACCCGCCCCGCAGCTCGTTAATGACGGTGGGGCTGAAAACGTGTGTCCAGGTCAGTGACATGTTGGGGCTCTTGATTTCCTGGGAGGTTGCGAACCCGCGGAGAGACGATACGTTGTTCGGTCCGTATTGGTCCGTCTGCGATGCCAAATAGAAGCGACCGTATATCCGGTCCCCCTCGCTGAAATTGTGGTCGATGCGAGCTGACCACTCGTTGGCATTGTAGAGATTCCCAATCGTCTGGGTGGGCATCAGGGCAACGCTACCCACCTGGAAGGGAAGAGAACGGTTGGCCGACTGCGTGGGCGTCTGCCCCGCCACCAGACCCGGGCAGGCCCCCGCCTCGTCAGGCGTCACCCCGAATAAGGTTTGGAAGCTGCCGGCGTACCGGGCACCCTTAGCGGCCCCACCGATGTTATCCGGGCAAACGAGATTGTCGAAGCGATTGGGTATTGGGACGTCGTTGCCGTCAAGGACAGCCCAAGCGCCGGGCGAGTCGGCGTTCCCGACCACGTATTGATCTACCGTATTGAGTACGGAACCTGCCGGCCCTCCAAAGTCCTTGTAAATCAGGGCTGCCGTCGAATTGGGGAGGGCGTTGATCACCGCTTCCCGCCACTGCGGAGACTCCATGGAAACCGGGACGGCAGCCGCGAAGGTCTTCGTCCGGCTTCCTTGGAAGGACGCGAAAAAGAACGTCTTGTCCTTGCGAATGGGGCCACCCGCGGTAACACCGAACTGGTTGAAACGCAGCGGCGTCTTTGCCAGGTTCCCCCTTCCATCTCCCCGGGCGGGGCCATTGCAGAGCGGATCGACGCCCAGCTCGCAGCCCGCCTGGTTGCGGAAGAAATCATTGGCATCCAGCGCGTCGTTGCGGAGGAATTCGTAGGCGCTCCCGTGGAATTGGTTGGTGCCAGCCTTCGTCACGATGGTGGTGACTGAACCGGCGCTGTTTCCGAATTCCGCCGACATGTTCAGGTCGTTGATGCGGAACTCCTGGACGATATCCTGGTTGGGCTGAATGTTGTAGCCCCCGCTCAAACCCTTGTTGGCCACGCCGTCAACCAAGAACCCATTGAAATTCTCGCGAATTCCATTGACGACGGTGTCGGCACCGGCCTCAAGCATGACGTCGGCAACGTTCACCGCCCCAGGCGCCAACTGCATCAACTGATAAACATTGCGTCCATTCAGCGGAAGGTTGGCAACTTCGCCTCCGCTGATTAGGTGTGACAGGCGCCCCTCCTCAGTGTTAACGAGCGGGGCAACCGCCTCCACGGTTACAGTCTGAGTTTCTTGGCCAAGTTCCATCTTAAAGTCTACACGCTGGGTCGCTCCGACCGTCAGTTCCACATCCCGGTTAACAGACGTTTTGAAACCCCTTGCCTCCACCTTGAGGGAATAAAGACCGGGCTGCAGGCTCACAATCCGGTACGTCCCCGAGGCGTCGGTCTGGTGCGTCGCGCTGCGGTTGGTGCCCTGGTTCGTGATGGTCACCGTGGCACCGGGGACCACGGCGCCGCTGGGATCTTCGACGGTGCCCGCAAACGTGCCGGTTTCAACCTGGGCGTAGGTTGGCAAACCTAGTGCCAGCGTCAGGCCTAAGAGGAGAAAAAGCTTCGATGTAGAAGAGGTTCGCAACTTAAACATTTACTACCCCCTTTTTTGAAGCAAAACTGGTTTGAGTTGCATGAAGGTTGAAGAAGAGAGACACAGCGACTCGGGACAAGCTTCGGCCGCGCCAAAAAGAAACAACTTGCCTGCCCCAGAGTACAAATCCAAAAAGTATCGCAACTGGCTGCGTTCCTGGAATCCTAGTTGGATTGTGAACTAAGGCCCAGGGCTACAGGGCCGAGAAAACGAGCAACACCGTACCCGACTTTCAGTCACCTGTCAAGCAAGAGATGGGCCATCGTGCCCGCGAGAATCCCCCACCTAACCACCTGAGAAAGCAACACGATGTATTTCAGGTCCGTCACAATCCGCCCCAATCTACAGTTTGTCATATGCAGAATACTGGAGATTCCCTTGCCTTGCCGGGTTGCAGGCGAAACCTCCGCGTCGCACGCCGGATACTATCCGACCGGTAGGTCGGTTGTCAAGCACCACACGTTCAGACTGATATCATGTCTGACCACCGGCAATCGACGTATACCCTACTCCAGAATGACTGATGTTGCCAACACCTCGAAGGCCTGCCATTTCTCGTTGACTGCCCCGCGTGGGCCTGGCGCAACGCCTGACTGACGAAATCCCTTATTTCGTCTGCGTGCGAGAGGTGAACTCCAGCGGTTGGCCATCGAGCTTTCCTGGGGGCTGGACACCGAGGATGCTGAGAACGGTGGGTGCCACGTCGAGGATGCTGGGGGTGGCTGTGGTGATCGACCGGTTCGAGAGGAGGATTCCCTGGGTGTCGCTAGGGTCGGAGGCGCAGTGGTCGCCACTCCATTTTTTCATGTTCGCCACCACGATGCCGGAAGGAATGGCGCCCAGCGACGTTTGCCAGGAGGTGCGGTAACCGTCGCGGAAATCCACTTGGAGGTCAGGAGCTTCGGGCATGCGCGGCCCATGGAAGATCTCGCGCCCGAAATAGACTTTTTGAACAACCGACTGGTGTGTGTCCGGGTCTTCGACTGCCTCTAGCTTTTGGCGAATCTCCTCCATCAGCCGGTCCGTTTCGGGGCCCCGATCGAGAATGCCAAGCTTCTCCCGCCCGCGCATGTTCAGGTAAATCTGCCCGAGGCCGAGCGCATAAGCTTTAGTGCGGCTCCAGTCCACGTTGGGAAAGAAGCTCCCCTGACCGAAGAGGTTATCCAGGTTGTAGGTCTTGTCTTCGATGCCCGGCTTCTTGAGCGTCATGTAGCCGTTCTGGACCAGCCAGGTGTTGGTGTTGAAGCCCTTGCGCCAAGTGTGAAAGCCGTGGTCGGAAACCACAATCAGCGTTCCTCCAGGTTTCATGGCACGTTCGACGTCGCCGACGATGCGGTCCATGCGCTCATAGCTCTGAAGAATCGCGTCACCGTACTTTGCCGCCAGCTCCGCGTCGTAGCGCGGATGCTCGGGGTCCAGCAACCGGAAGAACATGTGGGAAACGCTGTCGGTGGCCGTGAATACGGAGACCAGCAGGCTGGGTGGATCATTCTTCAATTCGTCCAGGGTGATTTCGGCTTGGGTCTCCATGGTCCGAAAGGTGTCTTCAAGAAACAAGCCTTCGTCGATCTTCTCCTCATTCAGCGCCCAAGTGTCGTGCCACCAACCCAGCGTCTTAATCAGTCCGTGCTTCTTGACCAGTTCTGCCGTGTAGTTGGCGGGATAAGCGACGGGCAGGGGCGGTGATTCCGGGTCCAGGTTGAGGGGCGACATGTAGAGACGCAGATCCGGCGACACCTGGAGAACGTGGAAGCGGCAAATCGCGCGAACGGAAAGAAAGGGAGTGATGCGGAACTTCACGCGATACCAATCGCTCCAGTGCCTTTCAGCGACGGTCTCCGCACGGCCAGCAAGCTGGATCGTAACCGCATTGCCTTCGGGCGCCACCTTGAACTGAATTGGAATCGAGATCCGTCGGTAGGAGTCAGCCGTGGGATCCACGGGACCTTCCACCACGGCTGAGGCTTCGTTGCCGTTCATTTCCAGCCTGACCAGTTTGCCGCCAAACTCCGTGTCACCCACGTCCCACTGCGTCAACTCTGTCCCGAAATAGAAGAAGGTCCCCCAGGTGCCGCGCAGATCCGGAACACCCAGGCCCGCCCAGAGTTTCCCGCCCAATATGGGCGTGGGAGGAAATTCCAGGGGCATGCGAATGGCGGTGGTCTTGTACCCTGCATCTGCCACTGCCTTGTAGAAAGTCACACCGCTGCGCTCGTTGGTCACCCTCGGGGGCTTGATGGGAATCAGCCCAAAGAGAAACTTCGCCTTTTCTCGCGAAACCAGTGCCAGTTCTGGAAGGTAGGTTTGTGGGTCACGCCTCAGGAAATCGAAGATCCCGGTCCCGCCCGGATTGAGCCCCGTGGCGAACGAGGCCCAGGCCACCGGCGACTCCGGAGGATTGGTGGTGCCCAAAGGCCGGAAGGTCCCTGTCTGCGCGAGCCGAGCGAGGTTGGGAAGTTTCCCTTGCTTGGCCCACCTGGAAAGCAGATTGGGGTCGGCGCCGTCAAATCCCAGTACCACGACTTGCGTTGTGACGGGACGGGTAGTGGGCTCACGGCGGCACCCACCCACGCTGCCGGCGACAAGCAGCGCGGCCAGGAGCGCAGCCCATTGGCGAAGATCGGCTTTCGGCGTGCTCACTATGGACACGAGGTTTCCATTGTAGAGAGAGGCGCGAAATCCGTCGAGCAAAAACTCGGACGGGTGAGGCGGTTGCCACGGGCAAGCGCACGCAACGGCCGTTCTTCAATCACGAATCATGCCTCAGCGGATCACCCGGAGAAGACTGGGCGCCACGGTGCCCGGACCTCAGCCCAAGCGCGAGAACGACCGGTCGATCGTCAGCGACAACATCGCGATCGTGTTCTCAACATAACTGGCAAGGGCGTCGTGGTAGAAAGCCAAACTCCGTTCCCGCACCGAGGTTTCTGGTTCGTCGGGCGCAACCAGATGGTTGGTCTCGTGCAAAAGGACGCTGAGCATGCGCAGGCGGAATTGCCGGGTGTGAAATTCCTCCAGGCGGGGTCCCTCCAAAAACTTGGTATCCAGCGCGGTGTCCGACAAGGGAAGGGCCTGCCAGGTTTCCACCCGCTCAAACGCAATGTCCATTTCTCCCACGCGCACCCCGCCAAAGGCATCGTGAGATTCGGCGAAGGGAGCCTCTTTCACCGCCAGGTGTCTATGACCCAGGCAGCCGCACACATTCTTCCGCCGGAGCTGAACGATGATCAGGCCTGGCGCCTGGAAGAGGATTTCATCGTAAGCTTCGCGACAGCGGTTGGGGACCGTGGCCCAGTCCTGCTCGACGGCGAGCGCCAACTGCCGGGCACGGGCCGTGTCGCGAAAGGAATAGGCGGCGATCACCAGGGGCCTCGCCCGATC
>Ga0187878_1002978_pt1 | contig 14436 bp, 10 predicted proteins | sample June2016WEW_17_1_FD_132979 | JGI IMG/M metagenome (GOLD analysis project Ga0187878, IMG submission 132979) | Peatland microbial communities from SPRUCE experiment site at the Marcell Experimental Forest, Minnesota, USA - June2016WEW_17_150 | ecosystem: Environmental > Terrestrial > Soil >...
AGCGGCAATGGCCCCGCGACGATACTTGTCAGGCGTCATGCCCAGCTGCGACGCCGTCTTCTCGTAGAGGCGGCTGCTGGAGCCGTAACCCGCGTCATACATGGCCCGCGTCACATTGTCTCCGGCCTGCAGATTGCGCTTGAGCAAACGCATCCGGCAGGAATCGGCATACTCGCGCGGCGTGATCCCGAGCACGGCCTTGAAACGGCGCTGCAAATGAAAAGGACTTTGCCGAAAGGCCTTGCCCAGCCGCTGGAGCGGGATGGCTTCATCAAGGTGCTGCTCGATGTAGCGGCAGATCGCTTTGACCGTGTCGGATTGCGCGTTGCCGCTTACCAACTGCGGCCGGCAACGCAGGCAAGCACGGAACCCTGCTTGCTCCGCCAGTTCAGGACGCGCAAAGAACGCCATATTCTCCCGGCGCGGACGACGGGCCGGACACGACGGCCGGCAATAGACGCCAGTAGTTGCGACGGCGAAGACAAACTTTCCGTCATGACTGGAATCGCGCTCGGCCACGGCAGCCCAGCACTGATCTTCGTTTAGACGATCATCGCTTGGACGACCGTCGTTTGGCTGCTGTTTGATTTGACGATCGCGGTCAGGCTTCGTCGAGTTGGCGCGCGCAGAGGACATGGCGGTGGTGGCGTCCTCCGCGAGTATGGCATTGGCAGTCGCGTTAAGGAAAGTCATGTTAGTGAGACTCATGGTAGGAACAGAGTATTGCGAAGGCGGAGAGACGACTATCCGAATCTTGCGGGCAAAAGGAATTAACCAGTTCTCAGACCCCATTTGCACCTGTGGACGAAAAGGACTAAAGTGCCCGTGAGCCTTGCCATACTTATAAATTGATCGAGGACAATTCGATGAAGAATATGCGTTTCGCGGCGGTTGGTACTGTCGTAGCGGTACTTTTGAGCATGGGCCTGGCCCAGAAAGCGGCGCAGCACCTGCTGAGCGCTGACGAACTTAAGAAGGTGGTGCCCGCGGAGTTTTTCTTTGCCGGCCAGAAAGCGCCAACTCAATTACGGAACGCGGCCGGGTTTCAAACGGCCGATGGAAAAGTCATGTTTGCCGCTCTCGTCGACACCTCGGGATACTCGACGGCGGTGCAGCAGAAATACCAGGGCATGCTCGTCAGCGAGTCCAAGCTGAACATTGGTGGCTCCGAACTAGCGCCGGGAGCCTACGGCTTCGGGCTTGCGGCGGACAAGTTCACGGTCATGAATGTGGCGAACGAGGACGCACTCAGCGTTCCCTCCCAAACTGACGCATCGTTGAAACGAGCCGTGCCCCTAAAGTTGGTTGAGGATGGCGCCGCATACAAGCTGTACGCCGGGAAAAAATGGGTAGCGGTGAAGCCCGAGTAAGTGCAAATGTGCCCCCGCTGATTGCTTCCAAGCTGTCGCGAGGGAAGCCTTAATTGCCCAGCGGCTGGAAGGGGCCGATCATGCTCGAGACTCCGGCGCGCTTGCGCAATTCGGTGAGTAGAGAGCTGGCAGCATTCGTGTAGGTTTTGCTGGGGTCGGAAGGATCGGCCCAGACCGCATCGTAGATAATTTGTGCCGCATCTTTCAGGTCGATGTGCAGAGCCGCTTCGCAGACATCCACGCGCTCTTGCAGTTGGTCGTAACACTGCTTGCAAATGGAAGCCGCCTCGGCGCCTTGAACGTGGTGCTCGCCCAGAGTGCAAATCACTGGTGAACTTGCAACTTCCGCATGCGCCGCGAAAAGCTGGGACTTGAACTCTTTCAGGAAAGCTTCTCGCTCCTGTTCGACGACGGCACTGTCGGGCACCGACTCAGCTGCGGCTTGTCCTTTCGGAGCGGCCGGAACAACACTGGGAGAAACTCTCTCTTTGCTCTTGCAGGTCGGGCAAGTATCAAGGCTTGCGGAATAGTAGAGACGGCACTTGGCGCACGGTAGACCGTAACCTAGGGGCTTGTGCACGGATTCGCCCGGAGCCGCGGCAGCTATGCGCTCCAGGTTCCGGAGGTCAGTTCGCGTATCGCTTTCCGCTCGGAGAGCTGAGTGCGCCTGTTTTGCGGCTGCTGCTTGTGCGGATCGCGTCGAGTCCATGGTCAACCTCTCCCCAAATATCCAGTGTAAGTAACTCGTTGGCCCGGTTGAAAATAGCGGAAGTACATATCCCGGCACTGTCCTGTGGTTACCGGGAATTCGTTTCCCTCATCAGTTTCACCAGTTCCTCGCGGCGTGCACGGTAGAGCGTGCGTTCGGGATCGAGCCGCGCGGCGGCATCGAGTTCGGACAACGCTTCCTGGTAGCGATCCATCGTCATCAGACAAGCCGCAAGGGAGTAGTGGTTGTCCGGCGACGCATTCAGACGAAGCGCCTCGCGGAATTCCTTTTCCGCGGCTTCCAGTTGTTGCTGCTGAAACAACGCTGTGCCCAGAAAATGGTGAGCCGCGTCGGAGTCGGGATTGAGCGTGACGGCCAGACGCAACTCGTGTACACCCTCCTCCAACTTGTCGTCGAGGACGAAAGCTTCCCCAAGCATGCGGTGTTCGGAAGAGCTGGTGGGATTTTGGCGAACCGACAGTTGCAATTCCTGGATGGCGTTGCCGTAATCTTTCTTCGACAAGTAAGCGCGGGCCAGACAGCCGTGTCCTTGCTGCCACTCGGGATGCTGGCGATAAAGTTCCCGCAGTTCGAGCATGGCTGCATCGAAGTCGCCCTTATCGCAATACGTATTACCCAGATTATTGCGGACGGAAGCTTCTTCGGGCGCCAGGCGCTTGGCTTCGCGATATTCGAAGATGGCCTCATCCAGCTTGTTTTGTTCGTGCAACACCACCGCAAGGTTGGAATGAGCCTCCCAGAAGACCGGATTCAGATGAATGGCTTCGCGATAAGAAGTGATGGCGGCGGTTTGATTTCCCGCGGCGTGCAGCGTAATCCCTAGGTCGTAGTAAGTATCCGAGTTCGCCGCATCGCGGGCCAGAGACTCATCGAAAGCATGCACGGCAGCAGCATATTGCCCGTTGGAGTACAGAGCGAGTCCGAGGAACTGGTAGGCCTCGGCGTTCTGTGGATCCATACTGAGGGCGGTACGGGCTTCCGCGATCGCGTTGGGACCATCATCCAGGCGATAGAAAATGTACGCCAGACTGCTGTGATTCTCGGGCAGATCCGGCATCAGTTGCGCGGCAAGAGTAATCTCGTCAAAGGCATCGTCCCAGCGCTCTTGCCGGATGAGCATGCCCCCAAGAGCGAAGTGTAGGGCGGCATTCTGAGGGTCGGAGCCGATGGCTGGATGCAAATCGAGTTCGGCTTCGTGGAAGCGTTGGGCTTTGGCGTCGGCCGCTGCTTTCAATAAAGGAGCGGGTATCTCGGACGTTGCGGAATTGGCCGCGGACGGTTTCAGATTGATGAGAGTGCGGAGCAGATTCGCATCGGCACCAGCGGCTTCGAATTGACGAATCTGATCCTTGCAGGGGACGTTTGCGATACCGCGCTCTTTGATGATGCGAACGAGTCGGCTACTGGGAACACCCGCCGTGAGCCAAGCCATCAATTGGACAGGGGTGACGGGCTGGCTTTCACTGGACTGGGCAGCGAGGGCCACCCAAAAAAGAAAGAAAAAAACTGACAGGCCCTTTCGCTTCACTCGACTCTCCGGAGACGGTTTGGCTTGCTGGGTTGTCCTAACCGCGGCGTCTCTTGCTGCGCGGTCTACAGCGCTGATGTCGAACCGCTGATTCACATTAGCCCGTCAGCCGAGCCGGAGGTAAGGTCACGGAAGTAACGGGGTGGGATGACGGAGCTGTTGCGGTTGGTAGGTGAAAAAGTGGGTTGGTGCTCGGAAGATGACTACCCATTCTTACTTCTTGCTTGCTGGGACTTCGTCGGTCACATCGCACTGTGATTTTAGTCACAGCACCATTCCCCTTGCATGGCAGATTATCAAGTTAGGACGGCTGAGGCACAGATTTCAGAAGCTGTGCGGGGAGGGGTTTGACTTCCCGGTGCCCGTCCGGTAGCGTATGCACAGGTGGTAGTGTGGTCTTTGGAGGTTCCGATGTTTGAGGGTTTGTTTCAGCCAACGCATTTGATTATCATTTTCGCGATTGCCCTACTGGTTTTCGGTCCCAAGAAATTGCCTGAACTGGGCAAAGGGTTGGGTGAGGGGATTCGTGCCCTAAAAGAGGGCATGAAGGACACTCCTGCAACGCCAGCTTCGACCGAGCAGAGCAAGAGCACCGAATCCAAAGAAACCAAGGGCTGAGTTCCCTTCGCGGGCAGTAATCTTCTTTGATTCAATCGCCGCTTTGCGCCATTTCCTGTCCGATTTGTTCTAGGTATTCCGGGCCATATAAGCACTTAAGCTGTGAAACTGACTCTGAAAGGTGGAGGTAGGCTGTGTTGCGTAAAGTCGAAGTTGTTGCCCTAATCGCGTTCTTGGGATTGAGTTCACTGGTTTTTGCCGATCAGATTACATTGAAGAATGGCGATCACTTGACCGGTGCCATCGTGAAATCCGACGGCAAAACGCTAGTGCTGCACACCGAGTTTGCAGGAGACGTGACCGTGCAGTTCGCGGCAATCACGCAGATTACGACCGATCATCCATTGCACGTGGCCTTGTCGAACGGCCAGACTGTAGTCGGGCCGATTACAACGACGGACGGGAAACTGGAGGTCGCCAGCAAGAGCGGCGCGCCCGTGGAAGCGCCGAAGGAAAGTGTGGTGGCGATCCGCAACGATGCCGACCAAGTGGCCTACGAGAAGGCGCTGCATCCGAGCCTGCTGGAGGGCTGGAACGGCGGCGCTAATGTGGGATTTTCCTTGACTCGCGGCAACAGCCAGACGGAAAATCTGTCGCTGGCTTTCACCGCCGCTCGCGCCACCAAGGATGACAAGCTCAGCTTGTACACGAACGCGGTCTATGGGACGAACCAACTCGCGACTCCGAGCACAACGGCGAACACTGAGGCAGGCGGAATTCGTTACGACCGCAATCTCAATCCGCGAATGTTTGCTTTCGTGGGCGCCGATTTCATGAGCAACGCGCTGCAGGATTTGAATCTGCGGTCTGTGGGCAGTGTCGGTCTGGGATACCACGCCATCAAGAGCGACAAGACAACGCTGGACTTTCTGGCTGGCGGCAACTTCACGGATGAGAACTACACGGAGACGGTAACGACCACCACGACTCCACCGACGACTTACTCGTACAAGGTAGTACACAATTTCGGCGCCCTCACTCTGGGCGAGGAGTTGACGCACAAATTCGGCAAGAGCACCGTGCTTGCGGAAAAGCTATATTTCTATCCCGACCTGACCCAGACGGGCGAATACCGCGGAACGTTTGACCTGGGGCTGGTGACGAAGATCAGCAAGTGGCTGGGCTGGCAGAACCAGTTCAGCGATATTTACGTGTCGAACCCGCCAGAAGGCACCAAGCAGAATGACGTGGTGCTGACGACCGGGCTGAATTTTTCGTTCACGCACTGAGTGCGAGTCGCCAGACCGAAAATGGGGAAGGCAATTCCTGCGGCCCTGCTCACCAAGACTTGAACAACACGTCTACTACCGGGTACAGTACTGTTTCCCGTTTCCCGGGTTCTTTAAGTCCCTCACCAACAGGAGTCTGCTCGATGCGTCACGCCGTGATAGTGCTGATTGCTGCCTGCTGCCTCGGTAAGTTTTCCTTTTCGCAAACTGCGGACGAACTGATTGCCAAGAACATCCAGGCCAAGGGTGGGATGGATAAAATCAAGGCTATTAAAACCCTCCGTATGACTGGCACCTTCGAAGGCGGCGGTGGGTTCACCGCCGCCGTGACTCAGGAAAACGAGCGGCCGAACCTGATCCGCGAGACGTTTTCGCTGCAGGGGATGACGGCAGTGCAAGCTTATGACGGCACGTCGGGCTGGCAGATCCAGCCCTTTGGGGGCAAGAAAGACCCAGAGTTGATGGGCGAGGACGACCTGCGCGACCTGTTGCTGGACGCGGATTTCGACGGACCGCTGGTGGACTACAAAGAAAAGGGCAACACAGTTGAATATCTGGGGCACGACGTGGTGGACGGGGATGACGCTTTGCGGTTGAAGGTGACGCTGAAGAATGGCGACATCATTTATTACTACCTCGATCCAGATACCTTTATCGAGATTCGCAAGGAGATTCAGCAGTTTATTCGAGGCTCGGTGCGGGATCGAGTGGTGGGCCTCGGTTCCTACAAGCCGGTAGCGGGGGTGATGTTCCCGTTCTCGATTTCGCAGGGAACAAAGAATCACCCTGACGCACAGACGAACACGGTGCAAAAGCTGGAAGCGAACGTAACCATCGACCCCGCGGATTTCGCGCTTCCGTCTTCGCTGAAAACTGAGGAGAAGAAGTCCGGCATCGTCGGGATTCAATGATCCGCTCCTGATGAAGGTCGCAACGAAAAATCATCCGTGGGGAAAGGGATTCGCAAACATGAAAGCATCCGCTCGTAAGTCGGGATTCGTAACCCTGTTGAGTGCAGGGTTAGCCGGGGCGGCGTTGACTCTCGCCGCGGTGCAGGCTGGGGCGCAGGCACCGTACCGCTTCGACTCCGCGACCGTATCTGGATTGCCCGCGCGGAATATCGGCTCGGCCACCATGAGCGGACGTATTGCCGCGCTGGATGCGGTAGAGGAGAACGGCCGCATCACCGTATTCGTCGGCGCTGCCAGCGGCGGAGTGTGGAAGTCGGTGAATGGCGGCACGACGTACAAGCCGGTGTTTGATCGCGAAGACGTGCAATCCATTGGCGCGGTGGCGATTGATCCTTCGAACTCGAAGATCGTTTGGGTGGGCACTGGCGAAGCCTGGGTACGGAACAGCGTGTCGGTGGGCGATGGCGTGTACAAGTCGACGGATGGCGGGGAAAACTGGACCAATGTTGGCCTCAAAGATAGCGAGCACATCGCAAAGATTCTGGTGAATCCTGGCGACAGCAATGACGTTCTGGCCTGCGCCACCGGGCATCTGTGGGATGACAACGACGAACGCGGAGTCTACCAGACTACCGACGGCGGAAAGACGTGGAAGAAAGTTCTGGCGGGCGCAAACGGTTCGAGCGGCTGCGCCATGATCGCTCGAAGTAAACAGGAACCGAAAACAATTTATGCGGCGATGTGGGATTTCCGGCGGCAGGGTTGGACGTTTCGGTCGGGAGGTCCGGGCAGTGGACTGTTCAAGTCGACCGATGGCGGAGCCCACTGGAGCGAAGTGAGTGACAGCAACGCCGAGGGACTGCCGGCGAAGCCGTGGGGCCGCGTCGCTGTGCAGGTGGCGGAATCGAAGCCGAAAGTTGTGTACGCCAATATCGAAGCGGAAAAAGGCAGAGGACTGTACCGGTCTGACGACGGTGGCGCGATGTGGACCAAGCTGGACGCGAGCAACTACATGGTGTGGCGTCCGTTTTACTTCGGCAATTTGATTGTCGATCCCAAGGATGAAAACAAGATTTTCAAACCTGATCTCATTCTCCTGCTCAGCAACGATGGAGGAAAGACCTTTAACGTAGTTTCCAGCGCGGCGCATGGTGACTTCCACGACGTGTGGATCAATCCGAAAAACACGAACATCGTCATAGCTGGCGACGATGGCGGCCTGTGGCGCAGTGAAGACGGCGGCAATCGCTGGAAGCATCAGATGAACCTGCCGGTTTCGCAGTTCTATCACGTGAGTGCCGACAATGCGGACCCATACCACGTGTATGGCGGTTTGCAGGACAACAGTTCGTGGGTGGGCGATTCATCGTACCCAGGCGGGGTGACCAATTCGCGCTGGGAAAACATGTACGGTGGCGATGGCTTCTGGATGTTCGAGGACACTTCGGATCCAGACTACCTTTACGCCGAGGCACAGGGTGGCGAGATCGGACGAGTGAACCGGTATACGCACGAGATTCGCAGCCTCAAGCCGTGGCCGAATTACGGCGAGAAAAAATTGCGTTTCAACTGGAACACTCCGATTCATATGAGCCCCAATGAGAAGGGAACGATTTACATCGGGGCGCAGTTCCTGTTCCGTTCGCGCGACCACGGCCAATCCTGGGATCGCATTTCTCCCGACCTGACGACGAACGATCCGGAAAAGCAGAAACAGGAAGAATCTGGCGGCGTGACCGTCGACAATTCTTCTGCGGAGATGCACACCACGATCTACTCCATTTCGGAGTCGCCGAAGAATGGGCAGATTATCTGGGTGGGCACCGATGACGGCAATGTGCAAGTCACACGCGACGGGGCGAGGAGTTGGACGAATGTGGTGGAAAACGTCAGCGGGTTGGGGAAGAATTCGTGGGTGTCCACCATCGAGGCCAGCCGCTTCGATGAAGGAACAGCGTACGCCACATTCGACCGGCACACCTTCGGCGATATGAAGCCGTATGTGTACAAGACCACCGACTACGGACAGACGTGGACATCGCTTCCAACGCAGGAGAGCGGCGTGCGTGGGTTTGCTCATGTGATCAAGGAAGATACGGTCGACCGCAACGTGCTCTTTCTCGGTACTGAATTCGGACTCTGGATTTCGGTGGATGGTGGACAGCGCTGGGCGCAATACAAGGGGACGGACTTCCCTTCTGCTCCGATAGATGACATCGCGGTGCAGGCGCGGGAATCTGACTTGGTGCTGGCGACGCATGGGCGCGGCATCTGGATCGTGGATGACATCTCACCTCTGCGCGCGCTGACCCCCGAGGTGATGAAGAAGGAGGCGACGCTTCTGCCCGGGCGGCCGTCGATCCAGTACTTCGATACGTTCGGAGGCTGGGCAGAGGGGGACGAAACTTTTAACGGACGGAGCCGGCCTGCGGATGCGCAAATAACCTATTACCAGAAAGGACGCCACATCTTCGGCGATTTGAAGATCGAGATCCTTGATCAGGACGGCAAACTGGTGGACACAGTGGCTGGCAGCAAGCATCGGGGATTGAACCGCGCTGGGTGGGGCATGCGCGTGAAGCCGCCGGCGGTTGCTCCGGCTGCTTCGGCGCTGTTTGAGGCGGCGCAGGGGCCGCGAGTTTTGCCCGGGAAGTATACGGTAAAGCTCACCAAGGGAGATCAGACTTACGCCGAGCAACTGGACGTTGCGATGGATCCGCGAGCAAAGTATTCGCTTGCGGACCGCAAGGCGCAGTTTGCTCTCTCGATGAAGCTTTACAAGGAACTGGAACATATGACGTACGGGGTCGCGGCGATTGAAGGAGTGCGCGATGCGGCGAATGCGCGTGCAGCTAAGCTGACGGAGAAGGATCCTCTGCGCAAGCAACTCCAGCAACTGGCGGCGGATTGCGACGCGCTCCGCTCGAAGATTGTGGCCACGAAAGAAGGCGGGATGATCACGGGCGAGGAACGGATCCGCGAACTGCTGGGACAACTCTACGGCGCAGTGACCGGATACGACGGTAAGCCAACGGACTACCAGTTGGCGCGGACCGAGTCGCTGGGTCATGAATTGCAAGATGTGATCGACGACTTCCAGAAACTTACGCAGAAAAACCTGGCGGGGATCAATGCCGGATTGAAGAAGAAGAAACTGGAAGGGATCAGCGTGCTGGCCGAAGGAGACTGGCAGAAGAACAAAGAAGAATCTTCGGCGGCTGCGGGCGCGGGGATGCGGGCGGCAGAAGGACAGACGCGGGAAATGGATTAGCGCCGAAAGCGTCGCACTTTAGATTCTTAGTCGGAACTACGCCAATTCCAATTCAATTTTCTTCGTAGCTGGATCTAGCCTTGCGATCCGGAACTTACGAATCTGTCCGGTGCGCACCCGTTCCGGTCTCGCGTCACCGCCTGGTGTTGCGCCCTTCCAGCGCGCCTGCAACATGGAACTTAGCGAAGACAAATCAGGCTTCGAATTGAGCTTCGATAAGGCAGAATCCGATGCAACACCATTGTCCTTTTCTTCCTCTGCCCCGGATCCATCCATTCGGCACCTTGCCTGAATGCCTTCCCCTAACTCCACGCGCGCGTGTCCATCCGAAACCTCCATCATGCGGCCTGTGACTACATCCCCTTCTTTGTGCTCGGCAATGTATTCGTCCAAGCCGCTGGGAACCAGTTGCTTTATTCCCAATCGCAACTGCCGCTTCTCCGTATCCACGGCCAGCACCTGCGCCTTGACCAGCTGCCCGACCTTCACAATTTCTTGCGGATGATTAATGCGCTTTTCCGTGCTCATGTCACTAATGTGAATCATGCCCTCCACACCTTCGGCAAGCCGTACGAACGCTCCGAATTTGGTGATGCTGACGACCGGGCCATCGATCACCGAACCTGCGGAAAATTTCTGCGCCACGTCAGCCCATGGATCTCCGAGCGCCTGCTTTAAGCCCAGCGACATCCGGCGCTCACCCGCGTTCACTCCCAGGATTACCGCGTCCACGGTCTCGCCTGGCTTTACGAGCGTGCTAGCACTTCTCAACTTCTTTCCCCACGACATCTCTGAAACGTGAATCAGGCCTTCAATCCCCGGCTCAAGTTCCACGAATGCGCCAAACTCGGCAACGCGCGTTACCGTGCCGCGAACGCGCTCGCCGACTCTATACTTTTCGGGCACTGCATCCCAGGGATGCGGGAGCAACTGCTTCACGCCCACAGAAATGCGGCGCTTGCCTGCGTCGGTCGAAATCTTAAGCACTTTCGCGTCGATCTGCTGGCCTACGGAGAGCATGTCGGCTGGCTTGCTGACACGGCTCCACGCGATGTCACTGACATGCAGCAAGGCATCCACTCCGCCGAGATCGACAAAAGCGCCGTAGTCGGTGAGGCTGCGAACCGTGCCGCTCACCGTGTCGCCTTCTTTCATTTCCGAGTAGCGGCGCTCCTTCACCGAGCGCTCTTCTTCTTCTATGACGGCGCGGCGGTCGACCACAACATCCTCATCGGCGACGTCGAGTTTGATGATGCGGCAGAGAATTTCCTGCTCGACCAACTTCTCCATCTCGGCGGCGTCGTGCGCTCCGCTGCGCGAGGCAGGCATGAACGCGCGCACTCCCACGTCCACACTGAGTCCGCCTTTGATTACGCCCGTCACCGTGCCAACGATCGTCGCCTTCTCAGCGAATGCCTTCGCTAAAGCGGACCAGTCTTTCGGCCGCTCGACTTTCGCGCGGGTGAGTTGGTAATAGCCTTCCGGATCGCGTCCCTTCACGGAAACTGGCATCTTGTCGCCGGGCTTTGGAGTTTCCCCCGCGTTCTGGAAATCCGTGAGCGGGAGGATGCCTTCGCTCTTGAAGCCGATATCGAGGAATACCGAATCGGCGGAGACGGCAATTACTGTGCCTTCGAGCTGTTTCCCGCCATCTTCGCGCTTGCGCGCGTGGCTCTTCTCGTACTGCGAGAGCATGTCGCTAAACGATTCGCTGGGTTCGGCAGCGGACGATTCAGGAAGCGCTTGGTTGGGAATTGTTGGATTCGACATGAAAGGTTTACAGCCTCATCGGGGATAGATCTCAACTAGGATAACATCGAGCGCTGTCATGATTCGGGTGCGTTGTCCGGTGAAATCGACGGACATTCAAGCCTGTGCAAATCTGCCGAGAAAAATATTGGCGACATCCGGTTTCGCCAAGGCTTGGGAGGTCAGATTCTCTGTGGTCCGAGAGATCCCCTTCCTCTCCTGAAAGTCTTGCCGGGCGCGGGGTTCACAAAAAGTGTCTGCAAAATCTAGATGGCAGAGAAGTTACAGGTCAAAATCCAGAGAACAAAGGACTTACACTCGATCTCCGCCTGGCTGAATATACCGTCAGTGCTTCGACAATAATGGGCTGATTTTTGATCGAGGGCAAGGTGAGATGTCACACGAGGGTTGTGGATTCCGGAGGTGAGTTTGATTCTTCGTTGCGGCAAAAGCCCGCTTCTCACTTTACAAGATACACGACCTGGCTCGCCAGTGAGGTCAAAATCAAAGTCAGCGTCAAAGGCAGCGGGCAGGAGTGCCCGCTCCACACGAGCAAGGCCCCACTTCTCGCGCAAAGAACGCGCGAGAAATGGGGCACCCGCCGTGCCGTTTGATCGAAGCACCTACATCCCCGGCGCGTCTTGGTTTGCAGTGGTGGCATGCAGCACGCGGAAAGTGCTTCCGCCGCTGGACCAGACCAGAACCAGAGCGTCTTGTCCCTTGGGAACCGAGGACAAGGCTTTCTGAACATCAGCAGCATTCTGCACGGGGTGGCGATCCACTTCAACAATCACGTCCCCGCGTTGAAGGCCAGCGTTGTCGCCGGCGCTGCCGGGTTGTACTTGTTCCACGATAGCGCCATGGACGTCACTCGACGCCTGCAGTTGCTCGCGCAGCTCAGGAGTCATGTCTGTGAGACCGAGGCCCCAGCGCGGCTTTCCATTGCTGTTGCTGGCACTTTCTTTGCCTTCGTGGTCACGGCTGCCCATTTCTTCCAGCGTTACAGGCACGTTTACGTTCCTGCCGTCACGCAGAACTTCCAGCTTGATGCTCGAACCAGGGTCCTTCTGCCCGACTTCGATCTGAAGCTGGCTGGCATCGCTCACTTTTTGTCCATCGAGCTCGGTAATTACGTCCCCGACTTTCAAACCGGCCTTGGCTGCCGGAGAATCAGGTTCAACCTGAGTAATGATCGCTCCTTCATTGTTATCGATGTGGAAGAACTTCGCATTCTCCGGCGTCACGTCGCTGATCCCGATCCCCATGTAACCGTGATGCACCTTACCGTCTCGAATCAGGGCTTCCACGGTGGGACGAACGATCTGGGTAGGAATCGCAAAACCCATCCCCGAAAAACTGTCTGAGCTCGAGACGAGGAAGGTATTGATGCCAATCACCTCACCACGCGCGTCCACGAGCGGACCACCAGAGTTTCCGGGATTGATCGCTGCGTCAGTCTGAATAAAACTTCCCGGCGAGCGGCCATTCCGTGAGAACGGATTTGGACGGTTCAGGCCGCTGACGATTCCACGTGTCACGGTGAAGCGGAAACCGAAAGGATTGCCGAACGCAAGCACGGTCTGTCCCGGGCGCAAGGCAGTCGAGTTACCCCAAGGTGCGTTCGGAAGATTCGTTCCGTCCACCTTGATCACTGCGAGATCGGTGAGCGGATCAGCTCCAATCAGCTTTGCCGTCAGAATTCTCCGATCCTTCAGCGTGACGCGAATATCGACGGCGCCATCGATCACATGGTTATTGGTGACAATGTATCCGTCTGGTGAGATCAACACGCCGCTGCCGATGCCGTGCTCAATCTGCGACTGCGGCTTCATTGGACGGTTGAAGAACGGTCCGAACATTGGCGGCACGCCCTCTGGCAACTGAGGCATTTGACCGTCCGCCATTTCAGACTTGGCATGCGACGTGACCGCAACGTTCACGACTGCGGGCGTGACTCGCGCGGCCAGAGTTTCCATTGCCTGGTCGAGCGATAGCAGAGCGCCGACACTGTTGTCATCGAGCGGCGTCGCAGTGGGAGACGCAACCGGTCCCCGAGCGTACGCCGGTTTGATGAATTCGTAAGTGGTTAACGACAACGCCAGCGCGACTGCGACTACGGGCACAATCAGGCGGCGTGTCAGGAGGGTTTTAGTAACCCAGGTTTTCATTCGAGTTTTCTCCTTGTGTTACAACTAATTATTTAGTTTCTAAAGACACACAAACACTCTTACTTCATCAAAAACTTGGTTAAGTAGATTTCGGAGTGATTCCTTTGTGAACTTCGCGATCGACAGGATGAAATACAGTCAAGTGCCACACGCAGATGCTCCAGACCCGGCCGTATTCGTCGACTTGCTCCGTCTGCAGGACGAGCAACACGGAACTGGGCCAGCTGACGTTATCGCTGGAGCTGTCAGAGCTTACATTGACCACCCTTGTTTGTTGCACGAACTGCGCGGCCGCCACGGTGGCCACTGGGAACTCTGTGTCATTTCGACGTTGTAGTTTCACAGTTCGTGCGAGAACGTCTTTTCTGCGAATACTTGTGCTGGAAACTCGGCTATGAAGTGCCGCTGGAATCATTTTCGCTCCGACAACACCTGCAGAGTCGACCGCCATTGCCGACGTCATTTTGGCATCAGATTCTGAAAGGCCAGGAACTGTCCCGTCAAATGCGACGAGTTTGGGCGCATGTGGCATTGAAATCAAACAAGCCACTGAAACCGCCGCAACCAAACCCAGAGCTGGCTTCCAAACCTTGGTGGCAGCCGGGCGCTCAACATCAAGAATTCGCGCGATGCGGTGGGCGGTCTGTTGCATTTTTCCGACCGCAGCCTGGGCCAACGCGAGGCCGCGGCGCAAAAAGCTCTTCTCCGCAACCGTGACCAGACATTGCGCATACGCTCGCGGATTCGAAGTAGCGGCCAATACGAAGTCGTCGCAAGCCATCTCCCGCTCACGAGACAGGCCCTCGCCGATCCACCAAACCGCGGGATGAAAAAACAGAAACGCGCTTAAGACTCTCTGAGC
>Ga0187878_1002982_pt1 | contig 14422 bp, 18 predicted proteins | sample June2016WEW_17_1_FD_132979 | JGI IMG/M metagenome (GOLD analysis project Ga0187878, IMG submission 132979) | Peatland microbial communities from SPRUCE experiment site at the Marcell Experimental Forest, Minnesota, USA - June2016WEW_17_150 | ecosystem: Environmental > Terrestrial > Soil >...
GCAGAGAAAGTTTGGAGTGAAGTCATGGCACAGGTATGCGATATATGCGGGAAAGGCCCGCAATTCGGCAACAACATCTCCCACGCGCACAACGTTACGCGGCGCCGGTGGAGCGTGAATCTGCAAGCGGTGAAAGCGCTGGTGAACGGCGCTCCCAAGAAGCTACGGGTCTGCACCAGCTGCATCAAGAGCGGGAAAATCGCCAAGGTGTAGCGGTTGCCCCTGGCTTTGCACCTGCTGAATCTGCGATAAGCGGAGATTTTTACGATGACAAGAACCCCGTCCAGGCCGGACGGGTTTTTGTTGTGCCCGGACGACGCGTGCAAGTTTACGGTTTTTGCCGCGCGAAGGTCAGGCTGGCGGAGTTGATGCAGTAGCGGAGGCCGGTGGGATCAGGGCCGTCAGGGAAGAGGTGACCCAGATGGCCGCCGCAGCGGGCGCAGGTGACCTCGACGCGCCGCATTCCGAAGGTATTGTCCTCGTGTTCTTCGACGGCTTTGGAGTCGGCGGGCAGCATGAAGCTGGGCCAGCCGCAGCCGGAGTCGAACTTGGCCCCGCTCAGGAACAGGAGCGTTCCACAGCCGGCGCAGTGGTAGTTGCCGGTCTCGCGGTTCTCGGTGAGGGCGCCGGTGAAGGGCCGCTCGGTGGCCTTTTCGCGCAGTATCCGATACTGCGCGTGCGTGAGCTGCGCGCGCCACTCTGCCTCAGTGCGCACGATCTTTTCGGGCGTCTCGCTCATGGCGACCTCCTGGTGAACGGGGACTGGTTGAGAATTGTGGTTTCCCACCTATACGGCAAGAATTACGAACCGCAGGTCCTTCTACTCCCCTTCGCTGCGCTCAAGGTCGCTCAGGATGACAACAGGATGGGGCAGGGAGCAATTGTAAAAAATCTGAGCCGGTTTCAGACCTCCGCAATCAAATCGATTTCCACCAGAACATCCCTGGGCAGCCGGGAGACCTCAACGGTGGTACGCGCCGGCGGCGCCACTCCGTCCGCACAGAGATACTCGTCGTAGACCGCATTCATGGCTGCGAAATCGTTGAAGTCCTTGAGGAATACGGTGGCCTTGACCACGCGGGCAAGGTTGCTGCCGGCCGCTTCCAGGATGGCCTTCAGGTTTTCAAGGACGCGGGTGGTCTGTTCCGCGATGCCACTGGCTACCACCTGCTGGGTTACCGGGTCGAGCGCGATCTGTCCGGCGGTGAAGACAAGGTTGCCCACGCGCACTCCCTGGGAATAGGGCCCGATGGCGGCGGGGGCTCCGTCGGTTGCGATGACTGCTTTGCTCATGAATCGATTGTAATGGGCGGGCGATAGGGCCTGTTCACGGGAACAGTGTCAGGATGCTGAATCGATGAACAGGCCCTGTCTCAATCTAGCGCCAAACGGCCAGCACTACGCCGCTGATGGCCAGCGCGACCAGCCAGTAGCCGGCGTTGATGGCGAAGAGCTTGAGGGGCCGCTTCTCATAAAGGTGCTGTGCGAAGAGCGGCGCGGCGATGAAGCCGAGCCAGCAGATGGCGCCGACAACGGCTCCCCGGTGCCAGGTCCACGCGCCGGCCCATAGCACTACGTGCGCCAGGACAAACGAGAGGATCAGGCCGCCGATGAAGGACGAGATCATGGCGACGACGGCGCCCTTGGGCTTTGCGCCGGACTTGTGGCCAACCAGGGCCATCCATGGCTTGGCAAAGAGCAGGGAGTACCAAAGCGCGCCCAGAACCCACTGAATCAGGGCTGCAACCAGGATGGCCCAGAAGTTGAAGAGGTGCAGATGGAAGTGGTTCATTGAGAAATCTCCGCGTTGAATTGATCTCCGGCTCCCAGGGACAGAGGCTCCAGGGAAATGGCGCGAATCGCTGGCCGGTCGTAAAGGAGTCGCGTCCATCACTCTGCCGCAGCCGGGAAAGCGCTGTCAAGAAGAATCGGAGAGCGCAGTTTCAGCGGCACTTCAGGGCTTCGAGCTCTTCGAGCGTGTGCGGCCAGCTAGTAACTAATCGGTTAACATACAGTTACTTTTGGATGGTTACCACTGGGTAGGGGGGTAGGGGGTGCCTGGCCCGGATGGATCCGCAACGGCGGAGATCGCTCTGGCGGAGGCTTGACTTGCAGTTATTATGCGCTGGCCGGATGAATTATTCGGCAAGTGTGAGCAAATCGCCCGTAGTCGAGAAGAGATTCCGTGAAAAAGCTGCTGGGCGTAGCGTATCGCCCAAGGTGTGGGCCGATGCGTGGCTGCTGGCTTTTACCCAGGCAGCGGAGGGCGTGCTGGTGACCTTTGATAAGGCGCTCGGGACACGGGGCGCTCGCTGCCTGCTGCCGAGGAGAGGCTGAACTGCGGATGGGTATGTGCGATCCCACCCTCAGCAAAATGCGCGAAGGATGGGCACGGCCGGAATGGGCCTAGTTGGGTATGAGGTAACCGTCGATGAATGGGTCTTACGGAAATCTTTTGTCCCTGCTAGACTCTCCGGTAGGCGGATTTGTGCATGTGGCATTGGGATCAGGGGCATCTCGCTTATTTTCAGTTCGATGCATTACGCCAGATTTCTGTCTTTGCGATGAATCATGACCTCAGAGCTGCTAGTCGACAGGAGATTGCAGCAGGGACAGGTCTCTCTTTTGCCGGACCTTACACGCATACGCCATGGCGGCAGTATTCGCGCGCCTTGAAGCGTTGCTTGTTGGTGAGCGAAGTAGGACCCGGCATACGCACGATTGCTGTTCCGACTCCGGTTGCCGAACTTTTGTCGCGACCAGGGTCGATAACTTGCGATGAATACTTCCACTTCCTTGCACGTACTTTTACAGAACCCTCGCCCGCCATGGAGAGCTGGGATCCAAACGCACAGTTTCGATATCCTCTCTTGTTTGCTTTGAAGTATCTTCTCGCCAAGAGAGCAATTTCGCCCATCCCTGTCTCCACTTTGGATGAGATCATCGGCGCATATAGGCAGACGGGGTTTACTGGCGACGAGGATGATGCGTCATTCATTGGGGTGGTAGGCACGGACGAGATATATGGTGAGATGTGCCGGAGTCTCCCGAAGGATTCTCGCCGTCAAGCGAGGGAAAGCCTTCAGGTTATCTGCCAGATTTCCTACTTGCATCTTGAGAGTTCAAATGTGATAGTCTCCTTGGACCCTGAGGACGCACAGGCGGTTTTTGCAGACCTCGCTCCAGTGGGTGGTCCAAGGGCCGCAGATCGCGAATCCGAAATAAGACGTCTAGCGGACCTATTTAGGGATGGTGCTACCGAGGACTTCTTTGATTACCCGAATACGGTCATCAATGACGCTGTCTTGAGTGGATTCCTGGAGGGTAGTAAAGTCAAGAGGACACATATTACGATCGAGCGAAATCAGGGCCTCCGGGCGGCCTTCTTTGCCGTCCGTCCAACTGCTCTATGCGATGTTTGCGCCCTTGATACCGCTGCTACATACCCTTGGGCTGTACGTGTCCTCGACTTGCACCACCTGCTTCCGCTCTCATCCGGAACACGGGTCGTCTCTCTTGGTACCTCTGGGCGACTGGCTCGAACAACATTTGACGATTTAGTCCCAGTCTGCCCGAGCTGTCATAGGGCCATTCACTGGTTCTACGATTCTTGGCTCTCAAATTCCGGTCTTAGTGATTTCCCAAATGAAATCTGCGCAAGGGATGCATACCGAGATTTGAAGGCTGAATTCCACGGAGCAATCCATGCCTAATCTCCTCTTCCCAGAGACGAAAACTGTGACGCTAAAGGCTACGATTCAAGCTAAGTTGCTAAAGCGTGCAGTAAAATCAGGCGAGCCTCTATCCTTAATCTTATCTAATGCTGGTTTAACCTATGATGACCTCGTTTATGAGAGAAGCAAGACCAGGCAATTGCCAAACCGCGAACCACTCTCGTTAGAAAGGTTAGGACTACCTGAAAACGGCATCCCGGTAGTGAGTTTCTTCACCGGTTGTGGCGGGATGGATCTCGGGCTTGAGACTGTGGGTTATAGGCATTCAGCAGCCTTCGAGATCAACGAGCTTTTCTGTAAGACACTGCGCCGTAATCGACCCAACTGGCGAGTGTTTGGCCCTCCAACTCACTCTGGGGACGTGTCGAAATTCGAGGAAATTGCTTCCACGCTTCGGAAAGTGATTCCTGGTAAATATGACGGTCTTTTCGTTGGCGGTCCCCCTTGCCAACCATTCTCGATTGCAGCAAATCAACGATTTGCTAAGTGGGGAGATAATTTTAAGCGGACCGGATTCGCCCACGAGAAGAACGGAAACCTATTGTTCGATTTTGTTCGGCTCATCACTACATTCAAGCCTCGCGCATTCATTATTGAAAACGTTCCGGGCCTCCGGGACCTTGACGGCGGAGAGCAGCTTTCGGAGGCCATTAAGAAGCTCGAAAATGCGGGCTATACAGTGGAGCAGCCGTTTGTTCTCGATGCCGCGCACTTTGGAATCGCTCAGCAAAGGCAGCGGCTCTTTGTTGTTGGAAATCGACTCAGCCTACCATTTACTCGTCCACAATCGGCAAATTCGTCGGTTGGCGCTGGGAGAGTGCTCGGAAAGGGCTTGCAAAACGCCCTGAATAACGAGACCAGGGAACACAAAGCCGAATCAATACTGCGATACATGAGGCTCGACTATGGCGAGCGAGATCAATTGGGGAGAGTTGATAGGCTTGACCCTTTTCTTCCATCAAAGACAGTGATCGCTGGTGGTACAAAGGGAGGCGGTCGATCTCATTTGCATCCTGAAATACCACGCACTCTCAGCGTTCGCGAAAGTGCCCGGCTCCAAACCTTCCCGGACGACTATATCTTTCTAGGCCCCACAGCTCGCCAATTCACGCAAGTTGGGAATGCTGTGCCTCCAGTGCTTGCTGCTCAGTTGGGGATTAGTGTGCTTAGGAGCTACTTCCATTGATTAGGCCAGCCGATTTACGCCAATAATCTTCAGTAGCATAGTCTCAAGGCCGACTCGGTCGTATCTGCGAAGGCGACATTCCCAAATAGAATGAACTGACCAGCCGAGGTGACGGAGCTTGCGCTCGTTGGCGTGATCCCGTTTGACGTTTTGAAGGAGTTTAGGAATCCAATATGCTTTGTTCGACTTTGGGATTCTTCCACCCCGACAGGTGTGCCCATGCCAGAAGCAACCTTTGACCTGGATTATTGTTTGGTATTTCGGCATTACTATATCGGGACACCCTGGCAGGCTACGCACATGTAACCGGAACCGAAATCCAAGTCTGTGGAGTGCCCTTCGCACCATCATCTCAGGTTTCGTATCTTTGGACCGTATGCACGACATCTGTTTTGAACGCGCTGATGTCGCTTTGATTCGTGGAGTCGGCATATCATCCCTAAAATAATAATTGATCCCGCCAATTGGTTGTCCCCAAGGAGGCTGTATACCGAACTCCTGAATTTATTAATGCACACCCTGATGTTGCAAACGGCCAAAGCGCTCACTGAAAAAACAGCTGGTGCTCTTGTACGCACTACGGGAGGATAGTGTTATCGATGAGGCGGGTTGATCCGACGTAAGCGGCCACGGCGAAGAGGGTTCCGGGGACGGCGATTTCTACGGGTTCGAGCGTGGACCAGTCGACTAGTTCGATGTAGTCGATGCGGATTGCGGGTTCGGCGGCGATAGTTTGGCGGGCGGCTTCTATCAGCTTGATGGCGCGGCGCTCGTTGGAGGCTGTCAGGGATTCTACTTTGCGGATTGCGCGGCTTAGGGTTAAGGCCTGGGTGCGTTCCGTGGGGCTGAGGTAGAGGTTGCGGGAGCTGAGGGTCAGGCCGTCGAGCTCGCGGACGGTGGGGCAAACTACGATTTCAGTGGCGAAGCGGAGGCCGGCGGCCATGCGGCGGAGTATGGCTGCCTGGGCGGCGTCCTTTTGTCCGAAGAAGGCGCGGTCGGCTTCAGTGGCGATGAGCAGCTTGGCAACTACCGTGGTTACGCCGCGAAAGTGGGTGGGGCGGGATTGGCCGTCGAGACGGGTGCTGAGGCCTTCTACTTCAACAAATGTGGACGCGCCGGGTGGGTAGAGCTCTTCGACCGTGGGGGCAAAGATCACATCCGCGCCTTCGGCTTCGGCCAGGACGCAGTCGGCCTCAAATGTGCGGGGATAGCGGTCGTAATCCTCGTTTGGCCCGAACTGGGTGGGGTTGACGAAGATGCTGACGGCGACCCGCCCGCATGAAGCCGCGGCAGCTCGAATCAAGGATGCGTGGCCGGCGTGGAGTGCGCCCATGGTGGGTACGAGGCCGATGATCTTGCCGCCGAAGTTGCGCTCGTGACGGGACCAGTGGCGGAGTTCGGCTACGGTGCGAAGGATTTCCATCAGGCTTTCCGCAGAGTCTTCGTCTTCTGGATTCCGTCGAGAGCCCTTTGCGCTGCCTCGGGCAGGTGATAGCTTTCTTCGTCCGAAGGGAAGACGCGGTGCTCGACGTCGTCGCGATAGTGTTCGATGGCGGAGCGGATGAGCGCGGCGGCATCGGCGTAGCGGCGGACAAACTTGGCCGGCGGCGCGAAGGTCAGGTTCACCAGGTCGTGGAAGACGAGGATCTGGCCGTCGCAATCGGGTCCGGCGCCAATACCAATCGTAGGGATGGACAGCTCGGCGGTGATGGCGGCGGCGACCTCGCGGGGAACGCCTTCGAGCACCAGCGCGCCGGCTCCGGCACGGGCGAGGGCGAGGGCGTCTGCCTTGAGCTGGAGCACGGTTTCGGCGGTGCGGGCCTGGACGCGGTAGCCGCCCATGCGGTGAACGCTCTGCGGCGTGAGGCCCAGGTGGCCGACGACGGGAATCTCAGCTTCGGTGAGGGCGCGGACGAGGTCGATGCGCGGACCTTCGATTTTGACCGCCTCGGCGCCGGCCTCCTTGACAAAGCGGATGGCGTTCACGAGACCCTCGGCTACGGTGCCGTGATAGCTGCCGAAGGGCATGTCGGCCACCAGCAGGGCGTGGCGAACGGCGCGGCGGACGGCGCGGGTGTGGTGCAACATCTCTTCGACGGTGACGGCGAGGGTGTTTTCATGGCCGAGGACGACCATGGCCAGCGAATCGCCGACCAGGATGAGATCGATGCCGGCTTCGTCGGCGAGGCGGGAGGTGGGGTAGTCGTAGGCGGTGAGAGAGGTGATGGGCTTGGCGCTACGCTTCATCTCAGCGAGCGCGGGCATGGTGATTTTTGTGATGGGGTTGTCGTGGTGCGAGGAATCCGCGCCGGCGGGGAATTTAGCAACGCTCATGGGATCTCCAGTGCCGCTCCGTAGCCTCAGGATGCGACCCGAACAAGGCTGAGTATACGCCTGCGGGCGGGGATGAGCGCAACGGCCGCGTCCCATTTTCTCCTGCTGTCCACCGGCCTGCCGGATGGGTTAGAATCCAGCCTGTTCAATTCCCCAGTGCAATAGTCTGAAAGGCGAGGTCGAAAGAATGCCCAAGTTCGTGATTGAAAGAGAAATTCCGGGAGCCGGCAAGCTGACGCCGGAGCAACTCAAAGCCATTTCGCAGACGTCGTGCGGCGTTTTGCGCGAGATGGGCCCGCATATTCAGTGGGTCCACAGCTACGTCACAGACAACAAGATCTACTGCGTCTACATCGCCCCGGATGAAGATACGGTGCGAAAGCACGCCCAGACGGGTGGTTTTCCCGCCAACAGCATCGCCGAAGTCCGCGCGGTGATCGATCCAACAACCTCCGAGTAGCAGGAGGCCCTTCTCATCGGGTCGGCGCGTCTTGCTCTTGCAACGGGTCGCGCTGCACACTGGAAGACACGATGCTGACTCCATGGGCCACAGGCATCTATGCCGGGTTGGGCGCGGCGGCCGGGCTGGGACTGGCGGCGGGAGGCTGCGCCTATGCCGCGTACTGGCCGGGTTCGCAGATCTTCGGCCGGGCGCTGGTTGCTCCGCGGCATCCGGGCGAGCTGGCGCTCACCTTCGACGACGGCCCTAACCCGGCCTTTACGCCGCGCCTGCTGGATGTTCTGGCCAGCCACGATGTGCGGGCGACGTTTTTTCTGCTGGGCAGCCACGCCCAGGCAGAGCCTGAGCTGGTGCGGCGCATCGTCGTCGCCGGGCACCTGATCGGGAACCACTCCTGGAGCCACCGCAACCTGGCGCTGGCCCCGACGCAGCGGGTGAAAGAGGAACTGTCCCGGACCAGCCAGACGCTGGAGCAGATTGCGGGCGCGACGGTGCGGTTTTTTCGGCCGCCCTTTGGCGCGCGCCGGCCGGCGGTGCTGAGCGCGGCAAGGCAGATGGGGCTGGTTCCGGTGCTGTGGAACGCGATGACCTCCGACTGGAGCGAGCCATCAGCGGACGTGATTGCCAAGCGGCTGGCGCGCACCATCGACCGGCTGGAGAAGTGGGGCTGGGCAGCCAACATCGTGCTCCACGACGGCAGCGACGTGGATCAAAGTGCGTACCGCGGGCCTTCCGTCGCTGCTGCCGGTCAATTGGCCCTGCGATACAAAGCTACCCATCGGTTCGTGACGCTGGACGCGTGGGGCTAACGAGCAGGCCCGTTTGGGATTCGTGGTTTCCCACTCTTTCCGCAGAACATCACCCCAAGGACGAGGACCTGCCCGTGGGGGCCCCGGCAAGCGGAAAGGATGGGGCACCAGCCCATTTGGCAGGCTTATTGGGCTCGGACGGCTTTGAAGGCTTCGCGCGCGGCGGCGATGGTGGCGGCTACTTCTTCCTGTCCGTGGGCGGTGCTCAAAAAAGCTGCTTCAAACTGCGAGGGCGGTAGCCAGACGCCGGCGTCGAGCATGGCGCGATGGAAGCGTCCGAAGGCGGCGGTATCGGACTGGGCGGCCTGGGAGTAGTCAGTGACTGGGCCGGCGGTGAAGAACCAGGTACCCATGGAGCCTACGCGGTTGGTGGTGAGCGGAATGCCGGCTTTGGAGGCTTCGGCGGCTACGCCTTCAAATACGGCTCGGGCAGTGGCTTCGAGCTGGGGGTAGAGCTGGGCGGCGTGATCCTGTAGATAGCTGAGGGTGGCGATGCCGGCGGCCATGGCCAGAGGATTGCCGCTGAGCGTTCCGGCCTGATAGACCGGTCCGAGAGGCGCCAGGAGATCCATGAAACGGCGTTTCCCGCCGAAGACGCCTACGGGAAGGCCTCCTCCGACGATTTTGCCGAGAGTGACCAGGTCGGCGTCGATGCTATAGAGCTCGATAGCGCCGCCGAGGGCCACGCGGAAGCCGGTCATCACCTCATCGACGATGAGCAGGGCTCCCTCGCGGGCGGTGAGGGCGCGCAGGCCGGCCAGATAGCCGTGGGCGCCCGCCACGGCGGGCAGGGGCGGGATGCAGCCGGCGTTGCCGACCACAGGCTCCAGAATCACGGCCGCGATGGCGCCGGGATGGGCGGCGAAGGCTGCTTCGACCGCGGCGAAATTGTTGTAGGGCAAGGCGAGGGTGAGTTGGGCGATCTCTTCCGGCACGCCGGCTGAGCCGGGAATGCCGAAGGTAGCTACGCCGGAGCCGGCTTTGACCAGCAGGCCGTCGGAGTGGCCGTGGTAGCAGCCCTCAAATTTGACGACGATCTTGCGGCCGGTTGCGGCGCGGGCCAGGCGAATGGCGGACATGGTGGCCTCGGTGCCGGAGCTGACGAAACGCATTTTTTCTATGGCCGGATAGCAGGCGGTGATGCGTTCGGCCAGGTCGGCCTCAGAGGCTGTGGAAGCACCGAAGCTGGCGGAGTTGCGCGCCGCGCGCTCGATGGCTTCGACCACCGGCGGAAAGGCGTGGCCGAGGATCATCGGTCCCCAGGAGCCGAAGTAGTCGATATAGCGGTTGCCGTCGGCGTCGGTGAGCCAGGCGCCCTGGGCGCTCTCAATAAACGGCGGCTCGCCGCCCACCGCGCGAAAGGCCCGCACCGGCGAGTTGACGCCGCCGGGGAAAAAACGCTCTGCGCGCTGCTGGAGGGCATGGGAGCGGGTGCGGGTTGGAGCTGGGGGCTTGGTGCTCATGGTGGGTTCAGTATAGAAGGCGGGGTGCTGGGAATCGGACGAAATGAATCTGTCTGCTCTATGCCAGCATCACGATGATCGTGAGCGGATTAGTGGAGATCGGTGGCCGCCTGCTGGTGGTTTTTGATGGGCGGTGCGGGTTTTGTAACCGGGCGGTGCGGTGGTTCCTGCGTCGCGACCGGCGGGACCGGTTGCGCTTTGTGGCCTCGGAGTCGGCGAAGGTTGCGGAGTTGCTGGCGCGGCATGGAATCGGGATGGCGGATTCAGGAACAGGGCCCGGGACGATTCTGACGGTCGAGGACGCTGATGGGCCGGCGGAGAAGTTGCTGGTCCGCTCGGATGCCGTGGTGGCAATGCTGAGCCAACTTCCACGGCCCTGGCCGGCGATTGCCGTGATGGTGGGGTGGGCTCCGAGGCCGGTGTGCGACCTGGGTTACCGGCTCATTGCCCGCTGGCGGTACCGGATCTGGGGGCGGCTGGAGAGCTGCCCCTTGCCTGCGGCCGAGGAGCGGGAGCGGTTTTTATAGCGCCTTGCGTTTGTTTGCCGCGGCGGTGGCGTTGATTACCACGCCGGCAATTTCCAGGACGAGTGCAAATCCGAAGACAAAACCGCGCAGAAAGTCGTTCCCATCCGGCCAAAGGTGCGCCAGGAAGGGAATTCTTGGCCAGCAGACGCCGAGGATGATCATCATTAAACCGACAACGACAAACATCATCCCGACGGCCACCGCTTTCTCGGGAGATTTTTGCAGTTTGTTCAGAAACATGGTTAGGCCTCCAGGCCTGCTCAACTATGACACAGTCGACTTGCAAATCGATGGCCGCGCGCAGAATCAGATCTGCTTCTCGCGGCAGCGGCGGGCTATCACGAACACGAAAATGCTGATGGCGATGGAGATGCCGAGCAGCAAGCCGCACGCACCGTGGAGCCAATTTCTCTCCATCTGGCCGGAGGGGTGAACGAAAAGCCACAGCAGCAGGCCGATGACCAAAGAAATGTTGCCGATGGCCATCAGGCGCCGCGTCTTTCGGTCGAGTAGTCGATTTGGGATGCACATTCGCGAAACTCCTTTCGAGGTTAGTCCGTGAATCGATACCAGGCCATCATGGACAGCTTGATCACCGCGAAGGCCAGGGCGACGGCAAGCAGATCCCAGCTCCAGAGGTGGTCGTGGAGGAGGCGGTATTCGAAGATGCCGATGGCAACCAGGGCGGTGATGATTCCGGCCAGGCTGGTGGAGCGGCGACGGTGCTCAAGGAAGCGTTCATCCGCGGTGATGCCGAAGATTCTGCAAACCATGGGAAAATTCATTTTTCATTCTCCAGTTGGAAGATTTGGTCGGTGGAAGAGTTGAAGACGCGGGCGAAGATGAGCGCCAGCTCGAGGCTGGGCACATAGCGATTGCGTTCGATGGAGTTGATGCTCTGGCGGGAAACTCCTGCTGCTTGTGCCAGTTGCTCCTGCGTCCATCCGCGGGCGGTGCGCAATTCCTTCACACGATTGGTAATTTTAGGCGTCATGTAAAGCCTGCTTTCCAAATACAGAGTAGCCTGGGGCAATATGAATGTCAAGCCTGCTTGTCATTTATTTCAACTTTATTTTCGGCCTGGGATGGAACTTGTTGGGTTCAAGAAAGGAATAATTAATCTTGCACATTCCCCCACTATTCGAGGAAGTGATGAAGGACGGCTGAAGGCGAAGCCTCCAGAGAAGACCTAGCGAAAGCCTGGGCTCCATTTAGGAGTTTCAAAAAAGTAAACATTGTTATGGTGGGGCCTGAAATGATACAAAAGGTATCCAAATGCGTTGAACCTGCATTGCCTCATTTGCGTCTAGTCTGTGTATGGCAGGTAGAATTGAACTGATGGCAAATCTAAACGCTCTCTTCGCGGTTTTTGCGGTAACCAATCCTGAAGCTGTTGAACAGCGGCTTCAGGGTATTGCCCCATGGTTAAGCCTAAATGTAGGAACAGGCGAATGGCTGGTGATTGCACCCAGCGCAACGACGACCAAGGAACTCTGCGAACGTATCGGCTTGGGCATCTCTGCGCCCGTCACATCTGGCATTGTTGTGCGCGCAGAAGGATATTTCGGTCGCGCTTCCTCATCTATCTGGGAATGGATTGCAACCAAAACGGGGGCTGATCTTGGTACCACCACGCCAGTCTAGGATTGATACCGCTTCCGCCGACGATGTAGCCGTTCCTGGTGGTGGACTTGCGCCAACTGACAGATTCTATGACCTCTCGATCAAGGTGGCTGGTATTGAGAGGTCGATCACATATCTAGAAGGCCATGCGGAAACCGCTGACACAAAACTCGACACGATCTCCAATGACCTCACGAAAGCTCTGGCGAGCTTCAGTACATTGAAATGGATTTTCGGCGCGTTTAGTGTGGGAGTGTGGGGCATCTTATCAGCCCTATTCCTGATGTGGGCGAAGCATTATTTCAACTGGTAAACCATCTCCTAATCAATCCAGCCCCACTGGGTTTGTCAAAGGCATAATGTCGAGCCTGCTTGTCATTTATTTCAACTTTATTTTCGGCCTGGGAGGGAGCCAGTTTGGTTCAAGGCGGGTTGGCCGTATGCAATCCTGTTAAAATCGTGTTTCGGTCTTCCTCGCCAGCGTAAATACCATACGCAGAAAGCCTTTACCGTGCCCGACGAACCCAAATCCGTGACTTACGCCGACGCCGGCGTGGACCTGAGCAGCGGCGACCGCGCCAAGGAGCGCATCAAGTACCTGGCGAAGAAGACCTTTAACCGCAACGTTTTGGGGGAGATCGGCGGCTTTGGCGGGCTCTTCCGGCTGGACTTGCAGCGCTGGAAGAACCCGATTCTGGTGAGCTCGGCGGATGGGGTGGGGACCAAGCTGAAGGTGGCCTTCGAGCTGGGGCTGCACGGCACGGTGGGCGCTGACCTGGTGAACCACTGCGTGAATGACATTGCCGTTCAGGGAGCCACTCCGCTTTTTTTTCTGGATTACCTGGCCACCGGCAAGCTGGACCCCGAAGTGACGGAGAGCGTGGTGACTGGCCTCGCCGATGCCTGCAAGGCCAACGGGTGCGTGCTGATTGGCGGCGAGACGGCGCAGATGCCCGGCTTTTACCAGGAAGGCGAGTACGACCTGGCGGGATTTATTGTGGGCGCGGTGGACCGCGAGAAGCTGGTGACCGGCGCGGAGATCAAGGCGGGCGACGTGCTGATCGGGCTGCCCTCCACCGGGCTGCATACCAACGGGTATTCGCTGGCGCGGAAGCTGCTGTTTGAGGTGGGCGGCTACAAGCCCACCCACTATGTGACCGCCATCCGGGAGAAGGCGGGCGCGGCGCTGATGAAGACGCATCGCAGCTACCTGCATGTGATTCAAAAGCTGGTGACGGCGGGAGTGACCACCGGCATGGCCCACATCACCGGCGGCGGCATCACGGAAAACCTGCCCCGCATCCTGCCCAAAAACACGGGAGCGCAGGTGGAGATCGGCTCCTGGCCGGTGCCGCTCCTCTTTGAGCATCTGCGCGCGCTGGGCCAGGTCACGCAAGAGGAGATGATGCGCACCTTCAATATGGGCGTGGGGCTGATTGCGGCCATTCCCGCGGCCAAGTTCATCCGCGCAAAAAATCTGCTGGACCGGGCCGAGGAGAAGTTCTATGTGATCGGGCGCGTGGTCAAGGGCGAGCGCCGGGTGCAGTACACATGAGCGTGGGCCGCGATCCGGTCCGGCTGGGGATTTTGCTCTCCGGGCGCGGGTCGAACTTTCTGGCTATTGCCGAGTCCATCCGAGCGGGAAGGCTTGAGGGCGTTGAGATTGCGGTGGTGATCTCGAACGTGGCTGAGGCCGAAGGACTGGTCAAGGCGCGGGAGTTGGGGCTGCCGCATCAGGTCTTTGTCTCCCAGGGCCGCAAGCGCCAGGAGCACGACGCCGACGTAATTGCCTGCCTGAGGGCGCACCATGTGGATCTGGTGTGCCTGGCCGGCTACATGCGGCTGCTTTCGCCGGAGTTTGTGGCCGCGTTTCCCAATCGCATCCTCAATATTCATCCTTCGCTGCTGCCGGCATTTCTGGGACTGGAGGCGCAGGAGATGGCCTTCGACTACGGCGTAAAGGTGGCCGGATGCACGGTGCACTTTGTGGATGAGCACCTGGACCACGGAGCGATCGTGGTGCAGCGGGCCATTCCCGTGCTGGAGACCGACGATGCGCACTCGCTCGCCGGGCGCATTCTAGCCGAGGAGCATTTGGCTTATACAGAGGCGATTGCGCGCGTGGCGAGCGGGGAGTATGAGTTTCGCGGACGGCGGTTTGTGAAACGGAAATAGGGACTAGGGACTAGGGCGTATCGACATATACACTTTGCCGCTTAGCGTTTGGCTGTTGAAGTGGAATTATGGCCAGTCGATACGAGTTGAGCGAGGCGCAATGGGAGCGGA
>Ga0187878_1002983_pt1 | contig 14420 bp, 8 predicted proteins | sample June2016WEW_17_1_FD_132979 | JGI IMG/M metagenome (GOLD analysis project Ga0187878, IMG submission 132979) | Peatland microbial communities from SPRUCE experiment site at the Marcell Experimental Forest, Minnesota, USA - June2016WEW_17_150 | ecosystem: Environmental > Terrestrial > Soil >...
CTCGGAGTAGCGGACCGGCTGGGTGATTGTGTTGGATGACCTGACCGAGCTGCTGCGGGCCGAAAAGATGGCGGCCTGGCAGGAGGTCGCCCGGCGCCTGGCTCACGAAATCAAAAATCCGTTGACACCGATTCAGCTTTCGGCGGAGCGCATGCTGAACCGCTTCCGCCAGATCCCGCTGCCTGGGTGGACGGCAAAGGGGGAGCCATGGTGTGACCAGCTGGCGGCATACGACAATTTGCTGGCCGAATGCGTACAGACCATTATCCATGAGGCCGACACGCTCAAGACTCTCGTAGATGAATTCTCGGGTTTTGCCCGGCTCCCCGGAGTTCGTTTGGAGGAGACTGACCTGCATCTCGTCATCGAGAACGTTCTGAGCCTCTACAAGGGCCGCATTCAGGATGTCCGCATCGAGAAGATCTTCGACGCCGGCCTGCCCATGGTCCTTCTGGACAGAGATCAGATGAAACGTGTGTTCATCAACCTCTTTGACAATGCGCTCGAGGCCATGGCAGGCAATAGCACCCGCGCCAAGATTTTGAAGATTCGGACCAGCCGGAATACCCAGCAACGTTCCGTGCGCATTGAAATCAGCGATACCGGCCGCGGGTTCCCCAAGGAATACCAGGACAGCATTTTCCTGCCCTACTTCTCAACGCGCCGTGGGGGGACGGGGCTGGGCCTGGCCATCGTGCGCCAGGTTGTCTCTGATCACCATGGTCAGGTGCGCGCGGAACCAAACTCGCCCCTGGGGACCAAAATCGTCATCGATTTGCCCTTGGCGTCTTCTTGACGAAAGATCAAAATAGGCACCTATGACCAAAGCCGCGATCCTGATCGTCGACGATGAAAAGGGTGTACAATCCTCGCTTCAGGGAATCCTGGAAGATGTCGGATTTGATGCCGAGGGGGTGTCGAGCGGCGAGGAGTGCCTTGCCTTCATCGCCAGGAAGGAGTATGCCGTGGTGCTGCTCGACATCTGGCTGCCGGGTATTGACGGACTCCAGGTCCTTGAGCAGATACGCAAAACCTCGCCCGCGACCAGTGTCATCATGATCTCTGGTCATGCGTCGATCGAGGTAGCCGTGCGGGCAACCAAACTGGGCGCCTTCGATTTCGTCGAGAAGCCTTTGTCGCTCGAGAAGACTCTTCTTGTGGTCAAGAACGCCCTGCACCAGCGCAGCCTCGAGGAGGAAAATCGGCTCCTGCGCGGGCAGATCGAGCAGAGCTACATCATGATTGGCGACTCAGTGCCCATGCAGGCGCTGCGTCAGCAGATAGCGTTCGCCGCCCCGACCAACGGGCGCGTGCTCATCTGCGGGGAAAACGGGACGGGCAAGGAACTGGTGGCCCACCTATTGCACCTGCACAGCCACCGCGGAGATCAACCCTTCATTGAGATGAACTGTGCGGCCATTCCCGAGGAACTCATCGAAAGCGAGCTGTTCGGCCATGTGAAGGGGTCGTTCACGGGTGCCACAGAAGACAAGGAAGGGAAGTTTTCCCAAGCAGACGGTGGCACGCTGTTTCTTGACGAAGTCGGCGACATGAGCTCGAAAACCCAGGCCAAAGTGCTGCGCGTGCTCGAGGAACAACGTTTCACGCCCGTGGGAGGCAACACCTCGATACACGTCGACGTGCGCGTGATCGCGTCCACCAACAAGGATCTCGAAAAAGAGATCGACTCGGGTAACTTCCGCGAGGATCTTTACTACCGGCTGAACGTCATTCCGTTTCAGCTCCCGCCGCTGCGGGAGCGCAAGGAGGACATCCAGGAGCTTACCCGCTATTTTCTTGAGGACTTTGCCGCCAAATATGCGAGGAAGCCGCCCACATTCACTCGCAAGGCGGTGGAGATTCTCGAGTGCTATCCCTGGCCGGGCAACGTCCGGGAACTGCGCAACATCATGGAGAGGTTTATCATTATGACGCCGCAGCAGCGGCTGGATATCTACGACCTGCCCGAAGAGATTCTCCAACGCACGATCCTGGTCGCTCCTGAGCCGGATGGGACGGCCTCCCTTCAGGATGCCCGCGAGAAGTTCGAGCGCACATTCATCCTGCAAAAGCTGATGGAGCACAAGGGGAATGTAAGCCGCGCGGCGCAGGTGCTGCAGATTGAGCGCAGCAACCTGTATCGCAAGATGAGGCAGCTGGGCATTCCCTATTCGGGACGGGAAAATGGCGATGCGGATTAGGGAGAAAAAAGACGGCATGGAGGGCTGGGCCCCATTCGTACTACTTATGCGCAAGACCTTTGCCAGGCGATAACGATTTTTACCGCCAAGACGCCAAGGCTCCAAGACGCCAGAAGTTTTGATCTTCACTTAAATTCGAAATTCGAGATTCGAAATTCCAAAATCTCGAATCTCGAATTTCGAATCTCGAATTTGTTGGCGTCTCGGAGTCTTTGCGTCTTGGTGTTAAATATTGGGCGCGGCTATGCTACTCCATGGCATTACGGTAACTTGAAGGAATTGATACAGAAAAGAGGATCTGGGGGGAACTATGGCGCATGTCAAAAACTCTGTAACCCGCAACCTGACATCCTGGGTCGTGTGCGCGCTGCTCGCGCTTCCGCTCTCTGCCCAGGACAAACCACTCCCGCGACTCCAGCCGGAGGGGAATCGGCTCACCCGCATTTTCAGCAGCGATTATACGGCTCCCGCTGTCCGAACCATCGAAGTGCGCGGCGAAGCACTTCTCGATTCCATGATCAAGGATGGGAAACTGGAGATCAGCGAGCAGGACGCCGTCAATCTGGCGCTCGCAAACAACGTCGACATCAACGTGCTGCGTTACACCCCCTATTTCCAATTGTGGGGCATTGAGGGTGGGCGTGCGGTACTGAACCCGACCGTTCAGTTCAACCCCAACATCAACCGCAATGTGACCCCAGCGTCGAGCGCGCTTCAGGGCGGCGCGCCCGTACTCAGTCTCACCAATCTCTACAGCATGAACGTGCACAAGCCGTTTGAGCCCGGCCTGGATTTCGACTTCAACTTCAGCGCTACGCGGGCACGGACGAACAGCCCTTTCTCCAGTCTCAACCCTTCGATCACCTCGCTCTGGAGCATCGGCGTCACCCAGCATCTGCTTCAGGGTTTCGGCAATATCAGCCGCGCTCGCTTTCTTCTCGTCGCGCGCAACAACTACGACATGTCGGTGGAGAACTTCTCCGCCGGCGTGATGAACATCGTGAACAACGTGCTCAATACTTACTGGAACCTGGTTTACAGCGATGAAGACATCGGGGTCAAGGAGTCCTCGCTGAAGCTGGCGCAGTTGACCCTCGACCAGACCCAGATCCAGGAGCAGGTGGGAACCATGGCGCCGCTGGATGTCCTGCAGGTGCAAGCACAGGTTGCGAGTGTCAACCAGCAGTTGATTGTGTCTCGTTACAACCGGCGGATCATCGAGGATCAGCTCAAGAAGTTTATCTCGTCACGGTCTGGTCCGGCTCTGGACACCGCGACGATTGTGCCGACCAGCAAGCCGCTGCCTCCCCCTGCGCCGTCTGGCACAGTGACCGACGCCATTCAGCGTGCCCTCGAAATCAGGCCGGAAATCAAAGCCCAGCTGGCCAATCAAGCCAACAACAAGATCCAGGTGGACTACGCCAAGAACCAGCTGCGGCCGTTGCTTGATTTCACGGCGAGCTATTCGCAGAACGGATTGGGTGGAATTAATGTTGTGCGCGACTATTCCCAGGGATTCATTAATGCGCCGATCGTTGCGATCATGCCTGGGGGATTCGGAGACTCGCTCAGCTCCTTGTTCAGCGGCAGCAACGTGGGTTACACCCTAGGCTTCAGCCTGAAGGTCCCCATCGGAAACGATCAGGCGCGAGTTACCAGCGCCCAGGCGCAAATCACCTACAATCAGGGCGAAGAAAGCCTGCGCTCCTTGAAACAGCAGATTGCCCTGCAAGTCCGCCAGGCCTACGACAGCGTTGCGCTGAACCAAGCCAGCGTGGAAGCCGCGCAGGTCGCCGTGGACTACCAGGAGAAACGTCTGCAGGGCGAGCAGGATAAATACATGCTTGGGGCCAGTACCACCTTCCTGGTCGTCCAGGCTCAACGGGATCTGCAGAATGCACAAAGCGTATTGCTGCAGGCGAAAATCGCCTGGATCCAGAGCCGCATCGCTCTCGATCAGGCGGTTGGAGATACTCTCTCCATTCACAATGTCGTTCTCGATGATGCCCTGAACTTGCCTAAGAAATAGGCGATTCTTCCCATGCGGTGCGCCTGCCGCCGAGTCATGTCCCTCTGTGCCGGGAAGCGGCACCCGCGACACGGCATGGGCGCCGCACTTCCAAAGCACGCGCAACGTGCAGTATCTTTACGGAAAGACATCGCGTGGAGGATAGCATGGGTCAAAAAGTCGCCAAATCCGACAAGGAGTGGGAAAAGGCGCTGACTCCGGAGCAGTATCAAGTCACGCGCGGGAAGAAAACCGAGCGACCCTTCACCGGCGCTTACTGGGACACCCAAGACAAGGGCGTCTACAAGTGTGTTGCCTGCGGCGCCGAATTGTTCAGCTCCGACACTAAGTTTGACGCGGGCTGTGGCTGGCCGAGTTTTTGGGCCCCGATGATTTCCGAGAATATCGAAACGGCGCCCGACACCAGCTTTTCCATGCAGCGCGTGGAAGTGCTGTGCAGCAGCTGCGAGAGCCACCTCGGTCACGTGTTCGAGGACGGACCCAAACCCACGGGAATGCGTTATTGCATTAATTCCGCGGCGCTCAAGTTCATTCAGGACAAGCCGAATGACGAATGACGAATGAAATCAGGATCCTCAGAGCGGCTTCCCTCCGGGGGCTCGGGGACGACACCACGCATTCGCAACCGGACTCGGTTTTCAATCGTCAATCGTCAATCAGTTTAGGGTTGTTCGCTCAAGGTTCCTCGGCTGCGCTGACGATTTGAACCGATGGAGATGAGATGAAACCGGATGTAACCATCGTTGGCGGCGGGTTGGCGGGAGCGGAGGCGGCATGGCAGGTTGCCCGTAGTGGATTGCAGGTCCGTCTGTATGAAATGCGGCCCGCGGTTTTGACTCCGGCCCATCACTCCGGAGATCTTGCGGAGCTTGTTTGCAGCAACTCGCTGAAGTCAAATCTTCCCGGAAGCGCTCCGTTCCTGCTCAAGGAGGAGTTGCGGCGGCTCGGCAGCATGCTCATGCGAATTGCGGATGAGGTCTGCGTTCCCGCCGGGCAGGCGCTGGCAGTGGATCGCGACCTGTTCTCGCGCCGCGTTACCGAGGAAATCTTGAATGCACCGCGCATCCAGGTTGTGCGCGAGGAAATCGCATCCCTTCCTTGCGACGGAGTCGCCATCGTCGCCACCGGTCCTCTGACTGCCGCCGCACTTGCGTGTGCAGTAGCCGAATTTGCCGGTACGGAGAACCTCTATTTCTACGACGCGATATCGCCCATTGTGGATGCCACCACAATCGATGAAGCGAGGCTATTCGCGGCGTCGCGTTACGGCAAAGGTGGGGAGGACTACCTTAACGCTCCCATGACACAGATGGAGTACCGTTGTTTCTACGACGCCCTCATCGCCGCCGAATCGGTGCCCGTGCGCGCGTTTGAAAGAGCTTTGTATTTCGAAGGCTGCCTGCCGATCGAGGAATTGGCCCGGCGTGGAGTCGATACCCTTCGCTTCGGGCCCATGAAGCCCGTGGGGTTGATCGATTCGCGCACCAACCGGCGCCCCTATGCGGCCGTTCAACTGCGCCAGGAAAACCTGATGGCAGATAGCTACAATCTTGTCGGCTTTCAAAATCACCTTCGATTTCCGGAACAGCAGCGGGTCTTCCGCCTCATTCCCGGGCTCGAGAAGGCGGAGTTTCTCCGGTACGGCCAGATTCACCGAAATACCTACCTGTTGGCTCCCGTGCTTCTGGGCGCAACGCTCCAGACGCGAAAGCGGGCCGATCTGTTTTTTGCGGGACAAATCTGCGGTGTGGAAGGCTATGTTGAATCGATAGCGACCGGCTTGCTTGCCGGCATCAACGCCGCCCGCCTGGTGCGCGGAAAGGAACCGGTGGTAGCGCCGCGAGTGACCGCGTGCGGCAGTCTGTTGCACTATATCAGCCACGCGGCTCCCCGTCATTTTGAACCGGCTAACATCAGCTTCGGGCTGTTGCCGGAACCTTTCGAGGAGATCAGGAATGTCCGAGACCGGAAAGAACGCCATCGCATTCAGGTGGACGGCGCGCTCAAGGTGATGGACCGATGGATCGAGGCCCTGGAATCTCCAACCTCCGACGAGGCGCCGGGGGTTAGAAGCCCAGGGGATTTTGGATTTTAGATTTTGGATTGATCCCAGTCGGCACCTGGCATGGCATTTGAGGGTTTTTCAATCCAAAATCCGCAAGCCAAAATCCCATGGTTTGCCTGTTTATCCTCTGCAGTCAGCATCGCGGAGATTTGGGAAAGCAATGAGCCTGACGCTTGCGTCCTGGATCGAACAGTATCTGGCGCACCTTCGCTACCAGCGGGATGCTTCTCCGCACACTCTCCGCAACTATGCCTCCGATCTGTACCAGTTCCATCACTACCTGACGCACACAACCGCGGGAGAGCAGCGGCCCGCGCCGGAATTGGAGCAGATCGACCATCTGACGATTCGTGAGTTCCTCGGAGTGCTTTATCAGAAGAAGAACCGGAAGTCGTCGATAGCGCGAAAACTGGCCAGCCTTCGTTCTTTTATGAAGTATCTCGCTGGCCAGGGCATCATCCCGACCAACCCGGCGAAGAACGTCGCATCACCAAAGCAGGAGAAGAGCCTCCCCGACTATCTGACGGCTGATGTGATGGCCGAGCTTCTTGAGGCACCCCGAACTGGCAGGAAGTTCGGCGCACGCGATCAGGCGATTCTCGAGCTGTTCTACGCGACAGGAATTCGCGTGAGTGAGCTTGCGGGCTTGGACATGGATGACCTTGACCTCGAGGGAGGATATGTCCGCGTGGTCGGGAAGGGAAGGAAGGAGCGCATTGTTCCCTTTGGACGCAAGGCGGCCGAAGCGATCCGGGCGTATCTGGGGGTGCGGCATGAGCTACGCGCGAGCGATCGTGGATCCGGAGAGACTCCGGCCGGCGACGCGGTCTTTCTAAATTTTCGCGGCCGCCGCCCGACAACGCGGGGCTTGGCGCGCATCGTGGATCGCCAGGTCGTCCGTCTGGCCCAGAGACTGCGAGTGCACCCGCACACCTTGCGTCATACCTTTGCCACGCACATGCTCAACGCCGGCGCCGATTTACGCGCCATCCAGGAGCTTCTGGGTCATGAAAGCCTTTCGACGACCCAGAAATACACGCATGTTTCTACCGAACAGCTGGTGCGCGTCTACCAGTCCTGTCATCCGCGCGCCAAAAAATCCCGAGACAAAACCTGATTTCCAGTAACGTAAACCAACGCCTTTGGTGTTGAGACACGAAAGAGGTCTGATGTTCCGGCGTTATTTGGTTAATGTTCTGCAACGACTGCAAACGCCGAAACCGAAGCCCTGAGGGCGAGACAGAGATAGCCCAGGGCGTGAGCCCTGGGGGTTTCACGATCTTCCTTGACGAACCTTTTAAAATAGGTTGATAAATGCTTGAGTCATTCGCGAGCAGCAGTCCAAGCACTTGAGCCCGGCGCGTAATCTCACGCCAGAGAGGCGAGAAATGAGATTCCTAAGACAGCCCTTGATGATTTCTATCGTCACACTCTGCGCCGTTGTTGCGGCCGGCTCACAAAGCGGTGGGCAGGAGCAACGCCCAGGCCCCCCCGGAACCATACGCGTTCGCGTCAATCTGGTTCCCGTGGATGTGATCGTCACCGACCAGAACGATCGGCCGGTAACGGATCTAAAACAGGAAGAATTTCAGATCTTTGAGGACGGCCGCCGGCAAGATATCCGCCACTTCTCTATCCAGGCCCTCACTGCCACCACCCCGGCACCCGACCAGCATCCGACGCTGCAAGCGGTTTCTGCCCTCGACCTTGCGCCGCAGTCAGCTCGCACGTTTCTGATCCTGATGGGCCGGGGACGCCACCAGGTGTTCAAGAGCGTGGACGCGTTAATTAGGTTCGTCCGGAACGACCTTCTGCCGCAGGATCGTGTCGCGGTGTTCGCGTATAACCGTGCCACCGACTTCACCACCGATCACGAGCAAGTCGCGCAGGTGCTCGAGCGCTACAAAAAAATGCACGAGAACGTCGAGTCCATACTGGAATCCCGTCTTGCCGGGCTGTCTGCAATCTATGGCAGCAGGGAGATGCCCAAGTCTTTGCAGCCCGATATAGACAAAATATTTACTAGCACCGCAGGGCTGGAATCCCGGCAGGTGCCGCCGGGAAACGTGGCTGACAAAGGCACGATGAACAAGGATGCGCGTGCCGTGACCAGCGGGGTGCTCAGGGATACAGAGGCCGCCAACATAAGTCCTTTCAGCTCGCTCGAAGCGGATGCGGTCACCGACCTTCCGTTCGGCGAATATGCTGCTACATTTGCATCGACGTCCCAGGACGTGCAGAACATTTTTACCAGCATCGAGTACTTGCGCTACATGGAAGGGGATAAGCACCTCATCTTTTTCACTGAGCGCGGACTCTTCCTGCCAAGGGTTGAGCACGACAACAGCATCGCAGCCGCCGCGAACGACGCGCGCGTCGCGATCGACATGTTCCAGACCGGTGGCATTTCCGTAACAGGTGGATTCAGCGCAGGCTTCGCGCTGTCCAGCCTGAGAAACATCGCCGCGCAAACCGGAGGGCGCGCATCGATCTACCGCTACGTCGATAAGGGGCTCGCTGCCGTCAACGAAACCTCGAGAGTCGAGTATCTGCTCGGCTATTATCCTAAAGACGAGAAGTGGGATGGAAGGTACCGGCACATCACGGTGAAGGTCACCCGGCCCGGCCTGAAGGTTTCCTTCCGGCATGGGTATTACGCACAAGACAAGCTTCAGGTCTTCGATAAGGTGGAGTATCTCGCTTACAGCCGCATCACGGCCGCGGCGGCATATGTTCCCGATCTGAAGGACCTTCCTTTCAAGATCAGTACCGCCTACGCAAATGGCGCCCCGGGAGCGCCCCAGATTAATGTGGATCTGCGGATTGATGCGACTAAGGTCGGGATGAAAACCGTCAATGGCCTGCATGCAGGCGAGCTGCGCGTGACCATTTTTTACGCGGACGATAAGGGGAGATACCTGGGCGACACCTGGAAGACGCTTACCCTGAAATTAAAGGAGGAAACGTATCGGCGCTTCCTGGAAACGGGAATTCCTATTTCCGTGCCAATTCCGCATCAGGCGCCAAAACAGATTCTCAAAGTAGTTATCTATGATACCGGCAGCGACAAAGTAGGAACCAAGCTACTCAAGGCTTATAAATAGGTCTCGTCTATCGGACGGAAACCGGGGACGCAGCCCGATATTTGGAAACCGGGGACGCAGCCCGATATTTGGATTCATGTGACCTGGTATCAGCTTATTCTTGGCCTGGGAGGGGCGAGCCTGCAGCCTACGAACCAAGCAAGATTGCAGGTCAGCAACGAATCTCTCCCCTCGCGGGGCGGCAAAACCTCCGCGCGTCGGTGGAACCAGAATTGTCGGCATCCGTCGGCGTTTTTCAGCATCCAAAGATCAGTTTCGATCATGGATTCACGAATAATGGGGGTAAATTGCGCGCCACTCGGGACAGGTTAGGCCACCGCGGGGTCGCTGTAAATTCTAACTCGGAGTTGCGTAGGCTGTCCCCCGATCTTTCATCTATGATAGCATTTGTCGACGGCGGATCGGAGAGCGTGCGCCGCGGGTGGAACTGACGCGGAACGAACGGGACGGCGAGCGCGAAGGCCACTGCCAGGTATAGGCTTTTCAGCATGTGCAGGGAAAGCTGTCGCCAAACACTTGACCGCGCAAACGAAGACGACGGGGTTTCGCGGATAGTATGAGACCCACTCTTTTCGACTCCACGAGGAAGCGCCATGAAACTGACGAAGGCAAATGCGGTGTTCACCGGGCTTATGCTGCTGGGTGCGATGGTTGCGTGCAGCAGGTCGACGCCGGCTCCAGGCAGCTCGCCCGAACTGAAATACGAGAAATACACGCTGGCAAACGGCCTTGATGTGATTCTGTCCGAGGACCATCGGCTGCCGATGGTCGCCGTCGACATCTGGTATCACGTCGGCCCCGCGTATGAAGCGGCAGGCCGCACGGGCTTCGCGCATCTATTCGAACACATGATGTTCGAAGGATCGAAACACGTCGCTGCGCGCCAACACTTCCAGATTCTCGAGTCGATCGGCGGCACGAATCTCAACGGTACTACCGACTTCGATCGCACGAACTACTTCGAGACCGTGCCCGCGAACGAACTCGAGACCGCGTTGTGGCTCGAGTCCGATCGCCTGGGCTATCTGCTCGACACGCTCGATCAGGCGAAGCTCTCGAACCAGCAGGACGTCGTCCGCAACGAGCGGCGCCAGAGTATCGAAAACGAGCCGTACGGCATCGTCGGCGAGGCGGTTTTTCATTCGCTCTATCCGAAGGGCCATCCATACTACGCCGACGTGATGGGCTCGCATGAAGACATTCAATCCGCCAAGCTGGAGGACATCCGGAGCTTCTTCCGGAAGTATTACGCTCCGAACAACGCGAGCCTCGCAATTGCCGGCGACTTTGATGCCGCCGCGACCCGACAGCTCGTGCAGAAGTATTTCGGGCCGTTTAAGAGGGGGCCCGAAGTGCCGAAGGTCACGGCTCAGGCGCCGCGGCTCACCGCCGAGCGCCGCGGCGTCGTGAAAGATCACGTCGAGCTGCCGCGCGTCTACATGGCGTGGATCACGCCGGCGTACTTCAAAGAGGGGGATGCGGATGCCGACGTTACCGCGAACGCGCTCGGCGGCGACAGGTCGAGCCGCCTGTACAAGAAGCTTGTGTACGACAGGCAGATCGCCCAGGACGTGACGGCATACCAGCAGTCGCTGATGCTCGGTTCGGCGTTTCAGATCATGGTGACCGCGCGGCCCGGCCATAAGCCGGAGGAGATCGAAGCCGCGATCGACGAGGAGATCAACACCTATCTCCAGAACGGTCCGGACGAAAAGGAAATCGAGCGGGCCCGGAATACGTTCGAGAGCCACCATCTCGAAGGTCTTGAGGTGCTCGGCGGCTTCGGCGGCGTCGCCGATACGCTCAACCTGTACAACCACTACCTCAACGACCCGGGCTATCTTGCGAAGGACCTCGAGCGCTATCAACGCGTAACGCCGGCAACGACGAAGGCGTTCGCAAACGCCTACCTCAGGAAGAACCAGCGCGTGGTTATCTACGGCGTGCCGGGCGAGCCGGATCTCGGCCCGCCGGTGCCGACGCCGCCCCCGACGAAAGTCGCGGCAGGCACGGGCGCCGAACCAGTCAACGCCGACGAGCCGTGGCGCAAGGATCGGCCGAAGCCGGCGGCGGCGCACGTGGTACAGCTGCCGACGCCGAAGTCGTTTACGCTTGCTAACGGTCTTACCGTGATCTACAACGAGCGCCCGGGCATGCCGGTCGTTGCGGCGAGCCTCGTCGTCTCCACGGGCGGCGAGTCGAATCCTATCGACAAGTCTGGCCTCGCCAATTTCGCGGTGGCGATGCTCAATCAAGGAACGGCGACGCGCGGCGCGCTCCAGATTGCGGATGACACCTCGCAGATCGGTGCATCGATGGACACCGCCTCGTCGAAGGACATCTCGAGCATCACGATACAGGCGCTCCGCAAGAACTTCCCGGCGGCGCTGGATCTGCTCGCGGATATAGCGCTTCATCCGAACTTCCCCCAGGCGGAGGTCGATCGCGAGCGCGCGAGCCGCATCGCCGGCTTTGCCCAACAGCGTCAGGATCCAAACGCGATCGCTTCGATCGTGGCGGTCTCCGCTCTCTTCGGGCCGAAGAGTTCGTACGGTTACATCGAGCTGGGCACGGAGGCATCCGTAAGAGCAATGACGCGCGAGGATCTCGCTGGATTCTGGAAGCAGAGCTTTGTGCCCAACAACGCCGCCCTCGTCGTCGCCGGGGCGATCACAGAGTCGGATCTGCGCGTGCTCCTCGACAAAGCGTTTGGCGCATGGCAGAAGGGCACGCCGATGCCGTCTGCGCTCGGCACGCCGGCCATGACGGCCGCGCGCGTGCTGATCGTCGACAAGCCCGGCGCGCCGCAGACGGCGATGTTTGTGGCTACGCTGGGCGCGCCCCGTTCGACGCCGGACTACGCGGCCATGAACGTCATGAACACGGCGCTCGGCGGCCTGTTCTCGAGCCGCATCAATCTCAACCTGCGCGAGGCGCACGGCTACACTTATGGCGCTTTCTCGCAGTTCATTTTCCGGCGTAACACCGGGCCATTCTGGGTCAACGCGGGGGTGCGCACGGACGCGACTGCCCCGGCCATCGCCGAGACGCTGAAGGAGATCGCGCGGATCTCGGCGACGCCGATGTCACCCGACGAGCTGGCGATGGCGCGGGACTCACTCACGCGCTCGCTGCCGAGCGCGTTCGAGACGAGCAGCAGCGCCGTCGGTGCACTGGCGGAGCTTTACGTTTATAACCTCGGCCTCGACTATTACTCGAAGTATCCGGCGCTGATCTCGGCGGTTACGGCTGAGGCGGCGCAAGCCGCGGCGAAAAAGTACCTCCCGCCGGACAAGCTGATCGTCGTTCTCGTCGGCGATCGCGCCAAGTTCGAGGCGGGCGTGCGCAAGCTCAACCTGGGCGTAGTCGAGGTGCGCAACCCAGACGGCACGATTTCGGGGACAGTCACCGAAATCCCCAAATCGATCACGTCTCACCCCCATTCAGTTCGTTTCTAATGCGGGGATTTCGGTGACTGTCCCCGAAATCCGTGATATCCTCCCGTCAGAACGCTAAAACAATTGGCCATTTTTTGAGGGATCAGCCATGAAAAAACTGGTGCTCGTCCTCGCAGTCGCATTCATCTCAGCCGCTCCGCAGGGCGCCAAAAACCAAGAACTCGCGCGCTGGGAGCAACAGGCCCAGAACGTCACGATCATCCGCGACGACTGGGGCATTGCGCACATCCACGGCAAGACGGATGCCGATGCAGTCTTCGGCATGATGTACGCGCAGGCCGAAGACGACTTCAATCGCGTGGAGACGAACTACCTCAACGCGATGGGGCGACTGGCGGAGGCCGAGGGCGAGGCCCAGGTGTGGCGGGACCTGCGCATGAAGCTCTTCGTCGACCCCGACACGATGAAGGCGAAGTACGAGGCTAGCCCGGCGTGGTTGAAGGCGTTGATGAACGCATACGCCGACGGTCTGAACTTCTACCTTGCCAAGAACCCCAAGGTGACGCCGAGGGTCATCATGCACTTCGAACCCTGGATGGCACTGACCTTCACTGAGGGGAGCATCGGCGGAGACATCGAGAAGGTGAACCTGGGTCAGCTTCAAGCCTTCTACGGCAACGCCCCGGCGACCACAACGCCGGATGGGGACGCCGACCTTCCCGCGGCGCCCGCGGGATCGAACGGCGCCGCCATCTCGCCGTCGAACACGGTCGGGCACCACGCGCTCCTGCTGATCAATCCGCACACCTCCTTTTACTTCCGCTCCGAATTGCAGATGACGAGCGACGAAGGGCTGAATGCCTACGGGGCCGTGACGTGGGGCCAGTTCTTCATCTACCAGGGGTTCAATGACCGTGCAGGCTGGATGCACACCTCCAGCGGCGTTGACGATGTCGATGAATATCTCGAAACCGTGGTGAAGAAGGGTGATCGCTACTATTACAAGTACGGAAGCGAGGAACGTCCGCTTACGACCACCGTGATCACGGTGCCGTACAAGACTGACAAGGGGATGGCCGAGAAGAAGTTCACCGTCTACCGCTCGCAGCACGGGCCCATCGTCCGTGCGGTGAACGACAAGTGGGTGAGTATCAGCCTGATGCAGGAGGCGGTGAAGGCGCTGACCCAGTCCTACACACGCACCAAAGCGAAGGACTATAAAACGTTTCGACAGACGATGGAGCTGCACACGAACTCGTCGAACAACACGATCTTCGCCGACGCCGATGGCGACATTGCCTATTTCCATGGCAACTTCATTCCGAAGCGCGATACCAAGTTCGACTGGACCAAGCCGGTGGACGGCAGCGATCCGGCAACCGACTGGCACGGCCTGCTTTCCGTGGACGAGACACCGCACTTGCTGAACCCCGCGAGCGGCTGGCTCTACAACACGAACAACTGGCCGTGGTCGGCGGCGGGCCCGAGCAGTCCGAAGAAGTCGGATTATCCCGTTTATGTGGATAACGGTGGTGAGTCCGCGCGTGGACTCCACGCCATCAGGGTCCTGCAGAACAAGAAGGACTTCACGCTCGACTCCCTCATCTCGGCGGCATACGACAG
>Ga0187878_1002984_pt1 | contig 14419 bp, 17 predicted proteins | sample June2016WEW_17_1_FD_132979 | JGI IMG/M metagenome (GOLD analysis project Ga0187878, IMG submission 132979) | Peatland microbial communities from SPRUCE experiment site at the Marcell Experimental Forest, Minnesota, USA - June2016WEW_17_150 | ecosystem: Environmental > Terrestrial > Soil >...
ACCCAAATCGACCGCGAAGCGACTATGTGCGACTGGTCGAGGGGGGGGGGGGGTCCGAATTATGGGATTTTATGGGACCTTCTGAGGCTGCGTGAGCTGTGCACAATTCCGTCGGAAACCTACATCCAGGACTGAAGGTGTGACCCTCCGGGAGGGTGATGTCGGAGGGAATTGTGTTACACTTCCGACATCATGATGTCTAGACGAAAGGTGCACCCGTCAGGATGCGTTCTGAACCGTAGCACATTCCGTCGTGGGGTGGTTGCGCCGCTTGAGCAGAAGGAAGGGAGACACAGTCGCCGCCAGGTTGAAGCGTCAACAGTTAGTGTGCAGGCTGCTTCTTCGCGGCTTCACGGTTCCGGAGGTCGCAGGTCACATGTATGTGACGGAACGCGCGATTCAGCTGGACTTTCAGGAGATCAAGACCAGCCTCTTCCAGGTGATTCAACTGAAAGAGCTGAGGTCCCTCAAGCTGGCCCTGCTTGAGTTGGATGAGTTGTGGCGTGAGGCGTGGGTCCTCTACCATAGGCCGCCAGGAGAGGGCGGCGATGATAGGGGCGTGAAGGCTATGCTGCTCATGGACCTGTCGCGAATCTCCGCTGAGAAGAACCACCTGCTCCTGCCAACGGACGCGAAGAACCTCAGTCGTATGGAGTCCACGAGAGCGCCTGTCCGCATCGAGCGGCTCACATTCGACGAACAGCTGGAGAGGGAGACTGAGGAGTTGCGAGTGAATGAAGGGTTACGAAGAAGCGAAGGCCTCGACGACCCAGAGGACAATTAAGATTCAGGAGACCAATCGGCAAGTCGTCGCTTTGAGGCGCATGCTCCTCCAGCAGTTGGGTCATTCACTGAAATCCTCCAAGAGATCTGCAGGGACTATCCGAACGTAACGGTCTACGCTGACTCATCCTCCCCAGACGGGAACAACGACCTGCGAAACATGGGAGTCGATGTGATGCCCGTTACTTTCTCGACGGAAAAAGGCGAACTCATCAATCATGTGCGCTGGCGTCTTGAACAGGGCCTCATCAAGATTCCAAATCCTGAAGTGGAAACCACGTTCTTGACACTTGTGCAGCAGATGAAAGCCTACCACTATGACCCGTCTGGGAAACCGGCGAAAGTGAACGATGACTGTGTGGACTCAATGTTGTGCGGCATGGTCGCCTTCAAGCAAACCCTCATCGAATTAGTGGGCGTAAGACGAAGACAGTAGACAAGCCAGTGGTTACGAACCCCAAACCGGAGTTCAAATTCAGTCGCCCGCACCAGCTATACCGACGACGGTTCAAATTGCTTTGCCCGCACCAGCTATACCACACACACTTTTCCAACGACGAAAGACGACGGTTCAAATTCTGACGCCACACACCAGTTCCTGGCGCGTCTTCTCCCAGCATTTGCGAGAATTCTGAGCTGGGTCGGTCAATAGAAGTAAATGTGAGACACATCACTGCGAGAGTGTAGTGGGGAACACCAGACGTGGGAAAGGCGGATGAATATGCTAAGCTGAACGAAGAACTGTGGGATTTGAGGGCTGAGAGCTGGTTTGATAGACGCTTCAGCTTCCAGTCTAGATACCTCAGATGGATGCAAAAGAAACTGTTTTCCCTCTTAGAATTCGGCCGGAATCCCCGCTTTCTGGACTTGGGTTGTGGCACTGGGTGGGCTGTGCACTACGCAGCCAGCTTGGCGGGTGGACGAGGAGAATTCTATGGTGTCGATATTTCATCTAAGATGATTGAGAAGGCGGAAGCAGGATCCACGAGTTACAGGAACGTTCATTTTCGGAAAGCCAATGCTGAGGAACTCCCCTTCGACAATGACTTCTTTGACCTTGTCATTTGCTCTAATTCGTTTCATCATTACTTCAGTCCTGACAAGGTTCTTGGAGAGGTCTACCGAGTCTTGAAGCCCAACGGGAGAATCTATGTCCTCGACATGACGGCAGACGGGCTCATGACACGAATGTTTGATAGACTGGTCAAGAAGAAAGAACCAGCTCATGTGAAATTGTACTCAACAATCGAATATCAGACACTCTTTGAGAGAGCGAGACTACGTTACGTGACCAGCAAGTCGGTATTGTTATCAACGAAAGTTCACATCGCTGAGAAAGTCGGCGCGCCGATCAACTGACAATTCAGCGGTTCAAATTCCGCTGCTCGCACCACTGATACCACACACACACTAAACGACGAACGACGACCGGTGGAAGGGTTGACTTTTCAGATGTTTTTCGGATTTCCAGTTTTGCGTTTGATTAGTCCGTAGGCGACAAGCATGAAGACCGTCAGTTGTGTGTGTGGTACTAGTGGTGCGCGCACACACACACAAAACAATGCATGAATCTACGGTTCAAATTCGGCCGGTCGCACCATTGATACCGACGACGACGACGACGACTTGTACCTGTTTTTTAGGGGAAGTATCCCCTAACAACCCCCCTCTCCATTTCCGCATCCGCAAGCGGAAAGTATGTTTCACACCCCGCCCTTGACTTGTCCTATGTGTCAAATGACCTCATTTCCGCGCCGCAAGACACACCGCTTCTCCGCGTCCGCGCGTACGCGCACAGCCTTCCTCCTAGATTGACGCATGTCGAGCGGCCCGCGCGTAAACGGAACCCCATTCCGCAAAGTGATAGATTCCTCGCGCGTACGCGAGCTTCGCGGAAAAGAAACGCGCAGGCCAGCTACCGCGAAACCTCCTGGCAAAACCAAACATCGCGCGAGATTATCGAGAAAACCAAACATCGCGACCAGCGCGAATCTCTCGCAACGCCAATTGCGACAAGTCACACTTGGCTTAGGTTTTTTGTGACGTGCAACAATGAGTGTTAAGAGGACATTAAGCGTGGTCTTTCTCCGGAACAATATATACGAGCCGTTGACTATCCGTCACGTGATCGAGAATCATGGCTACTCCGTCAGCCGCCCATTCGATCAGAGTCAGACAAGAGGATGACGAACAGGTCTTCGAACTGTCTGTAGGTGGCGAAGTTGTGTGTACAGTTAGAACTTGTGCTCACAGACTAGTGAAGATTATCACCGTCTCAGAACTGAGAGGAAAAGGTTACGGGACAAAACTGCTTCAACATGTTGAAGAGGAAGAGAGGCAGAATGGTGCAAGGATATTCGATACAACAGACATCAATTCAACTGACAATGCCGTTGTAAGCTTCTTCAAGAAGAACGGGTACACGAACCGAGAAAAAAATTGTGAGGAAGTACACCCCGTTAGTATGAGGATTGGGAAGAATCTTGGTTAGCGCATGAAGTGCGTGATTAACCATCGCTGATGCTTTCATTTGGCCGGAGCTACGCGTAGCTTACAGCATTCCTAATTGGCGTGTTTTGGGGTGGTTTTCGTGTTTTGGGCGCCTGTCAGCGGAATTTCGTTCTGTAAGGCTCAAGCGGAGCCTGTTTGGGCTTTGGAATTAGACATGTTACTGTAAAGCAAGCTAAGAAACAATATATTAACTAAGAAACGCCAATGCCCAATCAGTGGCATTAGAGCTAGGTTACCCGCTCACTGAATATTACATAGGTATTGGAGAATTCGAGAATTGGCAAACAGGCGCACGAAAGAATCACTTGTACTCATGCTTATGTTACTGGGCGCAATTTTCGTCGTCTCAACTGTTCAATCTCTAGTTTCCGCTGGGCCAAGAGTCAACTTCTCACCCTATGGCACGGTCACCCTCTCGCCAGTGACTGGGTCTCCAAATTCTGGACCGTTGGGAACGGTAGTTACGGTCACGGGTTCGGGATTCAGTGCAAGTCCGGTCACTTTTGCAACCTTATCTCCCCTCACACCAAAACTTTTCTCGCAGGAGACTCCTGGGCCCGCAACTTGTCCCGTAAGCGGTGGCAGTATCAGCGCAGGATGCCAATTAACGATCGCCCTCACCGCTTCCCCAGGAACAACATACACGTTTACTGTGACCGATGGAGTGCCCGCCGATGCAACGACCCAAACCTTCACGGTCACCATCCCAACGATTTCTGTTTCGCAGACCTCTGTTGGTCCAGGGTTCTTTGTAACTGTCACAGGTTCGGGGTTCAGTCCTGCAGACGATAGCTGCTCAGTTGGTGTGGGAACTCCAACTATTTTTACTGGGCTCTGCGCAATAACTAGCCCGGGGAGTGGGCAGATCACAGGTTCATTTGTTATTCCTGACCCGGCGCCATTTCCAGGTGTCTATTCGGTGTTTGTGAATGGATACCATGGAGCCCCCTTTGTCGATTCTGCTTCCACTAGTATTGTGATTGGCGCTGGCGCGATTTCAGTCTCAACAATCACATCGTTCCTTTCCACTACCACGTCCTCCTCAACAACCATTACGTCCGTTTCGACAACTTCCACAACAACATCAACCAGCACGTCAACCTTCAGTTCTACCGGTTTGTCGAGTGCGACGTACACAGTTTACTCGACAACAACGGTCATCGGTCCGACAACGACCACAATCTCAGTGACACCCACGCAAGCGTTCCTTGTGAACGTGACAACTACAGGTGGAACCGTTTTCATAACAGTGACAATTCCCACTACGATTACCGTTACGGGTTTCATAACCGGAATTGTTGGGCAAGCCACCCATGGAGGGGCGCCTGATTATGTTGGCCTGCTCGGAATGGTGTTACTTCTGGGGTGGGTTGTTGTGAGGAGGTTGTTGGGTTGATCTCGCAACGTAGAATCGTGTTCATTGTGTTTGTCCTTGCAATTGCATTGTTTGGGGTTAGTCAGGTCGTGTCGGCCGGGCCGAACGTAGGGCCAGCCGCAGGTACAACCTTTTTCACGAGTGTCTCAACGACCATCTCGACCACGAGTATGGCTACCTCAACGTTTACGGCATTCTCGACAACAACTTCGACCTCGAGCACTACGACAAGCACGTCTACAACGACTACCACTTCCTCTACTAGCTGGACGTCTTCGACGACCAGTTCAACAACGGCGCTAACAACCTTCATCCAAGCCTACACGACTTACACTAGCACAATCATCAGCGGCACCGCGACTACGCTCACTAACACCGTTGCAGTTTCGGTCACGCAAGCCATCACATCTATCCAAGTATTGACCTCTTCAGTGGGTGTGGTATTGCCGATTGGGATACCTGGCTTCCCGGTAGAAGCTATTGGGCTGGGGTTACTGCTCGGCCTACTGGCATTGTTCATCCGTAGAAGGCGAACCAGCAACTCAGAGACTCAGTGAACGCAAGTCAGCCGCCTGTAACACCATTAGTCTCTCCTGCTCCCCTCATCGTTGACCAAGAGAGCTGATCCGGCGGGAATCCGCCCAGTCGTCAAGTCTTCGATTAGAGGAATTCGAGGCAAAATCTGTACGTGAAACTCAAATTGAGAGAACTGAGAGTTGTAGGTTGCGGTTTCATTTTGCAGTTACTAGGCAACTCAACATTCTCGTGTGTGTGCACCATCAGTACCACAAAAGAGGCGAAGTAAGCTCAAATCAGGGCTTCATTAGTTATTCGATGTATCGGCTTTCTAGCTTGTCGCGGAGTGTGTTCACGTGTCCGATCAAACTAATGTGCCATGCCCTTCCTGCCGACGAAAGGTTCACTCTTCTGACACATTCTGTGATTTCTGTGGCCATCTTCTCACGCGTCAAATCCAGAACTGCTGCCCACAATGCAAGGCGTTGAATGAATGGGGCGCCGCATACTGTGACTCATGTGGCATACAACTCCCCGCGTATTGCTGGAAATGCGGTTCACCTAGAGAGGAAATGGACCGGTACTGCGTTAGATGTGGCGCAGCGTTGTCAAGCACTTGGTCCACTAAGACTGAAACTAGCCAATGGACTCGAGAAAGTGGGAGCACACCATCACTCGTCAAGGAGACTGGACTGCCAACAGCAAAACAGCCCGCCAGCGGTAGGGCTCAAAATGACGCCAAATCACGTTTCGATGCTCTACCCATCACTGGGAGTCGCATCAAACCCGCCATCGCGATACAAACCAGAGTAACTCGAAAGCATCTCGCCACGCTCTTGGCAGGCCTGCTCCTGTTGTCTTTCACCCTCCTATTGAGGAGTCGATACGGTCCTTACATATCCGGCCCAGCCCTCGCCTTCATTCGGAATCCTGCGGAAATCCTTTCGGAGGCTGCGAAAGTCTTCGTGACGGACTTCACAAGGTGGCTAGATGCTCTGACGTGGACTGCTTTCTTGCTCGTCTTCTGGCCCTTTATTGCGATAGATTTGACCAGATCGCTCGGGAAGTCTGCGATTCTTCTTCTGGACGCGGCACACAAACGCATCAAGCCACAAGCCCGTGACCCGAGTTTCCTGCCCAAGGTATCCGTGATCATTCCAGCCCACAATGAAGAGAAGACTATTCTTGCATCGATAAACTCCGCGATGGAGGCCGATTACCCAGACAAGGAAGTAGTAGTCGTTGATGATGGGTCGAAAGATAAAACCTACGTGCTGGCAAAATCTTACGCGAACAGGGGCTCGGTCAAGCTTCTGCACAGGGACGTGGCAAGTGGATCAAAAGCTGGGGCAATGAACCATGGTCTGCTCTTCGCCTCCGGAGACGTTGTGGTCACAGTTGACGCTGATACACTTCTCGAGAAGAGTTCGCTCAAGCAAATCGTGAGAATGCTGGATGACCCGAATGTGAGCGCAGTGTCCGGGAATGTTCGAATCTTGCGCGGAGAGAAAGGAGGGAACAACTTGACAGTCAAACTTCAGGCTTACGAGTATGTTCTCTCGCTTGAGCTTGGCCGCCGATTCAATTCTGTAATCGGATCGCTCCTGATGATATCAGGAGCGTTCGGCGCATTCTGGAAGAAGGACGTTCGAGCGCTTGGAGAATACGATATGGATACGATAACTGAGGATTTTGACATCACGTTGAAGGTGAGGAAGCTCGGCAAGCGGCTCGTGTTTGCAGACAAGGCAGTTTCATGGACCTTCGCACCGGAGAATTGGAGAGACTGGCGCCGTCAGAGAATTAGATGGGCGCGTGGACAAGCCGAGACCCTTTGGAAGCACCGGAACATATTCCGCAGGGAGGGGTTCGATTTCATGTACGTTCTTGCGATCTATGACATGTTGCTTGTGGATGTCATGGTTCCCTTTATGAGGTTCGCATGGATATTCTGGCTCTTGTTTTTCTATTCATCTGCACTCCTCTATGTCCTTCTTCTCATGGTATTGCTTTACTTTGCAACTGAGTCGGTTGCATTTCTGACGGCGGGCCTGTTATCACCGAGGAAGACAGATCTTAGAAAAGCCTACTTGATTCCCGTTATGGTACTCTTCTATAGGCCCTACTACTCACTAATCCGGATGAAGGCCTATTTTGATTGGATTCTGATGAAAGAAATTAAGTGGTGAACGTCCTGTCATGCTCCAGCTCTCGACGTGCTGTCTGCTGAAATCATTCTAACCACTAAGTGACCGTATCATTTGCTTGACGAATCACTAGGGATTTCTCAAGTATGAGTGAATTTCTATCAATCGCGCCACTGATGGGTGAAAGAGTTCTCCGCATTTTGCGCAGACATATTCCATTACAGGGTCCTGGAACATGTCTCTACATTTTACGCAGACGTACTGGTTCTCGCTCTTTTTGTAGTCCACACCAATCAATCGGATCTCTTTTCTGCATTTTGGACATAAGTTGCCTACATACTCTTGTTCTGGTCTAACACTGCCGCAGGAGAAGTGCTCGATCAGAGGGACCCTTCTGAAGTCAGAAGACCCGCAGTGCGGGCATCTTCCCTCTTGGTAAGTTGTCAATGAGCTGCATTTGGGGCAGCTGAGTCTCCTCTTGTTTGGACCTTTGGCGATCAGCCCTTCCTCACTCAATCGCTGGAGGCTCTGTTCCGCCTCTTCATGATCTACTCCGTACTCTACTGAAACCTCGGAGGCATCGATCATTGCTGGCATCTTGCTTAGGTCTGACTTCAGAAGGTCAACCAGATTCTTGACACTCTTTTCCATTGGTCTGAGGACTATGACGTCTTTTGCTCTCGATAATTCTAGTCTCCTATCATCGAAAGCAGTTCGATCAAATCGTTCTATCCACAGTTGTCGGTCCTGAAGTCTGATGCATCCATCGGCGTTTGAACGCAGCATTTCCAATTCCCTAAGGTCTACTGGGTTTGTATGCGAGATACCAATTCCGATAGTATTGTGGGTTCTGGTCAACATCTTGATTCCTCGGATCAGTTCGTACACTTCTCTAGCATTGATGTCCATTAGGAGTGTTGAAACCGTGTCAATTACGATGAAAGACCTCTCTTTCAGCTTTGGAAGATAACTCATGATTTTCTTCATGATCTCGTTCGTGTCGTAGGTCAAACTGCTGAACGGAGGTATTTCACCTGTCCTGATTTTCTCTGCTCTGGCAGAAAAGAAATCGAGGAACAAGAGAATCCCATTTCTCTCGTAATAATCCGCATCAAGGTCAATTCTTCTAAGACAATTTCGTATTTCCTGAGCAGCAGAATCTAAACATATGTAAAGTCCGAAGCAACCATTCCTGAGAAGGCCGGCGGTCATTTGCCAGACAACTTGATGTTTGCTTGCGGCAATATCTCCGCAGACGCTCAGACAAAACGGCCTAGGTATGCCGCCTTCAATCAGCCGATCCAATTCAGGTATACCCGTGGGTTCTCTTTCCATCTTTCCTGCCAGCAGGAAATCGACGTCTACCGGACAATATTCTCCTGTCGATATATTTGAGCCCACTTGCAGCGGTAATAATTAATGATAATATTAACAACAATTCTGTCCATGGTAACGCGTAGTTGTGTGTGTGGGTATGCTGATGCAAGCACAGCATTGAACTTGGCTTATGGTCGTGTCTGATCGTACGAATCAGGATTCACTATTGAAGGCTAATAGTTGTCTCGGGCTCTTCTTGCTTCGTTTCGATTAGATCCTATCTGGCCTTAGACCCTACATGCGTTAACCTAGGTGCGGTTTGCGTTTGAAGTTGTTGGCGAAAATGAGCACCAACAAGAGACACACTGCCAAGGCCGAAAATACGCCGTTGGAGAATTCAGATATCGGGGCGCCTAGAACATTAATTGCAACTTGAGATTGTGCGAAGCATCCGCTGGAATCATGCACCTGAACTGCAGCAGTATAGTCTGCAACGTTGACGTACGTGTGCGTGGCCACTGACCCAGTGACGAAGAAAACGCTCGTCGTTTGAGTATAGTAATAGTCGCCATAATACCAGTTGTACGCGACTGAGCTTTCAGTGGATAGGGCGTACGCGGCGAACGTGACCGTCAAGGGCGGCGCGCCCGTAGCATTGGGAAGCAAGATCACTGCTAGCGTGCAACTGGTTGGAGCAACATAGCCTGTAGTCGTCGTTGTCGTAGTACTCGTGGAAGTTGACGTTGAAGTTGACGTGGTGCTGGAAGTCTGAGACGAAGTGGTTGTGGAAATAGACGAGGAAGTCGACGTTGTAGATGAAGTTGAAGTCGTGAGTTGCGGCAAAAACACTGAACTCGTACTGGTCGAGATTGTCATAATTGGTATGGCTAGTTGACTTATGACAGTGGTCGACGGGCTCCCAGTGAAAGATGTCCACGCAACGGAAATCGTGTACGCTACCACATAGAAAGTCTGCGTTTGTGTTGTAAGGCTGGTCACACTAAACGTGCTCGTACTTGAAACGTAACTCGTGGATGTTGACACGCTGGACACTGAACTGGTTGTAGACAATGTGTGGGTGGCCGAGGTGTACGTGGTCGACGTCTCCTTTGATGTTGAAGTTGAGGTGGAAATGCTCGTGAACGTGGTACTGTACTCTGTAGATGGAACTGTCAAAGTGCCTGGAACAGTCGTGGTAGAAGTTATTGACGTGGTCGTGGATGCGGTTGACGACAGCGTCTGTGTAGTGGTTGTTGTGGCAGGTGTTGTCAGCAAACTCGTCAGGATGGAGGAGATTGTCTGAGTTAGCGTCGTGTACGTTCGAGTGAGCGATGTAGTTGTGTAAGAACTCAGCTGAGTTGTAGTCGATCTCGATGCGCTTTGGGTGTATGTGGTTGATGTGGCTGTTGCGATGGTCGCTATCGTATAGCGCAGCACAGTCTGCGAGAACTGGGAAACTGTTGCATAAACTAAGGTGCTTAACCTAGTCGTTGATGTGCTGACCAGTGTTGAGGTCGACGTGAACGGAGTAATGACCGAAAGAGTGGAAGTCGTTGGGGAAGTTGTCGTTGTCACAGCCGTTGTAATCGTGGATGTGCTAGTTGTATGCGTGGTGGACACGGATTTCGTTGTGGTCGTTGTTGTGGTTTGCTGGACAGTGAGAGTGATCTGGTAGGACAGGGGCAGAGGAATGCCGCTCGACTGGGCTTGCACAGTCATTTGATACGTGCCAGGCGCTATTGAATTTGAGGCGCTAATAGTCAATAACGTTTCGAATGTTGGTGTTCCGGATGTTGTGCCAAAGCTAGCAGTCAGCCCTAATGGAACATTAGTGATTGCGAGCTGAGTGGGCTGAGATACACCGCTTGCGAGTGACACGCTCACGACGTAAACTGCGGTTTGGCCCTGCATGATCGTTTGCGAGTTAGGGGAAACCGACAACTGGATGGAATATGTATCGAATACTATGGCTCTGGCAGCAGCGGTCTTCGCTGTTGCGCTACCGTCGAGCAGCCATTCACTAGTGTTCGCGTTCACGAAGACAGGTTGCACCTCTGACCCACTGAACGTGGCCAAGAGACTTGGAATAACAGTGGACATGACCGCTAGACTGGACGCGATAACGAGGGCCACGTAGAAGCAGAACAGCACCCTGTGCCCCTTCCCACGATTGGGACAGCCCGTTTGGTCCACAGCTAGTCTACTCTGGCCAGGTGTCATCTTGTTCAAACGGCTTCTTTAGGTGTAGCGAATAGGACCCGAGTTGCAAGGGAGAGATCGAAGCGATTGAGTTTACATCGTGGATGTGAAGGTTGTCGCCACCTGGTTGTCAAGGGAATGTCACAGAAGCGAGTTAGTGTTCTCCAAGTGTGTTGGGTATCCATATCCTCGATCGCAACATCCACCTCCTGATCCACGACAACCACAACAACGAGCATATCCTCCCCCACCACCTACACGTCTACCTAGGTGTAGAGTACGAAGCTCATCTTGATGTCGAAGAGGCTTTAGTTTTGGGGGTCTTCGATGCCCATTCCATGCCAGCGCGCACGCTTTCCCAAATTGTGTCAGAATAGTATGCTTTCCATTCCTAAAACCGGCTTATTTGCCTCAAATCTGCTAGAGGACTTTTCTTAATAGGTCAAACCTTTACTATACACCCAAAATCAAGTCGGGTGAGTGCGGAGCATGTTCTCTAGGCCGTTCCTGAACTCGAAAAGGATTCTGCTAATCATAATCATGATTGCAATGTTTGCTTCCCCGATCGCTCCCTTGCCAGAAGCGAAAGCGACCAGTCCCAACCTAAGCCTCCAAGAATGGCAGGTGCCAACGAGCAATGCTGGCCCTTGGGGTATAGGTGTCGATTCCTACGGGAAGACTTGGTTCACTGAAAACTTAACAAACAAACTTGGAATGCTAGACCCAACTACAAACACATTTTACGAAATGAATACGCCCAGCTCAAGCCCTCGAGGTCTTGCCGTCAGCCAAGTTGCCCTTACCGGTTACCAATCGACTCGAGTCTACTTCACCGAGGGCTCTTCGAACAAGGTTGCCTTTTTCGACAACAACACTGGTACGCCGTATCGGTTCACGGAGTATCAGCTACACGGTGGCAGCAACCCGGTAAACATTGCTGTCGATGACCAAGGTTTCATGTACTTCACTGAGACAGGTCGTGACATAATTGGAGTCTTAAACCCAAGTTCGAACACTTTGACAGAATGGACACTACCCGGCGCCACAACGAGCCCAGGCTCAAACAATAATCTTGGTAATCTAGGAGTCTGGGGAATTTCCGTTCAGGTGGTAAATTCACAGAGCGGCACCCACCGTCTCGCGTGGTTTACAGAACTCACCGGCGACAAGATCGGACGATTGGACACAAGCACCGGCCAGCTGCAATTATACGACATTAGTAGTCTTGGCGTCACTGCACATCATGGTCCTGCTGGCATCGTTGCGACCCCTGCCACATGCACCAGCAGTGGTACCACATGTAACAACAATCAGGTTTTCTTCTCATCCCTTAACACGAATCAAATCTCAGTCATAGGCCCCGGGGACACGTTAAGTAGTTACAATCTTTTCGGGGGAATCGGTGGTAGCGCGAAACCTGCAGCCGTAGCAATTGATTCCACAAACAATAGGCTTTGGTTTCCGGAAAGCAATTCTGGGAACATAGGTTTCATTGACACCACGTTCTCACAGCCTACTCAGATAGTTCCCACAACTCTCTGCTCAATCTTAGGTGGCACCACTCCTTCGGGAACATGCTCAAAACCCCCATTTTTCCCATCCATCCCTTCAACAACGCAGGCGACGGTCCAGACATGCAATCCGAGTAGCTCTAGCGGAGGAGGAGCCAACCAATGCACTTTGAGTAGTCCAAACACACCTGGCACTAGTGCAACTGTTAATGTCCAGGGCCCTGGGCCAACGAACACTTTGACCCCAGGCAATGCTTTGAATGGAGCATACGAGTACCCACTAACAAGCACGGGTTCACAACCGCAATCCGTCGCGTTGGATCCTTCAGGCAACATCTGGGTGACTGAGAACGCGAATTCCGCGAACAAGATTGGGCTGGTTACAGTCATCCCTAACTCTTTTCAGGTATCGGTTACGTCTTCTTCCACGCAGACCGTAACCCAGGGGCAGTCAGCTACTTTCACTGTGAGTGTCAGTTTGGTTAGCGGTAGTGCGTCGTCGGTGCAGCTATCCGTCAATGCGCCCTCGGGTTTAACGGACAACTTCAACCCGGCCTCAGGAACCCCGACGTCGGGAACCCCCTTCACTTCAACCCTAACGGTTTTCACAAGCAGCACAACTACCCCGCAAAGCTATCCAATGACAATTACAGGAACGGGTGGGGGACAGACCAGCCAGGTCCAGATTACTGTCATCGTTAATCCAGTCGTAACAACCACAACATCTAACACGACGAGCGGAGTCACAAGCGACTTCCAAATCTCGGTTGTTGGTTCGGATACTGCGACCGTGCTTGAGGGCAGTTCTGCTACGTACAGCCTAGACGTCTCACAGGTCAGCGGAACCGCGGGTACGGTCACTCTGAGCGCTGCTGGGTTGCCGACTGGGGCAACCGCCTCGTTCAATCCGGCAAGCAATACTCCTAATTTCGGTTCAACGCTAACTGTAAGCACAATACTGGGAGTGACAATTGGCACTTTTCCAATCGCTATCACCGCCAGCGGTGAAGGTACAATTCACTCTGTCACCGTCACGCTTGTGACGCAGGCTCAACCGCGAGACTTTACTCTCTCGTTCACCAGGGACTCACAATCCATTACCAGCGCGAGCTTGGTACAGGGAGCCAGAGCGGATATCCTAGTAACGGTGAACGCGTTCGGAGTCTTCAATAGCCCGGTCACCCTTGCCGGGTCATTCTCACCTTCTGATCCTAATTTGGTTGCGACCTTTTCGCCGTCCTCAGTGACTCCTCCGACGGCTGGCTCTGTCACCTCGACATTGGAGATCGTGGCCCAGAAGAATACGCCCGGCAACACTTATCAGTTGACTGTGACCGCGACGGATACAAGTGGGACGGTGTCGCCGAAAACCTATCAAATAACGATAAGCGTTTCCCCATGCCTAATAGCTACAGCCACTTACGGCTCCGAGTTGTCGCCTGAGGTTCAGTTCCTCCGCAACTTCCGCGACCAACAAATCCTACGCACTTTTGCGGGCTCAAGTTTCATGGGCGTATTCAATGCCTGGTACTATTCCTTCAGCCCGGCTGTGGCTCAGTATGAGTATTCGCACGAAACAACACGCACAGTCATGAAAGAGGTCCTCTATCCACTAATCGGCATCTTGCATGTCTCATCCGATTCTTATGCCGCCCTTGCCTTCCAACCTGAGTTAGCAGCGCTCACAGCAGGTATCGTCGCCAGTTTCCTGATTGGGTTGGCATATGTCGGGTTGCCCGCGTTCGGTGTACTCTGTTTGGCGAAGGAGAAGGTTAGTTCAAAAACCAAACGGAGAGCATTGAAATTGACAGCGACAGTTGCCATGGCATTGTTCGCAGCTTTCATCGTAGCTGAGCTGTTGGCATTGGCTAGCCTGATGATGATTGCAAGTGTTGGCCTCATTCTAACGGTTCTCGCCGCGGGAGCCATCGTGCCAGCTTTTGGATTAGTGCGCTCGGCTAGGCGAGAGGCCTAGTTTCCCCTGTTTTTCTTTCGATTTGTTTCTGTGCTTCTTGGGTAACCAGCTCAGCCACTGTGCGCGCTGGTATTGCCAGTGTCTC
>Ga0187878_1002985_pt1 | contig 14417 bp, 19 predicted proteins | sample June2016WEW_17_1_FD_132979 | JGI IMG/M metagenome (GOLD analysis project Ga0187878, IMG submission 132979) | Peatland microbial communities from SPRUCE experiment site at the Marcell Experimental Forest, Minnesota, USA - June2016WEW_17_150 | ecosystem: Environmental > Terrestrial > Soil >...
AGTTGGTGCCGCAATTCGTCCGAAACGAGCGTGTGAAGGATCAGGGAGTCTGTGCCGGCCGCTTCGCGCACCACATCCTGGATCTGCTCAGCGCTTCGAATATCGCCGCGCCGCAGGACCTTGGCTGGCGCTCCCTGGAACTGGACCAGCGCCGAGAGCAAGACCCGTTCTGCTGTCTCACCGGTGGAATCAGAGACCGCATAGATCGTCAGCACAGGCCCTCCTGACCCGTGTGATTCAGCCGTGGCCTCGCTTATATCCTCATGGAGGGCTTGACGCCCTGGCGAGCCAGGGGGCGTTCGCCTCCATCTCCTCCCGCGGCCATCGGTGTGCGAGGGAAGCAAGCCCACGAGACGGATTGAGGATCCTGCCCGGGGGGCGATTCCGTGAAATGCGCTCGGCCGACCCCGCGGCGAAGTGATTGCAGGTTCCGGCAAGCGACCTGCAGGGCGCGACGACTAGGCATTGCCACGAGTTATGTGAGGGTCTGGGCCCTCCGCGTACTTCTCGACTCGAATTACCCTAGCCTTCGATCGCAGGACGGAGGGGACTGCCAGGGAAGCCTGCTCGGCGTTCTCGGCTTCAACAATCGCCCATCCCTCATGGACGCCGAAATGGCAGCCCCATTCGAAGTTCTGGAGGTACCCTTGGGCGCGGACGTAGCCAACCAGCAATGTGCACTCCTCTGGATCATGTGGTGATTCGATCAGATACCTGTCCATTCTTGCCTCCTGGCGCAACCAATCCCGTCACCCTGCGACCCGGCCTGGCTCCCGGCACGAGAGCGTCTGGGGTCCATTGTCAGTCATTCTGGCATTCCTATCATCGAGGATGCTCCAATTCCAACAATTATTATCCACTATACTTGTCTTCCTTGCCGGACGCAAGGAGAAGCGCTGTCCCAACTAGGCGCCAAACAGGCTGAGGCTCCCGGGAACCCTCCTAGGAAAGCCCTTCTGGAGGGTAGGCACCTCCGGCCGGGGGTGCTATAATGCGACATTCATTGTCAGATATGAACAGGTTGAACCGGCAACCGGCGAGACGCCCCTTGGGTGCGGGGCCACTTTCTCCCGGCGATTCCCGCTGGTAAGGCGAAGGGGACCACACATGGCTCCACTGGTTTATCACGATGGACAACGCGCGATCCAGGCGGAAGCGAAAACCACCCATGTCGCTGACAATCTTGCCGACTGGGTCGGCCCGGTGGGCGAGTTCGCAGGAATTGCCGATCTTGCTCTGCTTTCCACTGACCGACAGGGTACTCTGCAATTCACGCTCCTTTCCGGGCCTCCACCGCTGGTCGAGGTTGAGCCACACTCGCCGAACAGGATTATCTTCCCCTCCATCCTTGCCAAGCACGTTCCCTCCGGGGCCCGTTGCGGAGGGCTCCTCATAAATCTGAGCCAGGCTCGCCGGGCCCGGGTCAACGGAACCGTCTGGCAACACGCGGATGGGCTGGAGCTTCTGGCCGACGAGACTTTCACGCTCTGTCGCAAGTACATGGCTTCCTCTCTCCCTATCGCGAGTGACCTGCTGATTGGTCCCGAGTCCCGGGAGCCGCTTTCCTTGGACAACCCCTGGCTGGCTCAACTGTTGGCCAAGGCGGAGACCTCATTCCTGGCGAGCATCAGTCCCCAGGGCCATCCTGATGTTGCTCATCGCGGAGGTCAGCCTGGATTCCTCAAGCTCGATTCTTTGCAGAGAACTCTCACGTGGACGGAGTACCTTGGGGACGGTGTCTTCAAGAGCGCCGGAAATATTCGGGCCACAGGCTCTCTCACGCTTCTGATTCCCGATTTGGATGATGGCGACGCCGTGGAGATTAGTGGACAGGGGCGGTACCAGAACTTGCGGTCGGAACGGCACCAGCGCATGGATCCCTTGGTTCAGGACCAGGAGCCATATCCTGTGCAGGGTGTCATGGTATGTGAGATTCAGAACGCCGCGAAGCTTCGGCGCGTGCTTCATCTCTCGCCGCAGGCTTCCGAGGGGGGTGAAAGTCACCTCCCATTCTTCCGTAGACGAGCAACAGCCCCAATAGAAAGGGTAGCTGGAATCTCAACGGAATTGCCGGGCTGGCCTGCGGTTCGAGGCCGCCTCTGGCTCCCCGCGGTCTCCGGCAGACAGCAATCGTCCGCTGCCCCACCCGAGCGATGGAACGGTTCCCGAGGCAGCAGAGTCCAATACCTTCACCAGCCCCGTCCCATCCAGGTTCATCACAAACATCCCTGATTCGGTGACGAAGTCCACGTGCTTGCCGTCCGGCGCGTTGTTCCCATACAGCCCTGATTGGTACACTGAGGTGAGACGTTTGGGCTGACCCCGCGTGACAGGGATGCGCCACCAGTCTGAGGGAGCTCCATCGGCGAGGACCGGCTGCACTGCCAAGAGCTGGTCAAGCGGCGAGAGCGACTGGACGGGGCCTAACCCCTTCGCGCTGAAAGTCAGGAGGGCCCCATCTGGCGAGAAGAATGGAGCCTCCACCGCGTCGAAGGGCTTGCGGCCAGTGGGACGCTCTACGGCCTGCTGCGAGAAGTAGGGGAGGCCGTGGAACGAATCACACAGATCGTCGCCGCCGTGAAGGATTATTGCTACCTCGACCGCGCACCCGTCCAGAGGGTCGACCTCCACCAGGGTCTGGAGAGGACACTCGTCATTCTCAAACGCAAGTTCAAGCCGGGCGTCCGGACCCTGAGGGAGTATGCGCCCAACCTGCCGCAGATCGGAGGCTATGGAAGCGAGCTCGACCAAGTCTGGACGAAGCTTATTTCCAAGGCGGTGGAAGCCATGAAAGGCCGCGGCCAGCTGACCCTGCGAATGAGTGCCTCAAATGGTTCCGCAACGGTCGCGATCGGGGACACGGGGGAGGGCCTTCCTCCTGAATCCCAGCCGCGGATCTTTGAGCCGTTCTTTACGACGAAACCGCCCGGCGAAGGAACCGGGCTCGGCCTTCCAATCGCGTACAACATTGTGGTGCATCGCCACCGTGGGAAGATTGTGTTCACCTCCCGGCCCGGTGAAACCTGGTTCCGCGTCACCCTTCCTATTCAACTCGAACAAGGCGAAAAATGACGGACGATCAGATTCTTGGGATTCTCCAATCGACTCGCACAATTGCCACGGTCGGCCTTTCCTCCAGTCCGGCCAAGGTCAGTTATCAGGTGGCGGCCTATCTGCAGAGCCGGGGGTATCGGGTGATCCCGGTCAACCCGAGTGCCCAGATGATCCTGGGCGAGAAAGCTTACCCGGATCTTGCCTCCATCCCATTCCCGGTGGACGTGATCCAGGTCTTCCGACCCGCGCAGGAGGTCCCCGCCATCGCCCGTCAGGCAGCCGCGACGGGTGCGAAGGTCCTTTGGATGCAGGAGGGCATATCCAGCGCCGAGGGGAAGGGAATCGCGGAGCAGGCCGGGCTCAAGGTGATAATGGATCGGTGCATGAGGACCGAGCACATGCAGTTGATAGGCAACCGGGAACGATCGGAAGGACCCCATTGACGTGCAGGTGGCGGGCAAGGCTCAGATGGGATTCTTTGCCCGGGCCCCGGGCCTGGGAAGACCCCCTGCCGGAGCGAATCCGGTGCGCAGGCGCCCATGAAAGGGATCAGCGGAGGTTCTCCAAGTTTGAGGACATTCGATCTCCGCGCGTCTCCTCCAGGAAGCATCAGTTTGTCCGGCTGGTCGAACGAGCGGCCGGCGTTTCCGGCGAGATGGGCCCGGGCATGCAACCCCACGGCGCATGGACTGGCTTGGCCCCTCGAGGTGGCCATGAGGGTCCGGGCGGTTGGGGCATTCCTTGGAGGCTCAGCTCGCCCCCCGGGGAGATGCGACTCAGACTTGGGAGGGGAGGAGGCAGGGCCGGGCCGGAGAGCCCTCCGGCCGGGGCCACCTGGCCCGACTCTTGCACCAGAAACCCAGTGGTGCAAAATGCCCTTTGACTATAGAATTGGCTCTGCATCGAGCCAATGCTTTGGGTGGGCGGCGGGGCGGGGAATGGCCCAGCGCGCCCCCTGCCACTCTTGGAGGAGAGATGAAACATCACAAGCGATCTTCCCTTGCGCTGAGCGCGGTCGCCCTGGCGGTGGTCGCCTCAATTGTCGCCTGCGCCGTGCCAGGTCAGGGGGCACAGCCGATTCCGCCGACCCTGGCCCTGCCGACCTCGCTGCCCATTGTGACCCTGGCCCCGCCCGACACATCGACACCGGTGCCAACGGATACCGAAGCGCCGACGCAGACGGCTGTGGTCATCACCGCCACTCCGCTTCCAATTCCGACGGCGACCTCAACGCCTTTTGCGCTCGTAACAGTTCCCCCTGCCTCGGCGGTCACGTTCTCGAGTGTGACCCACAGTACCAGTGTCTTGTACGACGACGGGCCCTGTGCGCCGATCTCGGTCGAATTCTCGGTCATCGTCACTCCCCTTAGCAACTTCGCGCACGTCTATCTGTTCACCGCGCTGCCCTGGTTTGGCTCACCGTATTTGCATTGGGATAATGGAATTGGTATGAACAACAACCCGGGGTCAACGTACTTCTGGAAATCGGTCACCCACAGCTACATCAACAATGCGGACTTCGTCACACCGGAGGCGCGTCCCGTATTTGACCCGGCCCCGCTCTCATACCAGTTCGTTGCGGTTGATCGGGGGGGGAATGTCGTGGGTCGGAGTCTCGTGTATAGCAACATCACGTATTACATGTGCAAATAGGAAGGCCACTGGCGCTGGCATAGAACCGCGGGAGGACTCTAGTTCCCCAGATTGAGCCCCTTGATCGGGCTAATCCGTCCTGTGGTGTCTGGAAAGGGCCGTAGCCTGCAGGCTAGGGTCCTTTCTATTTCCCTGGGAGAAACGACCTCGGCTTCTCTGTGGAGAAGTTGAAAGTAGCTCTCGTAAGCCTGGGCGACGGCCGGATCGCACACGGCCTGCGTGAGGTTCAGTGGTCCGTGGATGGCCCCCTCGGTCCCGTTGGTCGACCCCGTCCAGACCGCTTGCGGGGCGCCATCCTTGAGCAGAGCCACGCCCAGACAATGCCGAGCATGCTTCCCTTGTCCGAAGCAGCCGAAGTGCCGTCGCTATCCCACTAGTCTCTCGAGGGTCTTCCCCCTGCGGCTTGGCGTTCTGTTTGCCCCATGCGACCGGATGGTGGGGGATCCTATCCTTCAGGCGACTGGAAGGGGAAGCGTCATTTCTTGCCCTCGAGGATCCCGATGGTTCCCAGCATGAAGGGCAGTTTCAAAGCCCTTGGAATGAACTTCAAATCGCGCGTGGGAACGAATCTGACCTCCTCGATACCCCACTCTCGGATGGTTGCAAGCAATTCCTGCGGATCCCCGTAAACGCTTTTCCACAGGAACAGATCCTGAAACGCAAATCTCCCCCCCTTTCTTACAACCCTCAAGGCTTCCTTGATCAATGCCTTCTTGTCCCGCACCTGGCGCACCTCGTGGAACACCAGATTGCTGACGGCCGCCTCGAAGGTCGAATCTTCAAACGGCAGCGCCGCGGCGCTTGCCCTTTGGAAGGTGGTCCGTTCGGACACCCCCTCGATCTCCGCGTTCCTCTCACAAACGCCTTTCGAATACTCCCAAGCGGCCCCCCAGGAGTCCACGCCGATGGCTTCCGCCTTGGGAAACCTCTTCGCGACCGCGATCGTGAGGGGACCGTTTCCACACCCGATGTCAATTGCTTTGCCCTCTCCCTCCCAGTCCAGATGGTCCAACACCAGGGCCTGGACCCTGGCCTGGACGTTCCCGCCTCTGGGCGAGAGCCGGTAGCGTGCATGGGCAAAGTAGACAAATACCGCAAGGAAGGCAATGGCGAATACGGCAAGGGCTGGGATCAGGAACGACAGCCCTGCGACGAGGAGGCAGATCGCGCCGGGGATATACAGCAATCGGGTGGACACCCAATTGCCATAGTCTGGTTTGTTCGCTGCGGGTTGGTTCATGAACTGGTCTCTCCTCCCCTCGCCCAGAGTTCCAGGGAGGCGACAGGTGCTGTGCTCTGGATGGTCGCCATTACCGGGACGTAGGTGTTCACCGGCCAGCTTGTCAGACTGCCAGGGCGAACCAGCGTGACCAGCAGGACTTGATTCTGAGCTGAGAGGGGTGCTTGCCTGAGATGCCGGTATACCCGGACACCCAACACCCCTCCTGCTACCAGAAGAGCGAACGCCGCAAATGCCTCGATTCCAAGCAATATTCGAACCCGAGTGGACATGGGCCTCCCAATGTGTTCAAAATCCGGCCGTCGGGTTTCCTGACCGGGGGGTGCTCCTTTTCCCCGTTCCCTCTCGAGGCAAGCCATGTCCGAGCAGAGCCCATTTGGAACTGGTGCAAGGCGTGACAGGTCAGCTTGGCATCAGGACTTCCCGGGTAACCTGTCGTTGGCCATTTTGGAAAGGGGGCACAAACCACCCGAACAAGATGTGCTTTCCTTCACGAGGAGTATAGATCACCCTTGACACTCGGGCAACTCATCCGCTGGGGGTAGCTGCTCCCGAAGCGTGCGGCGGGGGAGAAGAAAACGTGGTGCGTGAGACCTCTGGATAGCGCCAAGGATAAGCGAAAGAGGGATGTTCTTGATTTCTGGGAAGCCGAGATGGCACCTGCATGCACCGCCCTCCCGCCGAAAACCGTCCTGGGGATGGCCAGGATGGGTTGGCTACAGGAAGGCGCGGCGGCTCTCACACTTGAGCAAAACGCACAGGCGCGGATGGTTGGATGGGACTAGGCCGGCTCGAGCCTTGCCGCCAATTCCCCGCGGACGATGCGTCCTGTGAACGGGAATCCCGTATCGGGGAGTGTCGGATCGAGGGCGGGGAAACCGCCTTACCTTGTGACCCTTTCCAAGAGCTCACGGTAGTAGATGTAGTTTTGCGGGGGGACATCTTTCCTCACGCGGCCGTCCGCGAGTGGAACGTAGCCCCCCTCCCGCAACAGAGGCGGGACTTTTTCCTCCACCTCGCGGCGAATCGCCTCTGGGTTCTTGCGCAGCACGTCCAGGTCAATGCCCCCGATCAGGCGCAGGTTCCGGCCGAACTCCCGCCGCAGGGAACGGTAGTCCATCGCCTCGGTGTTGACCTCGCAGGCCCACAGGCTATCCAGGCCGTGGTTGAGCAAGACCGGAAGCAGGGCACGGGCATTGGCATAGGTGCGCAGGATGACGATATCCACATTGTGCCGGCGCAGCACCTCCAGAACGGGTAAGTAGCTGGGCATGACCAAATCCGCGTACATCCCCGGCGAGATCAAGGGCCCGTGGTTGGCTCCAATCGGCTCGCTGAAGATGGCCGAGTCGATTTCAACCTCCTGCAGGGCCCGCTCCGTCAGCGCGGCGACGAACTCACCCTGCATTTGCATGGCCTCTCGCACGAACCTCGGATCGTCGACCAATAGGTCCATCAATTCGTGAAACCGACGCCAGTCCCGGACCCCCATGGTCAGAAAGAATCCCTCGTGCACTCGCAGCATGAGCACATGATCCCGATTCTTCCAGAGGGCCGTTCGTTCCCGCCAATTCTCCGGCAGGCGGCTGGGGTCTTGCGGATCGATTCGCCGCTGGAAGTCTTTGAGATCCGCGCGCGTCGCCGGCCAATGCCTGGGCCTGGGATGGGGATCGACGTCGAGTTCGATCTCCTCGCGCGGGTCGGTGGAGAATCTCGCGCGGATGAATTCCGGCGAGATCCCTTGCTTGCGCCAAGCCTCAAAGACCTCCGTCCGGATGCCTTCTTCAAAATAGGGCACGTGGTCGGGCGTGCCATGGCGCATGGTCGCCAGATAGCGCTTGCGCGTGTTCATGAAGCCTTAGTTCCCATCTCGCACCCTGCGGAGCGCCGTCGCTCGCGGGTCAAGTGTAGCCGTCCCATGAGGAATGGCAATTCCGCCAGGGCGCCAGCGGGAAAGAGAGGGAACCATCCCCGGCTTGCTCCAATCCCAATCCGCGCCGACGTGCTCAGAGCGGCCGCCTCCATCGAACAGCGGTGGGTTTGGGGTTGGGTCTCGGGATCCTCCGGAAGTCCAGGCTCAGAGGCTTCCCAAGGGACACTTGGAGGCAAGGAGTCGGTCCTCCCAGGCGCCCGAGCGAGTGTCCATCCTTTGTCACCCTGACAGTGCCCATGCGCAGGGAAGACTGCCAGTCATCCCTCCTAACCCGCATCCCAACACGGAAAGGATTGCGGGGAGGGGGGGCCAGTCGGTCTGCCCGCTCCGTGGTCATTCCTGTCCAGGAGGCCTGTGGCTTTCGGCAAGGACGGCATGACCTATCGAATGCACCGGACCGTCCTATGGCTCCTTCCGCGCCTCGGAGCGGACGAGGACGCTCTCCGGCACTTGATGTTTCTGGTTCACGATCAAAAGGGTGGCCACCAGGGTTGAAATCGGGACCGCAGCCACCAGCCCCAGGGATCCGACCAGGGTGCGCACGATCTCCTCGGAAAGCAATTCTGAGTTGATGAAGAACCCGTAGTTGCCGTTGCCCAGGGTGAACATGAGGAGAAGAGGCAGGGAGGCCCCGGTATAGGCCAGCACCAGGGTGTTGACGGTTGCCGCCACGTGGTCCTGGCCAATGCGCATGGCCTTCTCGAAAGTCCGCCGGACACCCAGGGACGGGTTGGCGTCATAAATCTCGACCACGGCTGCGGACTGCGAGGTGACCAGGTCGCCCAGCACCCCCACCGCGCCGATGATCATCGCCCCAAGCAACAAGCCCCGCGGGTCGATCTGGGCAGACAGCGACTGCATGAGGTACATGACGTTCTCATCCCCGTAACCGGTCAAGCGGGTCAAGAACACGAAGAGCGACGAGAGGGCCCCGGTCAGCAGGAGCGAAAGCGTCATGCTGATGGCGGACGCGTGGGTCTTCATGTTCCAGCCGTAAGTCAAATAGAGGGTTGCGCCAACCAGGAGGATCGCCCCCGTCAAGCTCACTCGGACCGGGTCCTCTCCCGCGAGGATGTGGGGGATGACATAGCGGACGATCACCACCATGGTAATCGCCAGGGCCACAAGGCTGCCCAGACCCTTCCAGCGGCCCATCGCCAGCATCGCCAGCACAAAGGCCAGGAGCAGGATGAGCAGAGGCTGCATGCGGACGAAATCGGCGTAGTTCGCCTGCAGTTGACCACTCGGGCTCTTGCCCAGCTCCACATAGATCTCGTCGCCCGGGGCGAGGCGGAATTGACTCTCGCCGTAGTAGTTCACCTCGGTTTTCACGCCCTGGTATTGACCGTCCAGTATCTGCACGATCATCCTCTGGTAGGGTTGGCTTTTGCCGCCCAGGGTCGCCGTATCTTCTTGAGTGACATACAACACCCGACCCCGAGCGGTCTGTGAGCCCAGAGTCGCCGTGCCGGCGGGGATTTGGACCCGTTCGGAGAGACTCGGGAGGCCCCAGATGAGGAAGGCCATGACCAGGGCGGTGATGACAACAAGCGGGATCAGGAAGCGAATGGAGCCTCTCCGTAGCACAAGACCTCTCTTTCCCGTCACCAGCGGTTCCGACGGGTAACGTTGAGGGCAAACTCAGGGCCCTTGCCACTCTCCGGTCCGGAAAGAGGACTTATCTTAGCCCAAACACCTTCTTGCTTCCACGCGGGGATCCCGACGTTGGTGTTGGAGGCCCGGTTAGGCCAGCGACACATGAGATTCTCCCATGGTGGAATCGAAATCCACGGCGCAGCTACGGCACCTCGCGCAAGGGGTTCTCTGGCGAATCGCGCGAGGGCCGCTCCGTGGGCCATTATGTTACAGCCTGGAAGCGGTGATACGGAGTGGGAATTGTGCGGAGTGGGTCTCTTGCCGGCGGGGCGGGAATTGCAAGGAATTCGAACTCAAGCGATCCTGCCTCGGCCTGGGAGGATTTGCGCCTGGACTTACCGAACCGCAGCGGGTCCGGCAGGTGAAATGTCTGTTGCTGCCTCGCCCCGCCCTCTTCTGGCCGTGTGCCCTATCCTTCGGATCGCCCAAGCGGGGTGTTGGCAGAGCTGGACACAGGATGGGCCCCAGACCAAACAGGTGTCTGGGGGCTATCCTCATGCGCCTGGGTGGCGGGGTCGCTTCTCCTTAGGGGCCACACATCTTGGAAGAGCTCCCTGGCAGGAGCGCTTGGCTTGACGGGATCGTTTAAGCAACCGAAGAGAAACCTCAGTGCATCCGTGACTCTGTGCCTTCGCGGACGCCGCTCGGAGCCCGGAGAAGGGGGATCTACACCGAGGCCCGGATTCCCGGGATCGCCGAAATGACGATCCCGATACCCGCGGCCACGCAGACGCGATTAATCACCAATCCGCCCAGAGAGAGGATCGGGACGGTGTGCCGGGGAGAAACTGGCGGGCAGGGTGGTTCAGTAGTTTTCCTGTGTTCATTGTACTTTTCTGCCAAAGGGTAACTCCATCGCCATTTCGGATGATTTATGGACCAATCCTAAGCAGCTCTGCATTTCCGGCCGATACACGGAATAACTGCCCTTGAAACGCATATACCCCAGCCGTACAGCGGGAGGGGTCTACCATCCTCATCACCTGGCTGGCCAGGTAAGACGTGTCCGCGAGCTCTGCGCCGTCCAGTGGGCCCACCTGGCATGTACTCACCGGTGGGAATAAGTCCTTCTTGGTTTCCAATAGATCGATGGCTGCATTCAAACCCTCCATGCGTGGAAGATGGTAGCGGTCGAACGCAGGTGAATAAGGCGCTGCCATGAATTTGGGTCGGTAGGGGTAATCTGCCTCGAAAATAGCCTGAACGGGCTTCCCCTCTGGGGAAATGTACGTTTCCAGAAGCTTTTTCCCGCCCTCACTGGTGGGCCAGATACTGAATGGGAGAGCCACCAGGTTGTCCAGCTTGGAGACCAGGTCCTGTCGTCCGGTACGCGCCAGGAAAGAGCGCAGGGTGTCATCGTTTTCACGTAGCTCCCAGGTGATCACATCAGCAGGAGTCAGGTCCAGGCGAGGGTGATTGTAGGTGTGGTTGTAAGGGATGGCGTTGTGCTCGATGCACCATACAATCACCTTGGCTAGGCTGTCTTCCCAATCTTTTCCCAACAGAAAACGCCCATCCACACGCTCATTGGCATAGTATTTGTCACCCAGGTTTACAAATAGGGCTACAGAAAAACCAAAATCAGGATGTTGCTGTGAAAACTGCCACAGGACGCCGATCCCGGAATCTGTCGATGGCTGACCATCTTCGTTTAGAAAGATCTGGTCGGCAAAGAACAAATCATCCATGGTCAAGATCAAAGGGCGCCGCCCGGCTTGCAAAGTCAGGTTGCCGTTCAACCAATCTTCCAGGGGGATCAGGCTGTAACCAGCATCATATAATCGCTGCAAATGGTCCCGGAAATCCTTCAGGCGCATTTTGGTGGTTGTGGAATAAGGTGCAGTATCTGGCAAGAAGCGGTGATAGACCAGAACGGGTACCTGTGGATCCTTGGGCCAGACTGTCGCCGGTAGGTACAGCGGGAGAATGGTGGGAGAAGGGATGTTGGTGGAGGCAGGTTTCAGAGGTGGGGTCAAGAAAGGTGCAGGGGATCGCGTTGGAAGTGCCGTCATCGTTGGATTGATAACCGGAGAAGGTGTGAGCATGGATTGGGAGGCCGCCGGTCCGCTGCAGCTCCCCAGCCCGACAGTGATCAAAGCCAGGACGATAATCTTAGGTGACCGATAAGGCACGTTTGGCTCCAATGATGCGGGCAATAGTCGTTTTGACATAGTCGATAAGAGCCAGAGGCACAGATTCTAGGCCGTTTCATGCGGACATACGAGTAGCCTGCACCATTCAATGCGCTTCCGACCTCACCCCAACCCCTGCTCGCCGCGGCCTATCTTAACCTACAGTTTTCGACCCGAGGGGGAGAAACGAGCCAGGCACCAGCGGTATCCGCGAGACGCTGTAGCCCCCGCCAAACACATGCCCGCCTCCATCCGCCCTGCCAGGGCGGTGGAGGCCGCGGCAAGGCGCGAGCCCGCGGCTCGCCCTGGCAGGCGCTGGCCAGGAGGAGAGTGCCGAAGGGAAGTTCTGTAGGAGGATGACGCACGGGAGCTGGCCCAGGATACGGATCTCTGCCTCTATCCAAATTGGATGTTCTCGAGGATTTGGGAGGGTGGAGAGGCGGGGCTCCCTTCCAGATTAAGGTGAACCCCCGTGGAGTGATCCCGCGCAAGCAGCCGCCCGTCCGTGGGCCGCTGCACCTCGATCAGCCAGGTGCCGCCAAGGCGTCGCACCTCCACCAGCTGGCTCACGATCCTGACGTCCTCGCCGGCCCTTGGCAGGGAAAGGATCTGGCAGTCATGGCGGGTCTGCACCGTGAAAAACCCGGCGGCCAGCCAGCGCTCCACCGGCCATCCCGCTTGGTCACAGGCGCTGGAAAGGCTTTCCTCAAGCATCCGGAAGAGAGCCTGCAGGTGGACTTGCCCAGTCGGATCCACTTCATTGCGCTCGACACGGTGGTCCAGGAAGTATCTTTTCGCTTGGGAGGAGGCAGGAGCCCTGCGCGGTTCCCGGGGGAGAATTCCCCGGTCTTGTGGAAGTCTCGTCATCAATTCCGCGGGAATCTGCTGGGGCTCGTTCGTCCCCTTGCGGTTACGGGACCAGGCACCCAGCCCGCGGAAGAGGGGCAGGGTTGTATTGGCACTATTGGATGTTCGCCGAAGCATCTCGAAGCCAAAAGCCGGATGGACCGGATCCGGCTTCGCCAACCAGAGGTTCCCTTCCAAGGCATCTCCATAGGCTGCTGCCTGCCGGTACTCGAGAGTCAGTGAGCGTGCCTGCCAGGAGTATTCGCCTTGCGGTTGCCAGTCGAGCGCGTAGCCCATCGAGGCCAGGCACTCGGCCAGGGCCTGCTCGAAGAAGCTCATGTAGACGGCGTTGTTCACGTGTCCGTAAAAGTCACAGTCGCTGGGTCTGAGCTGTAGCCGCAGGGAAGGCATACAGACGCCTCCAAAGGTTTCCGGCAGAAGAAAAGCCGCGGGCAGCCGAAATCAACTCCAACCTGAGAAGGCCCAGGCCATGTTGGTCATCGGCCTTTGGCCAGCAGAAGAGCCGCCCTACTTGATCGTCAGAAGTCTGCAGAAAGGTCGGACACTTGCCGGGCGAGGGCACCTTGAGTGGGCACCGTGCCCTCCGGCGAGCAATGCGGCGCGACATCCGGGCGGGAAGGCCCGAATCGCGAGCTCGGAGGCGAGATCTTCCTCTAATGAACGCATCGCCCGGATGATGAGCACGATGGGCTGAGAACCTACTGGAAAGATAAGGGCAGAGCGGGCCCGAGTCGAGTCCGAGCGGCGGCCTTCCCCTCCCATCCGCCTCAGCGCAGCGTGCCAAGAGGACGCCTGCAGGGTGCCTTCCCCTGTTCACCCAGTCGGGCTAGGCGTTCTCAAGGTATCGTTCGATTTCCCAGTCGGTGACATGAATGCGGTAGTCGTCCCACTCCTCGTGCTTGGCCCGATCAAATGCCTCATACACCGCACGGCCAAGAGCCCCCTGGACGACCTCGTCCTTGCTCAGCTCAGCCAGAGCTTCCAAGAGCGAGCCGGGGAGCACGGGAATGCCGCGACGCTTCACCTCCTCTTCCGAAAGATGGTACACGTCGACATTGTTGACGTGCGCAGGAGGTGTCAGCTTGCGGTCGACCCCGTCCATTCCCGCCGCCAGCATCGCGGCGAATGCCAAATAGGGGTTGCAGGAGGGATCCGGAAAGCGCAGTTCGATCCGCGCGCCGCTCTTTTTCCCCGCTGAGTAGCGTGGGATGCGGATAAGCGCCGAGCGGTTGATCTGAGCCCAGCACACGAAGACTGGGGCTTCGTAACCCGGCACGATGCGCTTGTAGGAGTTCACGGTCGGAGCCACCACGGCCGCCAGCGCACGGGCGTGATCGATCAATCCAGCCAGGAACGATTTGGCCAGGGGGGAAAGGTGAAACTCATCCTTGGGGTCATAGAAGAGATTGGAGGCCCTCGCTCCGCGGGTGGTCTTCTGGAACAGGCTCATATGCGTGTGCATGCCTGATCCGTTGATCCCAAAAATCGGCTTGGGCATGAAAGTGGCTGTCAAGTTGTTCAGGTTGGCTACCGCCTTGACAGCATACTTGAAGGTGACCGCATTGTCGGCTGTGGCCAGCGCGTCCGCATAATGGAAGTCGATTTCGTGCTGTCCCAGGGCCACCTCGTGGTGGCCCATTTCGACCTCCAGGCCCATCTGCTCGAGGGCAACAATGATCTGGTTCCGCACGCGCTGAGCCTCATCGCGCGCCGAGAAGTCGAAGTAGGACCCGGTGTCATGGGGAACCGGGCGGATGTCGCCGTCGCGGCGGAAGAGAAAGAACTCGAGTTCGGGGCCGGTGTTGAATTGCCAACCTCGATCGGCTGCCTTGCCCAGCATCCGCTTGAGCGCCCCGCGCGGATCCCCGGCGAAGGGCTCGGC
>Ga0187878_1002988_pt1 | contig 14405 bp, 11 predicted proteins | sample June2016WEW_17_1_FD_132979 | JGI IMG/M metagenome (GOLD analysis project Ga0187878, IMG submission 132979) | Peatland microbial communities from SPRUCE experiment site at the Marcell Experimental Forest, Minnesota, USA - June2016WEW_17_150 | ecosystem: Environmental > Terrestrial > Soil >...
AAGCAAAAACCGTAGCCTTGCGAGCTACGGTTCTTCCAAGGTAGCGGGGGGCGGACTCGAACCGCCGGCCTCCGGGTTATGAGAGTTCGTCCACAGGTGCCAGCCTCAGCGCCCTTTCCAGGCCGCTTGAGCCTGCCTACTGACCTCTGATTGAAACATGCCTGATGAATCACGACCGCGAATTGAGCACAGAGTATCCCTTTGATGCGCCAATGTCAAGATTGACTGACTCGATTGCTAGAGTCCATTGAATTTGTCACCCATCAACTGGTCAGCCCGCCCTGCCCACGCGGGCCAGGGTGATAATGATTGTATGAAAGCGCTGCCCCACCGGTAAACTGGGCGGTGAGAGGAATCACTCCCCAGGAGGTGGAGCCTGTCCGGCGACAGACGGGCAGCATGCTGAGTATAGGATGCGATGCCCACAAGCGCTACTCTCAGTTTGAGGTGCAGGACCAGGAGGGGCATGTCCACAAGCAGACGAGGGTAAGCCATCAGCCTGGTGCCATCCAAGAGTACCTTTCTGTGTTTCCGCCGGGAACGCCTGTCGCACTGGAGACTGTTGGGAACTGGTACTGGATTGCCGACGCAGCCTTCGCGACTCAATCAATCTCTGTGCAATGACAAACGCGCCCATCGAGAGGTACCCTTCGAATTACACTTGGGGATCGACCTCGTCGGGCTCGAGGATACTGAACAACGGGTGGCATCCTCAAACGGTCGGAAATCCTGTTTGAGGCCCCCTCTCCAGCATTGGGTCTCATAACCGGGAGGTCGCTGGTTCGAGTCCAGCCCTGCTACCTCAAGGCAAAACCGAGGCCTTTTGAGCCTCGGTTTTGATTTCTGTGACTGGGCTGTGAACAGGGTAACTCCAGCATAATCGCCCGGGATTCAGTAGGTAGGAGCCGATAAATCAGCTCGTGGGGCCCGTAACCGCCTGATCGTTGGTCCTCGTCCGAGTCAGACGGGGTCAGATTCCGTGTCTACCTCGGATCGCCGAGCCGATAGCCCGGCGATGGTCAGTGAGAATTCAGTCTGTGACTCTCCAGCGACACCAAGATCTCAGCGTACTGGTACCGATGACGGCACGATCGGGCATTAAGGAGTGGTTGATCGGTGATGGGAACCGGGGCGTCCTCAGATATAGAATCCCGCAATCCACCGTTTCTGTGGGCGTGTTGCCTAAGACAGAGTGATTTTGTCTCTAATGAGTATTCCCCGATATGGATCGAAGGGATTCAGCCTCCGCCCTGTATTCTTGCCCTTCCGCGCGGTGGCCCTGCCTATCCATCAGTTCCGCCTTCGATCCTAACGCCTTCGCTACAAACGGGTACATCCGGGATTGGCGATAGAAGTCAACAGCCTGATCTAGACAATCTGATGCACGCTCATACTCACCAAGCTGGGTCAAACAAGTGCCAAGCAAGAGATTGGCGCTCGCTGCACCCACATGGTTTTCATAAAGCCTCATGGTGGCGACGACCTTTTGGAGATCCTCGATCGCATCCAGATGACCGCTCATGAATCGGGTCACAGCCAAGCCGGCCTGCCCGTTCAACTTAGGAATCATTGCACCGGATATATCAGATCGTTCAATCCCCTTCTCAAATGCAGAAGCTGCTTCAGGGATTCTACCGAGCTCTAGGTTGGTATATCCGATGCATGCGAGCCCATTACATATACAATCCATGTTATCTGTGGCTATAGCTCTTTCCACGCTCTGCTGACCAAACTCCAAGGCTTGCTCCCGGTTCCCCATCGCAAGACAAGCCCAGGCAGCAAAAAGGTCGACATCCGATGCGATCAGCGGTGAGCCCAGACGATTGGAGACCTGGCGGGCACGATCGATCGCGTCCTGAGAGCGGGCAAACTCGCCAAGTTGCGCAAGCACATGCCCCTTGGTCGCTAAAGCGAGCGCTTCGATGTGCAAATCGTTGTACTTTGTGGACAGGTCCTCGGCGAGAGCAATCCACTTCAACGCTTCAGCGGGATCGGCGAAGGTAGTCATAAGTGCTTTGAAATAGGTTGGGCGGACGGAGAGCTCTTCGTTCCCTGATTCCTCCGCAAGGAGGAGAGATTCCGTCAACGCGGGTCCCGCTTGGGTCCAACGTCCTTGTGCGAGGAGCACGTTCGCCGTCCAGTGCAACACCTGGATCAATCGCGGCTTGTCGTGAAGAGCCCGGGCAATTCCCTCCGCCCGGGACAGCTGCCTAAGTTGATCCTCGTATGGTCTGAAATTGATCGCAGCGTCCTCCCAGCTCAGAAGGACATCAAAGATCAACTCGTCGTGAGACGTGGTCTGGTAACCGAGCGAAAGCAGCGCCTGTTCGTAAAAGGCGATTGCTTCTCGCATCGCATATCGCTGCCTCGCTCGTTTTCCCAACTCATGGGCATATGTGGCAGCTTTGGCCCAATCCTCACCCAGCCGAAAATGGTGCAGCAATGCCGGGCCAAACGCATCCAGGAATTCAGGGTGGATTTCTTTCTCACCTTTGGCTTTGACTGCATCAACTGAGGTTCGACCGCCTTCGGGTTCAAACAGAATTCTTTCCATTTCTTCCGCAATCTTTAGATTCAAACGACGCTGTTCGCCGGGGTTGAGCCGGCTGTAAAGGTATTCCTGAATGAGCATGTGGTGGAATTGAAAGCGATTCAAGCTGAGCGATCGAACACGGAGCTGCCCCTGTTCCTGGATCATGTGATGCTGCTGTCCAAGGTCATGAGTAAAGGACTTCAAGGCTGTGGCCAAACTGAGACCGAGGACATTGGCGACAATCTCAGCGGTAAATCCTTCGCCTTCCACGCTGGCAACGTCGAGTAGTTCTCTCTGAAGAGGATTCAAGCCCATGAGTCTTTGCTCGATGACGGCTTCAACCCGGGCCGGGTGTGGTGCCGGAGGGGACGACTTGTTTTCCACCCAGTAACCAGCGCCATCAATCACGATGTTCTGATTCTGACGCATGCTCTGGAGTGTCTCCACCGTGAATAATGGATGGCCACGGGTATGCAGATATAGATCTTCCCGAAAAGCGTCTCCAAATCGATTGGGTTCCAGGTCTAATATCGCATCGATGAAGGCTCTTCCCTCGGATGGGCTGGCTTGGTCAAGCTTGACCAGGATATCGCCGTATTGGCGTCCCAATTCCAGGATCAAGTTTTCCGCGTCATGCCTCTCGGGTGCATCATGCTGGGTGCGCTGCGGGCCCGTAACGCTTGCGCCAGTCCGGTAGGAGCCCAAAAGCAAGACCCGGCTGCCTGTTAGGCGCCGACTGAGGTGGAACAAGAGATTCAAAGAGGCGTCATCCGCCCATTGGAGATCATCCAGAATGAGAAGCAAAGTATATTTGCCTGCCACGGTTCGAAATACCTGGGTTAGCTCATCCAACAGCTGGCCCTGTTCCAGGGCTAAGTGTCTGTATGCCTCTGCATGAGCGACAGCCTGCAACTGGTCGAACCAACCCGTATTCTCGCCTAAGTAAGGCGCGATGCGATGGACCAGTGGAGTCACAGGAAGGAGAATGTCAAACAGGTGTGGGCCAACCGTGGTAACCGCCCGGATGACATCCGGGACGGACGCCCAGATCTGAAGGGCCTGCTCCCGGTTGAGCATCCCCACAGTCCAGTCAATCATAAGATCGCCTGTCAATACACCCAAGATATCCCGGAACGGACGGAACGGGTCGCCATGACCGGTTTGCGCATTGCATTGACCGCCAGCTATGAGCATCTTGGGGTGGGCTTCATGAGCAATGCGAGCGAATTCTCGCATCAGGCTGGTTTTTCCACTTCCTGCATCTCCCAGCAGGAATACCGGCATGGCGTATCCAGCCATGACTTGGTTTAGGCAGGCCTCGAGACGGGACAATTCCTTGTGACGTCCTACAAAACCCACTGCCGATGCATAGGGATTGCGATTATCCTGCTGCAGGAACGTGGGGATGCGTAACGGTTCTTCCGGCGAGTCAGCGCGACCTGCATGTGTTTCACGGCCCATTCGCATGAATACGTCTCGATCAACACGCGGGATCAGCAGATGCTCGGCCAATAATTCTGCCATCTGCCGGGATGGCTTGCGTTCATCCCGCTCGATCTTCTTGATCGTGACAGCCGCACAGCCGACTTTTTCTGCCAGTTCAGCACGGGTCAAATTCATTGCCCGGCGGCGGCTTTGGATCCATGCACCAAAAGATTGAACGTCGCTTAGTTCAAAGCTTCTCATGTCGTTTCCGTAAATGTATCCCCTTTCGTACCCATGAGGGATACCCTCGTTAGGCCAATATGCCCAATAATACTACCAAGTTAGTCTTAATCATATTCGAAAGGAGATGAAAAATGAACCCGTTCAACCGAAGAGGAAATTCCACCGGTGACAGCGAAACATCGACAAACCCATCTCCTCGGGCAGTCGGCGAATCCTACTTGAGCGCGCTAGCAGCCAAGGATTTCAACGCTCTTGGACACATTTTTCTACCCGAGGTCCGTTTCCGTGGCCTGGTTCCCTCTAGTGAACAGTATGGAGCGACTGCCTCCGAGGCAGTGGGATTGCTTCGGGACTGGTTTGGCGATAAGGATACGATCGAGATCGTGCAATCTGCCATCGATCTGGTGGATAACGTCTTATCCATACGATACCGGCTGATGGTGCATGACAGCCAGGACGGCTGGCAGGTCATCGAACAACATGCGTATTGTGAGCTTCGGGAAGGGATGATTGCAGAAATGCGGCTGATTTGTTCTGGATTTCATCCCGATCCGAATTATTCGAAAGAATTGGGATTGAACTCCCGACAATCACCCCAACCTCGTCTGGGGGGTACCGTATTCTACAACGCAGGCTCAAAAGGTTGCGCTGAAGGACCTTTAGACGAAATTGCACGCCTCATGCGCCAGCTGGATTCGGGCCAGACCTTAGAAATCCATGCAACCGATCCAAGCGTAGCAGGAGATTTACCTGCCTGGTGCCATCTCAGTGGGAATGAATTCGTAAAGAGTGAAGCGGATAATTACCTGATCCGACGTATATAGAAAAGGAGAAGTGTGAAATGGGAAAAGTCATGATCAACAATACCTGTGGAAAAGATGCTGTAGAACGTGCATCGCTGGCGGTTGTCGTTGCCAAGACGGCTCTGGGTTCGGGGCAGGAGGCAAACCTCCTTCTCACGATCGAAGGAGTATGGATCGCAACCAAAGGTTATGCGGATGGCCTACAGGCAGAAGGATTCGAACCTTTAGGCAAGTTGATCCGCGATTTCGTCGATGGAGGTGGCCAAGTATGGGTCTGCGGCGCGTGTGCGAAACCACGGAAGATTACGGAAAACGACCTCGTACCCGGTGCTAAGATCGTAGGTGCCGCAACCGCGGTTGAAGCCATGATCGGAGGAGCGCAAACTCTGTCATTCTGACCAGCATCAGTTCGAACGATTTTAAGGAGAGAGTCTATCTTCTGAATATCTTATCTCCACAAAGATATACGATCAAGCTTTCATCTGAATCGCCAGGATATAAAATATCCACCAATGGAGATCCTCTATGAGCAGGCAAGAATCTTTCAATCAAGGGGGGCTTCTCGAAATTCATGAATAGCCTAGCGGCCCGCATCTTTCGTTTGGTCGCGGGCGCAGGATTTCTCGTGGTCGGTTATATGTATCGGGGCCAAGCACTTGGTGTGCTATCTATGGTGTGGAGTGTTCTCCCATTGAGCGCCGGAGCGTTTGACATCTGCTACGTCAGCGCTGTGCTGGGTGGTCCACTAACTAGCGCAAAGATCTGCAGCAAGTACAGGATTAACTAATATCCGAATTGAGTCGACGCGCCAGAAATTCTTTTTGGGCGGCATAGGAAGTTATTGTAGAACCTAAAGTTAAGGAGGTATTGAATGAAAATCAGTGCTGAAGTACAAAATGGCGAAGGCCAACATCATGTCACGTTACGCACTAAGGACCATGTGCATAGCCTTACAATCCCTCCCGGGCCGACGGGGTTCGGTTCCAGTGCGAACGGGGGAGAATTGTTGTTTCTAGCTTTAGCCACCTGCTACTGCAACGATATTTATCGAGAGGCGGCCAAACGCCGACTTAAAGTTGAGCAGGTTGAAGTGGAGGTGGAAGGCGAGTTTGGGGCCGAAGGCGAACCAGCCAAGAACGTATCTTACCGAGCCAAAGTCACGTCGCAGGCGAGCGAAGCGCAAATTCGGGAGTTGATGAACCAGACTGATCGAGTCGCAGAGATTCAAAATACGCTCAGGGTTGAGACACCTGTAATACTTAGCGGCATTGAGATCGTAACTGTGTGAGTACTCTACAGGTCAGGCTTTATTCCAAAACAGCAGCCCACAGCATGCACCCGACTGGTGGGATTTGTCCCAACACAAGGAGTTGATTCTGAGCCCAGGCATCTTCTGTACAATGAGCATTGTCCAGATCTGCCCACCAAGGGATAACGCTCACTTATGGGGAGTTTCGCGTTGCCTACGAGTATTATGGAAAAGCATTGAACGCATTAAATGGTATCGAATATATGCAATTGGGTTCCTTGCGAAGGCAGTTCAATCTATTGTAGAGAATGAAAAAGTATAGAGGGGGGAAAAATGGAGAAACTGCGGAGATTGCTAATTTTCATTTGCCTGGCGGTTGTTGATTTTATAGGGCCCGGCGAGGCAAAAAGGATTCATAAGCGACTGGATATTAGCACCAAAACAGGCAGAACACAGGCTCTAAATCTGGCAGACGCATGTAGAAAAGGAACAGCTAGGCCAGATATGGCATGATCGCGCTTTGGACAAATTGCAGAATCCCCTTTTTCATAGTCGTTGACCCGCCCTCGGATTATTTATACGATACTCAAGGTGCATGACATATAGGTTTTACTTACAGACTCATAGTTAGGCAACCAAGAGCAAAAGCAAAGTCGTCTTTGAATCGCAAGTTCTGTTATATCGTTGAGTTCGGAAAAGCAAATTCACTTGATTTGTCTAACCACTTATGTTAAAGGAGCACAAAATGAAAACAATCGAAACTATCATCGTGGGCGGCGGACAGGCGGGGCTGGCGACAAGTTATCACCTGAAACAATTAGGACGCGAACATGTTGTCTTTGATCAGGCGGAAAAGGCAGGCAACGCCTGGCGCAATGACCGCTGGGATTCATTTACCCTCGTCACCCCAAATTGGTCAATTCAACTTCCAGGCGCGCACTATGACGGAAATGACCCTGATGGCTTTCTGCCAAAGGATGAGGTTGTCGCTTATTTCGAACGCTATGTTGAAAAGTCCAATTTGCCCGTTCAATTCAAAACCTCTGTGTTGGAAGTCGCACCGTTGGAGGGTGGCAAAGGCTATCAGGTTAAGACCGATGGCAAAACATATCAAGCCAAGAATGTGGTGATGGCGACCGGCACATTCCAGAAACCAAAAATCCCTGCCTTCAGCGGGAACATTCCAGCAGGGCTATTGCAACTCCATTCAGGTCATTACCGCAATCCGAGTCAATTATCTGAAGGTGCTGTGCTTGTTGTCGGCGCGGCGCAATCGGGCATGCAAATCGCAGAGGAATTGCATCAAAGCGGGCGTAAGATCTACCTGTCTACCGGCACCGCGCCACGTGTCCCACGCCGTTACCGCGGCAGGGATATTGTTGCCTGGCTTGTAGATACCGGTTTCATGGATCAAACTGTGGATAAACTTCCCTCGCCAAAAGCCAGACTTGCGGGCAACCCACAAGCCAGCGGTAAGAACGGCGGGCATTCCCTCAACCTGCATCAATTCGCCCGCGACGGCATAAAGCTTCTCGGTCACATATCAGGCGCACAGGGTGGAAAGGTCATGTTCAAACCAGACTTGAAAGAAAACCTTGCCAAAACAGACAAATCCGAAAAAGATATCATCGCCATGATTGACCGTTACATCGAAACCAACGGCATCAACGCCCCGTTGGAAAACCTCCCCGACTTACAGGATGGTTATTCTGTGGAGGTGATCACGGAACTCGACCTCAAAGTCGCAAACATCAACACGATCATCTGGGCAATGGGGTACACAGCCGACTACAGCCTCGTGAAACTACCCATCACAGATGAAGACGGCTTTCCCATCCAGCAGCGCGGCATAGCACGATACCCCGACTTGTATTTTGTCGGCATGCATTGGCTGACGAAGCGCAAGTCCGCGATTTTAATCGGCGTGAACGAAGATGTGGAACATATCATCGCAGAGATGACGAGATGATGAAGGAATAATTCGACTCGGCATCGAGTGTAGGGCATTGTCTTTTTCTCGCAATCGAGTCTTGCGCTCCGTGAGGTTGCCTAACAAAGCGTGCACTGGACAGGTGGGATTCGTCGCCATTTTTGCTTAGCTACTCGACGTACGAGGCGACGGTGCGGGGGCTGAGCCGTTCGGCGTGCTTGGTGATGGCGAACCCGTTCAGGGCCTTGCTGAGAGGCAGGGGACGTAGGTGCGAGGGGTGCGAAGCTGCGTTCGACGAACATTGGCGATCTGACGAACCCGATGAAGTGCGTTTCACGCGAAAATCTCCTCTCTGGGGGGATTTTCGCCATGAAAACATGTCGATCCTGGAAAGGGTCGTGGACCGGACGGCTACGGTGGACGGACGAACCCGATGAAGCGCGGTTGATGGGAGGATCTCTTCTTTGGGAAGGTTTTCGGAACCGGAGTTCACCGGGCCAAGAAAAAACCGTAGCCTTGCGAGCTACGGTTCCTTTCGAGTAGCGGGGCCTGGACTCGAACCAGGGTCCTTCGGGTTATGAGTCAATCTCGATGATCTGGCACCTTACAGCGAACCGATGGCCAGATCAACCCCACTTTCGTACCCGAGTTCAGCCGCGCCCGCTGGATTGCATGGACTGATCATGGCCGAGTATAAGGAGGGGGTTGCTCCTTGTCAAGAGGAATTGAATCGATCGCGCCGAGACTGATTGAATCACGAAGACTGCGAATTGATCCCTGGACAGACGGTCAAAATCCATGATAGGAGTACAGTGTACGTCCTATCCGGACCCATTGTGGGGCGGATAATGTTTTCGGCCAGCACAGCTCGTCGATCGAAAGGCTGCCCTTGAATCGCTACTCGCAGAGGCGCCACTTGATTGGGACCAAGATCCGGAGAGGTCCACCCTTACCTGTAACAGTCTTGGCTGAAAAGGTTCTTGTGGCCGGCTGCGGGGAATCAAGTATGAATGGATACATTGCAAAAGCAATGCATATCATCGGTTGCGGCAGGAATAGGCATATTCCCTTCCCCTATCATTAGTTGACAGCCTGATGGGATCCAATCTAGGAGCGAACGATGAAGGAAAAAAGTACCCAGCCAAACTGCGCTGCGATGATCTCATGCCGTGGGCAAATACGCTAACTTCTACTAGCCTTTTCCTTCCTTAAAGCGATCGTATTTCCACCTCTCCACTAGTGGAGATTTCTCACCCGTGGCGATATATTTCGCGAGGTCTCTACCTGCACATGGCCCTTCAATTACCCCGTTGCCGCCAAAACCAACCTCCAGCAGATATCCCTCCACCGGCGAGTCGCCGATGATCGGCAGGAAATCCGCAGGCTCTGCCCGGTAACCCAGCCAGGAGAAGGCCAATCCGCAGTCCAGATAATTCGGGATGTGCTGCTCCAGTTCTCCAAACAGAAAATCCAGGAAATACTCGTCTGTACCACCCGTGGGTTTTAGTTCATCGGGATTCCAGATTCCGGCGTGCATGGGGTCACGCAGATCCATGGTCAGGTGGGCTTTGCAGATAAAAATATTATCGCCTTCAGGTCTGGCATAGAAACGGGGGTATTTCAGCACCGGGAATGGATACGAAAGCTTTTTCTTCGGCGGGACCAGGAAGAACGCCTCGGCTTTGGTGTGCCAGATGGGGAGTTCCAGGCCTGCTTTCCGCCCCGTGAAACGCGCCCAGGGACCGGAGGCGTTCACGACGAGATCAAAATCAAAATGGCCCTTCGCGGTTTCCAGTCCGTTTACCCGGCCGCCGGTCATGCTGACATCGGTAACTTCTGTATAAGTGTGGACCTTTGCCCCTCTCGCTTTAGCCTTTCTCGCGAAAGTATTGGAGGCAATCGTAGGATCGAAGTACCCATCCTCATGCGTCCAACCTGCGCCCAGGACCCCATCCAGGTTTAGATCTGGCAGGATTTTGAGAATGGATTCCGGTTTGGTCAGGTACTCTGCGGGATAGCCTGCCTCTTGGGACAGTGCGATGCCCTTCAAAACAAAATCTTCCACTTTCTTGTCTGTGGCTACCACCAGGGTGCCGGTGTTATGGAAACCGGCTGAACCTCTTTCCTCCTTCTCCATCCCGGTGTAGGTCTGGAAACCGTACAGCCGCACCGGCCAGAACTCATGGCTCACCGAGTCGTCGAATAAGCAGACCGTGCCTGCTGATTTTGAGGTGGTTCCAGAGCCGATTTGGTCCTTATCAAATAAGGTGACATCGACCTGGTCGTATTGACTCAGATAATAGGCTAGCGCCGTTCCAACAATCCCACCCCCGATAATCCCAACACGGATCTTATCCATATTTTTCTTCTCCTTCATGGAATAATGCAGGCCATGACGCCTTTTTGGGCATGCAGACGGTTTTCGGCCTCATTGAAGCAGGCTGCACCCCATTTACCATCCAGGACCGCATCGGTTACTTCTGCACCCCGCTCGCAGGGCAGGCAGTGCATGTACTGCGCCGTCGGTTTCGCCATCTTCATGTGCTTTTCGTCCGCAATCCAGGACTTGTACTTGGCAAACAGTTTCACCATCTCGTCATGCTTGGGCGTAAGTTGATGCGGTGGCAAAAGATCCAGGCAAACATAGTTCTTGGCATAAACCACATCGGCATCGGCGCACGCGTCTTCCATGTTTTCTACCAGGGTGTAAGATCCACCATTGAGTTCGATATTGGCCTTGATTGCCTCCTCAATCTCCGGGTCAATGTGCATTTCCGGGGGGCGGGCAAAGACAATGTCAGGTCCATAGAAGCTGGCGGCATACATGAAATCATGGTGCGGAGCGATCGGTTTCTTCGGGCTTGATCCCCACGTCCAGGTTACTCCCAGTTTCCGACCCCGCAGGTCTCGCCCAAACATTTCCCGCAGGGTCATCACATCCGCCATCCCCTGGCAGGGGTGATACTTGTTGTCTTCCATATTGATGACGGGCACAGTCGCCCATTTTGCAAATTCATCGATGATCTTCAGGCTCTTCTCATAGATCCAGTCCACCTTATCGCCCAGAATGCGGATGGCGATGCAATCACCCATCCGCGAGAGCACTCGAGCCACATCTGAGATCCGTTCTGAGCCGTACCCCTGATCTTCCCCTTCCAGGGTAGGCAGGCGGGTGGCATCCGGTTGTAAGAAGTGTCCGTGCCCACCCAACTGGAAAATCCCCGCCTCAAAGCTGTTCCGGGTGCGCAGAGAGGGGTTAAAGAACATCATGAACAAAGTACGCATGGGCAGGATGTCGTCGTGACGACGGCGCATGGTGTTATCTGCCTTCAACTGCAGGGCGAGATCTAACATGGTATCGATTTCTTCTTTTCTGAAATCCTGCAGTCGAATGAAATCTCGCCCTTTCAATCCTTCGGTGATCATATTCTTTCTCCTTTCAGCTATATGTACCGTGAATATGATTGGACACGGGTTAGCGCAGCTTAAGCAGCCAATAAATCCAACAGCTCACGAATAGTTTCCTGCCGCCAGGATTCTCTATTTTCTTCTCGTAGACGCCGGCGGAGCTTAAGAGACTCCTCATCAATCACCCGCGTCGCCGCGGCAGGCCGTTCGATCCAGCGCCCGATTTCATGGAAGTTCTCATCAAAAAAGACAATGACTGGAATGGAGTGGTACAGCCCTTCTTTGCGATACGGCAGAATCAAGTCTGGATATCGATCGCGCCGGAAGACGCGCACGTTCCACTGCGTTTGTTGGGCCATACGAAACAGCACCGGCAGGTTGTAGAGAGTATCGCCCGACCATTCTTCACCAATCACTAGGACGTTCAATTGATCAGGCAGCCGGGCAAGCCTGGCCTGCTGTGACTCGTTGAATGTTGACTCTGCCAAATGCTGTAGGAACATAGCCCGAGAGTCCTTCAGGCTTTCCAGGAATTCGGAGATCGTCTCGCCTTGCCGGAATAATTCGGGATCCATGGCTACTCCTCGCCACCGCTAAACAACTCGCGCCGTTCCTGCCGATGATTTCCATGGTTGACTTTGCCTGAGTGCGGGGCATGCGGTAAAGATGCGGCATCCCCAATTTCCATTCTTCCATCCAACGTGCCGGGAAATCGACTCGTTCTGTTTGTTCCAGGGTCTTTTCGACCTCATCGTAGGTGATCACGCGCGGCCCCGATGTTCGCACGGCAAACTCTCAGGTGCGGCTGCTGCGCTCGGAGAAGTATGCTTTGATCCCAACCTGGTCCATCACATCCACCACCGACCGCAGGGACCGGATGTCCTTTCCATAAGCAAAGTGGGGGGGATACCCGTGCGAGACCATAGTTTCAAATATGGCCCGCATCAGGTGAATTGGTCCGCCGTACAAAACCTACTCTTCGTATTTGTCCCCTTCGGTCTCTTGTTGGAAATCCACTTCCACCACGTCCACCCGGGTGCTCCCCACCGATTTGGCGATCGCCAGCACAACTTCCTTGGCATCCCCCGTCACATCCTGGTCCACAGCAATCGCGGCGCATGTTCCAGAACCTTGTAAGAATTCTTCACGGACCAGATGCCTGGGAGAATTTGGAACGAATAGAACCACATTGACATTCTTAGGGGGTATGGTCGCCCCATACAGCATATTGGACCAATGCGGAAAGCTCAGCGTGCTGCCCGGTCATAAGTTTTGGTGAATCGACGCAGCATGAACTTCAGGTTGGGCCGGGTCAGCCAGAAGGACATGGACAACGTCTGCAGCCTGGGTAGCCTCTGCAAAAGGGAGAACTTCAAACCCATCCTTCTCGGCCTTATCCCAATCAGCGTAGCGATCACGCGGGCTTGTGCCAACGATCACATTTAGACCGCTGTCCCGCATGCACAGGGCCTGTGGCCTACCCTGGACTCCATGGCCCAATACGGCGATTACTTTGTCTTTTAATGCATCCAGGCTTGCATCTTTGTCACGATATGCCTGGTTCTGCATAGCCTTCCTCCTCTACTTGCCAAGAAATACCAATTATTGGTTGCAGGTCTATCCAAACGGGGTCCGGTGAGGTCGTTCAGGTAGGATTTCCATGTGAGTCTGTATAGCTTTCGCCACCACGGGAGCATGTCGCACTTCGAGGGTGGCGGTTAAGAAGGCAACCGATCCTGAATGAGCAATCTGATCATCGAGTAGTCAAGAGACCGATCCCGAACAAGAACTGCCCCCAGTCGTCCCTTGGCAAGGTTCTGGAAATGGCCCTGGAGAAGGTTCCTGCGTTTCCGTCTGCGAACCTGACCGGATCACATCCTATTCAGGTCAACGTAGTCGCGGTTCACATCCTTATACAAAAGGTAGGCTGACTTTTCCCAGCCGGTCGCGTAAAAGTACTGTGGGCAGAACGGCGCCATGTAGATAAAATCATCCTTTTTCGTTTCAATATAATCACCGTTTAACCAGTAGATTCCATGGCCTATGATCATGTACAGCCCATGCTCCATGATGTGCGATTCGACATCGCTGAAATAGACGCCCGGGTCGAAGACCTGGAGATTGATGCCCATATCGAACGCCAGGTCTTCATATGGGGTCAGGTGCTGTTCCATGTAGGTATCCGTTGGATTCGCGGGTACCTCGGATTCATGCGCGATGATCGGCTCGGGAACTGCGAGGCCTTCGACCTCTGCATACCGGCGGCGGATCCAAACCATCCGGGTGACGGTGGTCGACCGGTTGGTCAACTGGAAGGACCGGGAAGGAGGCAACCAACAAAAGCTGCCTCTTTCAAGAGAGTGTTTGGAGCCATCCAGCACAAATTCCAATCCACCCTCCAGCACAAACAGGAAGTGCTCCATGTTTTCCCTGTGCGGGCTGGACATGCCACCCTTGGGCTGGATCACCAGTTCGTACTCGACAAAGCGCGCCCCGATCTGTGGGGCTGCAAGCACCTGCACCTGTACATCCTTAAAGCCGGGCAGGTAGCTGAATACACGATTAGAGGCTGGCAAGATCGAGTATATTCCGGGTTTGTTGATCGCCCGGCAGCGCGAGGTCACATCGGCGTCACTGACGATCAGCATTTTGTCCTGCTTCATTTCGGCTCTCCTGCGATCTTCACGGATGGTTTTCCTGAAGAGGTAGAGAAAACCGGGGTTTCTGATTTTCCCGGGGTCTGCCTCATTTATCAACGGCCATCTTGCTTCATCCAACGCAGGGGAAGCAAGGCATAGAATCGGGTCGCTTCGA